>MDTG01434240.1_pt1 | contig 113798 bp, 115 predicted proteins | sample 811421 | NCBI WGS metagenome assembly MDTG01 (sample SAMN05326645, study PRJNA326480) | marine metagenome | isolation source: seawater | place: Pacific Ocean: South East | collected 2011
AGGAGCTGATCGTGAAGATCGCCGACGAGGGCGACTTCTTCGAGCTCCAGGAGAACTATGCCGGCAACATCGTCACCGGCTTCATCCGCATCGAGGGGCAGAGCGTCGGCGTCGTCGCCAACCAGCCGATGGTGCTGGCCGGCGTGCTCGACATCAACTCCTCGCGCAAGGCGGCGCGCTTCGTGCGCTTCTGCGACTGCTTCAACATCCCGATCCTGACCCTGGTCGACGTGCCCGGCTTCCTGCCCGGCACCAGCCAGGAATATGGCGGCGTCATCAAGCACGGCGCCAAGCTGCTCTTCGCCTATGGCGAGGCGACGGTCCCCAAGGTCACCGTCATCACCCGCAAGGCCTATGGCGGCGCCTATGACGTGATGTCGTCCAAGCATATCCGCGGCGACATCAACTACGCCTGGCCGACGGCCGAGATCGCGGTGATGGGCGCCAAGGGCGCGACCGAGATCCTCTACCGCTCCGAACTCGGAGATGCCGAGAAGATCGCCGCGCGCACCAAGGAATACGAGGACCGCTTCGCCAATCCGTTCGTCGCGGCCGAAAAGGGCTTCATCGACGATGTGATCATGCCGCAGTCGACGCGCAAACGTGTCGCCCGCGCCTTCGCCGCGCTTCGCAAGAAGACGCTGACGAACCCGTGGAAGAAGCACGACAACATTCCGCTTTGAGGCGGGGAGGGATCGGACGAACAATGCTGAAGAAAATCCTGATCGCGAACCGCGGCGAGATCGCCTGCCGCGTCATCAAGACCGCCAAGAAGATGGGCATCGCGACCGTCGCCGTCTATTCCGACGCCGACCGCGACGCGCTGCATGTGAAGATGGCCGACGAGGCGATCCACATCGGTCCGCCGCCAGCAAACCAGTCCTATATCGTGATCGACAAGATCCTCGACGCCATCCGCCAGTCGGGCGCCGATGCGGTGCACCCCGGCTACGGCTTCCTGTCGGAGCGCGCGGAATTTGCCGAGGCGCTCGCGAAGGAGGGCGTCGCCTTCATCGGCCCGCCGCCGAACGCCATCGAGGCGATGGGCGACAAGATCACGTCGAAGAAGCTCGCCGCGGAAGCCGGCGTCTCCACCGTTCCGGGCTACATGGGCCTGATCGCGGACGGCGACGAGGCGGTGAAGATCTCCGGCGAGATCGGCTATCCGGTGATGATCAAGGCCTCGGCCGGCGGCGGCGGCAAGGGCATGCGCATCGCCTGGAGCGAGGGCGAGGTCCGCGAGGGCTTCCAGTCGTCGAAGAACGAGGCGGCCAGTTCCTTCGGCGACGACCGCATCTTCATCGAGAAGTTCGTCACCCAGCCGCGCCACATCGAGATCCAGGTGCTGGCCGACACGCACGGCAACACGATCTATCTCGGCGAGCGCGAATGCTCCATCCAGCGCCGCAACCAGAAGGTCATCGAGGAGGCGCCGTCACCATTCCTCGACGCCGAGACGCGCAAGGCCATGGGCGAACAGGCCGTGGCGCTGGCGAAAGCCGTCGGCTACGCCTCCGCCGGCACGGTGGAATTCATCGTCGACGGCGAGCGCAATTTCTATTTCCTGGAGATGAACACCCGCCTGCAGGTGGAGCATCCGGTGACCGAACTGATCACCGGCATCGACCTTGTCGAGCAGATGATCCGCGTCGCCGCAGGCGAAAAACTGTCGATCACCCAGGACGACGTCAAGCTGAATGGCTGGGCCATCGAAAGCCGGCTTTACGCGGAAGATCCCTACCGAAACTTCCTGCCCTCCATCGGCCGGCTGACGCGCTACCGTCCGCCGCAGGAGGGGCGCAATGCGGATGGCATCGTCGTGCGCAACGACACCGGCGTCTTCGAGGGCGGCGAGATCTCCATGTTCTACGATCCGATGATCGCCAAGCTCTGCACCTGGGCGCCGGACCGGTTGACCGCCATCGACGCCATGTCGGCGGCGCTCGACCGCTTCGAGGTCGAGGGCATCGGCCACAATCTGCCGTTTCTGTCCGCCGTCATGGATCACGAACGGTTCCGCTCGGGCAACATCACCACGGCCTTCATCGCCGAGGAATATCCGGACGGCTTTGCCGGGGCGACGCTCGATGAGGCAAGCATCGCGCGTCTCGTCGCCATCGCGGCCGCCTGCAACTTCGTCTCCGAGACCCGCGCCACCGGCATTTCGGGCGCGATGGACAACCACCGCCGGGTGGTCAATCCGAATTGGGTCGTGACCCTCGACAAGGTCGAACATGCGGTCAAGGTGCTCGAGACGAGCGACGGTTTCCGGATCGAGGGCGCAAATGGCGCGCCGATGGCGGTCTCGCTCAACGGCTGGCGTCCGGGCATGCCGCTGGTGGAGGCGGTCGTCGACGGCGTGTCCTGCGCGGTCAAGATCGCCCGCACCATCCAGGGCTACCGCATGCGCATGCGCGGCGCGGACCTCACCGTCACCTGCCTCACGCCGCGCCAGGCGGAAGCCGCGCGCCTGATGCCGGAGAAAATCCCGGCCGACACCTCCAAGATGCTGCTCTGCCCGATGCCGGGGCTGATCGTCTCGATCTCGGTGGAAGCCGGTCAGGCGGTGGAAGAAGGCCAGACGCTCGCGACCGTCGAGGCGATGAAGATGGAAAACGTCTTGAAGGCGGAGCGCAAGGGCGTGGTCAAGAGCGTCAACGCCAAGCCCGGCGACAGCCTTGCCGTCGACGAGCTGATAATGGAATTCGAATAGTGCGGATAGACCCCGGCAAGGAGATCCGGATTCTGTGTTGCGTGCTTGCAGGTGCCCTTGCGACCAGCGTGGCGATGGTGGCCCATGGCGCGATCTGGGTCCGGTTTCCGCCGACGGGGTCGGCCGGAATGTTCTTCGCCAAGTCGTTGCTGGTGGGGATTCCGGCGTTCGGCGGCGGACCCTTCTGGGTCCATCTGTTCAACGCCGGTGTGTGGGGTGCCTGGGGTGGCCTGGTCTACGGGCTTTGCATGCGGATGCTGTTCGGGTCCGTGCGGATAGGCCGGCTTGTGGTGCTCTTCGGCCTCGGTCTGGCTGCTGTCGCGATTGGCGGACAGCTCGCCATCCTCGGCATCGTGTCCTCGGTGTCGCTGGGGTATCTTTTTTGGGCCGGCTATGCGGTCGCAGGGCTGTTCGTGGTGAGGGACTGGCCGTCCGGAGAACGCAGGGCGACAGGTGCTGTCGCCCGAGATTGAAGCCATTTTCCGAGAATGAGCATGTCCTGGCAGGACAGGCCCGCGGAGGGATGACAAGATGACTGATAAGACCATACGCGACTGGATGGACCTCGCGTCCAGGGAACTCAAGGGCCAGAGCGCGGAGGATCTCGTCTGGCAGACACCGGAGGGAATTCCCGTCAAGCCGCTCTACACGGAAGCGGATCTCGAGGGGATCGACCATCTCGGCACGCTCCCCGGTTTCGATCCCTTCCTGCGCGGCCCGCGCGCGACCATGTATGCCGGGCGCCCATGGACCATCCGCCAGTATGCGGGCTTTTCCACGGCGGAAGAGTCCAACGCGTTTTATCGAAAGGCGCTCGCCGCCGGCCAGAAGGGCCTGTCGGTCGCCTTCGATCTCGCCACCCATCGCGGCTACGACAGCGACCATCCGCGCGTCGTCGGCGATGTCGGCAAGGCCGGTGTCGCCATCGACAGCGTGGAGGACATGAAGATCCTCTTCGACGGCATTCCGCTGAAGGAAATGTCCGTCTCCATGACCATGAACGGTGCCGTTATTCCGGTTCTGGCAAGCTTCATCGTCGCCGGCGAGGAGCAGGGCGCGACGCGTGCCGAGCTTTCCGGCACGATCCAGAACGACATCCTCAAGGAGTTCATGGTCCGCAACACCTATATCTATCCGCCGGAGCCCTCCATGCGGATCGTCGCGGACATCATCGAGTATACGGCGAAGGAAATGCCGCGTTTCAACTCGATCTCGATCTCCGGCTACCACATGCAGGAAGCCGGCGCGACGCTGGTGCAGGAACTGGCCTTCACGCTCGCCGACGGGCGCGAATATGTGCGCGCGGCGCTCAAGAAGGGGCTCGACGTCGATGCCTTCGCGGGGCGGCTGTCGTTCTTCTTCTGCATCGGCATGAACTTCTTCATGGAGGCGGCGAAGCTGCGCGCGGCCCGGCTCCTGTGGTCCCGCATCATGGACGAGTTCGAGCCGAAGAAGCCGCAGTCCAAGATGCTGCGCACCCACTGCCAGACGTCGGGCGTCTCCCTGGCCGAGCAGGACCCCTACAACAACATCGTGCGCACCGCCTTCGAGGCGATGTCGGCGGTGCTTGGCGGCACCCAGTCGCTGCACACCAACTCCTTCGACGAGGCGATCGCCCTGCCGACGGAGTTTTCCGCGCGCATCGCCCGCAACACCCAGCTCATTCTCAACCACGAGACCGGCGTCACCAATGTGGTCGATCCGCTGGCCGGCTCCTACTACGTGGAGAGCCTGACCAACGAGCTCGCCACCCGGGCCTGGGAGATCATCGAGCGCATCGAGGCGGAAGGCGGCATGACGGCCGCCGTCGACAAGGGCCTTCCCAAGCGCATGATCGAGGAGGCGGCGACCCGCCGTCAGGCGGCGGTCGACAAGGGCGACGCGGTGATCGTCGGCGTCAACAAGTACCGCCGCGACGACGAGGACGCGCTCGACATCCTGCAGATCGACAATGCGGCGGTGCGCAAGTCGCAGGTCCGCCGGCTGGAGAAGATCCGCGAGACCCGCGATCCCGACGCGGTGGCCGAAACGCTCAAGGCGCTTGAGGAAACCGCGCGCACCGGTGAGGGCAACATCCTGGAGCGCGCCGTCGAAGCGGCCCGCGCGCGGGCCACCGTCGGCGAGATTTCCGACGCCATGCGCGCCGTCTTCGGCGACCATGCGGCGACCCCGGAAGTCGTTACCGACATCTACGCCGGCGAATACAAGGACGAGCCGGAATACCAGACGCTCGTCGCGCGTCTCTCCGATCTCGCCGCCGAGCTTGGCGAGAAGCCGCGCGTGATGGTCGCGAAACTCGGGCAGGACGGCCACGACCGGGGCGCCAAGGTGATTTCCTCGGCCTTCGGCGATGTCGGCTTCGAGGTGCTCGCCGGCCCGCTGTTCCAGACGCCGGAGGAGGCGGCCAAGGCCGCCATCGATGCAAAGGTGCATGTGGTCGGCGTGTCGTCGCTTGCCGCCGGCCACAAGACGCTGCTGCCGCAACTGGTCAAGGCGCTGGAGGAACGCGGCGCCGGCAACATCATCGTCGTCTGCGGCGGCGTCATCCCGCGTCAGGACTACGAGTTCCTGAAAGAGGCCGGCGTCGCGGCGATCTTCGGCCCCGGCTCCAACGTGCTCGACGCCGCCCGCTCGGTGCTCGACCTCATCGCCGGCCGCCGCCGCAACGTGGCGTAAGGCGCTGCGCTTTCTGATCGACTGAACACGGCCGGTTGCGATCCCGCGACCGGCCGATTTGCATCACCTTGCTCAGGCCGTCGTGTCCGCGATCTCGCGCGCCGGCGCGCGGGGCTGCGGCCGGCACATCCCCCAGAGCGCGTCCTCATTGTGGCGGGTGACGTCCTGCGCCACTGCGGCGATGGTCGTGCGCAGCCACTGGTGGGCGGGATCCGCGTCGTCGCGGCTGTGCCAGATCAGCTTGACGGTGAATTCCGGCATCTCGATCGGCGGTTCGAAGATCTCCAGATCCAGAAGCTCCGCCTTGGCGAGCGCGATGCGCGCCGGCAGGCAGGCGACCAGATCGGCTTTCGCCACCGCATAGGGCGCGAAGATGAACTGCGGCAGGGTCAGGAACACGCGCCGCTTGAGCCCGCGCGCTGCAAGCGCTGCATCGATCGCGCCGCCTGGACCGTTGCGCGGGGCGACCAGCGCGTGTTCGGCTTCGACGAATTGCTCCAGTGTCGGACCGTCGGGTCCGAACCGCCCGCGTCGGGCGATCCCGACGAGGCGATCCGCATAGAGCGGAGCGGCGCGGTGGCGGGGTTCAAGATCGCCGACGACCCCGATGGCGAGATCGATTTCGCCGTCGTCTAGCATCGGTGCCATGCCGACGGTCCGCGTATTCTTGATGTGAAGATCGAGACTGGGAGCCGTCTCCCGGACCCGCTCGATCATGTCGATCAGGAGCACCGCCATGGAATTGTCGGTCATGGCGATCCTCACCACCCGGTCGAGCCGGGCCGGGTCGAAGGCAAGCGCCGGGGCCAGCGCCTCCTCGATCCGCGCCAGCGCCTCGCGCACGGGCAGCGCAAGCGATTGCGCCCGGGCCGTCGGCTCCATGCCCCGGCCGGAGCGCACGAACAGCTCGTCGTCGAGCAGCGCGCGCAGACGCGACAGCGCGTTCGACATCGCCGGTTGCGACAGGCCGACCCGGCGCGCCGCGCGCGTGACATTTCGTTCGCTGAACAGCGCGTCGAAGGCGACGAGAAGATTGAGGTCGATGGCTGATATATTCATCTGGTGAATGTCACAGGATACCCAAAATCAATTGGACGATAGACGGCATCTGCCCCAGATACAATCGGGTTCCGTTTTCGAAAGACCGGCGCGCAAGCCGCCGGTCCCGCGTCCAGGAGGCTTTCATGATCCGTTTGAATGTGAACGGCGAGGATCGAGAGGTCGATGTCGATCCCGATACGCCGCTGTTGTGGGTTCTGCGCGACGAATTGCAGTTGACCGGAACGAAATACGGCTGCGGCATTGCAGCCTGTGGCGCCTGCACCGTGCATATGGACGGGTTTCCCACCCGGTCCTGCCAGACGCGGGTGTCCGATGTCGAAGGCGCGAAAATCACCACCATCGAGGGTGTCGACGGCAAGGCCGCCAGCGCCGTGCAGGCCGCGTGGCGCGAGCTCGACGTTCCGCAATGCGGCTACTGCCAGTCGGGGCAAATCCTGGCCGCGACCGCGCTTCTGGCCGAGACGCCGAAGCCGAGCGACGACGACATCGACGCCGCGATGAGCGGAAACGTCTGTCGCTGCGCCACGTACCACCGTATCCGCGCGGCGATCCACCGCGCATCCGAAACGATGGAGGGCTGAGCCGATGCTGCATCTCATGCAACGAATGGCCAATGCGGCCCCGCGCCCGAGCCGGCGTTCCTTTCTGAAGCTCTCCGCCGGCGCTGCCGGCGGGCTGCTGATCGGCGTCAAGCTGCCGGGTTCCCTGGCGCAGGCCGCGGAAGGCGCTGCCTCGGACCAGATGTTCACGCCCTTCGTGCGCATCACGCCGGACAATCTCGTCACCGTGCTCAACAAGCATCTCGACATGGGGCAGGGCAACGCCACGGGGCTTGCGACCCTCGTCGCCGAAGAACTCGATGCCTCGACGGAGCAGATGCGGGCGGAATTCGCGCCCGCCGACAATGCGAAGTACCAGAACCTGCTCTTTGGCGTGCAGGGCACCGGCGGCTCGACGGCGATCGCCAATTCCTTCGAGCAGTATCGCAAGGCCGGCGCCACCGCGCGCGCCATGCTGGTGGCGGCCGCCGCCGAGGCCTGGGGCGTTGCAGCCTCCGAGATCTCCGTGAAGGCCGGCACCCTGTCGCATCCCTCGGGCAAGTCGGCGACCTTCGGCGAGATGGCCGCGGCGGCAGCGGCACTGGACGTGCCGGGCGACGTCACCCTCAAGACGCCGGACCAGTGGGTCTATATCGGCAAGGGCTTTCCGCGGCTCGACGTGGCGAACAAGACGGTCGGCGCGCCCAATACCTACGGCATGGACGTGCAGCGCGACGACCAGCTGGTTGCCGTTTTGACCCGTCCGCGGGCCTTCGGCGCGACGGTCGCTTCGCTCAACGCCGACGAGGCGCGCAAGGTCGCGGGCGTCGTCGACGTCATCGACGTGCCCGGCCACGGCGTTGCGGTGCTGGCGACCTCCACATGGCCGGCGATCAAGGCGCAGGGCCTGCTTGAAATCGAGTGGGACGAAAGCACGGCCGAAACCCGGTCCTCCGACGCCCTGTTCGACGAATACCGCAAGCTGGCGCAAGCCGAGGGGCCGGTGTTCCGGCACGATGGCGATGCGGCGGCGCAGCTTGAGGGCGCGGCAAATGTGGTCGAGGAGACCTTCGAGTTTCCCTATCTTGCCCATGGCATGATGGAGCCGATGGTGCTGACCATCCATGTCGAAGGCGACCGCGCAACGCTCTGGCATCCCTCGCAGTTCCAGACCTCCGATCAGGCGACTGCGGCGGCCGTGCTCGGGATCCCGCAGGAGAATGTGACCGTCAATACGCTCTATGCCGGCGGATCCTTCGGGCGGCGGGCGACGCCCGATGCCAGGCATGTTGTCGAGGCGGCCACGATCGCCAAGATCTGGGGCAAGTCGCAGCCGATCAAGCTGGTCTACACCCGCGAGGACGACACGCGCGCCGGCTACTACCGGCCGATGGGCGTTCACAAGGTGCGTGCCGGTCTCGATGCCGACGGCAATCTGGTCGCCTGGCATCATCGCATCGTCCAGCAGTCGCTGATGAGCGGAACGGCGTTTGAATCCTTCGCCGTCAAGGACGGGATAGATTCGACCTCCGTCGAGGGCGTCGAGGACTTCAGCTATGCGGTGTCGGCGTTCCACGGCGAGCTGCATTCGCCGAAGGTCGGCGTGCCGGTTTTGTGGTGGCGGTCTGTCGGCCACACCCAGACGGCCTATGTGGTGGAAACCATGATCGACCGCGCCGCCGAGGCGGCCGGGGCCGATCCGGTCGCCTTCCGCCGCGCGCATCTCACCCGCAAGACCGGGAGCGACGCGCATGACGCCGACAACGCCCGCAAGCTCGGTGTGCTCGACAAGGTCGTCGAGATGTCCGGCTGGGGCGAGGGCGCACCCCAAGGCCGCTTCCGCGGCGTTGCCGTCCACAAGTCGTTCAACACCTATGTGGCCGAAGTGGCGGAAGTCAGCCGGCGCGACGACGGCACCTTCAAGGTCGAGAAGGTCTGGTGCGCGGTCGACTGCGGCGTCGCCGTCAATCCCGACAACGTCAAGGCGCAGATGGAAGGCGGCATCGGCTACGGGCTCGGCGCGATCCTGTTCGACGAGATCACGCTGACCGACGGCCACGTCGACCAGGAAAACTTCGACACCTACCGTCCGCTGCGCATGGAAGACATGCCGGCTGTCGAGGTCGAGGTGATCGCCTCGGCGGCCGCGCCCACCGGTGCGGGCGAGCCCGGCACTCCGCCCATCGGCCCGGCCGTCGCCAATGCGATCCGCGCCGCGACCGGCAGCGTCCCGTCGGTCCTGCCGCTCTCCAAGGCGGGCCTTGCCTGACCGGCCAGCGCACCCGTCTGACAGACAACCGAACCGCGCCGGAGCGATCCGGCGCGGTTTTTCGTTGGCATCCCCGGCAGGCCCTGTCCATAACGGGCCAACCGCGCGGGACGCGGGCGCGGGCCTTGGGCGCCTGCGCGCGCCCGCGTCACTTCGCAGACGACACGGGATGGCAATGTGAGCGGCTATCGGCTGAAGGACGGCGGCGTGTGGACCGACCGGGGGCGAGAGATCCGGTTTCGTGTCGACGGACGCGTTGCCGCCGGGTTTTACGGCGACACGCTCGCCTCGGCGCTCCTTGCCTCGGGCGTCCTGCGGCTCGGACGCAGTTCCCGCTATTGCCGGCCCCGCGGGGTGTTCGGCGCCGACGACGATCCGGCCGGGCTGCGCGTGGCGCGGGCAGGGCGCCCGGCGCGGGCGTTGGACAGGGCGGCCCGGGAGGTCGATCTTGAAGCGGATCTGGAGGTCCGGCGTCCGGCGCGCGGCTGGCTGTCGCTGCCCTTCGCCCTGATCGGAGGCGAAGCCTTGCGCGGGCCTCGTCGCATCTCCTGCCCCGGTGAGGGAGATGGCGTCGCGGACACGACGGATACAGGAAACACAGGCACGCTGGAGGCCGCCTGCGACGTGCTGGTAGTCGGTGCCGGACCGGCGGGCCTGATGGCGACCAAGGTCGCGGCTGCCGCCGGCCTGCGCGTTTTGCTGGTCGATGAGAACCGGCAGGCCGGTGGACGGCTGGTCGAGACCTCCGGCCGGCTCGACGGCGCGGCAACCCATGACTGGGCGCTGGCCACCGCCCGTGCGCTCGGCGCTCTCCCGAATGTCACGATGTTGCCGCGCACCCGAGTCTGCTCCGCAGGCGAAGGGTGTGTATTGCGCGCCGTCGAACAGGGCGTGTCGGGGCGGCGGGACTGGCGGATTGCCGCGCGTCATGTCGTATGGGCGGCAGGGGCGCGGGAGCGGTCGCTGATCTTCGCCGGAAACGATCTGCCGGGCGTGATGCTCGCCTCCGCCGGCCTTGCCTGTGCGCGGCGCCATGGCGTTGCTGTCGGCCACAAGGTCATTGTCTTCGCCAACAACGATGGCGGGGCGCGCACGGCGCTCGCGCTGCATGACGCCGGCGTCGGCGTGAAAGCCGTGGTCGACATGCGCAGCCGTCCCGACCCAGCGCTGGTGACGGCGCTCGCGGTGCGCGGCATCCGTCTGGAAGCCGGTGCGGTCGTCGCCGCCGCGCGCGGGCGGCGGGCGATCAAGGGGGTCGACATTCGCGGGTTCGATCCGCGGTCGGGGCAGCTCGGCCCCAATGTCATGCATCCTTCCTGCGACGCGCTGCTCGTCTCGGGCGGCTGGATCCCGCGCCTGCCCGCAGGCACCACGGCCGCCTTCGATGCGCGGCTCAACGCCTTTGTGCCGAGCGAGACAGCGAGGGACTGGACGATCTGCGGCGCCGCCGCAGGCCTTCTCGCGCTCAACGACGACCTCGACAGCGGCCGTGCGGCGGGCGCGGCGGCGGTGCGCGCCTGCGGCGGCGATCTGGGGGAAGTGCCTGCCTGCCCGCGGGTCGAGGCCGGAGAGCCGGCAGACCTGCCTCTGGGCGTGGTCGAGGTGCCGGCGCAGGGGCGCGCCAAGCGCTTCCTCGACCTGCGCCACGATGTCACGGTGGAGGATCTGGAGCGCGCCGAGCGGGCCGGTTTTGCGGGTCGCGGCGGCGACCGTCTTGCCGCCGTGCTCGGGCTGGCGACGTCGCGTGCCGGCCTTGCGAACCCCGATGCCCTTGCCGTTCTGGCGCGACTGCGCGGTTGCTCGGTGCCGGAGCTTGTCGGCAGCTCGCCGGTCGTCGCGCCGCGCGGTGGGCCTTGACCGGGACGACGCGACGGGCGAGTCTGGGGTGATGCGGCCTGTGCCGGTTTGCCGGTGCGGAACGTCTTTTCCGTTGCTGGCCAGAGCCTTGGCCGGTACGCGCCGGTGTCGCACCTGATGGCGTTCGGCGCCCGGGCAAGTGAAAGGCCCGGACGGGCCGGCCATGATCGCCTTTTCATCATCTTACGGGAGCCGCCTGCATGTCCGATGCTCCGTCCGAGCTTCACGTTGAACCGACCAGCGGCGAATTGACGCCCGGAGAAACCGTTGGCGCCGGAGATCCGGCGGTGACCCTGTGCGAGCTCAAGCTTGCCGCCGTGCTCGAAATCGGGGCCTGGCCGAACCGCCTTGAGGCGGTGACGGAGACGTTGGCGACGCTGTGTCAGGCGGACCCGCCGGGCCGGCCGGGGCGGTTCTCGCAAGGCGATGCGGCGCTGCTCGGCTGGCTTGCTTTCGGCCGCTTCCTGTGGCTGTCCGACGCCGAGGAGGATGCGACGCGGCTCGGCGAGGCGCTCGATACCAATGACGCCGCCGTGGTCGATCTCGGATCGGCCCGTCAGGGCGTGCGCCTGTCGGGCGCGGCGGCGATCGATACGCTCAACAAGCAAGTCGCCATCGATTTCGACCTCAAGGCGTTTCCGCCGGGGTCGCTGGCGCAGGCCGTGATTGATCAGGTTCCGGTCGTCATCCTGCGCCGCAGCGAAGACAGTTTCGACCTGCTGGTCTCCTCCAGCCTCGCCGATGCCTTCCTGTGCTGGCTGCGCGATGCGGCGGCGGAATTCGGCTACCGTGTCGGCGACCCGATTGACCATGCGGTTCCGCTTCCCGCATCCTGACCGGCGCCCGCAGGCGGCGAGACGCCGCCTGCGATTTTGCCGATTTTGTCCGAGTTCGGAGGCAATATCGCGAAAATTTAAGCGATATTGATCTCGAACTTGGCAATATTGATCGGCTTGCACGCAAAATCAGCCGATCACATTGTGCTCCGGGCCATAGGGAAAACCGGTGATATTTTCCGCAGCCTCCTCCGTGACGATGAGGATATCGTGCTCGCGGTAGCCGCCAGCACCCGGCTCCCCCTCCGGGATCATGATCATCGGTTCCATCGAGACGACCATGCCCGGTTCAAGCACCGTCTCGACGTCCTCGCGCAGCTCCACCGATGCCTCGCGTCCGTAATAGTGGCAAAGCACGCCGAAGGAATGGCCGTAGCCGAAGGAGCGGTAGCGCAGCAGCCCGTGCGAGCGGTAGATCTCGTTGAGTTCGGCCGCGATGTCGCAGCAGCGCGCGCCCGGACGGATCAGCTCCAGCCCGCGCCGGTGCACCTCGCAGTTGATCTCCCAGAGCTTCAGATGCGCGTCCGGCACGTGATCGCAGAACAGCGTGCGCTCCAGGGCGGTGTAATAGCCGAAGATCATGGGAAAGCAGTTGAGTGACAGGATATCCCCGGCCTCCACGATCCGGTTGGTGACCGGATTATGCGCGCCGTCGGTGTTGATGCCCGACTGGAACCAGGTCCAGGTGTCCATCAGTTCGACCTGCGGAAAGCTTCTGGCGATCGCGCGGATCATCGCATTGGTCGAGGCGATGGCGACCTCATGCTCGGCGATCCCGGGGGCGACCGCATCGGCCACCGCAGCACCCCCGATGTCGCAGATCCGCGCGCCTTCGCGGATGAGCGCGTGTTCCTCGGCCGATTTGATCGTGCGCTGGCTCATTGCGTCGGCGGCGATGTCGACGAACTCAACGCCGGGCAGGGCGTCGGCAAGCAGGCCGCGCAGCTCCAGCGAGACATGATCGAACTCGATCCCGAGCCGCTTGATACCCTTGGTCAGTCCCTGGAGCGCGAAGAAGTAGTTGTCCCGGCGCCAGTCGGTATAGGTGATCGCATCCCCGTGGGAGCGGCGCCACGGCTGCCCGCCGTCGATGCCGGCGGAGATGGTTGTTGCCTGCTCGTGGTCGATGACGAGGCCATAGCGTCGGCCGAACTGGCAGTAGAGGAAGCCGGAGTAGTAGCAGATGTTGTGATAGGAGGTGAAAAGCGCGGCATCGATGTCGCGCTTCGCGAGCGTTGCCCGCAGCGCGGTCTTGCGGCGGGTCATTTCGGCATCCGAAAAGGGCGACCAGGCTTTTTCGCCATTGTGCCAGCGGGTGGTGCGGATGAGATCGTCGGACACGTCGGTTTCCTCTCGGGCTTGCCGGAAACGGCGGTTGAAACGCAAAACGGGCCGGCTCCATCGGAACCGGCCCGCCAGGCCAAACTCGGTGCGTTGCGCTTCGCCGGGTCGGGAGGGGCGAGGGCCCTGTCCTGACCGTCCGGTGACTGGCGTTCCGTCACCGGTTCCCGTTCGGGAAAGCGGAGCGCTCCGCTGTATGTGAGGCCATCCGTCGCCGGGGCGGACAGCCGGGCCGTCCCGTCAGGACGGAGACAGGCCGCGCAACCGCTCGGAGCGGCGGCGCAGAAGCTCAAGCACCGTCAGCAGCACGACCGAGATCGCCACCATCAACGAGGCCACCGCCAGGATGGTTGGAGAAATCTGTTCGCGCAAGCCGGTGAACATCTGCCAGGGCAGCGTCTTCTGGCCCGCCGAGCCCAGGAACAGCACCACCACGACCTCGTCGAAGGAGGTGATGAAGGCAAACAGCGCGCCGGAGACGACGCCGGGAATGATCAGCGGCATCTGCACCTTGAAGAAGGTGGTGACCGGGTTGGCCCCGAGGCTTGCAGCCGCCCGCACCAGGCTCCGGTCGAAGCCGACCAGCGTCGCCGTGACGGTGATGATCACGAAGGGCGTGCCGAGGGCCGCGTGCGCCAGGACCACGCCGACATAGGTCCCCTGCAGGCCGATGCGCGAGTAGAAGAAATACATGCCGGCGGCCGAGATGATCAGCGGCACGATCATCGGCGAGATCAGGATGGCCATGATCGCGGAGCGATAGGGCACATGCTGCTGCGACAGCCCGATGGCGGCCAGCGTTCCGAAGGAGGTCGCCAGCAATGTCGCGACCGGCGCGATGGCAAAGGAATTGCGCATCGCCTGCTGCCAGTCGGGATTGGTGAAGAAGTCCTCATAGTGCTTGAAGGAATAGCCGGCCGGATCGAAGGCCAGCATTTCCTTGGTGAAGGTGAAGAAGTTCTCGGCGTTGAACGACAGCGGCAGGATCACCAGGATCGGAAAGATCAGGAAGAAGAAGATCAGGCCGCAGATCGTGCGGAAGCTGTAGTGCCAGATCCGCTGACCGGTGGATGCATAGGCGGGAAGGGCTGACATGGTCTGTGTTCTCCTTAGCCCAGCTTGACGTTATCGATGCCGACGATCTTGTCGTAGACATAGAAGAGCAGCATCACCGCGAGCAGCAGGATCACGCCGAGCGCCGCCGCCAGACCCCAGTTGAGCGAGGTCGAGATGTGATAGGCGATGCGGTTCGAGATGAAGATGCCGTCGGTGCCGCCGACCAGTTCCGGCGTGATGTAGTAGCCGATGGCCAGGATGAAGACGAGGATCGCGCCCGCGCCGATGCCCGGCACCGTCTGCGGGAAATACACCCGCCAGAAGGCCGTCCAGTCGGTCGCGCCGAGGCTCTTCGCCGCCCGCACGTAGGACGGAGAGATGGTCTTCATCACCGAATAGAGCGGCAGGATCATGAAGGGCAGCAGGATGTGCGTCATCGCGATGATCGTGCCGGTCTGGTTGTTGATCATCACCAGTCGGCCCGCGTCGCTGACCAGTCCGGTCCACACCAGGAAGTCGTTGATCACGCCCTGCTGCTGCAGCAGCACCTTCCAGGCCGAGGTGCGCACCAGCAGCGACGTCCAGAACGGCAGGAGCACCAGGATCATCAAAAGGTTCGCCGAGCGTGCCGGCAGGGCGGCTAGAAGGAAGGCGACCGGATAGCCGAGCAGGAGGCAGGAGAAGGTGATCGTCAGCGACAGGAACAGCGTGCGCCAGAACAGATAGAGGTAGATCCGCTCGTTTTCCGGCTTCATCTCGACGCCTTCGGCGGTGAGCTGCATGTCGGCGGCGTTCAGGAAGTAGCCGGGCGTGATCGTGGGCGAATAGCGCTTGAGCACGGCCCAGGTTTCGACGGTGCCCCAGTCCTTGTCGATGTCGATGAACCGTTCGACCGTCGCTTCCGCCGGCTCCATGCGACCGATCCGCCGTCCGGTCTTGCGGAACAGGCTCGACATGCCCGACGCCTCGTAGTTCAGCCGCGAACCGAGGCGGGTGTGCGTCTTTTCCTCCACCGCGACCTTGAGGTCCTCGTAGAGCGCGGTAAAGGCCGCCTGGTCGGGAATCTCTCCGCTTTCCGGATCCCAGGTCGCCAGAACCTCGACGGTCTTCGGCAGCGTCTCGGAGACGATGCCGTTTTCCACGGACCGGAACAGCATGTCCGCGATCGGCGCGGCGAAGGTGATGAGAACGAACAGAAGCAGCGGCGCGATCAGAGCGAGCGCCCGCAGTTTCTCGCGTCGAAGCGCCCTCGCCAGGCTGACCTTGAGCGGTATGCCGTCGCGGGTGGTGAGCACCTGCGGATTCTCATCCGGACCGGTGTCAGTGCTTGCAGGGTTCTGGGTGTTCATCGGGACGCCCCGTCGGAAGGAAGTTTTCTGTTATCAGCGTCTTGGCGTCGAAGCCGTACCGGACCCCCGGCGTCTCCGGCGCGAAACCGCCGTGTGTTGTCCGCGCCATCCGGCCCCGGCCGGCCTGGCAGAGTGCCCTGTCGTGCGGGCACCTCGAATTCGGAGTGTCTTGACGGGCGCACAGGGCCCGGAAGTCGTCAGCGTAAAAAGGCGGCGGAGCGCGCGCTCCGCCGCCGGACGGGTGTTAGCCCGCGAGCCATGCCTGGAACTTGGCGTCCAGATCGTCACGATAGTCAGCCCACCACTCGTAATTGTAGAGGAAGGTGTTCGTGGCGTTCTTCGGGTCGGTCGGCATGTGCGGTGCCATGTCGATGCCGAGCTCCGCATGCTTGCCGACGAGCGGCGCGGACGACTTGCGGGCCGGACCATAGGAGATGTACTTGGCCTGATCCGCCAGACGCTGCGTGTCGGTGGCGAACTTCAGGTAGTCCATCACGGCTGCCTTGCGCTCGTCCGAAAGACCGGCGGGAACGATCCAGCCGTCAAGATCGAACACCTGGGCGTCCCACAGCATCTTCACCGGCTGGTCCTGCTCTTCGATGAGCGAGAACAGGCGACCGTTGTAGGTCGAGCCGATCACGACTTCGCCGTCGGCGAGAAGCTGCGGCGTCTCGGCGCCGGCCGACCACCAGATCGTCTGGTCCTTGATCGTGTCGAGCTTGGCGAGGGCGCGCTGCACGCCTTCCTCGGTCTCCAGCACGTCATAGACGTCGTCCTTCGCGACACCATCGCAAAGCAGGGCCCATTCCATGTTGTTGATCGGGCGCTTCTCGAGCGAACGCTTGCCCGGGAAGTTTTCCAGGTCGAAGACGTCGCAGATGTCGTCCGGCTCGCGGCCGTTCCAGGCCTCGACGTCGGTGCGATAGCCGAAGGTCGTCGAATAGACGATCTGCGGGATGAAGCAATCCGAGACGATCAGGTCGCCGAAATCCTCGGAGGCCGGGGTGCCGTCGGGCGCCGGGGCCAGGGCTTCGTCGAAGTTGATCTCCTGGGCCAGGCCTTCGTCGCAGAGGCGAATGGCGTCGGACGCCACCACATCGACGAGATCCCAGGTCACGTTGCCGGCCTCGTTCATGGCGCGCAGCTTGGCGACGGCCTCGGCGGACGATTCATCGTTGATGATGTTCACGTCCGGGTTCGCCGCCATATACGGCTTGTGATAGGCCTCGTTCTGCGAGTTGGAGTACGCCCCGCCCCACGACACGATGGTGAGATCGATGGCCATGGCCCCCGACGTCATCATCGCGGAGGCCGCGCCTGCAAGCAGGAGTGTCTTGAACTTCATGGAGTAAGTCCCCTCGTTTTGGTGTTCGCCCGAGGCGAAGCCCCGGGAAAGGCTGCGGTCGCGAGATCGCGCGCCGCAATTTCTGTTCGGGCCGCTGGTTCGGCTCAAGCGACGGCGTCGAGCGCCTTGCAGTCGCCGGCGGCCCAGCCGATCTCGACCGTTTGCCCGGTCTTCAGATCGCGCTTTTCGCCGCGGTTGCGGACCTTGACGACAAATTCGTTGTTGCCGGCAACAGTCATCCGCACGCGGATATGGTCTCCAAGATAGATCATTTCCTCGATCTGACCAGAAACCAGGTTGTCCATTGCGTCATGCGTGTCGAATTCGACGCGCTCCGGACGCAAGGAAATCGTGGTGCGAGATCCCACACCGTCAATATTGACGGCATCCGCCTTGAGCATTGTTCCGTCGTCCAGGCGCACCGCGCAGGTCTCGCCTTCAACGGATTCCACCGTTCCGCTCAACTTGTTGTTCTCGCCGATGAACTGGGCGACGAAGGAATTCTGCGGGTCCTCGTAGAGCACATCCGGGCGCGACAGCTGCTGGATCACGCCGTCATTGAACACCGCGACACGGTCCGACATGGTCAGCGCCTCGGTCTGGTCGTGCGTCACATAGACGATGGTCACGCCGATGTTGTCGTGGATGTGCTTGATCTCATACTGCATCTGCTCGCGCAGCTGCTTGTCGAGAGCGCCCAGCGGTTCGTCCATCAGCACCAGTTCCGGCTCGAACACCAGGGCGCGGGCCACGGCCACACGCTGCTGCTGGCCGCCGGAAAGCTGCGCCGGACGGCGCGAGCCGAAATGGCCGAGCTCGACCATTTCCAGCGCCCGCTTGACCTTTTCTTCCTGCTCCGCCTTGCCCATGCCGCGCACCTGCAGCGGAAACGCCAGGTTTTCCGCAACGCTCATGTGCGGGAACAAGGCATAGTTCTGGAACACCATGCCAATGCCGCGCTTGTGCGGCTGCACGTTGTTGATCGGGCGGTCGTTGAGGAAGATTTCGCCGTGAGTGGCCGGCTCGAAACCCGCCAGCATCATCAGGCAGGTGGTCTTTCCCGACCCCGACGGCCCGAGCATGGTGAGAAACTCGCCGGGCGGAATGTCGAGGTTCAGGTTTTTTACGACGAGTGTCTCGCCATCGTAGCTCTTCTGTACGTTTTCGTAGCGGACTGCAGCGCCCTTGGTCTCTGTCATCTGTGCCCCTAAGCAATGCATAGCAAGGGGCACGCTCTTCCCGCCGGTAGACGGAGCGTAACGCGCTGTTCCCCTGCCACGAACTCTTTGTGGTTCGTTTCAAGACCCTGAAAGTCGCGTCAGCTAAGCAAAATTTGACTCACAATGAAAGGGGGGTCCGACAAAAATTGTTAAAATTGCAAAGAAAAACAAAGCCATGCTGTTGCGTGAGGCGGATGCCTGCACGATTTGCCCATTACTTTGGCACTGCAGCATTCAGATGCACTGTGCTTTTCGGCAGGCGGACGGAATGCGTATTCCGCCCGACCTGCGCAACGCTTCCGGCTAGATGTTGCTGTCCGGGAATTCCGCCTTCCGCCGTGCCATGAAGGCGATCAGCGCCTCGTCGACCGACGGGTCGAGAGGAGGGGCTTCATAGGAAGCAAGCATCTGTTTCCATTTTTGATTCGCCCGCATGCCGGCATCCAGTCCGCCGTCCGAACTCCATTGTTCGTAGGAGTTGTTGTCGGCGAGCGCGGAGCGGTAGAAGGCGGTCTCGAAGTTGCGCTGGGTGTGGGCGGCGCCGAGGAAATGCCCGCCGGGGCCGACCTCCGCCAGCGCGTCCATCGCCTGGGCTTCGTCCGACAGGTCGATGCCCTTTGCCAGAACATGCATCATGCCGAGCTGGTCGGCGTCCATCACGAATTTTTCATAAGACGAGCACAGCCCGCCCTCCAGCCAGCCGGCGGCGTGCAGCGCGAAATTCACGCCCGACATGAGCGTCGCCATGATGGTCTGGGTGGATTCCTGCGCGGATTGCGCGTCCGGTGTCTTGGACGCGGCGAAGGATCCGCCCGAGCGGAACGGCAGTCCCGCGCGCCGGGCAAGCTTCGCCGCGCCGTTGAGCAGCAGCGTGCCTTCCGGCGAGCCGAAGGTCGGCGCGCCCGACTGCATGGAGATGGAGGAGACGAAGGCGCCGAAGACCACCGGCGCGCCGGGACGCACCAGCTGGGTCAGCGCGCATCCGGCCAGCGCCTCGGCGAGCACCTGCGCCAGCGTGCCGGCGACCGTGACCGGGCTCATCGCGCCGGCGAGAATGAAGGGCGAGACGATGCAGGCCTGGTTCGCCGCCGCATAGACCTTCAGCGCGCCGAGCATCGTCGCATCATAGACCAGCGGCGAATTGGCGTTGATCAGCTGGATCATTACGCAGTTCTCGTCGACGAACTGATCGCCGAAGACGAGCCGCGCCATGGCGACGGAATCCTCCGCCCGTTCCGGTGCGGTCACCGATCCCATGAACGGCTTGTCGGAATATTTCAGGTGGGAATACACCATGTCGAAATGGCGCTTGTTGACCGGAAGGTCGACCGGCTCGCACACGGTGCCGCCGGAATGATGCAGCCAGGGCGACGCATAGGCGAGCTTCACGAAATTGCGGAAATCCTCGATGGTGCCATAGCGCCGGCCACGGTCGAGATCGGTGACGAAGGGCGGGCCGTAGACGGGCGCAAACACCGTGTTGTTGCCGCCGATCTCCACGTTGCGGGCCGGATTGCGGGCATGCTGGGTAAATTGCGCAGGTGCGGTCTTCACCAGCTCCCGCAGCATCCCCTTGGGAAAACGCACCCGTTCGCCGTCGACATCCGCGCCGGCGTCCTTCCAGATCTTCAGCGTTTCGGGATCGTCGCGAAACTCCAGGCCGATCTCGGCGAGCAGCCGGTCGGCATTGGCCTCGATGGTTTCCGCGCCCTCGTCGCTCAGGATGTCGTAGAGCGGGATGTTGCGCGTGATATAGGGAATGCTCCCCGCCTCGGCGCCGCGCCGCTTCTCCGTGCGTGCCGCCCGTCCGCGTCGTCCCGCCCGTTCAGCCTGTTCGCTCATTCCTGCACTCCACCCCGGGTTTCGGCGCGTCTTCCTGCGATCGCCCAGCGTACTTTGCGCGCAATGGGCGAGAGGCTGATGCCCGAAAGCGTCGTCGGCTTCTCTAAAAGCGTCATGGCCGGGGAGGCGGAGCGGGCGGTCGGCGGGCGGCCTTCGCCGCGCATCTTTCGCCCGTCCTTGTCGGCGCGGCGATACAAGGATGACGCAATTGGACAACTTGGCCCGGAAAATTCCCGCGATACTGCCGGCACGAAACACAGCCCGCCGCGCGCCCGGCGGGGAGCGAAGGGGTTGAAGGATGTCGGCTTTTCCTGACAAGGCACAGATCGTCATCGTCGGACTGGGCGGGATCGTGGGCGCGTCGGTCGCGCATCACCTGATCGAGCGCGGCTGGACGGACATCGTCGGCATCGACAAGTCCGGCATTCCGACCGACATCGGCTCGACGGCGCATGCCTCCGACTTCTGCTATTCGACCAGCCACGACTTCCTCTCCACCTGGACGTCGCTTTATTCCATCGATTTCTTCGACAGGATGGGACATTACGAGCGCTGCGGCGGCTTCGAGGTCGCGCGCACCGGCGACGACACCTGGATGGAGGAGATCAGGCGCAAGGTCTCCTCGGCCAAGGCCTTCGGCACACGCGCGCACCTCGTCACGCCCTCCGAGATCAAGGAAAAATTCCCGCTGATCGAGGAGGATCAGGTGCAGGGCGGGCTCTTCGACCCCGACGCCGGCCTTGTCGTGCCGCGCTCGCAGGCCGTCGCCGGCAAACTCGTCGACGACGGCGAAAAGACGGGCGCGCTCAAGGCCTTCGCCAACACGCCTGCGAAATCGCTGATCGTGGACGGCGGACGCATCACGGGCGTCGTCACCCATCGCGGCACGATCCATGCCGATCACGTCATCGTCTGCGCCGGCCTCTGGGGCCGGCTGATCGCCAATATGGTCGGCGAGGATCTTCCGGTGATGCCGGTCGACCACCCGCTGACCTTCTTCGGTCCCTTCACCGAATTCGCCGGCACCGGCAAGGACATCGGCTATCCGCTGATGCGTGACCAGGGCAACTCCGCCTATATGCGCGACACCGGCGACCCGAAGACCACCGAGGGCGGCCAGATCGAGTGGGGCTATTACGAGACCGACAATCCGCGCCTGTGCCACCCGCGCGACCTGCTGGAAAAGGAGGAGGCGCGGCTCTCGCCCTCCCAGCGCGACCTGGAGCTGGAGCAGGTGATGGAACCGCTGGAACGCGCCATGGAGCTGACGCCGATCCTCGGCGAACTCGGCTACAACGAGACCTGGTCGTTCAACGGCCTCCTGCAGGTCTCCGCCGCCGGCGGGCCGTCCTGCGGCGAGAGCCAGAAGGTGCGCGGGCTTTGGTATTGCGTCGCCATCTGGGTGAAGGACGCGCCGGCCTACGGCAAGCTTCTCGCTGACTGGATCACCGACGGGCGCACGGAGATCGACCACGCCGCGATCGACTACTCCCGCTTCTATGCACACCAGATGGAGGAAGCCTTCATCGAGGGGCGCTGCTACGAGGCGGCGCAGAAGATCTATTTCCCGGCGATCCACCCGCGCGAGCCCTATGCCAGCGGGCGCGGCGTCAAGCGCTCGCCCTTCTACGAACGCGAGGTGGAGCTAGGCGGCCACTTCATGGAGCTTGGCGGCTGGGAGCGCGCCCATGGCTATGCCGCCAACGCGCATCTGCTGGAAAAATACGCCGACCGCATCCCGGTCCGCGAGAACGAATGGGACGCCCGCCACTTCTGGCCTGTCTCCAATGCCGAGCACCTGGCGCTGAGCGAGGACTGCGGGGTGATCAACCTCTCGCATTTCTACATGTTCGATGTCGCGGGGCCGGACCATGTGGCGCTGCTGGAATGGCTGTGCGCCGCGAAGATCGGCGGCGACGGCAACATCGGCAAGGGCATCTACACCCATTTCCTCGATGACGAGGGCATGGTGCGCGCCGACCTCACGGTGTTTCGCATGGCCGACCGATGCCGCATCGTCGATGGCGCCGATGCCGGCCCGCGCGACTTCCATTATGTGAAGCGTGTGGCCGAGGACAGAGGCTTCGACGTCACGGTCACCGACGTCAGCGAGCAGTTCACCACCATCGGCATCTGGGGGCCGAATGCGCGGGAAAACCTGAAGAAGGTCGTGGCCGATCCGGCCGCCCTCGATCCTGAAAACTTCCCTTTCGCGGCGATCCGCCGGATCGAGATCGCCGGCAAGGCCGTGACCGCGCTTCGCCTCTCCTATGTCGGCGAGCAGGGCTGGGAACTGCACATGGCCTATGAGGACGGTCTCGCGGTCTGGGACGCCTTGCGCGGCCTCGGCATCACGGCCGTCGGTGTCGAGACCTATGCCAATTCGCGGCGGCTGGAAAAATCGCTGCGCCTGCAAAACGCCGATCTTCTCACCCAGTACAATCTCTATGAGGCCGATCTCGCCCGGCCCAAGGTCAAGGAGGCCGACTTCCGGGGCAAGGAGAAGCACCTGGAATACCGCGCCCGCGACCGCCAGCCGGCGATGCTTTGCACGCTGGTGATGACCGACAATGTCGATGCCGATGGCGTTGCCCGCTATCCGGTCGGCACGCTGCCGGTGATCGATCCGGCGACCGGCGAGACGCTGGTCGACGCGCTTGGCCGTCGCTCCTACACCACGTCAATTGCCTATGGGCCGACGGTGGGGAAGAACATCGCGCTTGCCTATCTGCCGGCGGACTTTGCGCAAGTCGGGCGCGAACTGGCGGTGGAGTATTTTGCGCAAAGCTTCCCCGTCGAGGTCGCCGGCGTCGGCTACGCGCCGCTCTACGACCCGCAGAACCTGAAGCCGAGGAGCTGAGGAAAGAGGCGGCCTATCGGATTTCGCGCCGGTAGCCCGGGTGCCGGGCTCTAAAGCGGTTGGTGGTCGACGAAACCGCCGCTTGTTCGGGTCGTCACCCCGGACGCAGGCGAAGCCGGAGATCCGGGGTCTATTGGCGCCCTCAGCGGGCGTGGGGTGCTGTGCGGTCGAGACGGCCGAGTAATGCTTTTCCGCGCTCGAGTGCGCGGCTCGGTGGATTGGACCCCGGCTCGGTGGCCGGGGTGACGGTTGAGGGTGGGGCGGGGCCTGTGTGCGGTCGGCGTCTTGCGACATATTGAGGACCAAGGCAGTGAGCAGACTTGAAGATCTCCTGGCGGAGAAGGGCACGCTGCTCGCCGACGGGGCGACCGGCACCAATCTCTTCGACATGGGGCTGACGTCCGGCGATCCGCCGGAGGAGTGGAATGTCACCGAGCCCGACAAGATCCGGGCGCTGCATCGCAATTTCGTCGAGGCAGGCGCCGATATCATCCTGACCAACACCTTCGGCGCCAACCGTCACCGGCTGAAGCTGCACAAGCTGGAGGGGCGCGTGCAAGAGTTGAACGCCGCAGCCGCGCGTCTGGCGCGCGAGGTGGCCGAAAGTGCAGGGCGTGCCGTTGTCGTCGGCGGCTCCATCGGCCCGACGGGCGAGCTCTTCGTGCCGCTCGGCGCGCTCACCCACGAGGATGCGGTCGCAGCCTTCACCGAACAGGCGCAAGGGCTGAAGGACGGCGGTGCGGACGTGCTGTGGATCGAGACCATGTCGGCTGCGGAGGAAATGCGCGCAGCAGCCGAGGCGGCGGCTGCCGTCGACATGCCCTTCGTGGTGACGGCGAGTTTCGATACCGCCGGCCGCACGATGATGGGGCTGAAACCGGCCGGTCTCGGCGCGCTTGCCGGAGAGTTCGCCTGCACGCCGGTGGCCTACGGCTCCAACTGCGGGGTTGGCGCGTCGGATCTGCTCGCCGCGATCCTGGACATCACGCAGGCCTATCCAGACGCCGTCGTGATCGCCAAGGCGAACTGCGGCATTCCGGTCATTCAGGGCGACGCCGTGGTCTATACCGGAACGCCGGAGCTGATGGGCGACTATGCGCGGCTTGCAATGGATGCCGGCGCGCGGATCATCGGCGGCTGCTGCGGCACCTCCTACGCCCACCTGGCCGCGATGCGTGCAGCCATCGACGCGCATCAGGCGGGCACCCGCCCCAGCGTCGACGACGTGATCGCCCGCATCGGCCCGCTCGTTTCCCCGCCGGCGGCGGAGAGCGGCGACGACGACGGCGCCGGGCGGCGCGGGAGACGCAGGCGGGGGTGAGGGCAGGAACGCCCGCCCCCGCAACACCACGGATGGGCGCGGGCATTCGAGGCGGCTAATCTGGCGTCATGAGAAACATCAGGCGTCCCGATGTATCGCCGGCCGGCGCGCCGCACTTGCGGCGCACGCTGACCTTGCCGTGGCTGGTGTTCTACGGTGTCGGCGTCACCGTCGGGGCGGGGATTTTCGCGCTGATCGGCGAGATCCTGCGGCTTGCCGGCGACAAGGCGCCGCTGTCGTTTCTGATCGCGGGCGCCATCGCCGGCGCGACGGGGCTGTCCTACGCGCTGCTGGTCAAGCGCTTTCCGCGCGCGGGCGGGGAGGCGGTCTTCGTCAACCGGGGTCTCGGGCACGGCTGGGGCAGGATCGTCGGCTATGGCGTTGCCGCAACCGGAATCGTCTCAAGCGCGGTGATCGCGCTCGCCTTCGTCGGCTATGTGCAGGCGCTCCTTCCCGTTCCCGGCTGGCTGCTGCTTGTCGGGCTGATTTCGCTCCTGTCCGCGATTGCCTGGGTCGGCGTGCGCGAGAGCGTCACTTTCGCGGCCGTGATTACCTGCATCGAGATCGGCATTCTGCTTGTGGTGATCGCCTTCGGCGTGCCGCTGATGAGCGATGCGCCGAAAATCGCCTCGGCCTTCACGCCGCCGGGCGACGCGGCGCTGATCGGCGCGATCCTGTCCGCGAGCGTCATTGCCTTCTTCGCCTTCATCGGCTTCGAGGACATCGAGAACATGGCGGAGGAGACCATCGATCCCGAAACCGCGTCGCCGCGCGCGGTCTTCTGGACGCTCGGGATCACCGTCGTGATCTATGTGCTGCTCGCCGTTATCGCGGTGCTTGCGCCCGACAGGGCGGCGATTACCGGGTCGAGCGCGCCGCTCGCGGTTCTCTTCGAGCAGATCACGGGTCTTCCCGGCGCGCCGGTTGCGGCGGGGGCCGCGATTGCCATGATCAACGGCATTCTCGTGCAGATCGTCATGGCAAGCCGCGTGCTCTACGGCATGGCGCGCGAGGGCATCGCGCCGCGCTGGTTCGGCGCGGTCGATGCGCGCAGGCACACGCCGGCGCGCGCGACGCTGACGGTGGCAGCGCTGATCCTGCTGCTGGCGCTGGCCTTCCCGCTGGTGCGGCTGGCCGAACTGACGAGCCTCGTCACGCTCGGCGTCTTCACGCTGGTCAACCTGTCGCTCTTTGCGCTTGGCCGCAAACTGGACGATCCGGGCCTTGCCCGCTTTCGCTGGTGGGGCGCCTTCGCCGCGCTCCTGTGCATCGGCATCGCCGTTTTCCAGCTCTCAAGCGGGCTTGCGGGCGGGCATTGAGTGGTGGACGGGTAAAGGATCGCGCCGCGTCTGTTCCCGTCCGGCGTCAATCGAGGCTGGCGCGGGGCTGACGTTGCGGTAGTCTGGGGACATGCGAATGCTCGGCCAGTTCGGCCCGGTGCTGCGGGCCTTTTTCCTTACCGCAATCGCGGTCCTCGCGATTGTCCCTGCCGCACGCTCGGAAGTCGCCGTCGATGTCGCGCTGGTGCTCGCCGTCGACGTGTCGCGCTCGATGTCGCATGAGGAAATGCGCATCCAGCGGCGAGGTTACGCCGATGCGATTGCCAGTCCGCAGGTCCTGCGCGCAATCGCCCAGGGGCCGCGCGGGCGGATCGCGGTGACGCTGTTTGAATGGGCGGGCGACCATCATGCCCGCGAGATCGTCGGCTGGACCGTGATCGGCGGTCCGCAGGACGCGCAAGCCGTCGCGGCGACCTTGCTGAGCGAATATAGCCAGAGCGAACGGCGGACCTCGATCTCCGGCGGGATCGCCCATGCGGTCGGGTTGCTGGAGGCCGTGCCGTTCCTGCCCGACCGGCGGGTGATCGACGTCTCCGGCGACGGGCCGAACAATCAGGGCCTGCCGGTGACGATGGCGCGCGATGCGGCGGTCGCCAAGGGCATCACCATCAACGGCCTGCCGCTGATGACCGACGGCGGCTACGGCTCGCAGTTCAACATTCCCGACCTCGACGAATATTACCGCCGCTGCGTGATCGGCGGGCCGGGCGCCTTCATGATCCCGGTCAACGACTGGGACCAGTTCGCCGAGGCCGTGCGTCGCAAGCTGGTGCTCGAGATCGGCGGGCTGATGCCGCCGGGCATGCCGGATGGCGACGCCCGCGTGATGCCGGCGCAGTTCAATTTCCACCCGCCGTATGACTGCATGATCGGCGAAAAGATCTGGCTCCGCCGCGGCTGGTAGTCCGGGCCGGGACGGACGCGCTACAGCGTCCGCAGCCACGGCAGGAAGCCGTCGAGGAAGCGGGTCGTCGCCGGCATGAAATGGCTGCCGTGATGGTACATCGGGTCGAGCGCGGTCACGATCATCCGCCCCGGCGTCGTGGCGCAGTCGTCATAGAGCACGGATCCGGTCCCAGCGACGTCGATCAGGCTGGTTGCGCCCTCCGGCACGTCGAAATGCCCGTGATGGTGCCAGGTCGCGTCCTCAAGCGTGATACGGGTGAACAGCGGATGGTCGGGGGCCACGACCTCGAGCCCGAGGCTCCCGCCTTCCTTCCACCACCAGAAATTCGTCGGTGTGTCGTGCCAGACGACGCCGGGAAGCCAGGACGGCTGACCGGTCGAGCCCATGGCAACGACCGTGCCGCCGCCGGCCAGATAGTCGGCGAACTGGGCTTTGCACGGGATGAGCTGCGAAGGGTCGGTGCGGCAGGAGACGAGCAGGAGGTCATGGTCTGAGAGATCGGTGCGGGGAAGGTCGCGGATATAGACGATTTCGTCGAAATGCGCGCGGTAGCGCGGCTCGTGGATTGTGCGGTGATGATAATAGGTGCCGCTGTCGAGAACGGTGATCCGGGCCATGGCTTAATCCTCTCCTGCCGCCCAGCGGCACAATTGCGGAACGATGCGCGCGCTGCTGTCGGAGGCGCCGGCGTACATCCACAGGTCGTTGCCCGCGTGCATGAGAATGCGTCCGCCGTCGGGGCGCGCGTAGACCCAGTCGCAGGGCACGCGCTCAGGCCCCAGGCCGTGGAGCGCGACGGCGCCTGCCGGCGGCGGATTGTGCCCGCGCGCGTAAAAACCCGCGACGCCGCGGCGATAGGTGAGATCGTGCGGATCGACGCCGGCAAAGACGGGATGCTCGGCGAGCCGGTGCACCTCCAGCGTTTCCAGTGTCACGCTGGGCAAGACTTCGAAGGGCCGGAATTCCGGCAGCATCGGCCAGGCGACATGGCCGTTGAAGACCAGCGTTCCGCCGCCGTCGAGAAAGCCGATGATCTTCTGCGTCAGCGTTCCGAAGAACCGCTGGTCGAGATGGGCGGGGACGAGCAGGGCGCGGTAGCGGGACAGCTCGACCTCGGCGAGCGCATAGTGGTCGATCTGGTCGAGGTCGTCGACGAAACCGGAAATGTCCGGCAGGTCGCCACCGGCGCCCTTGATCGGCTTGAGGAAAAGGCAGGACGCCATCGCTTGCTCCAGGGAGGCCCGGCCGGCACGCTGCCGGCCGGGTTGCAGTGTCAGTTCTTGGTGACGGTCTTGAAGTCGTAGAAGAAGCCCGACGGGTGGACCTTGTAGCCGTCGACCGCCGTGCTGGAGGCTGCGACATAGACCTTGTGCACCAGCGGGATGATCGGGGCGTCGGCCTGCAGGATCTGCTGGGCGCGTTCGTATGTGGCGAAGGCCTCCGGGCCGGCGTCGAGGGTGCGGCCCTTGTCGACGAGTGCGTCGAACTCCGGGTTCGCCCAGAACTGGTGGTTGAGGCCGGCCTTCGAGTGGAACTGCGACTTCAGGTGAAGATCCGGATGGCCGGTCATCTCCGGGGTCCAGAAGACGACCGATACGTCGTAGTCGCCCTGCCGAACGAGGTCGAGCATGCCCTCCCAGGTGTACATTTTCACATCGGTGGCGATGCCCTGCTGCTGCAGCAGGATGGCCATTGCCTCGGTGATCGTCGGCATTTCGGCCCGGCTGGAATAGCTGAGGATGCGCAGGGTCAGCGGTGCGCCGTCCTTCGTCCAGGTGCCGTCGGTCTTCTCGTAACCGGCCTCGCGCAGCAGCGCGGCGGCAGCCTCCAGGTCGACCTCATGCGGCTCGACAGCCTCGCTCGACCAGGGGAAGGAGGGCGGGAAGAAGGTCCAGGCCGGCGAGCCGATGCCGTCGAGCGCGCCCTTGACGACGAGCTCGCGGTCGACGAGCAGGTTCACCGCCTTGCGGATGCGCACGTCGTTCAGGACGCTTTTCTCGCCGGCGTTGAAGGCGCCGTAGTAGAGGCCGGCGCTTTCGTCCTTGTAGACCTTGAAGCTCTCGTCGCGCGACAGGCGGGCGACGTCGGACGGCAGCAGGTGGACGACGAAGTCGACCTCGCCGGTCTCCAGCGCCAGCGCGCGGGCGTTGTGGTCGGGAATGTAGCGGTATTCGATGGTCTTCAGGGACGGTGCTTTGCCCCAGTAGCCGTCGAACCGGTCAACGACCGTGCGGTCCTGCTTGCGGTAGTCGACGAAGACCCAGGGGCCTGTGCCCACGGGCTTCACGAATTCGCCGGCGTCATCGAAGGACGCGCGGGCGTAGATGCCGGTAATGGCGTCGGTGAGCTGGTTGGGCAGCGCGGCGAAGGGTTCCACGGTCTCGATGTCGAGAACCAGCGGTTCGACGGCGGTCATCGACTTGATGGAGAGCAGGTCGGCGGCATAGGGCAGCAGCGCGATGACGCGCTCTAGCGAGAATTTCGCGGCTGCGGCGTCGAAGGGCGTGCCGTCATGGAAGGTGACGTCGTCGCGCAGGGTGAAGCGCCACACGGTCGGTTCGACGCGCTCCCAGGAGGTGGCGAGGCCGGGGATGAGCTTCATGTCGAAGTCGAGCTTGACCAGCGTGTCGAGGATCTCGCTTTCGTTGAAGAAGCGGCTGCGGCGCGGCTTCATCGACAGCGGCAGCGCTTCCCACATGGTGGCGACGACCAGCGTGTCGGAGGGCGTGTCGGCGGCGCTGGCCGTGCCGGGCGCGAGCAGGGTCGCGGTGGCGATCACGGCCAGCGCAAGCTTGCGCAGCCGGGTGAGGCGAGGGGTCATGTCAGCTCCTTTGCGTAAGGTAGTTGGTGCGGCCGTCGCGCAGCCGGTCCCCCAGGGCGTCGCCGAGGAGATTGATCAGGATGACGAAGGCCATGATGGTGAGGCCCGGCACCAGCACGAGCCTCGGGTGTTCGCGAAGGTGGTTGCGGGATTCCGCGATCATGCGGCCCCATTCGGGGGCGCCGGGTTCGACGCCGAGCCCGAGAAAGCTCAGCCCGGCGAAGGACAGGATCACCCAGGACATCGAATAGCTGCCCATCGCGAAGAGTGGGCCGAGGATGTTGGGCAGGAGGTGGCGGCGGATGATCGCCGGGCGCGGCACGCCGAGCGCCTCGGCGGCGACCACATAGGTCTTCGCCCGCTCCACCATGGTGACATTGCGCACCAGCCTGGCGTATTCCGTCCAGTGCACGGCGGCGAGCGCGAGGATCACCGCCTTGAGGCCCAGCCCGAGCACGCCGGCGATGATCATGGCGACGGCGAGCGCCGGCAGCACCGAAACGCCTTCGCACAGGCGCATCAGCACACGGTCGGCCGTGCCGCCGACATAGCCGCTGAACGCGCCGGCGAGCGTCCCGACGGACGCGGCCGCGAGGACGACGGCCAGTGCGGAAAGCGTCGTCAGCCTCGCGCCGTGCAGCAGGCGCGAGAGCAGGCAACGGCCCATTGCGTCGGTGCCCAGCGGATGGGTGAGATCTGGCGCGGCCAGGCGGTTGAGGATGTCGGCGGCATGGGGATCGTGCGGCGCAAGCAGCGGCCCCAACAGAACCAACGCGAAAAACAGCGCGACCGCGATGGCAAGGCCCGTGCCGTGGCGCGCGGCGGCGCGCTTGATGCGGGCGCGTCGCGGGCGATTGTGGGCGGAGGCGACAGGCGCCGCCATCACACCATCTCCCGCACGCGCGGATCATAGAGCGCGATTGCATAGTCGACCGCCAGATTGACGATCGCATAGCCGCCGGCAACGACGAGAAAACAGGCCTGGATGAGCGAATAATCGCGCGCAAGCAGCGCCTCGACCATCATCCGCCCGATGCCCGGCCAGCCGAACAGGGTCTCGACGATGATCATGCCGTCGAAGATGCGCGTCAATTGCATGCCGGTCAGCGTGAGCACGGCGGGCAGCACGTTGGGCGCGGCGTGGCCGAGCAGCACCCTTGGCTGCGACAGCCCCTTGGCGCGGGCCGTGCGCACATAGGGCTGCGACAGTTCCTCCAGCAGGCAGCCGCGCACGTAGCGCGCCAGAATGCCTGAGATCGACGTGGCGATGGCAATGGCCGGGAGGACGAGATGCGCCGTCGTGCCGTAGCCGGTACTTGGCAGCCATCCGAGCGTGAGCGCGAAGAAAAGGGCCAGCAGCAACGCGAACCAGAAATTGGGGATCGACATGCCGACCACCGCGAAGGCCGCAAGGGCCCGGTCGAGCGCGCCACTGGGAAAGGCGGCGCAGAGAGCGCCAATCGGCAGCGATATGACGAGCGCCAGAGCGAGCGCTGCCAGCGCAAGCTGCAAAGAGGCCGCCACGCGTAGTTTCAGGTCGTCGAGAACCGGCTCGCCGGTCACCATCGACACGCCAAGATCACCGGTCAGAAGGCGGCCCAGCCAGCGCAGGTATTGCAGCGGAAGCGGCGCATCGAGACCATGTTCCGCTGAAAATCGCGCCACCGCCCCCTCGCTCGGGAGCGTGCCATCCATCTGGGACATCAACAGGATTTCTGCGAAATCACCCGGCAGCAGGCGCAGCAGCGCGAAACCGGCGACCGAGATCGCGAGGAGCAGGACGCAGGTGGAGGCAAGCCGGATGAGCAGAAGGCGGATCATGATGCGGTCGCGAAAACGGATGACGGATAAAACCTGAGTGCAAAGTGCATGTTTTATCCGGCGCGTCCATGCGTACGACCGAAAAATATGAGTTTTTAGATCATGTTTTGAGATTCAGCGCGATTTTCCACATGCCGCCACCTCCTAGAGGTGGAGTTGGGGCGTGAAGTACGATTCTGGGTTGCTGGATGGACGGGGGCGTCGCCGGTGGAGTCAGGCCCGGCGTCGACGACGCCGGCGACCTGGGTCGGCCTCGTCCTGCGAGGGGTCGTCTTCCGGCACCGCTTCCGGCAGCGTGACGACGCTGCGCAGGCGCGGGAAGGGGTCGACCTTGTTGGGGAAGGCCATGGCGTTGACGAAATGCTCCTGGAACTTCGGCTCCAGTGCGGTCTCGATCTTCTCGATCTCGCGCACGACCCGCTCGACGGTGCGCCGCTCGCCGCGATTGATCAGCGCCATGCGCGCGCCGGTACCCGCCGCATTGCCGACGCCGGAGACTTCGGCGAGGTCGCAATCCGGGATCAGCCCGAGGATCATCGCGTATTTGGTGTCGATATAGCTGCCGAAGGCGCCCGCCAGGCGAATGCGGGCGATCTCCGGGTTGCCGAGCTTGTCGAGTAGGAGCTTCACGCCGGCATAGAGCGCGGCCTTGGCGAGCTGGATCGCGCGAATGTCGGTCTGGGTGATGACGAGCTCAATGCCCTCGCTCGCCACCACATAGGCGTGGGTGCGCCCCTTCTGGACGATGCGCGGGCTTTTCGCGGCAAGCCGCCCGTCGATGCGCCCGTCCTGCGTGACCACGCCGGCGAGATAAAGCTCCGCCACCGCCTCGATGATGCCGGAGCCGCAGATGCCGGTGACGCCGACCTGATCCTTCTTTTCCGCAAACTCCGGGTCGTCCGACCACTCGTCGAGGCCGATCACCTTGTAGCGCGGCTCCAGCGTGTCCTTGTCGATGCGAATGCGCTCGATGGCGCCGGGGGCGGCGCGCTGGCCGCAGGAAATCTCCGCGCCCTCGAAGGCGGGGCCGGTCGGGGAGCTGGCCGCAAGCAGCCGCTCGCGGGTACCGAGCACGATTTCCGCATTGGTGCCGATGTCGACGACCAGCGTCACCGCCTCCGCCTCGAACGGGCGGGTGGAGAGCGTGGCGGCCGCCGCATCCGCCCCGACGTGACCGGCAATGCAGGGAAGGATGTAGGCGCGCGCGCCCGGGTTCAGTTCCAGATCGAGCGCGCGGGCCGTGGTGTGCACCGCGCCGGAAACGGCCAGCGCGAAGGGCGCGCCGCCAAGCTCCGTCGGGTCGATGCCGAGAAACAGGTGATGCATGATCGGATTGCCGACGAAGACGGCGTCGAGCACGTCGTCGCGGGTCGCGCCGACATCGGCGACGAGCTTGGCGACCAGCGCGTCGACGGCGGCGCGCACGGTCGAAATGAGATCCGGCAGGCGGTCCGGGTTCATCTGCACATAGGAGACGCGCGACATCAGATCCTCGCCGAAGCGGATCTGCGGGTTGGAGGTGCCGGCCGAGGTTACCGTGCGGCCGTTCGTCAGGTCGCAGAGGTGGGCTGCAATGGTGGTGGAACCGATGTCGACCGCCAGCCCGTAGGCGGTGCGCTTTTCGCCCGGCCACAAAGCGATGACGCAGGGCGGGGCCGTATCGTCCTGCCAGATCGCGGCCGTCACCCGCCAGTTGCCGGCGCGCAAAACGGACTGCACGCGCGACAGAAGCGGCGTGTCGAGGGTCAGGCCGGTGACGCCCGTCTCGGTTGAGAGCGCGGCAAGCAGCCGGTCGGCATCGCCAAGCGGCATGTCCATGTCCGGCTCGGCAATCGAGACGGTGACGAGGCGGATGGCGCTGTCGGCGTCGAGCTTCACCGCTTCCGCGCGCTTGCGCACCACCTGGCGGTTGGTCTGGGCATCGGTCGGAACGTCCACCACCATGTCGCCCTGAATGGTCGCCTGGCAGGACAGACGCCGGTCCGACTTGAGCTCGCGCAGGGAGGCGTAGCGCGCCTCGGCTTCTGTGACGGGGCCGAGGTGTTCGGCGGAACTTGTCAGCTTCTCCTTGGCGAAGGCGCCCTCGGACACGGAGACCTGGCAGCGGCCGCAGATGCCGCGTCCGCCGCAGACAGATTCCACATAGACGCCGAGCGCGCGCGCTGCATCGAGCAGCGGCGTGCCGAGCGGGAAGGTGCCCCGCCGGCCGCTTGGCTGGAAGACTATGCGGGCATCCTGTGTCGCGACCGGGCCGGTCGACTCCTGTTTCGCCATGTCTGTCGTCGCTGCTCCTGTCCCGGCCAAGGGGCTCACGCGCTTGCGCGCCGGCGCCCCTCGCGCCCGCCGCGCCGGCGTCCGCCGCCGGCATCGCCCGCGGGGGCGGCGGCTGTCACCGCGCCCGGGGTGTGATCGCGGTAGGCCATGATCCAGTCGTGGCAATTGGGATCGGCGCCGGTGAGCACGTTGGCGCCGCGCACCGCTTCCATTTCCTGCGGGCGGCAGGGGTTCATGATCGCGCTGGTCATGCCGGCTGTGATCACCATCGGGATGAAGGCGGCGTTGATGCCGTGGCGATGCGGCAGGCCGAAGGAGATGTTCGACAGCCCGCAGGTGGTGTTGACCTTCAGCTCCTCGCGCAGCCGGCGCAGCAGCTGGAACACCTGCTTGCCGGCGGTGCCCATGGCGCCGATGGGCATGACCAGCGGATCGACGACGATGTCATGGGCCGGGATGCCGTAGTCGGCGGCGCGCTCGACGATCTTCTTCGCCACCGCGAAACGCACGTCCGGATCTTCGGAAATGCCCGTCTCGTCGTTGGAGATGGCAACCACCGGCACATTGTATTTCTTGATGAGCGGCAGGATCGCTTCGAGCTTCTCCTCCTCGCCGGTGACGGAATTGACCAGCGGACGGCCCTTGGCGACGCGCAGGCCCGCCTCGATCGCCGCCGTGACGGAACTGTCGATCGACAGCGGCACGTCGGTGAGCGCCTGGACGATCTCCAGCGTCTTGACCAGAAGCGGCGGCTCGGTCTCGTTCGGATTGACGGCCGTCACGCCGGCGTTGACGTCGAGCATGGTTGCACCCGCTGCGACCTGCGCCAGCGCGTCCTTCTCGACGGTCGAGAAATCGCCGGCGATCATCTCGGCGGCGAGTTTCTTGCGCCCCGTCGGGTTGATGCGCTCGCCGATGACGCAGAAGGGCTGGTCGAAGCCGATGATGATCTCTTTTGTGGCCGAGGCCACGATGGTGCGTGTCATTGCGCTATCTCCGCGGGGAAGGGACGCAGGGGGATGGGCTGATAGGACCAGCTCCCGCGCTGAAGGAGCCATTCGGAGGTCTTGGTCAGGCCGCCGAAGGGAAAGACGTGGATCTGCTCGAGCTGCGTGTGCGGGCGCGTCTCGATGCGCGTTTCCAGCGGGCCGATCATGCTCTCCGGATCGTAGCCCGACAAAAGCGAGACCACCGCGCCGCCGCGCTTTTTCAGGAAGGCGAGCGAGTTTTCGACGCCGGCGAAGGCCGCATATTTCAGGAGCGTCGTCATCTTCGCCGGACCGGCGACGCCGATATGCACCGGAAAGCGGTTGCCCCAGGCGGCGATCTCGTCGAGCCAGATGTTCACCCGCTGCGGGTCGAAGCCGAACTGGGTGACGATATGGAAATGCGCATCGCTTTGCGCGGCCAACTCGTGCTTGCGCATCAGGAAGGCGCGGATCGTGTCGGCGGGAATGTCGGGCGCGCCCTCCGGATGCCCGGCAACGGCGATGCGCTCGATGCCGAGTTCGTCGAAAAGGCCGGTCTCCAGCATGGCGACGGAGGAGGTGAGGGGGCCCGGCGTTTCCGCCTCGCCGGCAATCGCCAGCACCTCGCGCACGCCGGCCTCCGTCACCAGCCGGCGCAGCCGCCGGTCGAAGGCCGCAAGGCTCTGGTAACGACGCGCGGCCATATGCGGCACCGGCACCAGCCCCTGATCGTGAATGCCAAGGGCAGCCCGCACGATGTCGTCCTCGCTCGCATTGCCGAGATCGGTGAGATAGACCCGCGTCAGCCGGGGCACTAGCTGGAGGATCTCGGGTTTCTCCAGCGCCTGGCGGGGCGAAACCTCGGTGGAGGCGGTGAACCGCCCCTGGGCATTCAGGCGGGGGTCGGTCATGTCGCATGCCCTCCGGCGGTGACGAGCGCCTTCAAACGCTCCGGGGTGTAGTCCGCTTCCAGTTTTGCAGCCGCGGCATCGGCCTCTGCTTCCAGATCGTCGCCGACGCTTTCGGGGTCGCCGCGCCGCCATTCGGCCAGATAGGCGTCGCTGTCCTTCGCCCCGATGGACATGGCGCAGCGGTCGATGGCCTGGATGAAGCGCGCGGGCAACTCGCGCCGCGCGGTCTTGCGCCCCGCCTTGACCAGCACCTGGGCGGGAATATCCCGCCAATAGACGATTGTCTTTTGCGCCACCGGGCCGCTCCATGCGCCTCATTGCGTTCCCGTCATGATGCCTTCGGCGCGACGGTTCATCGGCGCACAGACGACACGCGTAATCCTGAATGCGACAGGTTGAGATCCCGGTTTTTCTTGAAAGCCATGTATTGGGGCATGAACGGTCCGTAGTGGGCCGTAAATCCGGCATGCAAACACTTGAACAACACGGCTCGCGCGGGTCGGCCGATCCGCCGTCCCGCGCGAAACGTCAGGCGCCGCCGCGTTTCGTGAAGCGCTCGTGGAGCCCGGCGATGTCTCCGGAGCACAGCGTTGCCATCTCCGCTTCGATCTGCTCTAGCGGCCAGTCCCACCAGCGCATGTCGAGAAGCCGTTCGATGTCGGAATCGGAAAAGCGCTTGCGGATCTCGCGCGCCGGATTGCCGGCGACGATCGCGTAGGGAGCAACATCCTTGGTGACGACGGAGCGGCTGCCGATCATCGCACCGTCGCCGATGCGGATTCCGGGCATGATCATCGCTTCCGCGCCGATCCACACGTCGTTGCCGACGACCGTGTCGCCGGCCGGGCGGTAGCCGCTCTGCGCCTCCGCGAAAGCCGGCTCTTCCGACATGAAGAAGAACGGGAAGGTGGAGATCCAGTCCGTCCGATGGCCCTGGTTGCCCGCCATCATGAAGCAGGCGCCGGTGCCGATGGAGCAGAAGCTGCCGATGATCAGCCGGTCGACATCGTCTCGGTCGGGCATCAGATAGCGGGCGCAGTCGTCGAAGGAATGGCCGTGATAGTAGCCGGAGTAGTAGCTGTAGCGGCCGACGACGATATTGGGATTGGTGACCTGCTCGCTCAGCAGCTTGCCCTTGAAGGGGCTTTCGAAAAAATTGCTCACGGGAAGTCGTCCTTTGTCGCATCACCGGGCCCTGGCCACCTCGGCGCCGGAACGGGCTTCTAGCACGCCGGCGCAAGGGCACAAGGACGCGGATGCAACAGATGCCGGAAAGCGCCGAAAGGCTTGCAAACTCAGGCGGAAAGCGCGCCGAGCCGCGTTTCCAGCAGCCCGTAGCCGGTCCGGCGCCGGGCATAGGCAAGGCCGAGGCGCTCCGCCGCCCGCCGCGCCCGGTCGTCGAGGTCGGGATCGTCGGTCTGGGCCAGATAGAGTAGCCGCGTATAATTGCCGAAATAGGCGTCGCGCAGCTCCGGGTGGCTGTCGAGGCCGAGCGGCCGGATCACCAGCGTCTCGAAGTGGCGGGCGAGGAAATCGGTGAGATAGAAGGTGCCGGGTTCCGCCTCGGCCTCCGCATCGAAGACCTCAAGGCCGGCGAAGAACGCGTAGCAATGCGCGCCGGGAAGCCGCTCGACGCGTTCTTCGGCAAGCACTGTGTCGAGCAGGCCGCCCGTGCCGCAATCGCCGTAGCCGATCAGGATATGCTGATAGTCGTGCCGTGCGACGTGGATGGCCCTGCGCACGGCGTCCGGGATCTTTTCCGGGCGGTTGTGCAGCTGGGCCGGCAGGCACTGAAGGTCGATGTGGGTGAGGGCGTGCTGGCGCGTGATCGCCAGCACCTCGTTGGCGAGTGCGCCGCAGGCGATGACCAGAACGCGGTCGCCCGGCACAGGGCCGGGCGGAAACGTTTCGGGTGCGGTCGCGCCCATGAGCCTTGCGTCCTATCCGGCCCGCGCCGCCAGCTGGTTGTGCCGCCGCGCGATCAGGTCCTTGGCGAGTTCGACGGTGACGGCGGCATCGCGCCCGTAGGCGTCCGCGCCGACGGCCTGTCCGAACTCCTCGTTCAGCGGCGCGCCGCCTACCATGACGATATAGTCGTCGCGAATGCCCTTCTCGACCATCGCGTCGATCACCACCTTCATATAGGGCATGGTGGTGGTCAGAAGGGCCGACATGCCGAGAATGTCCGGTTTGTGCTCTTCCAGCGCGGCCAGATAGTTCTCGACCGGGTTGTTGATGCCGATGTCGATCACCTCGAAGCCCGCGCCCTCCATCATCATGGAGACGAGGTTCTTGCCGATGTCGTGGATGTCGCCCTTGACGGTGCCGATCACCATCTTGCCGACCTTGGGCGCGCCGGTTTCCGCCAGAAGCGGGCGCAGGATGTGCATGCCCGCCTTCATGGCATTGGCCGACATCAGCACTTCCGGCACGAACAGGATGCCATCGCGAAAGTCGACGCCGACGATGCGCATGCCCTCGACCAGTGCCTTGGTCAGCACCTCGTAAGGGGTCCAGCCGCGTTCCAGCAGGATGTTGACGCCCTCGACGATTTCGTCCTTGAGGCCGTCATAAAGGTCGTCATGCATCTGCTCGACGAGGTCATCGTCGGACAGGGACGCGAGATCGAGGTCTTCTTCTTCCGACATTCGGCGCTCCACATGCGGGAGGGACATGTAACTCCAGGTCGCTATACTGTGAGTGCAGCCGGTCCGCGCCGATATCGTCAAACCGACATGCGCGGTCGCCGGTGCGACAGCGGCCAATGGCGCCAGCGACCGGCAACGTGGGGAAGAACCGGAGAACGGATGGCCTTTGACTTCATTTTCATGCTGACGGAAGACGACAGCACCGTTGCGGATGCGCGCAGCCGGCTGGAGGAGGTGCTGGCCGGCGGCGCGCGGCACATCGGGTTCAAGGACGTGGGGCTGCCCTTTGCCGAGCTGAAGGCGCTTGCCCGCGAGATCCGCGCCGCCGGCGGGCGCGCCTATCTGGAGGTTGTCAGCCTCGATGCCGACAGCGAGCGGCGCTCGGCGCGCGCGGCCATCGACCTGGAGGTGGACTGTCTGCTCGGCGGCACGCGCGCGGCCGAGATCGCGCCGATGCTGAAGCCACATCCGGTGCGCTACTACCCCTTTCCCGGCGATATCGTCGGCCATCCGAGCGTGCTGGCCGGCACTGTCGAGACGATCACCGAGAGCGCGTGCCGCCTGGCGGATCTGGAAAGCGTGCACGGGCTGGACCTGCTCGCCTATCGCTTTGCCGGCGACGTGCGCGAGCTGATGGTCGGCGTTTGCGCGGCCGTCGACAAGCCGGTGATCATGGCCGGCAGCATCGACCGGGCGGAGCGCATCGAGGCGGTGGCGGAAGCAGGGGCCGCCGGCTTTACTGTCGGCACGGCGGCGCTCAAGGGTCAGTTCGCAGCGCCCGAAGAGGGGCTGACGGCCCAGGTCCGCGCGATCCTGGCGCTGACGCTGAAGGCCCGCGCGCGCTCCACCGCGCCGCGGCGCATTGCGCTGGTTGCCCATAACGCCCGCAAGGCGCACCTGCGCGCCTGGGTCGCGCGGCACGCCGACGTCTTGCGTCACCAGAAGCTGATTTCGACCGGCGGCACCGGGGCCATGCTGCTGGAGGCCGTGCCGGATCTCGCCATTCACCGGCTGCAGCGGGGCTCCCACGGCGGCGACCAGCAGCTCGGCGCGCTGATCGCGACCGGCGAACTCGACGCGGTGATCTTCTTCGCCGACCCGCACGGCCATCATGCCAGCGACGTCGACCTGATGGCGCTGACGCGGCTTGCCATCCTGCATGACACGCCGATCGCCTGTTCGCCGGCGGCCGCCGATCTCGTTGTGAGCGCCAGTCTCGGGCGGTGAGACGGACACTCGCGCGGAACCCGTCCGGATCGGAGGCGCAAACAAAAAGGCGGAGCCGGGGCTCCGCCTTTTGTCATCTTCGGGCCTGAGGCTCGGGGAAATTACGCCGCGCGGACCTTGGTCAGGAACTCGCGCATCGCGCGCTGCAGGTTGTCGGAGCGCTCATGCAGCTGCACCACCGACTGCTTCATGTCGGAGCTGAGCTTGCCGGTCTCGCCGGCGCCATGGCTGACCTGGGCGATCGATTCCGACACGCTGGCCGTGCCCTGTGCGGCCTCGGCGACGCTGCGGGCGATCTCCGTGGTCGCGACATTCTGCTCTTCGGCCGCGCCCGACATGGCGTTGGTGTTTTCCGAGATTTCCTGCACCAGGCCGGCGACGACTTCCGACGCGGAGGTCGAGGCGTCCGCAGCGTCGCGCATCTCGGAGATCTGGCGATCGATTTCCTCGGTCGCCTTTGCTGTCTGCTCGGCGAGCGCCTTGACCTCGGAGGCGACGACGGCGAAGCCCTTGCCGGCCTCACCGGCGCGTGCCGCCTCGATGGTGGCATTCAGCGCCAGCAGGTTGGTCTGTTCGGCGATGTCGGTGATCAGCTTGGTGACGTCGCCGATGCGTGCGACGACCCGCTGCACCGTGCCGACGGCCTCGCTGGAGCGACCGACCTCGACCTCCGCCTTGCTCGCGATCTCCGAGGAGGTGCGAACCTGCTCGGTGATGGCGCGGATCGAGGCGGACAGCTCTTCGGTGGCACTTGCGACCGTGTTGACGTTGGTGGTTGCCTGTTCGGCGGCCGCCGACACGGAGACAGCCTGTTCGTTGGTCTGGTTGGCGATGTCGGAGAGCGACGTCGAGGACCCGTTCAGCTGGTCGAGCATGGCGATGATCTCGTCGGAGATCGTCATCACCGTGGCTTCGAAGTCGCTGGCGACCTGCTCCATCTCCTCGCGCTTCTGGCGCTCGGCATCCAGACGCTGCTGGCTGGTGTCGGCCTCAAGCTGGCGCGTGCGGATCAGGTTGTCGCGGAACACGTCGAGCGCGCGGCCCATCGAGCCGATCTCGTCGGAGCGCTTGCCGAAGTCGACGGACTGATCCGTGTCGCCCTGCGCCAGTTTCTGCGTGATGTCGCAAAGTTGGGTCAGCGGCCGGGAAACGAGCGCATGGTTCAGGAAGCCGAGAAGCACGGCGACGGAGGTGATCAGCGCAGCACTGGCGACGGCGATCATCCACACAATCGAAAGCGCGGAGTTCTGCAGCTCGACCGAAGCCGCACGGTGGCCGGCGATGGCGCTGGAGAAGGCCTGGCTGTTGTTGCGGACCGCTTCGAGCAACTCGGTGCTGTCCTTGGTGACTTCGATGGCGCGGGCGAGATCGACGGTCTCGGGCTTGCGCATGAACTCGATCTGCTTCGCCGCGATCCGGTCGTACCAGACGGTCCAGGCGCTCTGGACATCGGCAAGCCGTGCCTGCTCGGACGGGAGCTCCGCGGCAACCATGGTGCCAATGTTGGAGAATTCGGTCTTGATCATCGAGCGGTGCTTGTCGGCCTCGGCGAGCCAGTCGCGGTTGCCGGTCAGGAGGAAGGTCTTGACCGCAAGCGCCTGTTCCACGATCAGCGCGTCGAGCGAATAGGCCTTGGAGCTGAGATTGGAGAGCTCGTTGGCCTTGCCGACTTCCGTAAGCGCGCCGGAGGTGTTGACGGCCGTGACGATCCCGGAGACCGCGCCGATGAGGGCGAGGGCGAAGAAGGCCGTCGCGCCCTTTTTGCTAACTGACAAATTTCGAAACATGGTCTGCTATCGCCTTATGAGCCGGTGGACATGCGCCGCTGGAGTTCGGTCAGGTTGAATTCGATGGTCGCCGCACCGATCGTCTTTCCGTTCTGCGGGTCGGCGATCGACATGTTCATCTGGGCGCGCCAGATCTTGTTGTCGTCGTCCCATTCGGGTTCGTCGATGAACACCGCGTCGGCGCCATTCGGGAAGGTCTTCTGGAACTTGGCTTCGTCGCCCTGCCAGTAGTCGCCCGTGATGGAGCTCTGGCCGACGTTCAGCCCGTTGGCGTCCATGATGAAGATCTCGGGATAGAGGCCGACCGACTTCGCCTGGATGCGCAGCAGGTAGATCGACAGCGGCGCGGAGAGCGTCGCGGCGATCAGCGGCTTGTCGTCCGCCTCGCGTTCGGTGCGCCACTGGGCGTCGAGCGCATCGATCTCGCTCTGGGCCAGCTCGCCGCGCAGGTCGTTCTGCGCGTTCACCGACAGGGCGACGATCGGATTGGCGAGCCACGAGCGTACCTCGGCGACCACATTCGGCGTGATCAGGGCGGAAGCGTCTGGCGCCGGGCCGGCCGCAAGGGCGGTTTGGGTCAACACCGCAAAACTTACAGCAGCGAGTCGAAAGCGCATCTTCAAGCCTTTCCAAAGAAATCGAATCGTAAAGATCTTGGGGCAGAGGGGGTTAATGCGCGATAAACAGCGGAATAATTATCGATTGAACGTAAATTAAAGAATAAAATAAGTATAAATTTATTTTGAGAAATATATACGTCGATGACGGTGATTCCTGACAATTGTATGATCGTTAAAAATGTCAGGGTGAATTCGTCCTTGCGAATAATCGGAAGGAACAGGGCGGGTTTTTCCGGTCTCCGAACGCAAAAAGGGCGGCCCTGGCCGCCCTTTCGCGATATCTGACGTAGGGTTTTTTTAAAAAAGCCCCTCGATCAGCCCGTTGTCGTCGAGCCGGATGTGGTTGGCGGAAGGGACCTTCGGCAGGCCCGGCATCGTCATGATCTCGCCGCAGATCGCGACGATGAAGCCGGCACCGGCGGACAGCCGCACCTCGCGCACGGGCACGGTGTGCCCCGTCGGTGCGCCGCGCAGGTTCGGGTCGGTGGAGAAGGAATACTGGGTCTTGGCCATGCACACCGGCAGGTGGCCGAAGCCGTCGGCCTCCCACTTGTGCAACTGGTCGCGCACGGATTTTTCCGCAATCGCCTCGTCGGCGCGATAGATCCGGCGGGCAATGGTCTGGATCTTCTCGAACAGCGGCAGGTCGTCCTCATAGAGCGGCGCGAATTGCGCGCTGTCGCCGTCGACCATCTCCACCACCTTGCGTGCAAGCTCCTCGGTCCCTTCCGATCCCTTGGCCCAATGCTGGCACAGGATGGCCTCCACGCCCTGTTCCCGGGCATACTCCTGGATCGCGGCGACCTCCGCATCCGTGTCGGTGACGAAGTGGTTGATCGCCACGACGACCGGAACGCCGAACTGCTTCACGTTCTCGATGTGGCGGCCGAGATTGGCGCAGCCCTTCTTCAGGGCCTCGACGTTTTCCTTGCCGAGGTCGTCCTTGCCGATGCCGCCGTTCATCTTGAGCGCGCGGATCGTCGCGACGATCACGGCGGCCGACGGGGCAAGACCCGCCTTGCGGCACTTGATGTCGAAGAATTTCTCCGCGCCGAGATCGGCGCCGAAGCCGGCTTCCGTCACCACATAGTCGGCAAGCTTCAGCGCGGTCTTGGTCGCGACGACGGAATTGCAGCCATGGGCGATGTTGGCGAAGGGCCCGCCGTGGATGAAGGCGGGGTTGTTCTCCAGCGTCTGCACGAGATTCGGCTGCATCGCTTCCTTGAGAAGCACCGTCATGGCGCCATCGGCTTCCAGGTCGCGGGCGGTGACGGCGGTGCGGTCGCGGCGGTAGCCGACGATGATATTGCCAAGCCGCTCCTGCAGGTCGGCGAGATCGGCGGACAGGCACAGGATCGCCATGATCTCCGAGGCAACGGTGATGTCGAAGCCGGCCTCGCGCGGATAGCCGTTGGCGACGCCGCCGAGCGAGGAGACGATCTGGCGCAGCGAGCGGTCGTTCATGTCCATCACCCGGCGCCAGGTGATGCGGCGCACGTCGATGCCGAGCGCATTGCCCCAATAGATGTGGTTGTCGATCAGCGCCGACAGCAGATTGTGCGCCGAGGTGATGGCGTGGAAATCGCCGGTGAAATGGAGGTTGATGTCCTCCATCGGCACGACCTGGGCATGGCCGCCGCCGGCAGCGCCCCCCTTCATGCCGAAACAGGGGCCGAGCGAGGGCTCGCGCAGGCAGATCGCCGCCTTCTTGCCGATGCGGTTCAAGCCGTCGCCGAGACCGACGGTTGTCGTCGTCTTGCCCTCGCCGGCGGGCGTCGGGTTGATCGCGGTGACGAGGACGAGCTTGCCGTCGGGCTTGTCGGCGAGACCCTTGATGAAGTCGGAGCGCACCTTGGCCTTGGTCGAGCCGTAACTTTCAAGCGCCTCGGCCGGGATGCCGAGCCTGTCGCCGATTTCGGCAATCGGCCGTGTCGTCGCCGCGCGCGCAATCTCGATATCGCTCGCCATAACCCCAATCCTCCTGCGGCCGGGTTTTGACAGGGCCCGGCGGTTTTCTTTGTGAGAGCCGACGCGAGGCTAGAAGACGTGGCGCGCCGGCGGTGTTGAAATTGCGACGCGCCCTTGTTCCACAATCGACGTGGCGGGCTTGCCGTGCCTTGCAAGCCGAACGGGAGAGGCGCGGCGCGCGTGCGCGGTCAGCTGTCGCCGGTGGCGACCGGGGTGTCGTCGCGCCCGCCCCATTCGGTCCAGGAGCCGTCGTAGACCGGTGCCTTGTCCTGTCCGGTGACCGAAAGCGCGAGCGACAGGATCGCCGCGGTCACACCGGATCCGCAACTGGTCACCACGGGCTTCGACCGGTCGACGCCGGCAGCATCGAAGGCGGCGGCAAGCTGGTCGCGATCCTTGAGCCGTCCGTCGCTCATCAACTCGGTGAAGGGGAGGTTCATCGCGCCGGGCATGTGGCCGCCGCGAAGGCCGGCGCGCGGTTCCGGGTCCGTGCCGGCAAACCGGCCGCGTGAGCGCGCATCGAGCACCTGTCCGCCGGCCTCCAGCGTGCGGGCGACCTTGGCCCGGTCGGCGACCAGCCCATGGTTGAGGCGCGCGGTGAAATGCCGGTCGCCGCGCGGCGCGGGTGGCATGTCCTCGACCGGATGGCCCGCGGCCACCCAGGCGGGCAGTCCACCATCGAGCACATGCACATCCTCCACGCCCATGGCGCGGAACATCCACCAGACGCGGGCGGCGGAATAAAGCCCGACGCCGTCATAAACGACGATGGTCTGGCCGTCGCCGATGCCGAGCTTGCGCATCATGGAGGAAAAGACATGCGCCGGCGGTAGCATGTGCGGCAGGTCACTCGCCGGATCGCTGATCGCGTTCACGTCGAAGAACACCGCGCCCGGAATATGACCGGAGCCGTATTCCGGTTGTGCGTCGGGTTCACCGACCGGAGGCAGCCAGGCGTTGACCACGACGACATCCGGGGAGGCGAGCTTGCCGGCAAGCCAGGCGGGGGAGACGAGGGGGGAACGGGTCATGAAGGGCGGGCTCCGGAATAGCGGCGGACGGACAGGGCGGATCAGTCGAGAAGGCGAATGCGGACGCGGCGGTTCTGCCGGCCCTTCTTCTCGATCTTGGGAACCTCGATCGGGCCGATCTCGGAGGTGCGGCTGACATGGGTGCCGCCGCAGGGCTGGAGATCGACATCCGCGCCGATGCGGATGAGGCGCACACGGCCCGATCCCATCGGCGGCTTGACGCTCATGGTCTTGACCAGATCGGGATTGGCCTCAAGCTCCGCGTCGGTGATCCATTCGCTGGTGATGGCATGGTCGCCGGCGGAGATCTCGTTCACCTTCGCGGCGATCTCCTCCTTGTCGAGCGCGGCCTCGGGGAGGTCGAAATCGAGCCGGCCGTCGCCGTCGGAAATCTGCCCGCCGGTGACCGGATAGGGCAGCACGACGGAAAGCAGATGCAGGGCGGTGTGCACCCGCATCAAGCGGTAGCGCCGCGCCCAGTCGAGGTGGAGGACGACTTTCTCGCCGACCTGCGGCAGCGTGCTGCCTTCCGCCGGAACATGCACGATCTGGGAGCGGTCCTCGCCATAGACGGCGGTTGCCAGCGTCACCACGCTGCCGTCGGCGCGCTCCAGCGTGCCGCTGTCGCCGGGCTGGCCCCCGCCGGTGGCGTAGAACACCGTCCGGTCGAGCACGATGCCCCCGCGGTCGTTGATGGCGGTGACGGTTGCCTCGCAGCTGCGCAGGTAGGCATCGTCGCGGAAAAGCAGCTCTGTCATGAAATCCCCAAGTCGATTCCGGAATGAGCCGCCAGACTAGCCGATCGCCTCCGCCAATCAAATGCCGTGGATGGGCAGCGCGGTCACAGGATCGGCGAAAACAGTCGCGCCGCCTGCGCGACGAAGCGGAAGGCGTAGGACCGCGATGTCAGGTCTTCCTGCGTCGCCTCGCGCGAGCGGGAGAAATCCTCCACCAGCATCTCTTCCACCCGTTTGATCGTGCGCTGATGGGTGAACCACAGCATGATCTCGAAGTTGATGCGGAAGGAGCGGGCGTCGAAATTGACCGTACCGATCCCGGCCAGGGCGTCGTCGACCAGGATCACCTTCTGGTGCAGGAAGCCGGCCGTGTAGCGATAGACCTTGATGCCGTATTCGGTCATGTCGTCGGCATGGGCATAGCTTGCCAGCCAGACGAGCCGGTGATCGGCCTTCTCGGGCAGGAGGATGCGCACGTCGACGCCGCGCATGGAGGCGGCGAGCAGCGCGGTCTGCATCGCCTGCTCGGGCACGAAATAGGGGCTGACGATCCACAGCCGCTTGCGCGCGCGGGAAATGACCTCGGCAAAGGCGATGCCGCAATCCTCGAAGGTGTCCGCCGGGCCGGTCGGCATGGTCAGCACCGGTTCGTCGCCCGGTTGCGGGATCGGATCGGGCAGGCAGGGGTCGATCGGTTGTCCTGTCGCCCAGTGCCAGTCCTCGCCGAAGGACAGCGCGCAGGCGCTCGCCGCCGGTCCCTGGACCCGCACATGGGTGTCGCGCCAATGGCCGAAGGTCGGCGAAAGGCCGAGATACTCGTCGCCGACATTATGCCCGCCGACCCAGGCGGTTTCGCCGTCGACCACGACGATCTTGCGGTGGTTGCGGTAGTTGAGACGCATCGGTCCGCTGAGGCGCAGCAGCTTGTGGCGCTCGTTGAAGCCGGCGACATGGACGCCCGCGTCGCACAGCCTCCGGATATAGCCGTTCGACAGGCTCTTGCTTCCGACGTCGTCGTAGAGGAGGTGGATGCGCACGCCGGCCTTGGCCCGCTCGATCAGGCAGTCGGCGAGCCGCTGGCCGATGCCGTCGTCGCGCACAATGAAGAACTGCACGAGCACGGTGCGTTTGGCCGCGGCGATCCCGGCGAGGATGGACTCGAACGTATCGACTCCGTCGACCAGCACCTCGACCGTATTGCCGGCAAGAAACGGGATCTGCGCGATCTTGGTCAGGACCGGCCAGCTGGTGCTGGTGTCGGCGTCGGCGAGTTTCATGTTGCGGGCGCGTTCCGCGCGGGTCTCGCGTCCCGCGTAGGCGCGCACCTCCTTGTAGTCGCCGAAGTGCTTCCAGCCGAACACCAGATAGATGAAGGCGGTGGGAAACGGCAGGAAGAGCAGCGACATCAGCCACCCGATCGAGCCTTGCGCGGTGCGCGAATGCAGCACCTCGCGCACCGCGCAGACGGCCGCAAGCGCGTAGATCGCCAGCGTAAGGGCGGCAATGATCGGCAGATTGTCCAGAAAGAGTGCGATCAGATCAAAGTCTCGCGTCACCGGGATCGGCTCACGGTGCCGGCTCAAAGGGGACGGAAATCTTGCTCTCGCGCTCCAGCCAGGCGGGGACCGGCAGGTCCTTGGACCGCAGGAACTCCGGGTTGAACAGCTTGGACTGGTAGCGTGTGCCGTAGTCGCACAGGATGGTCACGATGGTGTGGCCGGGGCCCATCTCGCGCGCCATGCGGATCGCGCCGGCGACATTGACGCCGGAGGAGGCGCCAAGGCAAAGGCCTTCGTGTTCCAGAAGGTCGAAGACGACGGGAAGCGCCTCGGCATCCGGGATCTGGAACGGCATGTCCACCGGCGCGCCCTCCAGGTTGGCGGTGATCCGGCCCTGGCCGATGCCTTCGGTGATCGAGGAGCCCTCGGCCTTCAGTTCGCCGTGGGCATAATAGTTGAAGAGCGCCGCACCCATCGGGTCGGCGATGCCGATTTTGATGTCGCGGTTTTTCTCCTTCAGCGCCATGCCGACGCCGGCCAGCGTGCCTCCGGAGCCGACCGCGCAGATGAAGCCGTCGACCGTGCCGTCGGTCTGGCGCCAGATCTCCGGACCGGTGGTCTCGATATGGGCCTGCCGGTTGGCGACATTGTCGAACTGGTTGGCCCAGATCGCGCCGTTCGGCTCGCTCTTGTTCATCTGTTCGGCCAGACGGCCGGAAATCTTCACGTAGTTGTTCGGGTTCTTGTAGGGCGCGGCGGGGACCTGGACGAGCTCGGCGCCGGCCAGGCGCAGCATGTCCTTCTTTTCCTCGCTCTGCGTCTCGGGAATGACGATCACCGAGCGGTAGCCGAGCGCATTGCCGACCAGCGCCAGCCCGATGCCGGTGTTGCCGGCCGTGCCTTCCACGATCACGCCGCCGGGCTTCAGCGCGCCGCGCGCTTCCGCATCGCGGATGATGTAGAGCGCCGCGCGATCCTTCACCGACTGCCCCGGGTTGAGGAACTCTGCCTTGCCGAGGATCTCGCACCCGGTCATCTCCGAGGCGCGGTTGAGCCTGATGAGCGGGGTGTTGCCAATGGCGTCGATGACTGAAGCCTTGATGTTCATGCGTATCGTCATTCCGGTTTGGCCGGCGGAGGGAAAGCCGCCTGGCGGGATCCGTGTCTGCGCTGGGCCTGGAAGATAGGGGGTGGAGCGCTCCGTCTCAAGCCAGGTGGCGATTGGCCGGTCTCTTGTTGACAATGGTCGGCTGGCTATTCTTCAAATCCGGTCGATCAATGATCATTCAATCCATAGAATTGCGAAATTAAGGTATGTCCCGCTGATCTAGCGTGATGTGAAGAGCGTAGCACGGGTTATGAACGGCGCGAAGTCCAGGCTGCCGCCGTGCGAATTGGAATTTGGCGCAATGCCCACGATCCGCTATGACGGGTCCCGCACGAGACTGTGTGTTTTGGGGTGCGTGTGCGCTTGAGACAAGGGTGTTTGCGGGAATGGACCAGTCACATCAGCATTTCGATGCGTTGCTTGCGGGCTATGTCGCAGGAACGCTGGCGGAGCCGGCCCGGCTCCTGGTGCGGTCTCATCTCGACCTGTCGCCGGTCAATCGCGCCTTCGTTCGCGATCTGGAAGCAACCGGCGGACGCATGCTCGAAGACGTGGCGCCGATGCCTCTCACCGACCGCGACAAGATGCTGGAGGCGATCTTCGCAAGTCCCGAGGAAGAGCGCATTTCCGTGACGCCGAAGCCTGCAGCCAAGACGCGCCTGCCGGCGACCCTGGTCGATTTCATCGGCAAGGATTTCGACGAGCTTCCCTGGAAGACCAAGCTTCCGGGTCTGCGCGAATATCGCATTGGCGAGATCGACGGCTGCAACGCCAGCCTGCTGTGGATCCGTGCCGGGCAGGCGATGCCGACCCACACCCACCATGGAACCGAGCTGACGCTGGTTCTCGAGGGCGGCTTCAGCGATTCTTCCGGCCATTTCGTCCGCGGCGATGTCGCCTATGCCGACGACGACGTCGACCATCGCCCCATCGCCGACGAGGGCGAGGACTGCCTGTGTTTCGCGGTGACCGAGGGAAGCCTCCGTCTCACCGGTCCGGTCGGGCGGTTCTTCGCCCCTTTCCTGCGCGGTTGACGCGAGGCAGCCCGGATTTCAGCCCGATTTTCGCACCTCGCACCTGATCGGAAACGATCCGCACTCGCGCGTATTCGTACAAAGAGTATGAAGCGAGGAAACCGAACAATGCCCAATCCATCCGACTTCGTCGCAACGCCCGATGACGGCGTAGCCTGGATCACCGGTGCGAGTTCCGGCATAGGCGCCGCCCTTGCGCGCAAGCTTGCCAAAGAGGGCTGGCGCGTCGCGGTGACGGCCCGCTCGGCCGATGACCTGCGCGCGTTTGCCGAGGAGTGCGCCGGCCTGCCGGGCGAGATCCTGGTTCATCCGGGCGATACGACGGACGATGCGCGCATGGCGCAGATCGTCGCCGACATCGAGGCCGATGCCGGCGCGATTTCCCTGGCGGTGCTGAATGCCGGGGTCTACCTGCCGGTCGATGGCACGGCACCTGACCTCAGGGCGTTTCAAAAATCCTTCGACGTCAATCTGGGCGGCACGGTCAATTGCCTGGTGCCGCTGGTCGAGGCGATGCGCGGCCACGGCCGCGGGCAGGTTGCCCTTGTTGCCTCCGTCGCCGGATATGGCGGCCTGCCGACGTCGGCCGCCTATGGCGCGACCAAGGCCGGGATGATCAATCTGGCCGAGGCGCTGAAGTTCGATCTCGACCGCATCGGGGTGCGCATCCAGATCGTCTCGCCGGGCTTCGTCGACACGCCCGCGACGAAGGACAATCCCTTCCCGATGCCCCATCTGATGCAGGTCGAGGACGCGGCCAGCCGGTTGCATGACGGGCTGAAGCGGCGGGGAAATTTCGAAATCACCTTCCCGCGCCGCTTCACCTGGCAGCTGAAGGCGCTGCAGCTTTTGCCCTACCGCTGGTATTTCGCGCTTCTGGGGCGCTCGACCGGCTGGTCGAAGAAGGGACCGCCGGAGGCGAGGCCGCGCGACACTGTGGCTGAAGCGGCCCAATAGGCGGCGTTTGTCTCAGACGCGCGCCTGAACGGCGGCGATCTTCTCCGACAGCCGGGCATGTTCGACCGCGTCGAGCGGAAACCGCCACATCAGGGCGATCGCCGCAAGCTTCAGCCCCACCGGAACAATGGCGTAGAGCGCGACGAGCATGCCAAGGCCCGCTGCGCCGCCGCCGGTGGCATCCGTCCTGAAGCCGGCCAGCTCCAGCACGGGAAACGCCAGGCCGACGGCGAGCGCCAGCGACAGCTTCGTCGCCAGTCCCCACAGCGCGAAATAAAGCCCGGAGCGCCGGGCGCCCGAGGAGACCGTGTCGACGTCGATGACGTCGGCCTGGATAGAGGAGGGCAGCGCAAGATCGGCGCCGAGCGCCAGGCCGGTGAGCACGCAGATCGCGGCAAAGCCCCAGAGGTCTCCGGGGCCGAGCAGCGGCACGGTGATGAAGATCGCGCAAGCCCCCAGCATCGCGACCGACCAAGTGCGGTGCTTGCCGAAACGCCGGCTCACCGCCAGCCACAGCGGAACGCCCGCCACCCCGCACAGGAAATAGAGAAACAGGAACGGCCCCTGCATCTGCGGGGCTTCGAGCACACGCGCCACGAAGAACAGGAAGAGCGTTGCCGGAAGGCCGTTGGCAAAACCGTTGAGCACGAAAGCGGCGAGCAGGCGCAGGAACGGCCGGTTGGCGCGCACATGGGCAAGGCCGGCGCGCAAGGCTGGCGGCGGGCGGCCGGTGTCGGCCGGTTCCGGCAGTCGCCAGACGGCGGCAAGCGTCAGCACCGGCAGCGCCACGGCAACGAACAACGCGAGAATATGAAGCGACAGCGCCTGGCCTTTCGCGCCGAGCGCCTCGGCGATCCCCGGAACCGAGACCGCAAGCACCGTCCCGACCAGCACCATGCCCTCGCGCGCCCCGGCGATCCGGCTGCGCCCGTGATAGTCGGAGACGAGATCGGCGCCCCAGGCCGTGTAGGGAATAACGCAGGCGGTGTAGCCGAGCGACAGCGCGATGCCCCAGCCCAGCAGATAGAGCCCGCTCGCCCCCTCAGGCGGGGTAAGGATCATATAGGCGGCAACGGCCGCCGGCAGGGAGGCTGCGAGAAACCAGCCCCTGCGGCGCCCGAGCGGCGGGTGAAAGCGGTCGGACAGTACGCCGACGACCGGGTCGGACAGCGCGTCGATCAGCCGGACGGCCAGCAGGATCAGCCCGACCTGCGCGAGCGGCAGGCCGATGCTCTCCGCGTAGAAGGTCGGCAGGATCACATAAAGCGGCAGGGTGAGCGCGGCCAGCGGCAACGCCGGTCCGGCGTAGGCCGCAAGCTGCGCGAGGGTGAGGCCGCGATCCAGGGGGCTTCGTGCCACGGATCAGGGCGCCTTCACATAGATCATCTGCCGCACGTCGATGTTTCCGGAGCGAAACCCCGCCTCGCAGTAGTGGAAGTAGAACTCCCAAAGCCGCTTGAAGCGCTCGTCGAAGCCGAGCGGGCGGATGCGCGGCCAGGCGGCCCAGAAGCGGTGCCGCCATTCTTCCAGCGTGCGGGCATAGTCATGGCCGAAGATCCGCTGCGCTGCCAGCGTCATGCCGCTGCGCGAACCAAGCTCGTCGAGCGTGGACGGCGGCGGCAGCATGCCGCCCGGGAACACATGCCTCTGGATGAAGTCCGGCGTCTTGCGATAATCGTCGAACAGATTGTCCTGGATCGTGATGATCTGCAGGCCGGCGCGACCACCGTCCTTCAGGCAGCCCGCGACCTTGTGGAAATAGGTCTGCCAGTACTGCTCGCCGACCGCCTCGAACATTTCGATGGAGGCGATCCGGTCGTACTGGTTGGTTTCGTCGCGGTAGTCCTGCAGCTTGATGGTGACCTTGTCGTTGAGCCCGCCTTCCTGCATGCGCCGGCAGGCGAAGTCGTATTGCTCCTGCGAGATGGTCAGGCCGGTGACCTTCGCGCCGATCTCGCGTGCGACATATTCGGCGAAACCGCCCCAGCCGCAGCCGATCTCCAGCACGTGGTGATCGGCGCGAATGTCGGTCTCGCGGGCGAGCGCCTGATACTTGAGCCGCTGCGCCTGCTCCAGGTCGTTGACGCCGCCGTCGAACAGCCCCGAGGAATAGGTCATCGTCGGGTCCAGCCACTCGCGATAGAAGGCGTTGCCCAGATCGTAGTGGGAGGAGATGTTGCGCCGCGACCCGGACTTGGTGTTGCGGTTCAGCCAGTGCCGCAGACGGATCAGCATGCGGTAGACCCGGGTGCCGCGCAGCATGTCGGCGGTGGCGTCGCGGTTGCGGCAAAACAACTCCAGAAACGTGGTGACGTCGGAGCTGGTCCATTCGCCGGCCATATAGGCCTCGCCGACGCCGACATCCGCGCCGCTCAGCAGGCGGCGGATGAAGCGCCAGGAATGGATCTTCACATCCGCATCCGGTCCGGGGTCCTCGCCGCGCACGACGTAGCGGTGGCCCTCCGGCGTTTCGATGGTCAGCGATCCGACCCTCAGGTTGAGCGCGACGCGCATGCCGAGGCGCGCCAGCCGGGGAAGGCCGGCGAGCGCATTGCGCGCGTTGTCGGGGGTGAGATGAATTGCAGTCGACATGGTCAAACCTCGTCAAACGGCCGGGGCTGTCAGGCCCTGGGGGAAGCGGTGGTGCGCGATACGGCGCTTGGGCGTTTTGACGGCGAGTGAAATGGTGCCCCTTTCCACCACAGTTTGAGGGCCTCCCAGTGGATGCCTGCCACCACTTTGAGTGTCATGAAGGGAATTTTCAAGCAGACCGCGACCGCGTTCCAGCTGGTCAGGGCCCGATAGGTGCCGGCGAAACTTGCAGAGAGAATGGGGCCTTCCGGGTCGCTTTCAAGGATGCGCACGCGCACGGCTTCGCCCGGGGGAAGAATGCGGAAGCGATAGGTCTGCTGCATGTCGAGAAAGGGCGAGACGTAAAACGCCTTGTCCCGGGTCTGGCGGATGCCTTCCGGTCCGCTCTGGCCCGCCGTCACCGGCTCCACATAGGTGTGGATGTCGCCAAACGTGTTGCGCACCTCATAGACCAGCGCGATCAACCGGTCGGTCGCGTCATAGGCGAAATAGACCGACAACGGATTGAAGACGAAGCCGAAAACGCGCGGATAGCACAGCAGGAGCACCCGATGCGCGGGCGTCTTCACGCCATGCGCGGCCAGTTGCGCATCGACATGGGCGCGCAAGGGCGTTCCGTCGCGCGGGCCGTGATCGGCCTCGCGAAAGCTCAGCAGATTGAAACGCCCGATGGAAAACGCCCAGGATTTCGCCGCCGCCTCCGGCAAGCGGTCGAGATCGATCAGCAGGGTAAAGACGGTGTAGCTGAACCGGTGGCCGAAGGGCTTCAGCCGCGCATGCATGACCTTGCCGGGATAAAGCGCTGCCGCTTCCGGTGGCGGGGGGCCGTTCGCCGGCCAGGTCGTCGCCACATGACGCATGGTCACTCCGCTGCCTCTGCCGCCCGGGCGGTGCCTTCGGCATCGATGCGCCACGGAATTTCCGCACCGATCGCCTGCGCCGCGGCCAGTCCGGCCTTGAGACCGTCCTCGTGAAATCCGTAGCCGCACCAGGCGCCGCAATACCAGGTGTTGCCGCTGCCCTGGATCTGGCCGAGCGCGTTCTGCGCGGAAATCGCGGCACCGTCGAACTGCGGATGATCGTATTCGAAGGTGGCGAAGGTGAGGTCGGGGTGCGGCGGCTCGACTGGGTTGAGGCTGACGAACACCGGCTTGTCCTCGGGCAGGTTCTGCAGCCGGTTCATCCAGTAGGTGACCGAGGCATCGCGGAACGGCGCATCGGAATCGCTGGAGGCGAGATAGTTCCACGACGCCCACACACGGCGCCGGCGCGGCATCAGCGCGCGGTCGCGATGCAGATAGACCGCGTTCGGCCGGTAGCGGATCGCCCCCAGGATGTTGCGCTCCTCCGGCGTGGCATCGCCCAGCATCGCCAGCGTCTGGTCGGTGTGGGCGGCCATGATGACGCGGTCGAAGACGTCCTCGTGGCCGTGGACATCGCGCACATGCACCTTGCCGGCGCGGCGGGTGACCTCGGCGACCGGGGTCGCGAGCCGGATCCGGTCGCGAAACGAGGAGACCAGCCGCTCAACATAGCTGCGGCTGCCGCCGGACACGGTGCGCCAGATCGGCCGGTCCTGGTTGACCAGCCGGTGGTTCTCGAAGAAGGCGATGAAGTTTTCCGCCGGAAAGGCCAGCATGTCGGCCGGCGGCGTCGACCAGATCGCAGCGCCCATCGGCAGCAGGTAGTCGCCGGTGAAGCTCTTGGAAAAACGCCGCTTGGCGAGATAGGCCTCCAGCGACAGCCCGGCCAGCATGCCGGAGGCGCGGTCGAGCACCGCCAGCTTGTTGAAGCGCAGGATCTCGCGCAGCATCCACAGGAAGCGCGGCGAGGCGGCATTGCGGCGCTGTCCGAAGACGGTGTTCAAATTGATGCCCGACCATTCCCGCACGCCGCGATCAAGCGAAAACGCGAAGCTCATGTCGCTTGCTTCGGTGCCCACGCCAAGGTGATCGAGCAGCGCCGTGAAGTTCGGATAGTTCAACTCGTTGTAGACGATGAAGCCGGTGTCGACGGACAGGGGCGTGCCGCCATGGTCGATGTCCACGGTCGCGCTGTGGCCGCCGGGGCGGTCGCGCTTCTCGTAGAGCGTCACGTCGTGGCTCTCGCTCAAGGCCCAGGCGGCACTGTTTCCGGCGATGCCCGATCCGATGACGGCAATGCGCATGGCGTGTCCTTTTCTTATGCAGCGTTTTTTATGGATTGGAATGCGTCAAGGGCACGCTGGCGTGCCTTGCCGTGATCGACGATCGGCCGCGGGTAGGTCGTGCCCAGACGCACGCCGGCCGCCTCCAGCACGGACGCGGGCGCGTCCTGCGGCTTGTAGAGATATTTGTCGGGCATCTTCGCCAGTTCCGGCACCCAGCGGCGGGTGTAGTCGCCGGCCTTGTCGAATTTCTCGCCCTGGGTGGTCGGGTTGAAGATGCGAAAATAGGGGGCCGCATCCGCGCCGGACCCGGCGACCCATTGCCAGCTGGCCGTGTTGTTGGCGTCGTCGGCATCGACCAGCGTGTCCCAGAACCAGGCCTCGCCCTTGCGCCAGTCCATCAGCAGATGCTTGACGAGGAAGGAGCCGACCACCATCCGCACCCGATTGTGGATGTAGCCCGTGTGCCAGAGCTCGCGCATGCCGGCATCGACCAGCGGATAGCCGGTCTGGCCCCTGGTCCAGGCGCGGAACTCGGCCTCATCCTCGCGCCACGGGAAGGCGTCGAACTTCGGCTGGAAATTGTCGCGGGGCAGGGTGGGGAAGTGGAAGAGCAGGTGATGGGAAAACTCGCGCCAGCCGAGCTCGGCCTGGAATTTCGCCAGCGTCCGGTCGCCGACCGCGGTGCGGCCGTCGTCGGCGCGGTGCTCCGCCGCAGCCCAGATCCGCCGCGGCGAGATCTCGCCGAACCTCAGATGCGGCGACAGCATCGAGGTGACGGCAGCACCCGGCTCGTCGCGGTGGCCGGCATAATCTGCGAGCCGGTCCGACAGGAACGCGTCCAGTCGCTCGAAGGCGCCGGCCTCGCCCGGCGTCCAGGTCTCGCGCAGGCCGCCGGCCCAGTCGGGCCGGGTCGGCAGGAGCGCCCAGTCCTCAAGCCGGTCGCTGCGGGGGAGGTCGTCATGGCCGGTGGTGGCGGATGTCGCCGGGTCCGGCTTGCCGGTCGGGGCCTGCATCGCGCCGAGGGCGCGCGCGGCGCGCCAGAAGGGGGTGAACACCTTGTAGGGATCGCCGCTGCCGGTCTTCACCTCCCACGGCTCGACGAGAAGGGCGGCGTTGTAGCTCGCCGTCTCCACGCCCCGGCGCTTCAGCTCCGCCTTGATCGCGGTGTCGGCCGCCACGCCGCCCGGATCGTAGCGCCGGTTCCAGACCACGCGGGCGATCCCGGTCTCGCGCAGGACGTCGTCGATCGCCGATGCCGCCGGGCCCCGGCGCAGGATGAGCGCAACGCCGAGCTTTTCGAGAACGCCGCGAAGGGCCGTCAGCGAATGATGCAGCCACCAGCGACTTGCCGCGCCGAGCGGGCGGAGGTTTTCGGTTTCATCGTCGAGAACGTACAGCGCGACGACGGGACCCTCGCCACTCAGGGCAGCCGACAGGGCAGGATTGTCATCGATGCGCAGATCGTTACGGAACCAGACGAGAGTTGCGGCGGAAATTTCTTTTTCAATCATTATCCATGAAAGTCCGGATCCAGGGGCGCTTGCAAATCCTTCTTACGACTGCGTGTCCTTGATGGATTAGCGTTTTTTAGCGCCGGGCCCGGAAAAGTTTCGGGCCACCCGTCGCCGCGCGTGTGCTGCGGAAACGGGTGGCCCGATACGGGAGGCCGGCGTCGGAATGCGGGGAAGCTTGCCCGCGCCGGAGCCTGTATGTCTCATGCGTCCGCGAGGGTCGCGGGCGGGATGTCGCAGCGTCTGATACCGCAAGAACGGATCAGGCGCGGAACGGTTCCGTCAGCCAGTTCCACGCGACGCGCACACCGTCGGTTGCGGCGGTGAGGCTTGCCACGATTGCGCTCCAGATCCGTTCGCCGAAGGAAGCGATCCGCTCCATGGCGGAAGGGTCCTCGGTCGGCGTCTGCTCGATGAACTCGATTGCCGTCTGCACGGACGGGGCATCGACCACGCGGCGGGTCACGACCAGCCGGGCATCGGGGGCAACCCGCGACTCGTCGGTCTTTGCGACCGTCTGGGTCGCGCCCTGGCTGTCTTCGAGAAGGGCGCGCACGACCACCGCCCGGCCGTTCGGCAGGAGGTGGGTCTCGTTATGCGCCACTTCGCTGTCGTAGATGACCTCGCCGTGCTCGTCGATCAGCTCGACCCAGACGGCGGTGCGTCCGTTGAGCTCGACCTCGCCGACCCAGATCGCATAATCGTCCGAGCCGGAGGATGCGCCCACCGGCGTTCCAAGCGTGACGGCGAGCCGATCGCTTGGAAGGAGAAAGGTTTCCCTGTCTTTCTTCTGGAGCGTGCTGTCCGCCGTGGCGTCGAGCGCCAGAGCGCTGCCGCCGGTAACCGTCATGGCGAGTGCGGCTGCGAGTGCCGTTCGTCGCCCAAAGTGCTTCAAGCCAAACATTCGCGCCTCCCACGGCCTGGCGAACCCGACTTTTACGCATCGGTGAGCGCCTGAATGTCGATACCGTTAAGATTTGGTGTCCAACGTCCAGATAGTCTAGACGCGACACTGGCGACCCTCGCTCAAACATCCTGACGAAACCGTAATATGGATCACAAACCGAACGGATTTCATTAGGGAACTGTTTACCGGTGCTGAAAGGGGTCAGATAACGAATTGATATCGAAAGATATTTTTCAAAGGCGGGAATGTGACGGACATGAGGCGCAATCGTGACATGGTTAACGTCACGTTTTCGTGATCGTTTGAATTTTTTATTGTCTGCGGCCTTTTTCCAACGGTTTTGGCCTCGCGCGCCCCGGTTATCCCTTGGGGGGCGGGGGCGCGCAAGGTCGGGTCTTGTGCTGGTCAGAGGGCGCCGGCGGCGGTAAAGCCGTAGGAGGCCAGGATCTCCTGACCCGCCGGCGACAGGATGAAGAACGCAAGCTGCCAGGCGGCTGCCGGCGCGTCGTTCACGACTGTCACGCCGTAGTTCGCGCCGACGCTCAGCGCCTCGGGCAGGGCGACGATCTTCAGCTCGGGTACGTCCCGCTTCGCCAGCACGGCATTGGTGCAATAGGTCAGGAAGAGATCCGCCTTGTCGCTCTCCATCACCCAGCCGTAGGGGTTGCGCCCCTCCGGAGCCCTGGCGCTGTCCTTGCCGCCGGTCAGCTGGAGCGCCTTGGCCTTGAGCGTTGCGGTCGCGCCGCTTGAGAGGGCCTCCGCCTTGTCGAACACCTGGAAGGCATAGTCGCCGGCCGGGTCCGCCTTGGGCGTCGAGGTTCCGACCCGCACCTGCCGATCAAGCAGGACGGCAAGCAGCGTTTCCGTCTCCACCGCCAGATCCGCCTGCGCCAGCGCGCAAAGCCGGTTGCGGGCGAAAAGGGCCACAGGGCCGGACCTGCCGGCCGTGGCAAGGGTCGTCGGGTGCTTCATGTTGGCGGAGGCATAGACCTCGGCCGCCTCGCCGCCCTCGATGCGTTCGCGCAGCAGGCCGGAGGGGCCGAAGGCGCGGACGACCGTCACGCCATGGGTCTTCTCGTAGAGGTCGGCGATGTCGCTCATCGCGGCCTTGAGGCTGCCGGCAGCATGCAGTTTGACGGTCGGTTCGGCCATGGTTGGATTTGTGAAGAGGGACAGGACAACGGCGGTCGCAAGCACAAGGCGCATCGCTGGTCTCCGGAAAGGGATGGAAAAAGACGGGTTTGAAACGGCGAGCCGACGGGCTTCGCCTCACGCGGCATCGGCGGTCGATGCGCGGGCCCCGGCCGGGGCGGGCCGGGGAAGGGCCTGCGCCGGGTCGTGCCGGCGCAGGCGGAAAGATCAGCTTCCGGCGGGAGCGTTCGGGAAGAACAGCTGCTGGCCGTCGACCTTGTAGTTGGCGATCGCCGCCTGGCCTTCTTCGGAGATCACCCAGTCGACGAAGGTCTGGCCGAGCTCGCTCTTCACGTTCGGGTGCTTTTCCGCGTTCACCAGGATGATGCCGTACTGGTTGAACATGCGGTTGTCGCCCTGGACCGCGATTGTGTAGTCGCCCTTGTTTCCGAAGGCGATCCAGGTCGCGCGGTCGGTCATGATGTAGGCGCCCATGCCGGTGCCGGTGTTGAGCGTCGCGCCCATGCCGGAGCCGGTCTCCCGGTACCAGTCGCCGGAAGCTGCGCCGACGTCGATGCCGGCTTCCTTCCACAGGCGCAGTTCTGCCTTGTTGGTGCCGCTGTCGTCGCCGCGCGAGGCGAAGGGCGCCTTGGCGGCGGCGATCCTGGTGAGGGCGTCGACGACATCGGAGGAGCCGGCGATGCCGGCCGGGTCGGACGGCGGGCCGACGATCACGAAGTCGTTGTACATGACGTCATGACGCTTCACGCCGTCGCCGGCGGCGACGAATTTTTCCTCCGCCGGGCGGGCATGCACGAAGAGCACGTCGCCATCGCCATTGGCCGCGTTGCGGATCGCCTGACCCGTGCCGACGGCAACCACGCGCACGTCGATGCCGGTCTTGTCCTTGAAGATCGGCAGCAGGTGGTCGAACAGGCCGGAATTCTGCGTCGAGGTGGTCGACTGCACGACGATGAATTTCTCGTCGGCCGCAGAGACCGGCGCGGATCCGCCGGCGGCCAGTGTCGCGGCAAGCGTGCCGGCGAGCGCGAGGGACAGGAACTGACGTCTGAACATATATGGCTCCCAGGTGTTCAGGGTGTCGGGGACGTGTGGGGGGAGGAGAGGTCGTCGAGATAGAGGCGCCCCTCCAGCCAGGCGCGCGCGGCGCCCGAACTCGGGGTTTCAAGCACGCGGGCGGCGGGACCGGTCTCGACCAGACGTCCGGCGTGCAGGAAGGCGATGTCGTCGCCCAGGCGACGCGCCTGACCCTTGTCATGGGTGATCATGACGATGGTGATGCCGCGGGCATGGGCGGTCGAGATCAGGTTCTCGATCGCCAGCGTCGACGCCGGGTCGAGGCTGGCGGTGGGTTCGTCCAGAAACAGCAGGCGCGGCGTGCAGGCGAGCGCCCGGGCGAGGGCAAGACGCTGTTGCTCGCCGCCCGACAGAACGCGCGCCGGCCGCTTGGCCAGATCGCCGAGACGCGCCTGCTCCAGCGCCTCCTCCACGCGCCGGCGCCGTTCCGCTCCGCCGATGCCGCGAACGGCAAGGGCGAACTGCAGGTTCGCGATCACGGAGCGGCGCAGCATCACCGGGCGCTGGAACACCATTGCCTGCTCGCGCATGGCCGCACGGTCGAGCGGCTTGCCGCGCCAGACGACCTCGCCGGAGGTCGGGGCGATCAGGCCGTGCAACAGGCGCATCAGCAGGCTTTTTCCGGCCCCGTTCGAGCCCATGACGATGAGGCGCCGGCCCTCGCGGATGTCGAGGTCGATGCCGTCCACCAGCGGCTTGCCCTGCGGGCGAAACGAGACCCCGCGCGCCTGCATCAGGAGCGGCGCCGGTGCGCTTGCCGGCGTCGCGCGGCCGCCCTCGATTGTCTTCAGGCATACATCAGGCATAGGCGGACCTCACGGCGGAGGCGCGCAGGGCCATCACGGCGGCGTTGACGATCACCGCGATTGCAAGAAGCACGACGCCAAGCGCCAGCGCGAGTTCGAGATTCCCCTTGGAGGTCTCCAGCGCGATGGTCGTCGTCATCACCCGCGTGACGTGATTGATGTTGCCGCCGACGATGATCACGGCGCCGACCTCCGCTACGGCGCGGCCGAAGCCGGCAAGCGCGACCGTCAGCAGGCTGTAGCGCGCATCCCACAACAGCGCGGCCACCCGGTCGAGCGGGCCGACGCCGAGCGAGGCGAACTGTTCGGCATATTCGCTGTGGAGATCCTCGATCACCTGGCGCGTGAGTGCTGCCACGATGGGCGTGACCAGAATCGTCTGGGCGATGATCATCGCCGTCGGCGTGTAGAGCAGCCGCAACGGCCCGAGCGGCCCGGCGGCGGACAGCATCAGATAGACGACAAGGCCGACGACGACGGGCGGAAGCCCCATCAGCGCGTTCAGCAACACGGTCACGGCGGCGCGCCCGGGAAAGCGGAACGCACCGACGAGCGCGCCGAGCGGCAGGCCGATCAGGCAGGCAATCACCACCGCGCTCAGGGTCACCCGCAGGGACAGCGCGATGATCTCGATCAGATCGGCATCGCCCAGAAGGATTAGCCCGATCGCATTCCCCAGCGTTGTCGCAAAATCTTGCATCTATGCATTCTCTCCGTCTCGCCGGAAATAATGCATAAAAATACGCGATAATCTACAGGCTGATTTGCACAGGCCGGGTTGTCGTGCGGAAAGCCCGTGCCGGGTCCGTCCGTTCGCTCAACCTCAACTGTGCTGAAAGCGCGGGTCAGGCCGGCTTCAGGCTGCTTGCCCTTTTTTCCAGGTAGAGCAGTTTGTCGGCGCGCAGGATCATCTCCTCCGCCTCGAGCGAGCCGTCGGTTTCCTGAAGGCCGATGCTGAAATGGATCGACACGCCCTCCACGGAAAACGACTGCGCGACGTCGGCAAGGGCCTCGCGAATGCGCTTCACCGCCCGGTCCGCGGCCTCTTCGCCGGTTTCCGGCCAGATGATCATGAATTCGTCGCCGCCCCAGCGGCCGACCGTGTCGACATCGCGCAGGTTCGCGCGCAGGCAACGCGTGAAGGCGGTCAGAACCTCGTCGCCGATGTGATGTCCATGGGTATCGTTGATGCTCTTGAACCCGTTGAGGTCGATCATGGCCAGGGTCATCTTGTGATCGAAGCGGCGGCAGCGTTCGACCTCGTCGGCCAGGATCTTCGACAGCTGGCGGCGGTTGTAGGCCCCGGTCAGCGGATCCTTGATCGCGGCGCGCTGCAGTTCGTCGATGAGCTTGGCGCGCTCGGAGATGTCGCGCACCACGGCCGTGAATTCGACCTCGTCGCCGACCTTGATCTTCGCGATTGTCACTTCGGCGGGAAACTCCGTGCCGTCGGACCGCAGGCCCATGACGGCGACGCGCGATTCCATCGGCCGCGAGTTGATCGGCGAGCGCTTGAACCCCTCCAGATAGCCCGCGTGCTTGTTGCGAAACCGGGACGGGATCAGGGTTTCCAGCGGGCGGCCGATGGCCGCGTCCCGCTCGATCTTGAAGATCTGGCAGGCGGCGCTGTTGAACAGCACGATACGATGTTCGCGGTCGACGGAGATGATGCCATCATAAGCGGCTTCGACCACGGCCTCAAACCGGCTGCGCGACTGGCTCAACGACGTCTCCAGAAGTTTCTTTTCAGTAATGTCGATGCAGGTGTTCAGAACCTGTCGCGTCGCGCCCTCGCCGGACAGGATCGGCGAATAGACGAACCGCCACCATGAAACGAGCCCGCCGCGGTCGATCACCAGTTCGGTCTCCGTCGTGTTCTGCGTCGACAGGCACTCGATAATCCGTTCGGACAGGGGGTGGGTCAGGTAGCGGGGAAAAATGTCGGAGAGCCGGGCTCCCGCCATGGCCTCCGGGTCGCGGTCGAGCATGGCCGCGAAAGGGCGGTTGGCCGCCAGGATGTTGAAATTGTCCCGTGCGTCGGCGCTGAAAATCGCGGCACTCGCCCCGATCGCGTTGACGAGGGACGTCAGGGATTTCTGGTCGTCGGGGACAAATGCCATGCAGGTGATCTCGGCTGTTGGTCGGAAGGATTGTTGGCTCCGGCTGCTTTTGTCCGGTTCACTTGCACGATGTTTTAAATGTAAAATTTAACTATGTCATAAAGGAATAAATCATTATTTTTATTGTATATATTACCATTCTCCGGATTGGTGTCGTCGGCTATCGACATGGCATTCTCTGCGTATTTCAAAAAATCATACATTCGAAATTATGTTTGTGTCTTGATGCAGGTCATTGCCGCTGTCCGAACAAGGCGGAGAGAACAAGGCCTGCATGGCGGGAACATTCGCCGCGCGTTGCGCGTGGGGCTGTCGCGCACCGGGCCGGGACCAAACACCGGGCCGGGATCAAACAAATGGCCGTGACAAACAACGGGAGAGGGGCGGATATGGCGATCCTGCATCGAAAGCGGACAGCGGACACGCGCCGCAGACCCTTGCGCCTTGCGGCAGGAGGTCTGGTTGTCGCGGTTGCCCTTGCGGTCCTGGGGCGGGTCGATCCCGTGCGCGCGGCGTCTGAGCTGCGCGTTCTGCCCGTGACCGCCACGACATTCGCCATTGTCGGCGAGCTTGCGCAGCGCTCGGCGGACAATCTTGCCAACAACGCGACCTTCGGGGTGATCGACACCGACGCCGGGCTGGTGCTGGTCGATCCGGGCGGCAGCCGGAAAGGCGCCGCGGCGCTCGACGCGGCGATTGCGACCGTGAGCGACAAGCCGGTGGTGCTTGTCATCGATACCGGCGGGCAGGACCATCGATGGCTCGGCAATGCCTACTGGATGGAGCGCGGCGCGCGGGTGATCGCCTCCGCCGCCGCCGTCGCGGACCAGAAATCGCGGGCCTCGCTTCAGTTCACCATGCTGGGCCAGCTGCTCGGCTCCGCGCTCGACGGCACAGAGGCGATCCATGCGCCGGAGACCTTCGAGGATCGCATGGAAATCGAGGTTGGCGGGCGGCGCATCGAGATCGTGCATCCCGCTCCGGCCCATACGCCGGGCGACAGCTTCGTCTGGCTTGCCGACGAACGGGTGGTGTTTTCGGGCGATATCGTCTTCGCCGACCGCCTGCTTGGCCTGCTCGACGTCTCCAGCCTGCGCGGCTGGATCGAGGCCTTTGAGGCAATCGCGGCGCTCAAGCCGGCGCATATCGTTCCAGGCCACGGGGAGCCCGTCGATCTGGCGCGGGCGCAGGCCGACACGCTGGCCTATCTGGTGAACCTTCGCGACCGCATGCGCGCGCACATCGAGGCGGGCGGCGACATGATCGGATCGGTCGAGGTCGACCAGCAGGCCTTCGCCCACCTTTTCCAGTTCGAGGCGCTGGCGAAGCGCAATGCCCAGCAGGCGTTCAGCGAGATTGAATGGGAGTAGCCTTCGCGATGCTCCCGCGTCTTTAGATGAGATGAACAAAAAGGACGAAAAAGACGGCCCTGTCCGGGCGCCTTTTTCGTCCGGTCGCGCGGAGCGGGGAGGGGAACCGATGGGGCCGCACGCCCCGCGCCGCCGGTCTCCCGCCGGCGTTATTGCGCGGTGATGACGGTCATCACCAGCTTGCCGTCGACCTTGACCGGCCCGTCTTCCTTCGCGCCCAGCGAATATTCGAAGCCGCCGGTCTTCATGCCGCCGTCCTCGCCGTGGACCATCAGCATCAGCTTGTCGCCGGATGCGACCGGCTCGCTGAGGATCGCGGCGACGTCGGTCGTTTCGCCGGCGCGGATCGGGGCGTAGCCGACCACGGGGCCGGGCTTGCTGCCGTCGGTGCGGTGCACCACCAGCCAGCCGTTGTTCTCGGCCGTGACCTTGGCGGCCGACACGATGCCGTTTGCGACCGACTGGTCCATGGCTTCGACGCCCATGGCATGGTCGTCGGCCGATGCGGTGCCGGCGGCGGCGATCAGGGCGAGGGAGAGAAGAATGCGCTTCATGATGGCTCCTGCGGTTTCTTGCTGCGTCGTTGCGAAAAAAGCGACGGCTTTCCTGCCGTGCATGAGGGAGCTACCGTGTGACCGGGCAAAAGGTTTCAAGGGACCCGGGAAAAACCGGAATTTTTCTGCCGGGCCGGGTTCGGGCGATGCGGGCTTGATTGTGTGTCGCCGCGCCGCGACGATGGGGCCGTTCTTGAATCACAGGCATTCGACAGGTCCGGTGTTTCTTGTCATAGGTTGTGCAGACGGGAGTCTCTGCTGAATGACAATTGCTTCTGGCGCATCCGCGGATGCGACATCCTCCGCATCCGATCTGGCCGGGCTGCTTGACGCGGTCGCTGTCGGCGACCGGATGGCGTTCCGCGATCTCTACGGGCGAACCAGCGCGAAACTTTTCGGCGCGGTGCTCGGTATCTGCAAGGACAGGTCCCTCGCCGAGGACGTGATGCAGGAGGCCTATCTCCGGGTCTGGCGTTACGCGGACGGGTTCGATCCGACGCGCGCCGCGCCGGTGACATGGCTCGTGACCATCGCGCGCAACGCCGCCATCGATGCGGTTCGGGCGCGCGGACGGACAAGCGCCCTGTTCGACGGCGCGCGCGGCGAGGACGACGAGGATCCGATGATGCGGGTTGCGGATCCGACCGAGCATCCCGCTCCCTGGGATCTGGAGGCGCTGAAGGCGTGTCTGGCAAGCCTGGAGAGCGATCACAGGCGCTGCGTGCTGCTTGCCTATTATGAAGGATACTCCCGCGAGGATCTGAGCGAGCGTTTCGACCGTCCGGTCGGGACGATCAAGACGTGGCTGTTTCGAGGGCTTGCCGCCCTGAAGACGTGTTTGGGCACCTCATGACGGACGACGAATGCACAGCACTGGCCGGGGAATATGTCCTCGGCACGCTTTCCGCCGCGGACCGGCGCCGGGTGGAGCGGTTGCGCGTCGACGACGCCCGTCTCGCCCGCGAAATAGAGGCCTGGGAGACCCGTCTGGCGCCCCTGTCGCAGACCCTTGAGGAGGTGCCCGCACCGGACGGTCTGCTGCCGCTCATCGAGGCGGAGCTGGACCGCGAGGCGGTCACCGTCTCCATCGAGGATGCGCCGGCGCGCGGACACGGACGGGCTCGGCTGGCCTATGCGGCCGCCTTTGTCGCGCTGATGATCGGCCTGGGGTCGGGCTACTATATCCGCGATGTCCTGCCGCCGCCGCAGGGGCAGTCCTATATCGCCGTCGTCAACCGCGACGCGGGCCTGCCCGCGCTGATCGTCAAGGTGGATCTCGCCGGCCGTCAGGTCAGCGTGCGGCCGGTCTCGGCGGAAAAGCCGGCGGACAATGATCTGGAGCTTTGGTACGTCGGCCCGGATTCGGCACCGCGATCGCTCGGCGTCATCGACGTCGCGACGCCGGTGACCACCGACTTCGGCCGGGGCGGTGTCGCCGCCGATGGCGTGCTCGCGGTCAGTGTGGAGCCGCGTGGCGGCTCGCCGACCGGCGCTCCCACCGGCCCGGTGGTCTATTCCGGCCAGTTGATCCCGGACTAGATCTCTCGACCCGTCCTGCCTGCTTCAGGGGGCTGCGCCATCGGGCGCGGCCCTTTTCGTGTCTGCCCGGCACCTGCTCACGGACGTGTGATCGCCTGTCTTGAAACTTTTCTCTCCGCCCGCCGGTAACTCCCCTGACCGCAGCGATCGAGACCATTCGCCCGGCGCGGTCATCCAGATTTGGAACTGACAGGAGAGACGTATGATCAAGGAAGCAAAGACCCTTCTGGCGACGGCCGCCGTCACCGCAGTCGTCACCGCCGCGGTCGCGACCGGTGTCGCGAAGGCGTCCAACCCGATGGTCGGCGGCGCACCGATGTATGCCGACAAGACGATCGTCGAAAACGCCGTCAACTCCAAGGACCACACCACGCTGGTGGCCGCGGTGCAGGCGGCGGGCCTGGCCGAGACGCTGATGGGCGAGGGACCGTTCACCGTCTTCGCGCCGACCAATGACGCCTTCGACAAGCTTCCCGAGGGCACGGTGGCAGGCCTGCTGAAGCCGGAGAACAAGGACCAGCTCACCAAGATCCTGACCTGCCATGTGGTTGCCGCCGATGCGATGTCGGACGCGATCACCAAGATGATCGCCGACGACGGCGGCGCGCATCCGGTCAAGACCGTGGGCGGTTGCGAGTTCACTGCCCGCACCAAGGACGGAAAGATCGTGATCGAGGACGGCCAGGGCAACATGGCCACCGTCACGATTGCCGATGTCGACCAGTCGAACGGCGTCATCCACGTGATCGACGGCGTGCTTCTGCCGAAGTCGTAAGCGGTTTCGCTTCGCTCCGCCTTCAGCGATGACGGCGGAGTGACCGGCCGCGCGGGGCGACATCGCTTGCCTCTTGCCCCGTGCGGCCGGATTTTTTCGGTTTAGTCGACTGCGGACCCGATCCGCTCCGCGATCCGCGTGGCCTCTTCCAGTGCGGCGGAATCGATGCCGCAGGAAAAGCCGAGCGCCTCGATCCGGCGCAGCCCCGCCAGCGTGTCGACATTGCCGCGTGCGCCCGGCGCATAGGGACAGCCGCCAAGCCCGCCGGCGGAGGCATCGAACACCCGCAAGCCCCGCTCGAGAGCCACCTCGATCATCTCAAGCGCCGTGCCGCCGGTGTCGTGGAAATGCCCGGCCAGCTTTTCCGCCGGGATCCGGTCCAGCACCGCGTCGAGCAGGGCGGACAGTGACGCGGAATTGCCCGCGCCGATGGTGTCGCCCAGCGAAATCTCGTAGCAGCCCATTTCCAGAAGTTCTTCCGCCACCCCGGCCACCGCCTTCGGTGCGGTCGCGCCATCATAGGGGCAGGCGATCACGCAGGAGAGATAGCCGCGCACCGGCATGCCGTCGGCGCGCGCCTCTTCCATCACCGGCCGGAACCGCTCCAGGCTCTCGGCAATCGGGCAATTCAGATTGGCCCGGCTGAAGCCTTCGGAGGCCGAGGCGAAGACGGCGACCTCGTCGACGCGGGCGACCTTCGCCGCCTGATAGCCCTTGAGGTTTGGCGTCAGCGCAGCGATTGCAACGCCGGGAACGCGCTCGATCCCCGCCACCACCTCGGCGCCATCGGCCATTTGCGGCACCCAGCGCGGGCTGACGAAACTCGCCGCCTCGATCTTTGTCAGCCCCGTCCGTGACAGGGCATTTACCAGCGCGATCTTGTCCCTGGTCGGCACGAAGGCCTTGATGTTCTGCAGCCCGTCGCGCGGGCCGACCTCGAAGAGGGTGACGCGGTCCGTGGTCATGGCTTTACTTCAGCCTCGCGGACGCCGCTTCCGGCAGCCAGGTGACGATATCCGGGAACAGGATGAAGAGCACCAGAACCACAAGCTGGATCGCGAAAAACGGCAGCACGCCGCGATAGACCTGGCCGATGCCGATCCCCTCGGGCAGCACGCCCTTCAGGTAGAACAGCGTGTAGCCGAAGGGCGGGGTGATATAGGCCATCTGCGCGGTGATCATGAAGAGCACGCCGAACCACAGCGGATCGAAGCCGAGCGTCTTCACGATGGGCAGGAAGACCGGCACGCACAAGAGGATGATGCCGATCTCGTCCAGGAACAGCCCGAGCAGGATCAGCACCAGCAGCATGGCGCCCAGCACCACCCAGCGCGAGGCCTCGAGCGTCTCCACGAAGCCGAGCACGGAGTCCGCGCCGCCGGTGGCGACGAAGACGGAGATGAAGGCGCGCGCGCCGATGGTGATCCACAGGATCATGGCGGTGACGCGCAGCGTGTCGGTTGCCGCGGACGACAGGCTGGAGAGCTTCAGGCGCCCGGAAATGGCCGCGGACACCAGCGCGCCGAGCACGCCGACGGCAGCGGCTTCCGTCGGCGTGGCAAGGCCCATGTAGATGGTGCCGAGCACGCTGGTGATGACGAAGGCCGGCAGCACCAGCGTCTTCAGCGTGGCAAGCCGGGCGGCAAGGCTGACGCGGGCGACCGGTTCGGCGACCGGCGCCAGCGACGGGTTCAGCCGCACGCGGATGTAGATATAGAGGCAGTAGCCGGTTGCCAGGATGATGCCCGGCACGACACCGGCGATGAACATCTTGCCGATCGAGATCTGGGCGGTGATCGCATAGACGATGGTGACGACCGAGGGCGGAATGAGAATGCCGAGCGTGCCGCCGGCGCAGATCGCGCCGAGCGCCAGCGGCGGATGGTAGCGCCGCGCCAGCATCGAGGGCAGGGCGAGGATGCCCATGGCCGCCACTGCCGCGCCGACGACGCCGGTCATGGCCGCCATGATCGTGCAGATCACGATGGTGCCGATGGCAAGCCCGCCGGACAGACCCTGAAACCAGGTTTCCATCGCCGTGTAGAGGTCGTCGATGATCGAGGATTTCTGCAGGATCGAGGCCATCAGCACATAGAGCGGGATCGCCATCAGCGCCTCGGATGTCATCGTCTCGAAGGTGTTGAGCACGGTGACGATCAGCGCGCTCGGCCCCCAGATGGTGACGGTGGCGAGAAAGGCGATGGCACCCAGCACGAAGGCCAGTCCCGCGCCGGTGAGCATCAGCAGCACGAGCGAGGCGAACATGCCGACAAGAATGAACGAGGATTCCATCACTTCGCTCCCCGCTCGGGCGTCAGAAAGACAAGCTCGGCGAGCGCCTGCAGCATGAGGAGCAGGGCGGCGAGCGGCAGCACCGCCTTGACCGGCCAGATCACCGGGTTCCAGGCGGAATAGCTGGTCTCGGCGTAGGTGTAGGACTGGTGGGCGAGCGGGGCGCTGAACCACAACAGGATCGCGCCGAAGAGCAGCGCCAGCAGCGCGGCGCAGATCTTCAGCACGACCGCGAGACGGCCGCTGGCGCGTGCCGAAAGGATATCGACGGCGACATGTCCGCCGCTGTGCAGCAGATAGGGGCCGCCGAGCAGGAAGAACGGGCCGAACAGCAGGGTCGCGAGTTCCGGCGCCCAGGAGGTCGGGTTTTCCAGGCTGTAGCGGGAAAACACCTCGAAGAGCATCAGGCCGGCAATCGCATAGACCAGCCACTTGGTGAGCGAAAACAGCGCCTTGTTGAGCGCGGTGAGCGCCCGTGCCGCGGCATGCATGTCGATGGCCTCGCAGAAGAACGGAGACCGCCCGGCCAGTGGGGCCGGGCGGGTCGATCCGGATGGATCGGTGACGGGATCAGAGCAGGCGCAGATCCTTCATCAGGATGCGCTGCGTGTCCATCATTTCCATGGCGAGCGCGTCGCCATTGGTTGCCTTTTCCCAGGCAGCGACGGCCTTGGCGCGGGCCTCGGCGATATCGGCAGGATCCAGCATGATGACCTCGACGCCGGCTTCCTCGAACTTCGCGGTGTATTCCGCGTTGGCCACCAGAATGTCCTGGCGCAGGGCGCCGGAGACTTCGCGCGCGGCCACTTCCAGCGCGCCGCGCTGCTGGTCGTCCAACTGGCCGTAGGCGGCGGTGTTGGCGACATAGGAGGTCGCGGTGCTCGGCTGGTGCACGCCCGGCAGGATCAGATACTTGGAGACCTCATGCAGGCCTTCCTCGTAGTTGGCCTTGATGTCGCCGCGGTCGGCGAAGTCGATCAGGCCCTTGTCGAGCGCGGAATAGACTTCCGAGGTCGGCAGCGGCGAGACGGTGACGCCGAATTCGGCCATCACGGCGGAAGCGAGACCGACGAAGCGGCCCTTCAGGCCGTTCATGTCGGCGATTTTGCGGATCTCGACCTTGGAGTGGATCGGCTCCTCGCCATAAACGGTCGGCGCGATGTAGGTCAGACCGGCCGGCGCATAGGACTTGCGCGCAAGCTCGAGGCCGCCGCGCTCGTAGAACCATGCCTCATACTGGTCCGCCTCGGGGAAGCCGAAGGGCACCGTGGAGGTGAAGCCATGCGCCGGGATCTTGCCGGCGGTGTAGCCGTCGAAGGTCTTCATCAGCTGGAAGGCACCGCCGCGCACCGCGTCGAAGGCCTGTGCGCTCGGCACGATCTGGCCGCCGGCAAACGGCGTGATCTCGAGGCTGCCGCCGGTGAGCTGCTTGACGCGCTCGCAGAACCGCTCCTCGTAGAGCATCGGCGTGGTGCCGCCGCCCCAAAGCGCCTGCATCCGCCACTTGGTCGCGCCTTGCGCCCGGACCGAGGAGGCCGCGACCACGGCCGGAGCTGCGAGGGCCGCAACGCCGGCACCGCGCAGGAATGAACGCCTGCTTGAATTCGTCATGAGAGTTTCCTTCCCGTTTTATGGTGGAACCGCCGTTTCGGAAGTTTTCCGGTCGGCGGTCTCCGTCTCGCCGGCCGTTATCTGGCGGCCAGCAGTTCCTTCGCCTTGCCGACGCTGACATCGCCTGAGGCGGCGAGCGCCTTGGCGATGGCGTCGACCTCCGGCCCCTTGGCGCCGGCAACGATCGCGATGTTGCGGGCATGAAGGGCCATGTGACCCTTCTGGATGCCTTCGGTGGCAAGCGCGCGCAGCGCCGCCATGTTCTGCGCCAGACCGACGGCGGCGGTGACCTCCGCCAGCTCTTGGGCGCTGGTGACGCCAAGCACCTTGAGAGCGGCCTGCGCCGCCGGATGGGTCTTGGTCGCGCCGCCGACGAGGCCGAGCGCCAGCGGCAGCTCGATGGTGCCGGTGAGATTGCCCTCGGGCGTCAGCTCCCAATGGGTGAGGGAGGTGTACTGACCGCTGCGCGCGGCAAAGGCATGGGCGCCGGCCTCGATGGCACGCCAGTCGTTGCCGGTGGCGACGACGACCGGGTCGATGCCGTTCATGATGCCCTTGTTGTGGGTTGCGGCCCGATAGGGGTCGATCAGCGCCAGCGCGCAGGCCTCCACCATGCCGCGCGCGACATCGGCGCCGTCGAGCGTCTTGGTCGTCAGCGCCTCCGGCGTCAGCTCGACGCGGGCACGGGCCAGACGGCGGTCGGCGAGGTTGGAGAGAATGCGCAGTCGCACGGAGCCGCCTGCGATCTCCGCGACCCGCGGCGCGATGGTCTCGGCCATGGTGTTGACGGTGTTGGCGCCCATCGCGTCGCGCACGTCGACCAAGAGATGCAGGACGACCATCGCCCCGACCGGCGAGGTGTCGAAGGTCTGGACCTCGATGGCCTTGCAGCCGCCGCCGAGACCGATCAGCACGGTGTCGCGGGCGTTGGCCCTCTCGATCAGTTCGGCCTGCGCGCCAAGCAGGCGCTGGCGCGCGCCATGCACGTCGCCCACGCCCAAGACCTGGATCTGCGCACGCATGATCGGCGCGTCGCTGGAGGTGACGAAGCCGCCGCAGCCGCGCGCGATGCGGGCCATATAGGAGGCCGCCGCGACGACGGAGGGCTCTTCCACCGCCATCGGCACCAGATAGTCGCGCCCGTTCACGGTGAAGTTGGAGGCGATGCCGAGCGGCAGTTCGAAGGTGCCGATGACGTTCTCGATCATGCCGTTGGCGGTAGTGATCGGAAGGGCGTTTCCGGCAAGTGCCGCGCTGTCCTCGGCGGAGAGGCCAGCGGTCTCGGCAAGCCGCGCCAGACGGTCGGCCGGCTCCAGCGCGCGCAGGCCTTCAATGCGGGAGCTGTAGGTGCGGCGCGGCGATGTGGGGTCACTCATGACTGTCTCCCTGTGCGCCGCGGGCTCGCGGCGCTGACCGAGTTGGAGCGGATTGGCAGGACACGCCCGGCGCCCGACGCGTCTGGCGCGAAAGACGGAGCCGACGGCGCGCGGATGCACTCCGCTCATCGTGTTTTTTGTCAGGGATCGGATTAGGTGGCCGGAGCGACTGCGAGAAGGTACAGTCCGGGAAAATATGCCAAAACCATACCGATACGAAAACTGGTACAGTTTAGAGGGCGAGCGTGTGACCAAGACCGAAACCATCGTCGCGGAGATCCGCCGCAGGGTCGAGGAGGGTCTGCTTCCGCCCGGTGCAAAGCTTGCCTCGATCCGCCGGGCGGCTGAGGAATTCGGCGTGTCCAAGAACACGGCGGTGGAGGCCTACGACCGGCTTGTCTCGCTCGGCCTGATCGCCGCGCGTCCGGGCGCCGGCTTTTCCGTCGTGTCATCGGCACGGCCAGTGCGGGGCGACGAGGCGCCGCCGCATCTGGTGGAGGCTGTCGACAGCGTGTCGCTGCTGCGCGCGCAGCTCGACCAGAACTATCAGCTGCGTGTCGGCGATGGTCGCCCGCCGGCCGCCTGGATGGACGGCATCCTGCCCAAGCGCGCGCTCGGTGCCTCGGGAGAGGCGACGGCCGACAGCTCCGGCTATGGCTCGCCGAAAGGCTATCGGGGCTTGCGCGAGCTGATCGCCGCCCGCTTTCGCGCCCGCGACATCGCGCTCGACGCGGAGCGGGTGGTCACCACCTTCGGCGCCAATCATGCGCTCGATATGATCATCCGGCGGTATCTTTCGCCCGGAGACACCGTGCTGGTCGATGATCCCGGCTACTACCCCCTCTTCGCCAAGCTGAAATTCGCCCAGGTGCGCCAGGTGGGCGTGCGACGCGGTCCGCAGGGGCCGGATCTGGACGACTTGCGGGCCTGTGCCGAGCGCGAACGCCCGGCGTTTTTCTTCACCCAGTCCCATGCCCAGAACCCGACCGGCGGCTCGATCGACCTCGCCCACGCCCATGGCGTCCTGCAGATCGCCGAAACCCATGGCTTCCGGGTTGTCGACGACGATCCCTTCGTCGATCTTCCCGGCGCGCGCGGCGTTCCGCTTGCCGCGCTCGACCAGCTGCGCAACGTGATCTTCGTCGGCTCCTTCTCCAAGACGGTCTCGGCGAGCTTTCGCAGCGGCTATATCGCCGCCGCCTCCGACATCGTCGACGAACTGGCGGAACTGAAGATGATCACCGCCGTGAACAGCTCGCGGTTTTCCGAGCTGATGATCGCCGACATGATGACCTCGCGCCGATACGACAAGCATCTCAAGCGGCTGGGACAGCGGATCGAGGCGGCCAGCGCCGATCTCGCCGCCGTGTTCGCCCGGCTCGGCCTCGCGACGCATTCCCCGCCCGGGCACGGCTATTACACCTATCTGGAGCTGCCGGAGCGGGAGAACGACCTGGAGATCGCGCAGCGCGCCGCGCGCGAGAGCATCTTCCTGGCGCCGGGAACCTTTTTCGCCGCCGGTCCCGCGCGGCACCGGCCGGGCCTGCGCATCAACATCGCGCGCGCCGGCGATCCCCGGTTCGTCGCGTTTCTCAAACGGCTCGCCGCCGGCTTCTAGGCTGGAGGCTACTGCTTGCGGTCGACCGCGCCGACGTCGAGCATCGGCGAGGCATCGATGGCGCCGGCGTTCAGCATGGAGCCGACCTTCTCCAGAACCGCCACGATCATCGCCTGTTCCCAGTCCTGCAGCTTGTTGAACTGGGAGGCGAAGACCTCCTGCAGCGCGTCCGGCGCGGTCTTCAGCGTCTCGCGCCCGGCATCGGTGGCGGTGACCCAGACCACGCGCCGGTCGATCTCGCCGCGCGTGCGCTTCACCAGCCCGCGCGCCTCGAGCTTGTCGAGCAGCGACGTGGCGGTCGCCTGTCCGACACCGGCACGCGCCGCGATCCCCTTGGGTGAAATCTCGTCCGATTCGGCCACGATCGACAGCACGATGAACTGCGGCGTGGTCAGCCCGGTCGCGCGCGCGAGCGTGCGCGCGTTCAGTTCCGTGGCCCGCAGGATGCGACGCAGGGCGATCAGGCTGGTCTGGACTCGATTTTCCATCGGATTGGCTCTTTGACGCGATTCCCCGTTAGGTAGCAGACTAAATATTATTCGATAAGCGAATTTTTTGATCGCCGTAGGGTATGGGAAACGCTCGGTTTTCAGCCATTTTGCCATTTTTTTTGGCGCTTGAGCTTGAAAACTAGTTCGATAGACGTAATATCCAGCACGAACAGAGAAGAGGATTCCATGTCCCTTACCCCGATTAAATCCGCCCGCCGGACAAACGAAGACATCGTTTTCCGAAAGCCGACCGCCGAAGATGGTGCCAGTATCTGGCGCCTGATCGGCGAATGCGGCCCCCTTGATGAAAACTCGATGTATTGCAATCTGCTGCAATGCGATCACTTCGCCGACACCTGTGTCGTCGCCGAACGCGAAAGCGATGGCGAGATCGTTGGCTGGGTGTCTGCCTATATTATCCCCGATCAGCCCGACACGGTCTTCGTCTGGCAGGTCGCGGTCGCGGAAGCGGCACAGGGGCAGGGTCTTGGCAAGCGTCTGCTCGCCGAGCTGCTGAACCGGGATGCATGCGAGAACGTGCAGCACCTGAAGACCACCATCACCTCCGACAATGACGCCAGCTGGGCGTTGTTCACGTCTCTCGCGCGCCGCCGTGATGCGAAGCTGCTGCGTGAGCCGTATTTCCGTCGCGATGCGCATTTCGATGGCGAGCACGCCACCGAGCACATGGTGACACTGCGCTTCGAGGAGAGGGCGCGCAGCGCTGCGTGACGCGCGCCGCCGCCATTTCATTCTCCCAAGCCGTTTCTCAGCATGAGACATCTCGAAAGGATGCAACATGACGACCGTCAACACTGACGACCGTACGATCTTCGCGCGCCGTGAGTCGGAAGCCCGCAGCTATTGCCGCAGCTTCCCCACGGTGTTCACCAAGGCCACTGGCGCTCTTCTCAGCGACGGTGCCGGCAATGACTACATCGACTTCCTCGCCGGCTGCTCGTCGCTGAACTACGGGCACAACGACCCGGACATGAAGCAGGCGCTCATCGACTACATCAGCGCCGATGGCGTGACCCACGGCCTGGACATGCACACCAAGGCCAAGGCCGAGTTTCTGGGCGCGTTCGAGGAGATCATCCTCAAGCCGCGCGGCATGGACCACAAGGTCATGTTCATGGGCCCGACCGGCGCCAATGCCGTCGAGGCAGCGCTGAAGCTGGCCCGCAAGGTGACCAAACGCACCAATGTGATCACCTTCACCAACGGCTTCCACGGCGTGACGCTGGGCGCATTGTCTGCGACCGGCAACGGCTACCACCGTGGCGGTGGCGGCGTGTCGCTGCCGGACGTGACCCGCATGCCCTTCGACAACTACCTGAAGTCGGGCGGCGATGCGGCCGACCTTCTGGAAGCCATGCTCAGCGATCCGTCGGGCGGCATCGACGCGCCGGCCGCGATCCTGCTGGAAACCGTGCAGGGCGAGGGTGGCCTGAACGCCGCGAGCGCCGAATGGGTGCGTCGCGTCGAGCAGATCGCCCGCGACAACGGCGCGCTGTTCATCATCGATGACATTCAGGCCGGCGTCGGCCGCACGGGCACCTTCTTCAGCTTCGAGGAAATGGGTGTGTCGCCGGACCTCGTCACCATGGCGAAGTCGCTGTCGGGCTACGGTCTTCCGTTCGCCGCGATGCTGATCAAGCCGGAGTACGACATCTTCGGTCCGGCCGAGCACAACGGCACGTTCCGCGGCAACAACCACGCCTTCGTGACGGCGCGCGTCGCGCTGGAGAAATACTGGTCGGACGGTGCCTTCCAGAAAGGCATCAACGAGCGGGCCGACATTCTCGAGAAGCGCCTGGAAAAGGTGCGTGGCATGCTGCCGGGTGCCCGGCTGAAGGGCCGTGGCATGATGCGCGGCGTCGACGTCGGCTCCGGGGAGCTCGCCAGCGACATCTGCGCGCGCTGCTTCGAAAACGGTTTGATCATCGAAACGTCGGGCGCCTATGACGAGGTGGTCAAGGTCCTGGCGCCGCTGAACATCGACAAGGCGCTGTTTGAGCGCGGCCTCGACATCCTCGAGGAAGCGGTTGCCAGCTGCGTCCAGTCCACAAGCATTGCTGCGGAGTAAAGAGTATGATTGTCAGGGATTTTCACGAAGCCAAGAAGACCGACCGCAGGGTCGCGGCCGGCAACTGGGAAAGCGTGCGCCTGTTGCTCAAGGACGACAACATGGGCTTCAGCTTTCACATCACGACGATCAAGGCGGGAAGTGAGAGCCAGTTCCATTACAAGCATCACTTCGAAAGCGTCTATTGCGTCTCCGGCGACGGCTCGATCACCGATCTGGCCACCGGCGAGACCCACGAGATCCGCCCCGGCGTGATGTATGCGCTCGACAAGCACGACAAGCACATCCTGCGCGGCGGCAAGGAGGACATGATCCTCGCCTGCGTGTTCAACCCGCCGGTCACCGGCAACGAGGTGCACCGCGAGGATGGATCCTACGCGCCGGAGAGCGAGGCCGTCTGAGGTCTGTTTCCGAACTTGACGGGCGTGCGGCCGAGGGTCGCCGCCCGTGCACCATGAGACTGCATGACGGCGTTCGCGCCGCATGCCTTGGGGCCGGCGCGAACGCCGGCTTCCGGTCGCTTGTCCGGGCGTTGCGACCGATCGCCGCCCGGCACGATGATCAACAAAAGGGTTTGATCCGACAATGACCAATGAAAACGAACAGATGACCGCCCCCGAAAGCCTTCACCGGGTGGATGCAGCGACGCCTACTCCGGCCGGCGCGCACACCGTTGAGAAGATCGGCGGCACGTCGATGAGCCGCGCCCGCGAGCTTGTCGACACGATCCTTGTCGGCAACCGCAGCGAGGACGAACTGTACAATCGGGTCTTCGTGGTCTCCGCCTTCGGCGGCATCACCAACAAGCTGCTGGAAGACAAGAAGACTGGCAAGCCGGGTGTCTATGCGCTGTTCGCGGATGCCGACGAGGACCACGGCTGGATGGAAGCGCTGAACGATGTGGCGCGCGAGATGTATCGCATCAACGGCGAGATCTTCGACGAATCCGCCGATCGCGATTCCGCCGACGAGTTCGTGCGCGAGCGCATCGAGGGCGCGCGCGGCTGCCTGCTCGACCTGCAGCGCCTGTGCTCCTACGGCCATTTCAACCTGGCCGAACACATGATGACGACCCGCGAGCTGCTGTCGGGCCTGGGCGAGGCGCATTCGGCAAACAGCCTCACGCTGCTGCTGCGCCGCCACAACGTCAACGCGCGGTTCGTCGATCTGTCGGGTTGGCGCGATGAAAGCCAGCCGAGCCTCAACGAGCGCATCGAGACGGCTTTTTCCAAGATCGACGTCGAGCGCGAGCTTGCTATCGTGACGGGTTACGCGCAGTGCCGCGAAGGCCTGATGCGCGAGTATGATCGTGGCTATTCCGAAGTGACCTTCGCGCAGATCGCGGCGCTTTCCGGCGCGCGCGAGGCGATCATTCACAAGGAGTTCCATCTCTCCAGCGCCGACCCGCGCCTGGTGGGAACGGATGCGGTGCGCAAGATCGGCCGGACCAATTACGACGTGGCCGACCAACTCTCCAACATGGGCATGGAGGCGATCCATCCGAACGCGGCGAAGACGCTGCGCCAGGCCGGCGTGCCGCTGCGCGTCACCAATGCCTTCGAACCGGAAGATCCGGGCACGCTGATCGACGCGGAGCCGGCGGAGACGCCGGGCGTGGAGATGGTCACCGGCATTCCGGTCACCTCCTTCGAGGTGTTCGAGCAGGACATGGTCGGCGTGAAGGGCTACGACGCGGCAATCCTCGAGGTGCTGACGCGCCACAACGTGCGAATCGTCTCCAAGGTGTCGAACGCCAACTCCATCGTCCATCACGTCGAGGCGCCGCTGAAGCTGCTGAAGCGGGTCGAGCAGGACCTGATGAAGCGCTATCCGTCCGCGCGGATCGCCACCCGTCGCTCGGCCATCGTGTCGGTGATCGGACGCGACCTGACCGGTCTCAGCGTCATGCTGGAAGGGCTCAAGGCGCTCGATGCCGCCGGCATCGAGGTGATCTCCGCCCAGGACACCGGCCGCAAGGTCGACGTGCAGTTCGTCGTCGGCGGCAAGGACAAGGACGTCGCGGTGAAGGCGCTGCACCAGGCTTTTTGCGAAGGTGACGCCAACGCATCGAGACCGGGCGCAACCGGATCCGGCTCCGACGCGCCGAGGCCGGCGGCCCTGTCGCGGGCGGCCTGAGAGGCTGCTGGAGTCCGAGAGGGCAGAGGAATTGCAATGCAATGAAGCGGCGCGGGAGGCGGACTCCTGCGCTGTTTTGCGTTTGTGGGAGGAGTGTGGGGGAAGGCGGCGTGCTTCGGGAATCGTCTCGAGGATCGCGTCCTGTCCGCTGGCTTACGCGGGGCGCTCGCGCTGCGACGCGACCCGTTCGATGAACGCATAGGCTTCCGCACGCACCGCGTCGGGAAAGTCGTGGCCGGCGTCGGGGCTGCGCATGACGACCTCGCCGGTTTTCCCGGCGGCGGCGAGCCGGTCACGGGCGCGTGCCACGATGGCCTCGGTGCCCTCGAAGGGGAAGACGTCGTCGCGCAAGGGAACGTTGAGAAAGAGGTTTCCGGTGCCGTGGGCGGCGAGCAGCGTGTCGAATTCGCAGGGGAGCTGTCGCCAGTCGTTGCCGAAACGCTCTGCGATGCGTGGGAGATACTTGTCCCGGCGCGCCCATCCCCGCAGATCGCCCTCGGGCGCGTGCCGCGCGTAGTGCTCGAAACTGGAGAAGCCGGCGCTGGAGACCGACGCGACGATGCGCGGGTCGAAGATTCCGACGAAAAGGCTGTTCGATCCGCCGAGGGAATGGCCAATGGCGGCGAACCGTGCGACCGCGCCGCCCGTAACCGCCTGCAGGACATTGGCAGCGACGATGTGATTGGCGACGCCCTTGGTGCTCATCGCGGCGTAGCCGTCGCGCGCGTAGACCGATGCTATGTCGAGCATGTAAGTGCCAAAGAGCGGATAGTCCGGGGCGATGACGGCAAAACCACGTCGCGCCAGTTCCAGCCCGTAGTGGAGGTCGGCGCGGCCGGTCGTCGGCGAGACGGTTTCCTCCCGGCCGATCGCGTGCGGCTCTGTGGTCTGGTGCAGGGCCAGAATCCCGGTGGAATGACGGATGCGGTCCGGCAGAAGGATCGTGGCGGGCACTTCGCGCGGCGTATCGACCTCGTAGAGGAGGTCGATACGCCGCAATCCGGCCTCGGGCCGGCTTTCGGCGGTGACGTCATGTGTGGCGCGCGTGCGGACATGGTCCGGAATGGCGCCGAAGAAGGCCTCGATCGCCCGGGCGTCGGCATCCATCAGAAGTTTTCCCATTTCGTGATTTCGTAGCGATCCCGCGCGGGATTGTAGTAGGAGCGAAACCGTTTGGTGATCCCGATCCGTGCGTCGCGGCACAGGTCGAAGGTCTGGTGCTCATAGAGCTGGGTGAGCAGGCCCGGCAGGTGGCCGTCGACGAGCACGATCAGCCGGGCAAGGTCGCCCTCCTTGGGGCGGATAGGCTGCCCGCGAACGTACCAGTCGACCCGCCCGTCGGCGATGACAACGGTCAGATCCTGGTCCTCGCGCACGTGCGTTTCGTCGCGCAGGACGGCGACGGGCACGGAGACGCGCGTGGGCACCGGCGCGTAGGGCAGGGCGATATAGTGGTCGCCGTTCAGTTCGTGGATCTGGAAAGATTTCAGCGGATACTTGTCGTCAACGCTCTCGGAGCGCTCCTTGCGATAGTATTTGACGAAGACCCGTGTCTGCATTTCGTAGACCGACATGGTCGTCGCTAGATAGAAGCTCGTCTCCAGCGCACCGGTTGCGGTGTCAACCTCCAGCTTGTCGGAGAAGATGGCGAGCTTGCGCGTTGGCGCGGTCAGTTTGAACAATATGCTGCCGAGCAGCAGACCCGGAAGCAGCACCGAGAAAAGCGACAGAAGTGCGTAGAGAATGGCGTTGAACCCGGAACCTGCCGTCAAATAGCGCACCGGTGACTGCCCGAACAGAATGTAGAGGCACTCCAGGAACGCCTCGGGAAAGATTCCCTCGTATGCCTTCCCGGCGATCGCTTCCGACACGACGACCAGCGCCGCGAAGGCGGTGCACACCAACACGTTCAGGAAGAGATAGTAGAGCAGGAGAACGGAAAACCGGTTCTCGGCAATGAACGTGCGGAACCGGTCGTTGTTCTGCGGATGCGGGGTCATGGTGGCCTGGCCGGGGCGAGGGGAACCGAAGCGCGCGCAATACGTCGCGCCCTTCGACCCTAGCACGTGCCCGGGTCGGGAAAACAGGCTAGAGGAGGCTTGCGCGTGCGGGTGCGTTACCTTCCGGCTGAAAACCGGACGGGCCAATGCCCGAGCGGGCAATCGATTGTCTGGGAAAAATGAGAATGGCTCCCCGGGCCGGACTCGAACCAGCGACCCAGCGGTTAACAGCCGCTTGCTCTACCAACTGAGCTACCGGGGAACACTCTCGAGCGATGCGCTGCATCGCGTCGGTGGCGAGCATATAGCAAACGGATGCCGGGCTTGCCAAGGGCCTTGTCCCAAAAACTTTTCCACAAGCGGGGTTTTCAACGCATTGCGGGCATGGAGGGCAGAAGATGTGCCCATGCTTGTTGCGCGGAGCCTTGCAGGCTATGACTTGCGTTCCGGTCCTTCCCGCGCAGGCTCAAGCCTCAAGGGAAGGGGAAAGTCGGAATGCGGTGGGGGAGGACCCAATCCGGGCTCCCGAATCCGCAGCTGCCCCCGCAACTGTGAGCGGCGAGCCCCCTTGCGCAGACCACTGGACACGCATCGTGTCCGGGAAGGGCAAAGGACCGGCGACGACCCGCAAGCCAGGAGACGAGCCGGAACGCAAGAAACGTCGCGCGCCGTCGGGTGGACGGCAGGAGGCCTGCCATATGAATTTGCATTTCGCCGGACGGGATTTATCCGTCGGCTGCTGTCCCGCAATCCGTCTGCCGTCTGGTGCGTCGCGCCCATGACCGTTCCCGCTGCGCAATGCGTGCTGGTGACGGGCGGAGCGCGTTCCGGCAAGAGCCTCTACGCGGAAGCATTGATCCGCGAGAGCCGGCTTGCGCCTGTCTATGTCGCGACCTGCACCCCCTATGACGCGGAAATGGAAGAGCGTGTGGCGCGCCACCGCCTCCAGCGCGGCGATGGCTGGGCGACAATCGAGGAACAGCGCGCCATCGCCGATGTGATCGCCCGCGAAAGCGCGGCCGACCGCGCGATTCTCGTCGATTGCCTGACGCTGTGGCTTTCCAACCTGATGTTCGCCGACGCCGATATCGAGGCGGAAACGACTGCGCTCGTCGCGGCACTTGCCGTTGCGAAAGGACCTGTTGTCTGCGTCACCAATGAAGTCGGTTCCGGCATCGTGCCGGAAAATGCCCTGGCGCGCCGGTTCCGCGACGCGCAGGGCCGCCTCAATCGAACCATCGCCGATGCGGCCGATACGGTGGTGCTTGTCGCCGCCGGCCAGCCGCTCGTCCTCAAGCCTGCCCCCGTTCAACCGGAGATCCGCCTATGACCGTGTCCCCTCACGCGCCGAAGCCGAAAATTCCCGCCACGATCATCACCGGCTTTCTGGGCGCCGGAAAGACCACGCTTCTGTCCAACCTCCTGCGCGAGGCCAAGGGCAAGCGCATTGCGCTGATCGTCAACGAGTTCGGCGACATGGGCTTCGACGGCTCGCTGGTCGACGGCTGCGCCGATCCCGATTGCGCGGCGGAGGATGTGGTGGAGCTGACCAACGGCTGCATCTGCTGCACCGTCGCCGACGACTTCCTGCCGACCATGGAAATGCTGATCGCCCGCGACGAGGCGCCCGATCACATCGTCATCGAGACGTCGGGCCTGGCGCTTCCGCAGCCGCTGGTGCGCGCGTTTTCCTGGCCGTCGGTCAAGACGCGGGTGACGGTCGATGCGGTTGTCACGGTCGTCGACACCGCGGCTGTTGCGGAAGGACGGGTTGCGAGCGACGAGGCGGCGGTCGCGGCGCAACGCGCGGCCGACGACTCTCTCGATCACGACAGCCCGGTGGAGGAACTCTTCGAGGACCAGCTCGCCTGCGCCGACCTCGTGGTGCTGAACAAGGCCGATCTCGTCGACGCCGCCGCCCTTGAGGCGGTGCGCGCCCGCGTTGCGGCGCGCCTGCGCCCGGCGGTGGAGATCGTCACGGCGGAAAAGGGCGTGCTTTCCGCCGACGTGCTGCTTGGACGCGGCAGTGCCGCGGAAGACGACATGGACGGCCGCAAGAGCCACCACGAGGCGCAGCACGACCATCATGATCATGACCATGACCATGACGATGATCACGACCACGACCACGACCATCACCACCACGATCATGATCACGACGCCTTCGAAAGCCATGTCGTGGCGCTTGCGGGGATTGCCTCGTTGGCCGATTTGAAGGCCCGCGTCGAGGCGGCGATGGCGATCCCCGGCGTGCTCAGGATCAAGGGCGCGGTCGCGGTCGACGGCAAGCCGGCACCCGCAATGGTGCAGGCGGTCGGCCCGCGTGTCGAAACCTGGTTTGCCCGCGATGCGCGCGGCACGGGCCAACTCGTCGTGATCGGTCTTGCCGGCTTCGACCTCGGCCGGGCCCGCGCGATCCTCACCGACGCGCTGGCGGCCTGATCGACACGTAGGCGATAGCTCGCGGCAAGGGGAGACGACATGCATATCCTGGCGGGACGCAGCGGCCGCATCGACGAGGGCGACGAGGCGGTCGACCTTGAACAGACGCCCGCCGATGTCGTCTTTCTGTCGGCCGCCGACACGGAGCTGGCTTCGCTTGCCGGAGCCGTGCGTCGTCTGGGCGCGGCGGCGCCCTCGGTGCGGCTGGCAAGCCTTTTGGCGCTGTCGCACCCCTATTCGGTCGACCTTTACGCAGAGCGGACGCTGCAGGGATCGCGACTGGTGATCCTGCGGCTTCTGGGCGGGGCGGAATACTGGCCCTACGGGCTGGAGCGGCTCGGCGAACTGGCGAACGGCTATGGCGTGAAGCTCGCCGTGATGCCGGGCGACGACCGTTGGGACGCGGAGCTTGCCGCCCGCTCCACGCTGGGCGCGGATGAGGTGCACCGGCTGTGGCGCTATTGCGCCGATGGTGGGGCCGACAATCTCGCCAATCTGCTCGGCTTTGCCCGGCACCTGCTCGACGGAACGCCGGAACCGGACCCGCCGCGCGCGCTGCCGCGCGCCGGCCTGTTCCAACCCGGACAGGCGGCGGCCTCGCTCGCCGATCTGAAAGCGCAATGGCGCGACCCGGATGCGCCGGTGGCGGCCATCGTCTTCTACCGTGCGCTGATGCAAAGTGCGGCGACCGAGCCGGTGGAAGCGCTCGCGAACGCCCTTGCCGCGCGCGGGCTGAACCCGCTGCCGGTCTTCGTCGCCTCGCTGAAGGATGCCGAATCCGCCGCAGTCCTCGCCTCTCTGTTCGAGGAGGCGGCACCTGCGGTGGTGCTCAACGCGACCGCCTTTGCCGTCTCCAAGGCAGGTGTTGCCCATCAGCCGACGCCGCTCGACACGCCTGGCGCACCGGTGCTTCAGGTGATTTTTTCCTCGTCCTCGCAAGAGGGCTGGCAATCCGCCGATCAGGGGCTTTCGATCCGCGATCTGGCGATGCATGTGGTCTTGCCCGAAATCGACGGGCGCCTCACCACCCGTGCCGTCTCCTTCAAGGAACAGGGCGAGCGCGATCCGCTCACCCAGTCGGCGCCGGTGCGCTTCGTGCCGAAGGCGGACCGGATCGACTTCGTCGCCGAGCTTGCCGCGCGCATGGCCTTGCTCCGCACCGTGCCACCGGCGGAGAAGAAGCTGGCGCTGATCCTCGCGAACTATCCGAACAAGGACGGGCGGCTTGCCAATGGCGTTGGGCTGGACACGCCCGCCTCCTGCGTTGCAGTGCTGAAGGCGCTGGAAGGTGCGGGCTACGCCGTGTCCGGCCTGCCGCAGGATTCCGCCGCGCTGATGGCCGCGATCAGCTCCGGGCCGACCAACGCGCTGGAAGACCGCCGCGCGCGCCACGGCGGGGCGGCGCTGTCGCTCGATGACTATGCGAAACACTTCGAGCGCCTGCCGGAGGCGGTGCGCGATGCCGTGATCGGGCGCTGGGGCGCGCCCGAAGCCGATCCGCATGTCGAGGACGGGGCGTTTCGTCTGGCGATCACGCAGTTCGGCAATGCTGTCGTCGGCATCCAGCCCGCGCGCGGCTACAACATCGACCCCAAGGAAACCTACCACGATCCCGATCTGGTGCCGCCGCATCACTATTTCGCCTTCTACATCTGGCTGCGCGAGATCCTTGGCGTTCATGCGGTCGTGCATCTGGGCAAGCACGGCAATCTGGAATGGCTGCCGGGAAAGGCGCTGGCGCTGTCGCAAGACTGTTTCCCGGAAGCCGTGCTCGGTCCCGTGCCGAATATCTATCCCTTCATCGTCAACGATCCGGGCGAGGGTGCGCAGGCAAAACGGCGCAATTCAGCTGTGATCGTCGATCACCTGACGCCGCCGTTGACGCGGGCCGAGAGCCACGGCGTGTCGCAGGAGCTCGAGGTGCTTCTCGACGAATATTATCTGGCGCAGGGCGTCGATCCGCGCCGCCTCAAGGCGCTGACCCGCGACATCCTGGAAACCGCGACACGTCACGGTCTCGACCGCGACATCGGCCTCACCGACGAGATGGACGAGGACACCCGTCTGGCGCGGCTCGACGCCCATCTCTGCGACCTCAAGGAACTTCAGATCCGCGACGGGCTGCATGTGCTCGGTGCGGCACCCGAGGGGCGGCTTCTGACCGATCTCCTGTCGGCGATGGTGCGCGTGCCGCGCGGCGAGGGGGAGGCAAACGCCGGGATCACCCGCGCGCTGGCGCAGGATCTCGGGCTTGAGGCGTTCGACCCGCTCGATTGCGCCTTCGAGGTGACATGGCAGGGGCCGCGACCCGATGCGCTGGCCCGTGTCTCCGACGCGCCCTGGCGCAGTGCGGGCGATACGGTGGAACGGCTGGAACTGTTTGCGGCCGATGTGATTGCACGCGGCGAGGCGCCCGAAGGCTGGACCGCGACGCGCGCGGTTCTCGCCGAGATCGAGGGCCGTATCGCCCCGGCGGTCATTGCCTCCGGCGAGGGCGAGATGCGCGGCGTTCTCGATGCGCTTGGCGGACGCTTCGTGCCGCCCGGTCCCTCGGGCGCGCCGACGCGCGGGCGGCCGGACGTGCTGCCAACGGGCCGCAACTTCTATTCCGTCGATGTGCGCGCCGTCCCCACCCAGACCTCCTGGAAGATCGGCGCGGCGAGCGCGGAGCGCCTTGTGGAGCGGCATTTCCAGGACGAGGGCGAGTATCCGCAAGCCGTGGTGCTGACCTGCTGGGGCACGGCCAACATGCGCACCGGCGGCGATGACGTGGCGCAGGCGCTGGCGCTGATCGGCACGCGGCCGAAGTGGGAGCCCGGGTCGGGCCGCGTGACCGGCTTCGATATCCTGTCGCTCTCGGAGCTCGGACGGCCGCGCATCGATGTGACGCTTCGGATCTCCGGCTTTTTCCGCGATGCCTTCCCGCATCAGATCGATCTGTTCCAGTCGGCCGTCGCGGCCGTTGCCGCACTTGAGGAACCGGCGGACGCCAATCCGCTGGCCGACCGGGTGCGGGCGGAGACACGGAGACTGGTCGCGGCAGGCGAACCGGAAGATCGGGCAGCACGGACGGCGGGCTTTCGGGTCTTCGGCTCCAAGCCCGGAGCCTATGGCGCGGGCCTTCAGGCGCTGATCGACGAGGGCGTATGGTCCGAGCGCTCCGATTTTGCCGACGCGTTCCTGGCCTGGGGCGGTTATGCCTATGGCGGCGGGGTGCAAGGCGAGGGCGCGCGGGGCGCGCTGGAAGAGCGGCTCTCGCAGGTCGACGCGGTCTTGCACAATCAGGACAACCGCGAGCACGATCTTCTCGACAGCGACGACTATTACCAGTTCGAAGGCGGGCTCGCGGCGACGGTGGAAACGCTGAAAGGTGCCGCGCCGAAAATCTACCACAACGACCATTCGCGCCCCGAACGCCCGGTGATCCGCACGCTGTCGGAAGAGATCGGCCGGGTGGTGCGCGGGCGCGCGGCCAATCCGAAGTGGATCGCCGGCGTCATGCGCCATGGCTACAAGGGTGCCTTCGAGATCGCCGCGACGGTCGACTATCTCTTCGCCTTCGCGGCGACGACCCATGCGGTCGGCGACCATCACTTCGACCAGCTGTATGATGCCTATCTGGATGACGAGGCCGTGCGGGACTTTCTCGCCGAGGCCAATCCGAAGGCGCTAGAGGAAATCGAGGCGCGCTTCCGCGAGGCGGTGGAGCGCGGATTGTGGACGCCGCGGCGCAATTCCACGCGCGCGGCGCTGACGACACAACAAGGGGAGACGATCGGGTGAGCGACAAGAAAGCCGAGATGACCGAAGAGGAACTGAACGCCCGTCATGCGGAAAAGATGCGCAAGAAGAAAGCGGCGCGCGACAAGATCATGGCGACCAAGACCATCGAAAAGGGTCTGCTGATTGTCCACACCGGCAAGGGCAAGGGCAAGTCGACCGCGGGCTTCGGCATGGTGTTCCGCTCGCTCGGCCATGGCCACAAGGTCGCGGTCGTGCAGTTCGTCAAGGGACGGATCGAGACCGGCGAGCGTATGGCGCTGGAGCGCTTCTCCGATCTTGTCACCATCAAGCGCATGGGCGAGGGCTTCACCTGGGAAACCCAGGACCGCCAGCGCGACATCGAGGCCGCGCGTCAGGCCTGGGAAGCGGCCAAGGACATGATCCGCTCGCGCGAGTATCGCCTGGTGCTGTGCGATGAACTCAACATCGTGCTGCGCTACGACTACCTTGCGATCGACGAGGTCGTCGCCTTCCTGCGCGACGAAAAGCCCGAGGACGTGCATGTCGTCATTACCGGCCGCAACGCCAAGGACGAACTGATCGAGGCCGCCGATCTGGTGACCGAGATGACCCAGATCAAGCATCCCTTCCGCTCCGGCGTGAAGCCGCAGGAAGGGATCGAGTTTTAAAGGGGGTGCCGGCCGGCAGTCCACGCAAGAAGGAACACCGCCACGCCATGAAGTTCTTCAGTTCCGACCTTCGCCGCGCGTCGCCCGATCATGCCGAGCTGGTGCGCCGCTACGAGCTGGCGCGCACGCTGGTGGATTTTCTTGCAGCCGTCTTCTTCATCGTCGGCAGCGTGTTCTTTTTCTACGAAAGCCTGCTGTTTGCGGGCACATGGCTCTTTCTGATCGGCTCGATCCTCTTCGCGGTGCGCCCGACGATCCGCCTGGCGCTCGAACTGCATCTGACGCGGCTGCCCGTGCCGGACGAGTTCCGCCCCTATGGCGCGCTGGCGGAAACACAGGATCGCACGTGAGCAGGAAACGCGCGCCTGCCCTGATGATCCAGGGCACCGGCTCGAATGTGGGCAAGAGCTTGATCGTCGCGGGGCTGTGCCGGCTGTTCGCCAATCGGGGGCTGAAGGTGCGCCCGTTCAAGCCGCAGAACATGTCGAACAACGCCGCCGTGACCTCCGACGGCGGCGAGATCGGCCGGGCGCAGGCGTTGCAGGCGCTTGGCGCGCGCGTGCCGCTCACGGTGCATATGAACCCGGTCCTGCTGAAACCGGAAACCGATGTCGGTGCGCAGGTGATCGTGCAGGGCAAACGCGCCGGCACCATGCGCGCGCGCGAATACGGAAGCCGCAAGGCAGAGCTTCTGCCGAAGGTGCTGGAGAGTTTCAGTCGGATCGGCGAGGGGGCGGACCTCTTGCTGGTCGAAGGTGCCGGCTCTCCCGCCGAGATCAATCTCAGGGCAGGCGACATCGCCAACATGGGATTTGCGGAAGCAGCAGACATTCCCGTCGCCCTTTGCGGCGATATCGACCGGGGCGGGGTGATTGCCTCGCTCGTCGGCACGCATACGATCCTTCCCGAAGACGAGCGCAGACGCATCAAGGCGTTTTTCGTCAATCGCTTCCGGGGCGATGTGACTCTCTTCGACGAGGGCGTCGCCGAGATCGCGAAACGCACCGGCTGGGCGTCGCTTGGCGTGGTGCCGTGGTTCGCGGATGCCCGCAAGCTGCCGGCCGAGGATGCGCTGGGGCTGGAAGACGGAACGGGCAAGGGCGAGGTGAAAGTCGTCGTGCCGGTGATCAGCCGGATCGCGAATTTCGACGATCTCGACCCCTTGCGACTGGAGCCGGGCGTCTCGCTGAGTCTCGTGCAGCCGGGCGATCCGCTGCCGGGCGACGCCGATGTCGTGCTGCTGCCGGGATCGAAGTCGACGGTCGGGGATCTCGCCTTCTTTCGCGCGCAAGGATGGGACATCGATCTCTCAGCCCACGTGCGGCGCGGCGGACGGGTCGTCGGCATCTGTGGCGGCTACCAGATGCTGGGCCGGACCATTTCCGATCCCAATGGCATCGAGGGGCGGGCCGGAACCGTGGAGGGACTGGGACTGCTCGACGTGGATACGGTGCTCACCCCCGACAAGCGGCTTGTCGAGGTGACGGGCCGGCATGCGCCGAGCGGCGCGGCGCTTTCCGGCTACGAGATCCATATCGGGCGGACGCAAGGGGCGGATTGCGCGCGGCCCTTCGCACATGTGACGTCGGGCGGCAGTCCGGACCACCCGGACGGTGCGATCTCCGCAAACGGCCGGATTTCCGGCACCTATCTGCACGGGCTTTTCACCTCGGACGATTTCCGCGCCGGATTCCTGAAGACCCTCGGCGCCGGATCGTCGCTCGCCTACGACAGCGACATCGATGCGACGCTGGATGCGCTTGCCGCGCATCTGGAAGCCTGCATGGATATCGAGGCGCTGCTGGCGATTGCAGGGAAATAGGAATTGCGTCGGAGGAGCAGCCTTTTAGGATTGCAGTCGAGGAAGATTGCAATTCTCAGGAGATGTCATGCCATTCGCCTTGTTGCTGGTGCGTTTTTTCGCAGCATACGTTTTTGTATCTCTTATCGGAGTTGTCCCTCAGGGGCTTGGACTTGGATACGGTGGCGGGGCCGGATTGGCCGGACTCGTGTCCTCCACCCTGATTCTGGCTGTTCTGCTGTTCTCGATCGTCCTGATGCTCTACCCGCGCAACTTTCTGCTCGGGCTCGGCTTTGGCGGGTCTGACGCGGATGGAAAGCCGGGTCTTGCGGACGGTTTCGAAGTTGTCTGCGTTGCGCTGCTGGGTCTCTACCTGCTCGTCATCAGCATGCGGGACGTCGTTGTCTGGGCGGTGAGCTATCTTTCGCTTCAAACGCAGGCAACTTATCGAAACGCTGCGACCGATTGGGTGGCGCAGCAGTGGCCGGGGCTGGTCGGAAGCATTCTGGTTGCGCTTGTGGGCGTGCTTTTGATCCTGGGCCCGGGCAAGGTTGCCGGCATGCTGCGAGCGCTGCGCAACTGGCGGCCGGGGCAGGAGAAGGCCTGAGCTGCCGAAGCCTCAGCTTGCACCGCGCTGCCAGATGAGCAGGCGGTTGTTGGCCGGCATGGCGTTGTCGGCGGCCAGCGTGAGCCCCTGTCCGTAGGCGAGGTCGTCGAGGACCTCGAAGTCGCGAATGCCGCTTTGCGGATCGCGGGCGCGGAGCTGTGCATCGAAGTCGGCGTTGCTCTGCGTGGTGAAATCGCCGCCGTATTTCATCGGACCGTAAACCGCCAGGATGCCGGAGCGCGCGAGCGCCTCGCCGATGCGCTCGAAGAACTGCTCCACATGCGCGAACGACATGATGTGCAGCGTGTTGGCGGTGAAGATCGCGTCGAAGGCGTCCGGGGCGCCTGCTTCGGGCACTGGCCAGGGCGGGGCGGCGACATCGAGTGCGAGCGGTGGCGGCGTGCGGTCGTTGCCTTCCGCCTCAAGCCGCGCGGCGATGCCGGGAACCGCGTCGGCAAGATCGCTGCATTGCCAGAGGAGATGCGGGAGCGCGCCGGTCATGTGGACGGCATGCTGGCCCGTGCCGCTGCCGATCTCGAGCAATCGCCGCCGCTCCGCAAGATGAGGCCCGAGGACGTCGCGGATGGCATCCTTGTTGCGCTCTGCGGCGGGGGCGAAAGGGAGCATGGAGAGGCCTTTCAAAACGGGATGGAGACAATCGCGATCAGCGCGACGATACCCGTTTGGAGCGCGCAGGCGAAGACCATGGCCTTGAGCGCGCGCGCGATGTCTCCGGCGGTCGCCCCGCGCCGTCCGTCCGCGTTCATGAAAGGATCGTCGACGCTGTAACCTGGATAGACGCGCGGGCCGGCGAGCGCGAGGCCGAGGACGGCGGCCATGGCCGCTTCCGGCCAGCCGGCGTTCGGCGAGCGGTGGTTCGGCGCGTCGCGGCGCATGATCTGGAGGCTTTCGCCAATGCGCTTGCCAAAGAGCGGGCCGGAGAGGGCAAGCAGCAGACCGGAAAGGCGGGCCGCCGGCAGGTTCACCAGATCGTCGAAGCGTGCCGACGCCCAGCCAAAGGCGCGGTGGCGCTCGGTCTTGTGCCCGATCATGGAATCGGCGGTGTTCACCGCCTTGTAGGCCAGCAGTCCGGGCAGGCCGAGCAGCAGGAACCAGAGCGTCGGGGCGACGACCCCGTCGGCATGGTTTTCCGCGCAGGATTCGATCGCGGCACGGGCGACACCCGCCTCGTCGAGCTGTTCCGGGTCGCGGCCGACGATCATCGCGACTGCTTTTCGCCCGCCCGCAAGCCCGCCCTGCGAGAGACCGTCGCGCACGGCAGCGACATGATCGTAGAGGCTGCGCTGGGCGATGAAGATCGCGCCGACCACAACAATCCCGATCTCGCCGAAGGGCAGGCCGCGAAAGATCACCTCGAGCAGCGTGCCGGTCAAAAGCGCGCAGGCGACGAGGGCGATCAGGAAGATCGTTCCGTAGAGCTTGCGGCGTCCTTCCGGCGCATCGGGCGTGTTGAAATCCTGGTCGGCGATTTCGATGATTTTTCCAAATAGCACCACCGGATGGGGAACGTGGCGCCACAGCCAAGGCGGATCGCCGATGAGCGCGTCGAGGACAAGGGCAAACAGAACCAGAAGGGCGGTGTCGGAAAAAAGCAGCATCCCTCTAGCCCGTGACCGGTGCGAGGGCACGGGTCAGCGCCGCATCGAGCCGGGCAAGCGGTTCTGCGCCCCCCGGAAGGCCGATGCGGAGCCAGGACGGCGCATAATCGAAGCTGCGGGTCCAGATCTTCTGCCGCGCCAGTGCCTCATGCACGGCGCCCGCGTCGCGCGCACCGGCGAGCACATAAAGCGGGGTGCCGCCGAAGACGCTCAGGCCGCGCATCTGCAGCATCAGGGTCAGGTCGGCGGCCTCGTCGGCAAGCTGCGCGCGCATGGCTGTCTGCCAGCGCGTATCGGCAAGCGCGCGGGTGCCGATCTCGATGGCCGGGCCGGATACCGCCCAGCTCTCCAGCGAGGCGGAAAGCGCATCGGTGATCGATTTCGGCCCGGCAGCGAAACCGAGGCGCACGCCGGCAAGGCCGTAGAACTTGCCGAAGGAGCGCAGCACCAGCACCGGAACGTCGCCGAGGTGCGGCAACACACTGGCGCCCGGCACGCAGTCGGCGAAGGCCTCGTCGACGATCAAGAGCCCGCCGCGCGCAGCCATCGTTTCGGCATGGTGGCGCAGGCTTTTCGGATCGACCAGGCGTCCGTCGGGATTGTTCGGATTGACGATCACGATCACGCGGGTGTCCGGTGCCGGCTCGAAATAGGGGGAGGTCACCTCCGTGACCTTGCGCCCCGAGCGTTGCCAGACATCCGCATGGCTCGAATAGGTCGGGCCGACGATGGCGACATCGCCGGCCGGCAGGAGGGCGGGAAGATGGGAAATGAGCGCCTGCGTTCCCGGGCCTGCGACCAGCCGGAGGTGATCCGGCACGCCGTAGGCGGCGCGTGCCACCTCAAGCAGCCGCTCGAGCGCCCCGCGCGCCGGAAGCCGCGTCCAGGCGTCACGCGACAAAGGCGGGTCGAGCGGATAGGCATGCGGATTGATGCCGGTGGAGAGATCCAGCCAGTCCTCCGCAAGTCCGCCGTGCCGCGCGATTGCCGCGCCAAGATCGCCGCCGTGTTTCATCGTGTCGAACCGGGCCCTTTGTTGGTTTCGGCGGACGGTAAAGCGGCTTGGCGGCAATGCCAAGCAAGGACCGCGCGTCCGCCGCTCCGCAACAGGAAAACGGGGGATTGCATTTCTCCGGATATATCGATATTTCATGATTTATGGATATGAATCAGGCATTGGATGCGCTGGCGGCCCTTGGCCAGAAAACGCGGCTCGAGGTGTTCCGTCTGCTGGTGAAGGCGGGAACGGACGGCATGCACGCCGGCGAGATCGCCGAGGCGCTCAATGTGCGCCAGAACACCATGTCCGCCAACCTGGCGGTGCTGGCGCGCGCCGGGCTTATCCGCAACGAACGGGAAGGACGGAACCTGCGCTATTTCGCCGACATGGACGGCATCCGCGGGCTTCTGGCGTTCCTGATGGAAGACTGTTGCGGCGGCAATCCCACCCTGTGCCAGCCGGTGCTCGATGCGCTCGCCTGCGAGTGCTGACGGCGACACAACGACGAGGAGTTGGACCATGAGCGGTTCGATCTACAATGTGTTGTTCCTCTGTACCGGAAACTCCGCCCGTTCCATTCTGGCGGAAGGAATTTTGAATACGTTAGGTGCAGGCCGGTTCCGCGCGTTTTCCGCCGGATCCCAGCCCAAGGGCGAGGTGCATCCCTTCGCCCTCGACCTGCTTCGCAAGATGGACATCGACACTGCTTTCGCCCGGTCCAAGGCATGGGACGAGTTCGCGGCCGACGGCGCCCCGAACCTCGACTTCGTGTTCACCGTTTGCGACAACGCGGCCGGCGAAACCTGTCCGGTCTGGCCCGGCCAGCCGATGACCGCGCATTGGGGCGTCCCCGATCCGGCCGCGGCTAAAGGCTCCGAAGCCGAGCGTCGTTATGCCTTTGCCGATGCCTATCGCATGCTCAATGCGCGGATTTCCGTTTTCGCCAGTCTTCCGCTCGCAAGCATCGACGGCTTGGCGCTGCAAAGAAACCTCAAGGAGATCGGGACAATGGACGACAGGGAAAGCATCGCATGACAATTGTCATCCACCACAACCCGGACTGCGGAACCTCGCGCAACGTGCTGGCGGCGATCCGCGCCAGCGGCGAAGAGCCGGTGGTGATCGAGTACCTCAAGGAGGGCTGGACCCGGCCGCAGCTGCTGGCACTGTTTGCCGCCGCCGGCCTGACGCCGCGCACAGCTCTGCGCACCTCCAAGTCGCCGGCCGAGGACCTCGGCCTCACCGACCCGTCGGTGGATGACGACACCATTCTGGCGGCGATGCTGGAGCATCCGGTTCTCGTCAACCGGCCCATCGTCGCAAGCCCGAAGGGCGTACGCCTGTGCCGGCCGTCCGAGGCCGTGCTGGAGCTGATCGATGCCGCCGCGCTGGGCGACTTCCGCAAGGAAGACGGCACGCCGCTGGTTGCGGCGTCGGAGGGCTGACATGAACGCTCACGCCGCACTGGACGACATGCCCGCGGTCGACCCGCAGCATCTTGCGCCCGTCGATGTCTCCGCGCTCGCGGCGCCCGGCGATCCCGGCCATGCGCCGCGGATCCTGCTTCTCTATGGCTCGCTCAGGAAGCGTTCCTTCTCGCGGCTGGTGGCGCAAGAGGCGGAACGGCTGTTGCGATGGCATGGCTGCGAGACGCGGGTGTTCGATCCGCACGGACTGCCGCTGCCCGATGCGGAAGAGCCGGATCACCCCAAGGTGCGGGAGTTGCGCGAGCTTGCCATGTGGTCGGAAGGCATGGTCTGGGTTTCGCCGGAACGCCACGGCGCGATGACCGGCATCATGAAGGCCCAGATCGACTGGCTGCCGCTGTCGCTTGGTGGGGTACGCCCGACCCAGGGCAAGACGCTCGCCGTGATGCAGGTCTGCGGCGGCTCGCAAAGCTTCAATGCGGTCAACCAGATGCGTATTCTCGGCCGCTGGATGCGAATGGTGACGATTCCCAACCAGTCGTCCGTGCCCAAGGCCTTCACGGAGTTCGGCGAGGACGACCGGATGAAGCCGTCGCCCTTCTACAATCGCATCGTCGATGTGGTGGAGGAACTGGTGAAATTCACCTGGATGGTACGCGGCCGCTCCGACTATCTCGTCGACCGCTATTCCGAGCGGGTCGAGAGCCGCGAGGCCTTGTCGAAACGGGTGAACCAGCCTTCGATCTGAGGCGACGACCGGCGCCAGGACGCGAGGGTCAGGAACCCGCGCGCCGGGGTCGCGTCCACGCAGTCTCGCCAGTCATGCCGGGAACGATTTCCGGGCGGGGGCGCCCGAAAAGGAAGCCTTGCGCCGCGTCGCATCCGATTTCGCGCAACACGTCCAACTGCCCCAGTTCTTCGACCCCTTCCGCAATGGTGAACTTGCCAAGATATTGCGACAACTCAACGATCGTCTTCACGATCGCACGATCCCGCACATCGAAGCAGATGTTCTTGGTGAACGACTTGTCGATCTTAATGATATCGACGGGCCAGGCTTTCAGGTGCTGAAAGCCGCTGTGACCGGTGCCGAAATCGTCGAGCGCGATTTTTGCGCCTCTCGACCTGATTTCGAGGATACGGTCGTGGAGCTGCCGCGAAGGTGCATCGAGAACCAGGTTTTCCGTTATTTCGAACACCACATCGGACCATGTCAGCCCATTGATCGGGAAGGTCGCTTCCACCTTTTCGAAGAAGAGGGGGTGGTGCAGGTCATGCGCCGTCACATTGATCGTGACCCTTGGGGCCAGCCCCCCGACCGCCGCGCGCACCTCCTCCATTCGGATTTGCGCCGCGAGCGTCAGCGTGATTTTCGGTGCGCAGAGATGATCGTCGAAAAGCCGGAGGAATTCACTGGGGGGCAACAGTCCCCGTGTCGGGTGGTTCCAGCGACACAACATTTCGTAAAAGAGGGTCTCGCCACTGGCGATATCCACGATGGGCTGGAAGTAGGGGACGATATGGCCGTTCGCGCAAGCCTCGTCGAAGTTCTTTCGAAGCGCGAGCGTGTTGAACTGTCGATTGATTTCCTCGCTGAAGACTGTGATGCGGTTGCGCCCCTTCTGCTTCGAGGCGTACAGCGCGACATCGGCGTGTTGGAACATCTGCTCATAGGTTCGTCCATGGTCCGGCATAACGCTGACGCCGAAACTGGCGCGTCCGGCGATGTGGCCGCCGAGCTCCAGACATGCGTCGTTGACGCTTCGCTCGCATGTCTTCAGCAACGAAAGGAAACGGTCGAGATCGGGCTCCCGCGTTTCGAGAAAAATTCCGAATTCATCGCCGCCGAGGCGGCCGACTGCAGCCTCCGCCGGCAGCGCTGTCTGGAGAGCAGTCGCGAAAGCCTTCAGGAAGCGGTCGCCAAAGTAATGCCCGTGACGGTCGTTGATGCTCTTGAATTCGTCGACATCGACGATTGCGAGATAGGAATTGCCCTGGCTTTTCGCAGTCATTTCTTCGCAGATACGGCCGAAGGCGGAATGGTTGTAGAGCCCGGTCAGACCATCGTACAGCGCTGCCTTCTGGAGTTGGTGTTGCGCCTCTTCCGCGCTCTTGAGGGCGTTGACCAACCTGACGCGGTGACGATATGTGCTCAAAAGCGCAGCGACAGCGTTCCCGATCCTTTCAAGGATGCTCAGTTCTTCCGATGAATACACCCGGGGTGTCTTGTTTATGACGCAGATGGTGCCGATGCGCATGTCCGGCTCCGGTTCGAGCACGGTCCCGGCGTAGGCGGCGATATTCGGGGCTCCGGTCACCAGCGGATTGTTTGCGAAACGGGCGTCCCTGGCCGCATCCTCCACGATGAACTGTCCGGTATTCATGATGGCGTGGGTACAGAACGCGTGTTCTCGCGGCGTGCCGTGAAGCCCGTCGAGACCGTGTATCGCGGCAAAGCGTTGCTCATCTTTCTCGATCATGGAAACAAGCGCGATGTCGGAGTTCGTCAGTTCTGCCACCAGATCGCACAGGCCCTGAATTTCCGGGATTGTTTGACTTGTGGGGATCTGGAGGCTTTCCAGATAGGCTAGGCGGTCTGCCTCATTCCTCGGGATGGGGAATTTCATCAGTGTGCTTTTTCTTTCGTCCATGGCTGAAGTACTGAAACATAACGCGATTCAAATTATATTTATAATGAAAAAATATCTATAAGATATATATGATTACTTTGGGTTGTTGGTCCCTTTAAATTCTTGCAATCAATTGCAGCCAGGTTGTTCGCTGGCGTTGAAGTCGACTACATGCAGGGTGTCGCTCAGTCATTTCGGGCTCAGGCGCCAACAGTGCTTGGTGACGCCGGCCAACCACAGGTTGGCGAAAGCATCCCAGCGTAAGACGTCTCCGGGTCACCGTCCGTTGGTGCGCGGGGTCAGGATCGTCCGTCGCCCCAGGGCGTCCACAGCCACGTAGTGGTCAGACAGTACGACCGGTGCGCCGCCTTGCGGTGTCCACCGCGTGTCCGGGTCGAAGCCGATCAGAACGTCGAACTCCCGGGCGCGGATACGCGTCAGGAAATCCGTTCCGGCCGGATGCCCGCTCCGAATGAAGGACGCGAGGCTGAAATTGTCCAGCACGAAAGGACGCACGCCGGCCACGATCGCAAAGCTCGGATTTTCGGAGGCAAGCCGGCCGTTCTCGGGCAGCCAGCGGTCCGTCTTGGCCTTGATCTCCGCGACAGTCGGCACCGCCTCGGCGCGGATGGTCTTCAGCGGCGACGGCACGCCCGGCACCCAGCAGGCGACCAGAATGAGGCTCAAGAGCGCAAATCCGCCGGCGAGGCCCCGCCGTTCGATGCGGCTGCCCGTAACCGCCGTCCCGGCGAGAACGAGGCTGATGGCGGCAAGCGGAATGGCATGATTGCCGGCAATGCCGCGCGAGGAGAAGGTGACGATGGTGACCAGGGTGACCATGACGAAGGCGAGATGCAACGGCGAGCGCCACTGCGCCGGGCCGTCTGCTAGCCATTTTGCGAGCGCGAGCAAGAAACAGATCCCAACCGCCGGATTGTAGACTGCAAGCTCCATCGCGAACCGCCGGACCATGCCGGCGGCAAAGGCGAGATCGGTTCCGCCGGTAGCGGTTGCGGCCAGCGACTGCAGCATCCGCCCGTCCGACAGGTACAAGAAGAGCGCCGCGAAGGCCGCGAGCAGGACAAGCGAGGCGGCGCCAAAGCCTGCGGCGGCGCGCCACTGGCGGGTGAACCCCAGCCACAGGAACACGGCCGCCGGCGCATAGACGGTCGAGAATTTCGTGTAGAAGGCGAGCACGAAAAGCAGGACGGCGAAGCCTCTTGCGAGCGCGCTGCGGCGCGGCGATTCCGGGCTGTCGAGATAAAAGACCAGCCCCCACAGGCTCAGGCCGGCGGCGAGGTAATCGCAATTCAGGCTGGTGAGATATTGCTGGTAGAGCGAGGTCGCGAGCGTGATCCCGGCGATTGCCCAGGAAAGCACGGGCGGTACCGCGTGGAGGGCCATCAGCCGGGCCATGCCCGCGATCATCAAGACGACGCTTGCCTGCATCAGCACGAGGCCGGTCAGCGTCGGATCGCCGAATAGGCGGATCAGCACCCCGTGGATCATGAAGAACAGCGGCATGTAGCGCGTGCCGCCATAGCCCGCCTCGCTCAGGATCGGCCGGTACAGCAGGCCGTCGGCGTAGTCGATGGCCAGCGTCATCCACACGCCGCTGGTGGCGGAATCGAAAGTGCGCCCGGGCCAATACTCGATCGCGAGCTGGCCGGCGGCGGCAATGCCGAGCACAAGTGTCAGCACGATGGCGATGCGAAGGGCCGGGGTGTCGCTGTGAGGCTGCATCAGGGACCCTTGCGGTGGTCCGTCGCAAGGCGCGTCGCTGAGCGCACGGCCGTCTTCTCCAGGAGAAGATCACGAGGCCCGTGCGCGGCGGGCGTGACACACACGAGAAGAAAGCTGGAGGCCTCGCCCGGAATCGAACCGGGGTGCACGGATTTGCAATCCGCTGCGTAACCACTCCGCCACGAGGCCAACGCGTTTCGTATCAATCACTTGAAGTTTTCTGTCAAGCGGAGTTAGACACTTAATCCGCTGCGTTAGACAATTTTCGTTCACCGGGCGTTCTCAAAAGCCTCTTTCCGCGATCCTTTTCCACAGTCGGGACTTGTCGGCGCCGCGTGCGTAGTGGCCGCCCATGGCGTCCGTCTTGTCGAGGAGCGCGGCGGCGATGTCGGCCTTGCCGAAGCCGAGATCCCGCAACCAGCTGGCGTAGGTGACGCGCAAGCCGTGCAGCGTCAGGTCTGCGCCGGTCGGCACGGCCGTCGTGTAGCTCTTCGATTTCTTGAAGTCGTGCCAGGCCTTCCGCAGCGCGTTTTCGCTGGGGTATGGCTTGCGCCTCGCGCTCTTGGCGATGGTCAGCGTCTCGCGCGTTTCGGCCTCAAGGATTGCCTTCAGCGGCGGAAAGACCGGGATCTCACCATAGACCCCGTTTTTCCTTGCCGTGACGCAAAGCGCTCCGTCGCGCAGCGCGTCCCACCGGATGACGGCGATGTCCTGCCCGCGCAGGCCCGCCCATCGGGCAAGGCCCAGCACCGCGACCAGGTGCGGCGGCGCGATGGCAATGACACTGGTCCATTCCTTGTCGGTCCAGCGGCGATTGGCATCCTTGGTGCTTCCGGACGTCTTGGCCCGGCGGATGCCGGTGACCGGGTTTGTCTGGACCATTCCGTATTCGCGGCCTGCCGAAAAGGCGGCGGACAGAACAGACAGACAGTCGTTCGCAAACTTGGCGTAGTGAGCGGCGACCGCGCGGTCGCGGGTCTCGGCGATGTCGCCCGGCCCGATCTCGACAAGGGGCGTGTCCATCGTCGGTTCAAGAAACGTCAGGGCCTTCTCGTAGTCCGCCTGTGTGCGCGGACTCAGATCGCGCCACTTCGGCTTGGTCTTGTAAAAGTCGATCAGGCTGCCGAGCGTGCCATGGCTGCGGATCGGCTGTGCGTCGATCGCCCTGGAGTATGCCGACAGCATGGCCGGGGTCGCGAGGTGCGCCAGAAACTCCGCCTTGCCGCCCTTGAAACCGCCGTCGAGTTTTTGGCCGGTCTCGCGGACATAGGCATACCAGCGGCCGTTGCGCGCATAGATCTTGAGCCCTTTAAGCCGCACCTTTGTCACGCCCCCACATTCCCCCGCGTTTGACCTCGCAAGGATACTTCAAGGATTTCGCCCACTCCGCAAGGTCCGAAACCAGATAGCGTTCGGACCGGCCGTCGCGGCTTTTGAGCGACGGGATGACGGCCGGGGCGAGAAGCGGGTGTTCGCGTCGCAGTCGCGAGAAGGTCGTCACCGATACGCCGAGCATGTCCGCGGCGGTCTGTTGATCGACAAGGATCGGCTGGACTTCCATCATCCATCCTCCGCATTTGCCATCTCCAGGAGCACGTCCGCATGGCACGGCTGATCGTGCCGGCACCAGCAGGCGAGATTCTTGCCACGAAGGTCTGCAACGTGGTCCAGTATCCATCGCCTGCGCGCCTCAAAATCGTCGTCGGCTGGGCAAGCCCATGGATCGCCGTTAAGCCAATCCCGAAACGCCTCGACCGCAGCTTCTTGCGGGTTGGGGATCCCGGCTTCATAGGCGCCTTTAACCGTGAAGGGGTTTCCGAAGTTCGAAGGCCTCGATACGACGACGGTGTTTTCGGGTTTTCGCCAGCCCTTGGTGCGGCGGAGCTGGATGCGCTTCGGGCCGGTCATCTCCGCACCTCCGGCATGCCGTTGTGCTGCACGCCGTCCAAGAGGCGGCCGGCGCGGGACTTGCCGACGCGGCGCACTACTGTGCCGTCGTCGAATGTGACGTGGTCGGCGATGTTCAAGCGAGGGCCTGTGCGCCCTAGGCTCGCGACTGGCACGCATTCTCCCCACTGTTTGAAATGGAACGCCACGCCCGCCGCCGCGCATTGATCGCGCAGGCTGCGCGCCCAATCAGGATGCATCGGCCGCGCGCCGGGGCCGCTTTCACCGCCAGCGATTACCCAGTCGATGCCAGGTCGTGGCGGGGCGTTTGCAGGGTCGTCATGCCGCCACCATTGCCCCAGGTGCACATTCGGTCCGGCCGCGACTCCTCCAAGACGAGGATCGGGATCGCCGCCGTAGAGATCCACCGGCCCGAGCAGCGGCTCGGCGCTGACAAAGCGCACCGCCGCCGGGGTTACCAGGAGGTGCGGGATGCGCGCGTCGGCGGTAGGCTGGTTCTCCACGCTGGTGCCGAGCCAGACGTTGGGGAGAGACGTGCGGCCGGATAGATCTTCGATTGCCGGCGTGGACCAGCGGCCCGTCGCCGCCATCAGGGCCGCATAGTCCAGTGCCGGGAAACGCCCGCGCGCGTCACGGCGGCTCATGTAGGCGCTCGCGCGCTTCGGCCGCTTGGTCAGCACCTGAAACGTGTGGCGAGGTGCGAGCGCCATGACGGCGAACACCTTGTCGATCCACTCGTCGGGCACGTCCTCATGAAACAGGTCGCCATGGGCGCAGACGAAGATCATGCGCGGCTTGCGCCAGCGCAGCGGCTGGTCGAGCCATTGCGGGTTGAAGCGCACCTCGCCGGTGAACTTCGCCTCGCCATTGGCGTTGATGCGGGCAAGGCCCTTGCGGCTCGGGTGATCCCTCAGGCGCGTCGCGGCGAGGCGCGCGGCGTAGCAGTGCCGGCAGCCTTCCGACACCAGCGTGCAGCCGGTGACCGGGCTCCAGGTGGCGTCGGTCCATTCGATTGCAGTGTGATCAGCCATCGGTGGAATCCTTGCATTTCGCTGGCGAGATGCGCTCCAGCAGATCAAGCGGTGATCCCCACCCCATGATTGCCTCGCGCCCGTCGAGGCAGACCGTATTGACCGCGCCGCTATCCTTGTTGCGTATGTGCGCTGCGGGGAGAATTTCGCTGTCGATGTCATCCAGTTTGATGACTTCCTGGATGGTACCGTCGCGGGCTCGCCAGATTTCGCCGATCTGAGGCCGTTGCGGACGTGTGAACTCACGCGCTTTACCCTGCAAATTGTGCATCACGATTGCTCCTGTGCCTTGCCGAGATCCGCTTTACGGGTCCGGGAAATGGGGCCGGGCGAGGTGCCCGGCCAGTTGCCGGCGGCGACGGGGCGCGCCTGGACGCGGCGCCGCCGGGGGAGGGGGGGGGGCTACGTTGCTCTTCGCGCCGGATCGTCTTTCCGGTGTCGGAAGTAATCGCGTGCGGACTCCTCGGCTGCGCTTTGGATAAGATCGTCTACCGTCCGCCCCATTTCCGCCGCCGCTACGCGGAGACGTTTTTGCGTTTCGGCGTCGATCGAGATCGTGAATGCGGTCATTCCCCGCCTCCCGCCATGCCGAGCGCATGCATGTAGAGGTCGAGGATCGCGTCCTCTTCCTCGCGCTCGTGCGGCTGTTTCTTGCGGAGCGCGATGATCTTGCGCAGGATCTTGACGTCGAAGCCGGTGCCCTTGGCCTCGGCGTAGACATCCTTGATGTCGTCGGCGATGACCTTCTTTTCTTCCTCGAGACGCTCGATGCGCTCGACGAAGCTACGCAGATAGTCGCCGGCGATGCCGTTGGTCTGAGTGTCGGTCATATGTCGTCGTCCTCCTGTAGCCCGGCCCGAAAACTGACCGCGGTTGCGTCGTAGCTCTCCCCGCAATGCGGGCAGTCGCCGTAAAGCGCTGATGCGTTGATGCGCCATTCGCCAGACACGAAGTCCTCGGCAAGAGCGTCGTCGCTTAGGTGGATCTCCCTGATGCAGGCGCCGCATGTCAGCGACAGGGCGGATACGCGGGCATCGTCCACCGGGAAGATCGCTCGGTCGCTCATGTCTCGGTCCCGCCGATGGGTATCGTCGTTTGGTCGATCAGCGCCGCCGCGACGGCGCGAGCCTCGTCGTCGGTGCGGATCTCGATGGTCAGGGCGGTGCCGTGAAAATCGCCGTCCGTCCGGAAGGTGTCGCCGGCGGCTTGTCCGACCCACCACTGGCGGCCGTCCATCGCGATTGGCAAGAGGGTCGGGCTCATGTGTCGTCCTTCTCTTCGCTGGTGGTGTCCGGCCGGGCGGGGTCTTGCGTCCAGCTCCGGCCGGGGCCGCGCGTTTTTCGATGGGGCTGGCGCGGCGGGGTGTTTGTGTCGTCGGTGTCGCGGGCCGCGTCGCGCAGGCCGCGCGCCCGGGCGGCGATCATCAGGATCACCAGGCCGACGACGGTGAGAACGGCGATCCCTGTCCAGGTCATGGCGCGTCGCCCTTCCAAATCGTCAGGGCGTTGCCCCACAGCTCCATGGTCAGCCCGCAGTCGTGGGTGACGCGTTCGCCGTGCGAAATGCTCGTGTCGCCTCCGCAAAGCGGGCAGGTCTGCTTCCGTCGACAGACCTCTTTGCCCGGCAGGATGCGGGAGGGGACGTAGACAGCCCGCATGAAGTCGTGCGCGGGAAAGGTCTCCGCGTGTGCTGGCGGCGGGGAGCGGGTCATGGCGCGCACCCGGCTTGCGAATGCGCGAGGATGCCGGCGCCAATGGCCATGGCCAGTGCGAGCGTCAGCAGGACACCGGCGACGAAAGTTTGCCCGCGCGTGTTGCGCATGCCCGCCTCTTGGGCGGCCACGACGGCCCAGATTGCGAGTGCTGCAGGCAGGTAGGTCATGCCGGCACCGCCTTGCGCATCCGCGCCTTGAGCCGGTGTCCGATCTCCGCCGTGATGCGCTCGACCAGCGCGTCGACGGGATCGCGCGTCAGCGCCGGCGCAAGTTCCGTCGGGCTGACGGCGCGGGCGAAGGCCTCCGGGCCGTGCGCGACGATCTCGTCGTCGGAAAACGCATCGGTGAGATCGGCGAGGTCGATCCAGCGGCGCGTCTCGGCGCCGGCGCGCAGGGTCTCGACCATGCGGTCGATGGTCGTGGGGCGGGCGTTACCCCCCTCTGTCGCCTGCGGCGACATCTCCCCCTCAAGGGGGGAGAGGGGCGCGTGGGCGGTCATGACGCGCCCCGTCCGTCGAGGCCGTAGAGGCCGAGCCGCGCGGCGAATTCCTCGGCTGCCTTGTCCGGTCCCCACGGCTTGATGCGGGTGGCGAGCGGTGCGGCGAGCTGGCCCCAGAAAGTCTTCCCGCCTGCACAGACAAGGACGTCGCGGACCTCGGTCGCCAGCACCCGCTGGTCGAGCGCGCGGATCATGGGCTCGTAGGTAGCCGCATGGGTGGGATTGATGCCGGCGGCGCCGAAAATGGCGCGGTCGATGTAGCGCTTGGCGGAAGCGATCAACCGACCCGGATAGTCCCGCGCGCCGTCGATGTGCTCGAGCAGCTCGACGGTCGGCGTGGTGATATCGCCGATAAGGGCCTCATGCGCGTCGTGCAGCAGGGCCAGCAGGCGGGCCGTCTCGTCCTCGCCCGCGTGGTCATGGGCGATGCAACAGTGCTGCGCCACGGTGTAGAGACAATTTCCGGTGGCGCCGTCGAAACGCGCGATGCGCGATAGGGCGGCGACGATGTCGGGCCAGTGGATGTCGTCGGCCGTCAGGTTCGCCAGGTCGACCACGCGGCCCGAGGCCATGTGCTTCCAGACCGGGGCGGCGCGGGTGCTTGTGGCGGGGGCGGTGTCGAGGCTTGCGGTCATCGTCGGTCCTGCGGTCATGGTCGGGAAAAGCCGCCGGCGGGGCGGGAGGTCCCCGCCGGCGGAGGTTTCGCGCGCGGCGGGAGGAGGGATCCGCGCGCGAAGGGCGGAGCGTCAGGGCCAGCCGTGGCGGGCGAGGGTCGCGACGAGCACGCCGAGGCCGGCGCCGCTCGACAGGGCGAGCGCGAGGCAGACCGCGAGGAGCGGTGTCGGCAGGAGCGGGGTGTTGTCGCAATTCATGACGTGGCCTTTCCGGGGGTGCGGGTGGGGCAAGCGCGCGGTAGGGTTGTCCCGCGACGGGCTGCATCCGTCGCGGGACTGGTCCGCCACCAGCGAAGGAGAGAACCGATGGCGACATTTGAAGAATTGGAGTACGCAGTCGTCCAGCTGGCGCGTCGATACCATCCGCTTGAGCAGGTATTTGTTGCTGCTTTGGGGGAGATTCTTGCGGAAATCATTCGTTCCGCTCCCGACCCTGACGCGAAGGCGAAAGCGCTTCGCCATTCGATAACCGTTCAGATCGACCGGACGCGAATAGTCGGACCAGATGCCGACAGCCCCACTCAAGCAAGCGTGCAGGAAGATGCTGTCCGGCAGGCTGGCGCGCTGATGGATCTTGCTTTGCATTTGGCAAAACAGCAGAGCTGACGTAGCAAACTCCATCGCGAAACTCGAAAGGCGTTGCGTATCGGGGGGAAGTGGTCATCGCGTCCCCTCCGATCCCGGCCATGCGGTTGAAACCTCCGCCAGAACCTGCCGCGCCTCGGCGATGATCCGCGCGTCGGTGGCGCCGCTCTTTTCCTGCGGGTTCCAGCCGGTGCGCAGCCCGACGCGCACGTATGCGTCATCGGTCGGGAAGGTGATGGCGGCGTAGATCGTGTCGGTTTTGATCGTCTTTTCGATTGCCGGCTTGCCGTCTGCGCGGGCGATCCGGCCCATAGTCCGCTCGTGCAGGTAAGTCCCGCAGTCCGTCTCGACTGCCATCGTCTGTTCGTTAAGACCGAACGCCCAATCGTAGAGGTCGACCGCCGTCGCGTCCGTCTTGCCCGTGGCGGCCTTCGCCCAACGGACACCGGCGATCTTTTCCAGCAGCGCCACGCGCTCGGTCAGCGCGGCGAAGGCGTCGCGCGTCTCTATGCCCGCGTAAAGGCTGGCGGCGCTGTCCGTGGCCGGGGGCTCGTCGTGGGCGGGGTGCGGGCTCGTCTCGTCCAGGATGTCGCGGGCCAAATGGCGCGCATCTTCGCGGGACAGCGTGACGCGCAAGAGATCCCGGTGGTCTGTCCGAGCTGCTGCCTCGATCAGAATGCAATTTTCGGTGGGGCGGTCGGTCGAAACGATAAGCGCGAATGATGCCTTCGGTTCGACCACCGCTACGGTGTCACGCGGAAAGCTGCGGGGCTCGCTCGGAATGTCAGGCATGGCGTCCTCCCATCGGGGTGATGGTTGGAGGTTATGCATAACGCATAATTTGTCAATGCATTAAATTATGCAAAATGTATTGCTTTGAATTTGCTGGCATTCTTTTGTTGGGAGGTGTTGCCCGGCGCTTCTCGTGAGCCTAGTATTTTCAACAATTGCTAGCTTGGGTGGTGGGGGTTGTTCATGAAGTTATTGGGTGCTGTTTTGGGTGCGATTATCCTGTCGGGGTGCGCCTACAAGGCTGAGCCGTTGACAGCGGCCGCTCACAATGTGCCGCTATCCTATTCGACAAAGATTTCCGGAAAGTGGCTATTGTTTGTAGATGGCGAAAGGTTCAAGGATACGGTTCGTTCCTCAGGGACCAACTGCGCGGCTCATCGGTTTCCAATAGATTTGTCGTCCGTCTACAAGTCTAGCGTCAATCAAACACTTGCGAACGTGTTTTCCGAAGTCGAGATGGTGGATGCGCCAGTCCCGGCCGATCAGCTGTCCGCGCGAGGTGCTCGAGGTATGGTGGTGGTGCGAGGCGAATACCTTCGGTCGCGCCTGGATGTCGTTCCGGGGTTCTGGTCTGCGAATATTCGAACGAATCTCAGTTTGACATCCGCTGTGACCGTTGACGGGCGGAAAGGGCGCTTGTTCGGCCAGACGGTGGAAGGGTCTGGCACATCGGATATGGAGGCTGGTTTTGCGTGCGAGGGTGGCGCTAAGAGTCTGACCGCGGCAGCGTCTGATGCAATGCGGGACAACGTCCGTCGGGTAGCGGAAGGTATCGGAAACTCGCCCCGCGTTCGTTAAACGCCAAAAACCTCATTCATCGTCAGCACGCGTTGTATGCTCTTCACGAATTTCGTCGGTACGGCGAATTCGGCTTCCGGGTTGAGTTGGCGGCAATGCAGCGTGTCGGCGGTCTGGCGAACAAGTATCTTGATGTAGTGCTGCCCGGGATCGTTTTCGTGGTGTTGTGTGCTTACAATCACCGTGTCTCCTGGCCGCGTTGCCCGGTGCGGATGCACAAACCGCAAATCGCCGTGTGAGTGCATTGGGCTCATGGAGTCGCCGGATACGTAGATGGCGTAGAGATCGCGCGCAAAGCGAAGCGCATGCGGCCGCTCGACGTAATCTACGGGCCCGTCGATGTTCATCCCCTCAACCTTCCCGACGATCGCGCCGGCGGCGGTGCCCATTACGGGTATGGCATCCAGCGGCTGGGACCTAGCGGGGTCGCCAGCCTCTACTGAACTGCGGTCCAGCGCTTCTTCTTCCTGCGATGGAACTAACGTAGGGTTTGTTTGCGGCTCCGGCTTGGATTTCTGGCCGAAGAGAATCCAGGATGGCGACACGCCGTAACGCCGCGCGTACCGCTCGGTCGACTCCGCATCGAAGTCGCGGGTTCCATTTTCATGAGCCAGATAGGTGGGGTTCGGGACGCCAAGTGCGCGCGCGGCTTCGGACGCGTGGCGAAAGCCCGCGTTCAATCGTGCTTGTTTCAGGCGCTCATGCTTCTTCATCGCGGTTTGATTGCATAAAAGATTATGCCTGAGGCATTGACGTTTGATTATGCTTGATGCATAAAAAGCTTCGTTATGCATAGGATCGAGCATGAGCGAGCTTTCTCTTACGCCTTTGCAAATCCGCACGCGCCTCGGGTGGACCCAAACCCGCATGGCGGAGGAACTGGGCTGTCATCAATCAACGGTGTCTCGTGTCGAGCTCCAGCCCGCCGTCATGAACGGGATGCTGAAGCGCGCATACGAGCGAGTAGTCGAGGCGCACGGTATCGGGGCTGAGAGACTCGCCTCATGACGTCACATCACACCGTTCCCGATTTTCCGACCGTCGCTCACGCCGCGCTGCTTGCGCTGGTGTTCGAGCCGGAGCCGGCGATTGCGTTCCGTCTGGTACAGCCTCGCCGCTATGCGGTTCTGCAGGCAGTTCGGGCGATGCCCGAACCGGCCAACATGGCAGGACGGGATTCGGCGCATGTCGCCATGACGATCCGGTTGCCTGCCGCGCCGTTGCGCTCGCAACCCGATCGGCGAAGCGGGCGGGGGATTTTTATGCGGCACTCGGGCGGATCATCGGCCGCGAAGCACGGAACGGAAGTAGCTGAGATGACCCTCCAGCGTTTCATCTCTGTCCCGCCCCAGCGACCCTGCCGTCTCGTCGATGATGGCCGCGATTTCCGCCGCTGCCTTTTCCGGATCGGGCGCGTTGCGCGTCAGATGGATCAACAAAGCATCGAGAACCGCGCCCTGCGCGATGGTCCTTTGTTTCAGCCACTCGAAATAGTCGCGCTCCAGCTTCTCGAACTTTGTTTTCGTCCGGTCCATCCCCATTCCCTCCCTGAAATTGCATCTCGCAATTCAGCACAACCGGCGGCGCGGCGTCCAGCGCCCGCGCGGCGGTCAGTCGGCGCAGGGCGGCGCGCAAGGCTTGGCGACGTGAGGTTTCGGGGCGGTGTCCTTTCATCATGGGGCGAGTGTGCCCCGACTTTTCGCGCGCGTCTTTTCCGCGCGTCCGCGAATTTTGGGGAGATCCGTGCATGACAACGAGCCGTGCAACCAGCGATCACCAGCGCGCCGCGCTCAAGGGGCTCGTGCGCCGGCAGGTCAAGGCCTGCCACGGGCAGGAGTCGGCTGCCTCGATCACCCGTGTCGGGGCGAAGACGCTTTCGGACTACGGCAACGCCCATACAGCCAAATATGCCGACATCCACATGCCGCTCGACGTGCTGATGGACCTGACGCTCGACGGCGGGCCTGTGGCGCTGATCGGCTTGTGCCGCATGGCGGGCGGCGCCTTTGTGCCGCTGCCGCAGCCGGGCGAGGGCTCGGCCTGGGCGGTCGAGGTGGGCGAGGCGGTGCGCAAGGGCGGCGATGCCGCCGCGCGGATCTGCGACGCGCTCGCCGACGACGGAAAGGTCGATGCCGACGAGATCGTCGCGCACGCGATCATCGAGCGTCTGTCCGACGCCATCGACGCATTGGTGCGGCTGCGCAGCCACGCCGAAGAGGTCGCGCGCGGCGGGGACGGGACATGAGCGCGCTGGACGACATCCACGACCGGCGGCGGCTGCTCGACTCCGACGACCGCGCATTGGCCGCGCTCGCCGCCGCCTATCCGGACGGGCCGCCTGAGGACGTTGCAATCGAGCCGATGACCGATGGCGAGGCCGTGGCCGCGGTGATGCGGGCGGTCCGGATGGTCCAGCGGGCGAACCAGGAAAGGGGCGCGAGATGAACACGGCCGTTCCGATCATGAAAGCCGGGGTGCTGCAGTGCCGGCGTCCGCTTTGGCAGGGCGGGGAGCCGCTGGCCGAAAAGCTGGTCTGCGGCGCGCCGGTGCGCAAGCCAGGCGAGAGCTACTGTGCGGATTGCCGGGCGGCGCTTTACGACACGCCGCAGGAGCGGCGGGCGGAGCGGCGCGCCAAGGACGGCACGAAACCGCGCCCGGCGCGGGTGTCAAAGTTTCGGACGTTCGACTTCACGCGCAGGAGGGCGGGCTGATGGGCGCGTCACTCACCCCTGCCGCCCGCACGCACATTCTCCGCGTGCTGCGGCTGTTCATCGCCATCCGGTTCGCGACGCTTTCGATCGCGCTTGAGGATGCGCCGCTCGCCGTGCGCCAGATCGCGGCCGGGCGGCCCGTCGGTCAGCGGGATCTCTGGATTGCTGGTGCGTGGTGCGGGTTGACCGAGCGGGATCTCCGGCGCGCCGCCGAGGTGGCGACTCGGCGTGACGGGAGGGCTGCGGCATGAGCGGCGGTCTTTCCAGCCTCGGCGACGGGCTGTCGCGTGTGTTCCTGCGCGAGGTCATGCGCGAGCGGCGCATGTCGACCGCCGATCTGGCCGCGTGGCTTGGCTGCGCCGAGGTCGAGATCTGGAACCTGTTTTCCAGGACGGACGGGGGCGGGTCATGAACGCCGACTACGCCCATCTGCTCGACCGGCCGATCGCGATCGATTGGGCGCTGTTCGCGCGGGCGCTGCGGTGCGAGATGCGCAAGCGCGGCATGACGCAGACGCAGGTCGAGAAAGAGGCGCGGCTGTCGCGCGCGACGGTTTCGCGCGCGTCGACGGGCATGCCGATCAGCACCGCGTCGCTGTTCAAGCTGTGCATCTGGGCCGATCTCAACCCGTTCGAACTGCTGCGCGCGGCCGACCGGACGCCAGAGGAATACATCGGCGAGGCCGCGCAAATGGGGTGTTTCACGTGACCACCCCACTGAACAGCGTTGAAAAATCACAAGCTTTTTCCGGGCGACCGTCGCTCGACGATCTGGCGCGGGAGTTGGGCCGGGCGCGCGCGGCGCATGAAAAGCGGCCCGACGACCAGCGCGCGGAGCTTTGGTACTGGCGCGCGCTCGCGGCCTATCGCGAGGCGGAGCGCGATGATCTAGCCGCGCGCAACAGGCACTTGAACCTTCGGCTCAAGTCGGCGCTTGGCGAGCTGCGGCGACGCTGCCGGCAGGTCGAGACATTCGGGGAGGCGCTACGCGCGTCCAGGCCGCGACGGCGGGCGGCGCGGCATGCCGAGGCGGCTGATCTGTTCCAACGGGAGGCGATGCTGTGAGCGGCTATGACATTCGCAAGCTGGCGCTGACGCCGGCACAGAAGATCCTCAGCGAGGTTGCCACCGCGCACGGCCTGACCGTCGCGGATCTGCGCGGCCGGTCGCGCGTGACCCTCATCGTGCATGCGCGGCAAGAGGCGAGGTATCGGCTGGTGGTCGAGCTTGGCTGGTCGACGCCGCGCATCGGCAGCCTTCTCCGCCGCGATGCCTCGACGGTCGCGCACGGCATCGGCGCGCATTGTCTGCGCGCCGGCATTTCGGCCCCGCGCCCGGCGATGGAAGCCCGCGCGGCGCGCTATGACACGGCGGGGGCGGGGTGATGGATACGATCCTCGATCCGCTCGGCGACGGGCGCTGCCGCATGCACCTGGGCGATGTGCTCGACCGGCTCGCCGACATGGAGCCGGACAGCGTCGATTGCGTCGTGACCTCGCCGCCATACTGGGGGCTTCGCGATTACGGCGTCGAAGGGCAAATCGGGCTTGAGCCGACGCTTGCTGAACATCTTGCCATCATGGTGCGGGTGTTCGAGGCGGTGCGGCGGGTTCTGAAACCGACCGGCACGCTGTGGCTCAACTACGGCGACTGCTACGCGACGGCGCCAAACGGGCGTTCGGCTGCCGACCAGAAGCTTGCGGGTACCGACGACCGGACGTTTCGCGACAAGCCGTTTTCGACCGTCGGCGGGACGCTCAAGCCCAAGGACCTCTGCATGATCCCGAACCGGCTCGCCATCGCGCTTCAGGATGCCGGCTGGTGGGTGCGGTCGGAAATCGTATGGGGCAAGTCGAACCCCATGCCGGACAGTTCGGGCGCGGCGCGACCGGCGACCGCGCACGAAAAGATTTTCCTCTTGACCAAGAGCGGCGACGGCGACGTCTGGCGCGCTCGCGATACCGGCGAGATCAGCTTCTCGCCGGATCTCTCCGAGCGTTGCGCGCTGATCACCGATGCAGCGCGCGATGGCGCCAGGTGGTCGCGGCTCGGTGCCTATTACGACGCAACGGTGGTGCGGGTGGGCGGGGCAAATCGACTATCTGGCCCAGTTACCGGGTGGGGTGCGGATGGGTCTCATAGTCCTGTTCTTCACAACTGCGGCACCAGAGACAAGCAGCGTGGCCACTCCCGGCGGCATGACGGGTTTAACGCTCGCTGGGACGCCATGTCCAAGGCGGAGCAGACGTCCGGCGGCCGGCTGCTGCGCAACTACGAGGATGCGACGGACGCGGTCGAACCGCTGATCGCCGATCTGGTCGTCTGGCGCATGGCGACGAGGCCTTTTGGCGAGGCGCATTTTGCGACGTTCCCGCCGGAGCTTGCCGCGCGGTGCATCCGCGCCGGATGCCCGCCGGGCGGGCTGGTGCTTGATCCGTTCGGCGGGGCCGGCACGACCGCGCTGGTGGCGTTGCGGCTCGGGCGACGCGCGGCGCTGATCGAGCTCAATCCGGAGTATGCCGCGATGGCCGGCGAGCGGATTCGCCGCGACTGGATGGGGCCGGACGAGCGTCGGCGGGCGAAATTGGCCGAGACAGGTGAGACTTGCGCCGGGCCGCTGTTCGGGAGGGCCGGGGCATGAACAGCCTGGATCTCACCACTGAAATCCGCGTCGGTCATTTGTGCTGCGGCTCCGGCTTCGGCGCGCGGGGGTTCCGCAAGGCGAACGCTCGCGTCGGGAGCCTCAAGGCGACCTTCCGCAACATTGGCGGAATTGATATCGATGCGGCGGGCATCCGCGATTTCGAGCAGTTCGCCGGGTGCAAGGGCACCGTGCTTGACCTGATGGATCTGGAGCAATACCGAGCCTTCCATGCTGCCGAACCGCCGGCGGGGTGGCGTGAGGCGATGCCGGCCGACATCCATCGCGCGATGGGCGGCGAGCGCCCGCATATCTGGTTCGTGTCGGCGCCGTGCAAGGGGTTCTCCGGACTGCTTTCCGAGACCGCGAGCAAGGCGATCAAGTACCAGGCGCTCAATCAACTCACCTTGCGGGCCGTGTGGCTGGCGCTGGAAGCCTACAAGGATGACCCGGTCGAGTTCATCCTTTTCGAAAACGTGCCGCGCATCGCGAACCGTGGACGCCCGCTGTTGGACAAGATCCAGGCGCTGCTTGCCGCTTATGGCTACGCCACTGCCGAGACCACGCACGACTGCGGCGAGCTGGGCGGCTTGGCGCAGTCGCGCAAGCGGTTCCTCCTGGTCGGCCGGCATCGCGAGAAGGTGCCGCCGTTTCTTTACGAACCGCCGAAACGCCCGCTTCGCGGCGTTGGCGAGGTGCTGGACAAGCTGCCGGTGCCCGGCGGCGATCCTGTCCATCCGATGCACCGGCTTCCGCGGCTGCAGTGGAAGACGTGGGTTCGCCTCGCCTTCGTTGAGGCCGGGTCCGACTGGCGGTCGCTCAACAAGCTGGCTGTCGAAAACGGCCATCTTGCCGATTATCTGATCGTGCCGGACATGCGAGGCGGTGTGCTTGGCGTGAACAAGTGGGGCGAGACGGCTGGCACAGTTGCCGGTCGCAGCCTGCCGACGTGCGGGGCCTATTCGGTTGCGGATCCGCGCGCGCCTGCGGGTGCGGGAGAGTATGGGCAGTATGGGGTTCGGCCGTGGGGTGAAACCTCCGGCGCGGTTATCAACGTCAAGTCGCCCGGACAAGGCTGCTACGCCGTTGCGGACCCTCGCCATGGCGGTCCGGCCAAGCACAGCAACGAGTTTCGCATCATCCCGTTTGACGGCCCCGCTCGCGCCGTCACCAGCGCACATGGCACGGGCCAGTGTGTTGCCGACCCGCGCGCCTCGGGCAGCTTTGAGGGGGGCGGCAAGTATCGTGTGACCGCGTTCGACGAGGCATCCGGCACGGTGATCGCCGGCAGCACGACCGGGCAGGGCGCTTTTGCCGTGGCCGACCCACGACCTGCCGGGTTTGCCGGCGTTCGCGGCAGCTATCAGACGCAGGGTCACTATGGCGTGACAACGTGGGATGAGCCGAGCGGCGCGGTGCCGGGCTTCGCGAAGCATGACCGGGGACGGTGGTCTGTGGCCGATCCGCGCCTGGCGTCGATCGACGGCGATGCGGTCTCTGGTCTGCCGGCTCCCGACGAGCGGTTGACCTGCCGCATTGAGGCGCTTGACGGGACGTGGCACCGGCCGTTCACCACGCTGGAGCTCGCAGCGCTGCAATCGCTGTTCGATCCGGAAGAGTGGTCGGAATTCGCCATGGATGGCGCCAGCGACAGCGCCTGGCGCGAGCGGATCGGCAACGCCGTGCCGTCTGATGCCGCCCAAGCCATTGCCGGCGTGATGGGGCGCACGCTGCTGCTCGCGTGGACAGGTGAGACTTTCATGCTTTCGGCTGACCCGATCTGGGTCCAGCCGCTCACGGTTGCGCTGTCGGTGGACGTTCCCGAGCTGGCGACTGTGCGGGAGGCGGCGGAATGACCAAACAACTTCCCCTCGGCAACCGGTATCGCTGCCCCTTCGCCGGCTGGTCTGGAGTGGTGGTCGATGTGTCCCCGCGCGGCGACGTGATGATCGTCATCGACCGGGACGCACCGGATCGGCCCGGAATGATCGGCCGGGAGGTGTGGCGGCGGCTGGACGGGGCCGGCACATGGCTTTCCGAGGTGCGGGCATGAGCTGCGGGGCGCTGTCAATCGGGCAGCTTGCGGCGAGCGTCGTGGATCGCGCTCGGGCCGCAATGGACGATTTCTACGAGATGGAGGCGGTGATGCGCGACAATCCTGAATTTGAGGCGTGGGTGGAAGACGCACGGGCCGTCGATATCGCCGAGGAAGCCCGAGCGCGGGGATTGGGCTTGCGCGGCACCGTCGAGATGGTCGGGCCATGTCCCGACTGCGGCGGGTCGGACCGCTTTGCCATCAACACGCGCAAGCAGGTGTTCAACTGCCGGGGGTGCGGCGAGAGTGGCGACGTGATCGCGCTGACCCGGTTGATCGACAAGAGCGACTTTCGTGCAGCCTGTGAACACCTGACCGGCAAGCCCGCGCCGGATGGCAAGGCCGGCACGGTCGACCCGGAGGCCGCGCTTCAGGCCGCTGCGGATCGTGCTGCCAAAGCGGCGCAACGCGAGGCGGAACACAACACATGGCGCGAAGGCGAGCGCCGGCGTGCCTATGAGATCTGGTGCGGCGGGGCGGCTGTCGCGGGATCCGAGACCGCCGATTATCTGGCCGCGCGCGGGCTTGGCGATGTTCTGCCGCTGCTGGCGACGCGGCGCC
>MDTG01270025.1_pt1 | contig 113111 bp, 104 predicted proteins | sample 811421 | NCBI WGS metagenome assembly MDTG01 (sample SAMN05326645, study PRJNA326480) | marine metagenome | isolation source: seawater | place: Pacific Ocean: South East | collected 2011
GTAGAAAGCCTGATGCAGCTTCTCAAACCCAGGCTGCACAATAAGTACAATGCCTTTTTCATTTTACAAAAAGACATACTCTCTTTCCCCGCGGTTACCTATGCCAAACTGGCGGCCTTAAAAGGGTATGACCTGGCCATTGAGCATGATCTGGTACCTAAAGACTTAATCACGGTTAAGCCTAACCCGGTGTATACCGATCCCTATCATTTTCTCAAAGAAAACGGATGAAAGTTGTTTCTAATGGTGCCCTTACAAATGACGGGTAGAAGATATATATTACGGGAACTGGTGCAGTTGGCGAGATAATAAGATTTTAACCAATTGTAAATGTTTGTGAATCAATGTCCGGGTTTTAGTCTTTGTTCGTTAAAGCGAGTATAAGAATCCCAGCTGAAAAGCATTGGTACGCAATCGGTTTGGCTCGGAGTCGCTATAATGGTATCGTACTACCTCACCCGAATATACGGTACTGAGGCTCGCCCTATAATTATATTTTAGCTCTGCCCGTAGGGTGTTGTTTAATTTGTAGCTGGCTCCCAGGGCAAAAGAGGCTTCCATGTAGGCGCTTCTGTTTTGGTTCAGTTGGCCATCATTGACTAAAAAGTGATTGTATAGGCCAACTTCTGCTATTGGAGATAGTCTTGATTGTTTTGGTTCGTAGCGAATAAGAAAAGGAACGGAAAGGTAGCGCTGCTCGACTCGTCTGTATTCAGGCACAATTAGCGCGTTGAATAGGGTATGGCAAAACCCACACTCTTTGAAAGAAGTAATGTCTTTTTGAGCATATAGCAGTCCTGATCGAAAACTGAACGAAGAGGAGTTGGAAAGCAAATTGGCGGTTATGCCCATGGAGAAGTTGGATCGGTCTCTGACAATCCGATCATAAAAGTTGGTTCCGGCATCTTTGAGCAAGCCGCTGCCTTCTATATTTTCTGTAGATAGCTCAATGCCCAATTCAATTTTTGGAGTTTGTGCCGTTAGGCCAAGGGCTACCAGTAGCCCGGCACAGGTTAGTAGTTTCTTCATAGGAGTGTAGTTCTCCTGTGTAGACAGTCAATGAAAGCAATTGGTTGGAAATGAAAAGGATAAACCTATTAAAAACGCAAAGAAAAACTGTCTCTGAATACTTCAGGTGGCCCGGCCCGGAAACTCTCACATAGTCCCTTTAGAAAGTACTTTGGTGAGCTAAGGAACGAGGTTCTGAATTTTTCAGAGACAGTTTTTAAATCAATGTCCAAGTGGCTACATCGGTACCGGCACTACCAGGTTTACCTGAACAGTGCCACCTCTTTCAGACCGTTGAACATTGCAAATTCGTTCGGTTTGAGCCGGTCCCAAAGGGAGTGTAGGGCAAGGCTTGGCACCCACTAAGCGAATACAGTCAGTACAGTTTACCGGGTAAACTCCGGGGTTACCGGAATTTTCCTGCAAGCCTCTGTTGTAAATAGTGGTGATGGGCGTGTTGTCTGGGCCATAGGCCCACCCGGCATCGGCATCCACTTTCATTTCGATAAAGCAATTTACTCCGTTCACACAGCTAATGTCTATGGCCTCAGCACAAGGAATGTTGGGGTTCAGTGTAAATTCTGCAATGTTAGTGCCCGTTTCTCCATGATGAAAACCGGCATCGGGCACAGGGCATTGAGGTTCTATGTAGAAACCGATGTTTCCGCTAAAGCATTTGCCTTTGGGGTCAAAGTTTTGAGTGGCCTTTGAGTCTAAGGTAAACTTACCCATGAGTTGGTTTACTTTGGTCAGAAAGGGAAAGTCGCTCAGTCCGCATGGGGTGGGGCAACATTTGTTTTGGCTGTTTTGAGCAGCAAAAGTTACGTAAACCTCTACGGCTTCATCCGATCCGTTGTATACGGACAATTGTGTGTAATCTGATTTGGTCATGATATGTGAGTTAAGTGTTAAGTAAGATTAGTGACAATAGGCGGTGTTTAAAACCGTAGAACTACTGGGTTTTAAAAACGCGTATAATTCAAAGAAGTAAGTCAGTGCCTATAGCTGTGGAAAAAAAGGCTCTGCTCGATCCAACTTTTGGCCCTTTTTGCGTTACCTGTTATAAAAACACAAGCATATGAGAAATCTCTACTTTATGGTACTGGGTCTGTTCTTGTTTAGCTGTTCTTCACAGGCCCAGGTTCTTCAAAAAGCCAAAGGACTACTGGGAGGCGATGCGGCTTTTACCAAAGAAGAAGCTGCCAACGCACTCAAGCAGGCTTTGGAGCAAGGCACCACAAAAGGGGTGGACTTGCTCTCGCAGATGGATGGGTATTTCAAAAATCCTGAGATTAAAATTCCGCTGCCTCCCGAAGCGCAGAGCGTTGAGCAAAAATTACGTTCAATGGGATTGGAAAAGCAGGTAGACCAAGCGGTGGAATCGCTAAACAGAGCGGCAGAAGACGCGGCCTCGGAAGCCAAGAATATTTTCATTGCGGCCATTAAGGCACTTACCATTCAAGATGCCATCAATATAGTAAAAGGCGAAAAGGATGCGGCTACACGTTTTCTGGAGCGTGAAACTTCGGCCGAACTCACGCGAAAATTTAGCCCCATTATAGAGAACAGTTTGAACAAAGTAAATGCCACGAGGCACTGGGAAGATGTGTTTAGTACGTACAACAAACTACCCCTGGTGAAAAAAGTAGAGACTGATTTAACAGCCTATGTGACACAAAAAGCCATAGACGGACTCTTTGTAATGATAGCTAAAGAGGAATTGAACATTCGACAAAATCCGGGAGCCAGAACTACAGAGTTGCTAAAGAAGGTGTTTAAGTAGCGGTTAGTCTAACTAACCTCGCAACACCCTGAGTGTCTCCTGAAAGGGTCACTGAGCACCAGCGTATAGCACATCAGAGTCCTCTAGTGAGAGACTCTGATGGTGGTTAGGTTCTATGAAAACGGGTACCTCAAAGACTAGCCTCTACTACTGGTCCTCTTTTTCACCCTGAGCAAAGCGAAGGGCCTATCAAATACCTATGCCACCTGAACATTCCCTAAATAGGCCCAATGCTCTTGCTTTAACCACAGCATTGTAGCACCCTGAGTGTCTCCTACAAGGGACACTGAGCACCAGCACTGCGTGCATCAGAGTCCTCTAGCGAGAGACTCTGATGGTGGTTAGGTTCTATGAAAACGGGTACTTCAAAGGCCAGCCTCTACTACTCGCCCTCTTTTCACCCTGAGCAAAGCGAAGGGCCTGTCAAGTTCCTATGCCACCTGAACATTCCCTAAATAGGCCCAATGCTCTTGCTTTAACCGCAGCATCACAACACCCTCAGTGTCTCCTACAAGGGACACTGAGCACCAGCACTGCGTGCATCAGAGTCCTCTAGCGAGAGACTCTGATGGTGGTTAGAGACTCTGATGGAGATTAGGTTAATCGGAAGAGTTCAAGGTGGCTCTCACCTAGCTTTTGAGATTTTACACATTCGGCTGAGGAGTGGTTCTGAGGTATGGTTTAATTACCTTATGACCTTTGGGAAATTTGGCTGGAATATCTTCCGTTGCAATGGCGGGCGAAACCACTACATCATCTCCCTCTTTCCAATCGGCCGGTGTAGCCACGCTATAGTTGGCCGTAAGCTGTAAGGAATCGATTACCCGCAGAATTTCTTGGAAATTGCGTCCGGTGGAGGCCGGGTAAGTGAGTGTGAGCTTCACTTTTTTATCCGGGCCAATCACAAAAACCGACCGAACGGTTAGGGTATCGTTGGCATTCGGATGAATCATATCATACAAGGTTGCCACTTTTCTGTCTTCATCGGCTATTATCGGAAAGTTCACCGTAGTGTTTTGCGTTTCGTTTATGTCTTGCACCCAGCCTTTGTGCGACTCAAGTCCGTCTACCGAAACGGCCAGCACCTTTACATTTCGCTTTTCAAACTCGCTTTTCAATTGAGCCGTGCGTCCTAATTCGGTAGTGCATACCGGAGTATAGTCTGCAGGGTGCGAGAATAATAAACCCCAGCTATCTCCCAACCATTCATGAAAATTAATTGGCCCCTCAGTGGTTTGAGCACTGAAATCAGGGGCAATGTCACCTAGTCTAATTGCCATAATTTTTAGTTTTAAGTTTAGTTGTGAACGTAGTGTTGAATACAAAGTTCAAAAAGTCTATAGAAATTATAGGGTTATTTAGAAAAAACTTAGATGACTCCTTACTATTGGGCAAAAGTGACCATAATTTTCCACTACAGGCAGAACGCTCTCAGCACCTGAGTGGTCGTTGATGAACGGGGGCAATGAAGACAACGATAAGAAGGCTTCTTGTCTAATACTCATAGAGTAAGCTCATGTATACCTTACATGAAAGTGAAGTTGTAGTTGGCTATGAAATTCCAGACTACCACTACGGCAATGGCAATAAGCTTGGCCCAGTAGAAATTAAGTCCCTTTTTATTGATGAGCAGATAAATGATGAGAGTATTAATACCCAGGCCAATAATGGCAAACCCCAGATACTTGGAGTATTGCAGCCACTCCTCGGGGTTGGAGTCGTGAAATGTCCAGGTTTTGTTAAGAAAAAAATTGAAGGTGGCGGCAAGCAGAAAGCCAAGTCCGTTGGCTACATATTTGTTCACCTTTATTTTTTCTTTTCCCAGATATGTTATTCCATAATCTATGCCCATTCCGGTGAGTCCAACCAGGCAAAATCTGATGAATTTGATGATTACTTCAGTCATTGATTTGTTGTGGGCGAAACCACAAATATGCAGAACATTTAAGTTTCTTGAAAAGGCTTACTTTTGTGCTTTCTAATTTCCTTAGATGACTACTAGCACCTTATCTCGAAGTACGGACACCAAGCCGGTTTTCGCGGTTTTTCTGATTATATGGTTTATTGTTGGGCTTATTCAAAACTACTTTACTGAGGTGAGCGGAGAGGAAGCCTATTACTGGTTGTTCTCTCAATATCTTGACTGGGGCTATCTGGATCATCCTCCAATGGTTGGTGTTTTAAGCTATATGGGCTACACCCTCATTCCAAATGCCCTGGGGTTAAGGCTCTGGTTTTTAATCGCTAACATGCTCACTTTGGTGGTTATTCGTAAAACCTTGGCTAAGAAAGACGATCCGTTGTTTGTTTGGATTGCCCTTTCGGCTGTGGCTGTCCATGCGGGTGCTTTTTTGGTAAAAACTGATGTGCCCTTAATTCTGTTCGAAGCATTATTTCTGTACTTCTACAAACAGTATTTGGAAGACGACAACCGGAAGGTTTCGGTGTTGTTGGCGTTATCTATTGCTCTTATTATGCTGAGCAAACACCATGGTTTCCTGATTGTCATTTTCACGGTGCTTTCTAACGTTAAGTTGGTTCTGCGTAAATCTTTCTGGCTGGTGGTATTAGCCACTGTGGTATTTATGATACCCCACACCATTTGGCAGTTTAATCACGATTTTGCCACCATCAAGTTCCATTTGTACAACCGAATAGACATGGGCTTTAGTTGGGAATCGCTGGCTTATTATGTCGGTATTCAACCGGTAGTATTTGGCCCGTTTTGTGGAGTTTTACTCATTGCAGGGGCTTTCTTGAACAGGCATAGTTCCGATTTTAACCGGGCCCTTCGCTTTTGCCTGGTGGGAGTATTCGTCTTCTTCTTTATTTCCACTCTCAAGGTAGAGTTTCATAAACACTGGACGAGCATAATGATGATGCCGCTGGTGCTTCTGGCTCATGAGTACATAGCCGATCATGAACGCATGAGACAATGGATGAGGCGTATTGCTGTGGCTACTCTAGTGCTGATTGTACCCTTAAGAATATATCTGATGTATGATTTCCTACCCAAATCGTGGACTGAAGGCTGGGACGTGTTGCATAATTGGGATACCTGGGCCGAAGAGGTGAACGAGCTGAGCAACGGCCTGCCTGTTATGTTCAACAATCACTACGAGAGAGCCTCTCGTTACGCCTACCTTACCGGAGACATTGTGCACTGTTATAACACCTTTGATTACCGGGAAACCCAGCACGACCTTTTACCATTAGAGGAGCAACTACAAGGAAAAACAGTGTTTCAGATAAACCGTTATCGCGATACGGTAAACTACAAAGACTATTACACGCAAATTGGGAAGGGCATACATTATCGGGTGGTAGAAAACTTCAGGAGTTTTAGAAAGGTAGCTGTAGAACTGATTGATGAGGAGCAAGTAAATGACCTTAAGAAAGGAAATGTGATGGTAACCTTGCGACTAACCAACCACTATGATTATGCAGTCAATTTTAGCGATGCAGGTGAGCGCAGAGTTGTACTCAATGCCCATTATTTAAAGGGCTTGCAGCCCGTAGGAATACAGGAGTTGAAAGAACTGAGTGGAGAAATATCTCCGGGAGAAAGCAGGGAGGTGTCAGTATTACTACAGCAGCCGCAGTTGGGAGAGGGTAAGCACCACCTTCGCTTTTCAATACAAGTTGAGGGTATAGAGCCTCCCATTAACTCCAAAAAATATGAGCTGGAAATGGACTAAACTCCACTCCATTGTGCCGGCTTTAGCTCAAACACTCTTGCCCGAACCAAGGTGGAGTTTTTTTAATGTAAGGCAACACTAGAACCGGTCGGCATCCAGGTCTTTAGGCATTCCGTCTTTGTCGAACCGGTTGTGGAGCTTACTTTCCGTAATGGCAATAACCATAAGAAAGCCCAGGGTCATCACTCCGGAAGCAATGAGTATTTGCGCTTCCAGACTGCTTATTACAAAGTATAGCACAATTTGAATGGCTACGGTAATAATGCCTGCCCAAAGTATGGCCTTGGCACTGAACTGATTGGCAAACTCCCAGGTATGTTGGGTTTTCATAGAAAATGGTGTACGATAACCTACCCAACGGTTGGGCGACTCCACATTTACGAACTGCATAAGCACTCCCGGCAGCAGGGCCGAGAAGGCAATAATAGCATGGATAAGCAGGGCTTGGGTCATTAGGTTGTAATTAGGTCTAACAAGTTACTTAATGTACCGGCTTTGTTCATTTTATAAAATTCTGTATAGCCGCAGCGAGTACAGTTTATAGCGGCAAACTTTCGGTTTTGAATATCGAAAAAACGGCTTAATCTGCTGCCTGTCATCGCAACAAGTATCCGTTTCGAACGATCTGTTCCTACACTTGGGACAGGTCCAGTTTTTGTGTTCCATTAGTCTTTCTTTTTAGGTAGTCTCGAAGCTTCCTTCAAGGCTTTGTTTATAATCCATTCCATTTGTCCGTTTGTACTACGAAATTCATCGGCCGCCCATTTTTCAACAGCGGCCAGAATTTCAGGATCCATCCTGAGCACAAAAGGTTTCTTCTTGGCCATAACTTAGTATTTCTCTTTGCCCAAAACCAGGTAAAAGTCGCCCATGGAAGTAACTACCCGCCAGCCAGACATGGCCAACTCGTTCAACCTCTTTTCGAATTTCTCCAGCTTTTCAAATGGGCCTTTCTGTAAAATTTTATACTGCATAATTCTAATGGTTTAAGGTTCCGGCATTTACTACAGGAGTAGCCGATTTGTCGGAGCAAAGTACAACCATGAGATTACTCACCATAGAGGCCTTTTTCTCCTCGTCTAAATCTACTATCTGTTTTTTATTCAGCTCTTCCAAAGCAGACTCAACCATGCCCACAGCACCTTCTACAATTTTATAACGAGCGGCTACTATGGCCGTAGCCTGTTGTCTTTGTAGCATAGCACTGGCAATTTCTTCGGCATAGGCCAAATAACCAATACGCGCTTCAATTACTCGTATACCGGCAATTGCCAAACGCTCAGCCAGCTCTCCTTCAAGGTCGTGGTTTACTTCTTCCATGCCCGAGCGGAGCGTTATTTCGCCTTCATCTTCAAAGTTGTCATAGGCATAAGTGTTGGCTAGCTTTCGCACGGCCGCATCGGTTTGTACCCTCACAAAGTGAGTGTAATCGTTCACCTCGAAAGCTGCTTTATAGGTTTCTTCAACCTGCCAAACCAAAATAACGCTAATGAGAATGGGGTTACCCAGTTTGTCGTTCACCTTTACCCGTTCGCTATCAAAGTTGTGTGCACGAAGCGAAACCTTCTTTTTGGAGTAAAATGGGTTCACCCAGAAAAAACCATTCTTCTTAACCGTTCCTCTGTAGTCTCCGAAAAAAACCAATACTCTGGATTGATTGGGTTGCACTACAAAAAAACCGGGCAACAGAAACAAGAAGAGGATAAACAGAAGAGCAAATAGCGGGTTTTGGGTAACAATTAGTGCGGCTATTGTTCCGGCCAGGAGAATGAAAGCAAAGGCTAGCATGCCAAAGCCGGATTTAGGCTGATAGGGTTTTTCGTTTTTCATGTCTTCAAATTTAATATGATATTAAAATGATATCAAAAGATAATCATAAAAACGTGACCTTTAGAAAAAAGGTTGAGTTCTGTGGCCAATTTTTTTAATGCCTGTCATTATCCTCGTAATTTTCAGTCATGGAACTGAACATAACCCGACCTACTCTACTGCTCGATGAGGCCAAAATGCTGGCCAATTTGGATGGCATGCTTCAAAAAGCCCAAAGAACCGGAACAGAGCTGGTGCCTCACTTCAAGACCCACCAGTCAAGAGAAATTGCGGAGCTGTTTAGGGCAAGGGGAGTAGATCGGATTAGCGTGTCTTCAGTGAAAATGGCAGAGTACTTCGCCCAGAATGGTTGGAAAGATATTACCGTGGCTTTCCCTTTAAACCCACTGGAGGTTGATGCTTTAAATGTGCTTTTAGAACAAGGGGTGAAGCTGACTGTATTGGTGGCAGACCCTGCGGTTATTCAGCATGTTGCCGGCCGATTCAAGCAAACGGTAAATGTGCTTGTGGAAGTAGATGCCGGTTATGGCAGGTCTGGGCTAAAAGCCACTCGTGTAGATTTATTTGAACAGGTACTCAAAGCACTGACCAATGATGAGAGCCTGAGATTCTATGGCCTGTATTGCCACCCGGGTAATACCTACCAGGCCAATAGTATTGATGATATCAGGCAAATTTGGAAGGAGAGTATCGAAAAGCTTCTGGAGCTAAAAAATACCCTTGGTTTGTCAGAGTGTGTTATCAGAATGGGAGATACTCCCGGTTGTACGGTGGTCGAAGATATGCAGGGCGTGGATGAAATGGGTCCCGGTAACTTTATTTTTTATGATCTGGTAATGAATTACCTGAACGTTTGTGATGAGACCGACATTGCCGTGGCAGTGGCTTGTCCTGTGGTGGCCAAGTATGCCGATAGAAATCAGATAGTGGTGCATGGAGGTGCGGTTCATTTTTCTAAAGACCATTTGTTCGATGCCAACGAGCAGAAATTTTTTGGGGAGATGGTTATTCTTCAGGAGCGAGGATGGTCTTCCATTATTCCGGAGGCCCGTTTAACTTCTCTTTCTCAGGAGCACGGAGTATTGTCGGTAGATGACGAAACTTTTGAGGCCATAGAAATCGGTGATGTGCTTGGCTTTCTGCCTATACACTCATGCCTCACTGCCAATTTGCTTAAGTCTTACCTGACCTTAGATGGCAAAAGGTATGAGCATATGGAAACTGTAATGAGCTAATGCAACTTCTGTGTGGTTTGAGTCGTCTTACGCGCAAGTGGCGCAAGCCACTGGTCAAAACTCAAACCAACAATAATGTTATACAACTACATCAAAACTGCCTTCCGGAGTATTTGGAAGGATAAATTCTTTTCTGTTCTCAATATTTCGGGGCTGGCTATAGGCATAGCGTGTTGCATGCTCATTGTTACTTATGTTCAGTACGAATTGAGCTATGACAGGCACTTCCCTAATCACGAAAACATTTACCGGGTAGTTATTGAGGGCTCTTTCAATGGCAGAGACTTTACGGGCTCGCAAAGTCCGGCTCCCACCGGTGCTACTTTCAGAGACCAGATACCCGGAGTAGAAGAAAGGCTACGGCTTAGAAACACCGGCAATTGGATTGTGAAATACAACGACAAGGTTTTTAATGAAAACCGCTTTGTGTTTGCCGATGAAACGTTCTTTGAGGTATTCCGGGTGCCATTGCTCAAAGGTGTTCCGGGGGAGGTGCTCACCAAGAAAAACCACCTGGCCATGAGTGCTACTACTGCCCGTAAGTATTTTGGCGATGAAGACCCGATTGGTAAAACGGTGCGCCTAGATAACGACTCCGATTGGGTAGTTGCCGGAGTCTATGAAGATATTCCTTCCAATAGCCACTTTCGTTTCAATGTAATTTTGTCATTCATTACCAGAGAAAGTGACTACAACAACCAGCAATGGCTCAATCAAAACTATGATACGTACCTGGTAATGCAACCCAACGCCAATGTAGAGCAAGTGCAAAAGCAGATGAACGAAATTGCTATTGAGAAGATGGGGGCAGAGTTTAAACAGTATCTGGATATGACTTTCGAGCAATTCGAAGCAGCCGGTAACCGATTTCATTATTTTCTTCAGCCCATAGCCGATATTCACCTGTTGTCTGATGGTTACGGAGGTTTTGAACCTGAGTCTGACATAACCTATGTCTATATATTCTCGGCCATAGCGGTTTTTATATTGGTTATTGCCTGCATCAACTTTATGAATTTATCGACCGCCCGAAGTGCCAACAGGGCCAAAGAGGTTGGTGTTCGTAAGGTACTTGGTTCTGTTAAAGGTCAGTTGGTGACACAATTTATCTCCGAGTCGGTGCTTATCACCTTTATCAGCGGACTGATTGGCCTTGGATTGGCTGTTCTCTTACTTCCATTTTTCAACAACTTTGCCGGGCGCGAAATGAGTCTCGATTTTGTGGCTAATCTGCCGTTGGTTTTTGCCGGTTCAGTGGTGGTGGGCTTTTTGGCCGGATTGTATCCTGCATTTTTTCTTTCAGCATTTAGCCCCGTAAAGGTATTGAAGGGCAACCTGAGTATGGGCATGAAAAGTGGTGGCTTGCGCAAAGCCCTCGTTACCTTTCAATTCTTCATATCCATTCTGCTCATTATAGGTACATTCAGTATTCTCAATCAGCTGCAGTACATTCAAAACAAAAAACTCGGATTTGAGAAAGAAAAGGTGTTGTTGGTACATAACACTTACTTATTGGGCGATGGTGTGGAAGCATACAAAAACGAGCTTTTGGCCAATGCCAATGTGGAGGCAGTGAGTTCTACCTGGTATTTGCCCACTTCGAGCAACAGATCTAGTACGGTGTTTTTTCCTGATGGCATTATCGATCAGGATAGGGGGCAGGTATCGCAAAACTGGTATGTAGACCATAACTATCAAAAAGTGTTTGGTTTAGAGCTAGTGAAGGGCCGTTTCTTCGACCGTGATATTCCCACCGATAGTACAGCCATGGTAATAAATGAGAAAGCAGCCGAAATTTATGGTATTAAAGACCTGGAAAATGCGGTGATTGGCGATTTCAATGATGATGGTTCGGCCCTTGACCGATACAAGGTAATAGGTATTGTAAAAGACTTTCATTTTGAATCGCTCAAAACAGAGATTGGCCCCTTGGTTATGCGACTCAACGGCCAAAATGGCTACTTGGGCGTTCGACTCAATGCTGGCAATTTTCAGCAGGTAATTAGCGATGCCCGATCGGCCTGGGACCAGATGGCTACCGATCAGCCTTTTGAATACAGTTTTCTAGACGATCGCTTTGGAAATATGTATGAGACAGAAAGCCGTTTAGGCGATATATTTACCTCTTTTGCCGTACTGGCTGTGCTCATTGCCTGTCTTGGTCTTTTTGGTTTGGCCGCATTTACCGCACAACAAAAAACCAAAGAAGTGGGCATTAGAAAAGTACTGGGAGCCACTTTGCCCCAACTCATGTATTTAATGTCTAAAGAAGTTACGGTACTCATCCTTATTTCTTTTGTGGTGGCCTCAGCAGTGGGGTGGTATGGGGTAGACTTGTGGATGCAGTCTTTTGCCTACAGACCGCCCATTAGCGTTTCCGTGTTTTTGTTGGCCGGAGCTTGCGCACTGGTAATTGCTCTGCTCACCATGAGTTATCAGTCTATCAAAGTGGCTACCGGCAATCCGGTACGTGCTTTGCGAAATGAATAAATAACGAAAGGAGAAAAGCCTTCCGCCAGAAAATACCTGAAAATCTTTTCTAAGGAATGGTCGTGAATATCAATCGGTTGAGATTGAACTTGCGACCATTCCTGTTTTTTGTGGTTTATGTTACAAGAAAATCGTTTTAAAATTGTTAGAATAGTGATTTGAGTGGTCAATGAAATCTCTCTTTAAGTTACCGCAGGTTCTTTGGATTTTCTTCACACTGGTGGTCTACTCCAGCGTACTCATATCTCCTCTGTTTTTTAAGTACTCAGGTATTGTGTCTTTTGGTGTGCCATTGGTGCTACTGCTCAACTTCTTATTACTCATTGCCTCACTTTTCTTTAAATGGAAGTCGGGTTTCATAGCCCTGGTACTACTCATAGTTGGCTACCCTTTTCTGCAGGTGAGTTTTAGTTTTGGAGGAAGGGAAGAGTCTACGTCAAAATCTGTTTCAATAATGAACTACAATGTGAAATGGTTTGTAGACGCGAAAAAGGATAACTATGAGGAGGTAATCGACTGGATGGATAAAGTGGATGTAGACATTATGTGTTTTCAGGAGTTCTACCCACTCAAAAATATATCCCCTCGAATTGCCCAAAAAGGATATCGCGCCTCGTTGCACAAAGACCAGTTTCATGTAGCTATCTATTCCAGGTACCCCATTATTAACGAAGGGTTGGTTTTTCCTTTAGACGAGTTGAATAATGCACGGTTTGCCGATATTAAAATTGGAAAAGACACCCTCAGGGTCTATAGTGTTCATCTGGAGTCTATGGGTATTAATCCCGATAAAATTCAGAACCCTGAAGGCATTAAGCTGGAATATGAAAACGTGAAAAACCGATTTATTACGGCTTCGGCCAGACGAACACGTCAGATCAAAGAATTGCTAGCTCATGCAGCTTCAGGACCTCGAAAACATATTTTTGCCGGAGACTTCAATGATGTGCCCTTTAGCTACAATTACTTTCAGTTTAAGAAAAAGTATAAAAATGCTTTTGAAGAAGCCGGTAGGGGCATGGGAGTTACTTACAACGGAAAACTCCCTTTTCTTCGAATCGATAATCAATTCTATTCCCAGGGCATAAAAGCGTTGGAGCTCAAAACCGTCAATGATGTTTATTATTCCGATCACTTTCCCTTAATCGGAATTTATGATATAACTCCTTAAATTGTTGGCTAATACTATTTTTATGGCTGGCAACAACAAATTATACCGTTCTCAAGACAAGAAGATTATTGCAGAAGTTTGTGCAGGGTTGGCAGAGTATTTAGGTTGGGAGGTCTCCATGACCCGACTGGCCTATGTTCTGATCTCAATTTTTAGCGCTGCTTTTCCCGGAGTAATTGTCTATCTGGTACTGTGGGTTGTAATGCCTGAGAAATAATCAACCCGTGGTATGAAGAAATTATTGACTGTTTGCTTTGCTGCTCTGGCTGCATTTATGCTCGCCTGCAATGTGCAGTATTTTGAAGATGCCGAATTTGGCGATATCGTGTTCGACCCCTCCATTGCTGTTGTGTTTGGCGAACTAAACTATACGGTAAGCGATTTATTTGAGGAACTGAACGATGCTACAGCAGGAGTAACCACCAATGCTGAAAATGTGGTTACCATAGTCTATTCCGAGCAGTTACAGTCGCAAAGTGCCGAAGAGTTTTTGCAGGTACAAGATCAGACCTTTGGCTCGTCTCTTCCGGCCGGAACAAGCATTAGTAATCCACCGGCCACAACCACCATAACCATTTCTGAAACCTACGAGTTTGATTTGAGTCAGAGAGGCAATGAGGCTTACGACAGTATATTTTTTAAGGGTGGACTTTTTGAGTTTACGGTAGAGTCCGACTTTAACGCTAATATAGATTTTGAGGCTACCTTTCAGTCCTTAGAAAGTAATGGAACTCCGCTGGTTATGAGCGGCAGGCTCACCGCATCCAATAATACTTTTACCGATACCGAAAGTCTGGCCAACTATGCAGGCTACTTTCATCGCGACAAAGATGGCAATACTACTTCCAATAAATTTTTGGTTAACCTGACATACGACATTGAAGTAACCCCTTCCAGTTCCATTGCCGCTGCCGATCGTATTGAGTTTAACGTGGGCATGACCAACACCAGCTTTGAACGGGTATATGGTTTCATCGACTCTCAGGAGCTCGAAGTGAGCTTTGAGATTGTGAGTTTCGATTTCTTCGATCAGTTTGGCGATGGTACCATTCAGTTTGCCGATCCGCGGGTGTCTTTTGTATTCGACAATAGTTTTGGCTTCCCGCTGGGGGTAGATTTTCAACAGATTGCAGCCATTACCAAAACCGGTCAAATCATTAATCTGAGTGGCGATGTAATTAACCAACTGAATGTGGTAGCCAGACCTTCTTTGGCAAATGAAGGAGCCACAAGAACCACACAAATAGATCTGACACCTGAAAACTCAAACATCGATGAGCTGCTAAATGCGCGCCCCAAACGAGTAATTGTAGACGTTCAGGCCGCATCGAACCCCAACGGCATACCCTTCCAATACAACTTTGTAAACGATCAAAGTGTGTTGAATGTAGGGGTAGATATTGAAATTCCGCTTCACTTGAGCCTTGATGAGCTTAGAGCGGAAGAGAGCATGCCATTTACCAGCCCTGAAGATATAGATAAGGCCAAACGCTTACTGCTGAGGCTCATTGCAGACAATGAACTGCCCATGGGAGGACTGGTAGAGATCCAGTTTCTGAACGATCAGGGAGGAATAGTCTACACTATTGATGAGCAACCTGTTTTTGAAGCCGCTCCGCTTGGAACAAACGGCAGAACAACCTCATCCGTACGCACCATTGCCGATATCGAAATGGAAAGCGAAGATATTCAGGCCATTAAAGAAGCCACACGGATCAATCTGGTAGTTAAGCTTTCGACTACCGAGGTTGGGCAAGGGGCCAATGTGAAGTTTTTCGATGATTATCAGTTAAAGTTTACCATTGCTGGTCAACTGGATGTAGAACTAAACACTAACGGTAACTAAGATGAAGAAGCTCACTCTAACCCTTATTGCTCTTTTGGTTGCCGTTCAGGTTTCGGCTCAAGGTTTTTTGTCCTTCTATCAATTGCGCGATATAGTGCCACAAAGCAGTAATTTTCAACCTGCCTTTATCCCCAACAATAGTTTCACTTTTGGGCTTCCCGCCAATTTGGGAGTTACCGTTCAGGGAGATCTGCGCCTGGAAGAGCTTTTGTATAAGGCCCCCGGACAAAGTGATTTCACCGTCAACTTCGATGTTATGAATGGTGTAGCACTTACCACCAACCACGTGAATGTGCAGACCGATATTAATTTGATGCACCTTGCGTTTAAAACAAAGCAAGGCGGTTTTTCTGTGTTTGCCAACATAAGGGCCAATGTGGATCTTATTTACAACAAAGATTTAATTGAATTTTTGGCCAATGGTAACTCAACAAGAATAGGAGGTGCTTTGGACTTTTCAGGTAGCCGGGCTCGTATTGATGGATACCATGAAGTGGGTATTGGCTATGCCAGACGCTTTCTGGACGATAAGCTAACAGTTGGTGGCCGAATAAAAATGGTAACCGGAATGTTTCATGGCTCAATACAAGAGAATGCCACCCTAACCCTTACTACCGATGAAACCGACTATAGCTGGCACGTAGAAGTACAGAATGGAACGGTTAATACAGCAGGGTTCGATATGTTCGGAGATTCTGATGACTACTCTGATAGTGAAAGAATGCAGTATCTCATGTCTAATGGCAACCAAACCGTGGCCTTCGACTTTGGCGTGCGTTACCAGCCGCTGAAATGGCTGGAGGTAGAAGCGGCCGTAAACGACATCGGAAAAATTAAGTGGACAGAACAGGCCAAGAATTATAATACAGAGGATGCCTCATTTACTTTCTCGGGAATTGATTTACGCGATATGGAAGATCCGGAACAGGCCATTCAGGATAGTATAGTAAATAAGTTTACCTCTAACGAAACCAGAGAACCCTTTGAAACAACTATGGCTAAGCGTGTTTATCTGACAGCCTCTGCTTACCTGACTCCCAACGATCGATTCTCCATAACCTATTTCAAGCGCGATGCACTGTCTGGTATGCGGCCCAACTATGCCGTTTCTTTCAATCACAAGTTCGACAAGTTTGTGGTGGGTATTTTAGGAAGCTATAGAGGAGCCAATAATGAATATAATTTTGGAGCCAATTTGGGTACCAACATTGGACCGGTTCAGCTATACCTGGCTATGGATAACGCTCTGGTTACTAACAGGCCGGAACAATACAGTAAGGCCGACATCCGATTTGGTCTCAACCTTATGTTCGGTTACAAAAAATGGATCAAGAAGTCCGACATTGTCGATTTGGACAAGCTATAGTTTTTTGCGGCCAATGCGCCTGAGTATAATTGGCAAAATGGTGAGGTCGAATAGTACGGCCAATAGAGCCGCAAGCACTATGAAAAAGCCCAGATAAAATGCGGCAGAAAAGCCTGAGGCCAGAAAGACGGCAAAACCCAGGGCAATAACTATTGACGTAACCACAATGCTCTTACCCGTTTTTACAAAGGTGTTTTTAACCGCCTGTGATTGCTCTGAGCCTTGTCTTTCTTGTTGAAAACGTGCTATAAAATGTATGCTGTCGTCTACGGCTATGCCAAGGGCCACGGTAAAAATTATGGCAGTTGAAATATTCAGGTCTATGGCCAGCAGCCCCATACTACCAAACAGCAGGCAAATGGGAAGTACATTAGGTATTAGAGCTATGAATGCCAACAACCAGCTTCGGAAGGCCAGGAGCACAAATATACCAATACAGAGTAAGGCAAAGCCTAAACCTTTAATCAGCGAGCGTACAACGTAACTATCCGTTTTGTCAATAAGGTATGAGGCTCCGGTAAGTTTGGCCTCGAGCCCATTCCCGTTTATTTGAGAAGCTAAAAACACATTTAGGCTGTCGTTTAGAGGGTGGTAATGAGCGCTTCCAAGATCTTTGGTTCTTCCTAGCATGCGAATCATTTTTCCGTTAATTGACTGTACGTTATTTCGTAAGGTGCGCAGTCGAGGGGAGTAGTAATAACGCCTTACCTTATCCAGATCATCGGTTTGTGGCAGGGGGGCATACTTACGAGCTCCACCGTAGAGTCCTGCATTTATTTCGCGAATAAGCGAAAGAGGAGATTGCACATGAGCCACTCCATATTTTTGTTGCAGATAGTTTTCAATGCGCCCCATCTTTTCCACTACTTCTGGTGAAAAAAGATCAGCATTGTCGGAGAGCTTTATACCCAGTTCAAAAGGTTTGTAACCATCATAGTTTTTGTCGAAATAGGCTACTTTTTCCAGTTCCGGCTCGTTGCGTTGCAGCCCCACAATCAGGCTGGTAGAGAGCTCAAGTTTAGAAATGCCCCAAACCGAAGCAAGGCAGAGCAGGAGCGTGCCGGCAACAATAAACCGGGGCCGTTTTAGAATTTGCCCGTGAAGGTTGTAAAGTGTGCGTTCCCACGAAAAACCAAATGCCGATGTGTTTTGAACGGTAGACGGATAAAAATAAAGGAGGGCCGGAAGACTAAGGAATGTAACCACAAAAGCCAGTAGCACACCCGCAGCCGTAAGTAAGCCAAACTCCTTGATGGGAGTTATGGGTAAAAAGAGCAGGCCAAGAAAGCCCGTTGCGGTGGTAGCGGAAGTTAAAAAAGTAGCCTTTCCAATGGTTTTTACAGCCAATCGTATGGCCTCTTGCTTGGGTAGAGCCTGTAACTTTAACTCGTCATATTTATGAACGAAATGAATGACATCCGAAAGAGCCACAACCAATAAAATGGGCGGAATCATCACCACCATCACATCAATAGGTTTGTTTAGCCAGGCCATTAGCCCCATGGTCCAGATCAGTGTGATGAGCAAAACAACGAGTGGAAGTATCAGTCCTTTCCAGCTTCTGAATAACAGAAAGAGAATCAGTACAATAACCAATAGCCCTAAACCCAAAAGACGCGATAGCTCCTTTTCCAACTTTAAGGTAAAATCGTATTGCATTTGAATTTTTCCGGAGATGACGAAGTCTTCCAGTCCGGCAGAAGAAAAATGATCAGACAGTTGAAGGTAAAAGGCATCGGCATCTGGCTTTGCCTCAAAGGTTTCATGTTCCAACCATAAAAGTACCGAACCATCTTCTCTACCAAAGTAGTTGCCCAGCATTCCTAAAGAGTCTAGAATAGACGGTGTAAAACGGTTTATTTTGGGAAGCAATGGATAGGTGTTGGTGCCAAAGGGAGTAATTTGTATGCCTTTCAGATCTAAGGGGCTTTCTATGCGTTTTACCTCGGGCCACTGATCAAGGGTTTGTTTATGGAGCTCAACGCTATCGAGGAACGGTTGGGTGAGGCCTTCCTTGTTTTTTAGCACCACAAACAGAAAATCGTTGAATTGCCCAAACTCGTCAATGAACTCATTGTAATAGGCAAGGTCATCATCACCCTCGGGGAAAAAACTATTGAAGCTATAGTTGAACCGAAGGTCATTGAGTTTAGTACCAAAAAACAGGGTGATGGCCAACAGAATGAATAAGTGCCAGCGCGCTTTGGAGGTGTTAAGATAAAAGCAGGTGGTTAAAAAAACTTCCCAGCCATTTTCCTTGTGATCTGACTTCGGTTTACCCACATTTTCCGTTAATTTGTTCACTAGTTCAAATCTAAAAATACCCTACAGAAAATGAGGCAATACCACGAATTGTTGAGACATATTTTGGAGAATGGAGTGGACAAGGGCGATAGAACCGGCACTGGTACCCGAAGCGTGTTTGGGTATCAGATGCGATTCGATTTGTCCGAAGGCTTTCCGGTGGTAACGACTAAAAAACTCCATCTGCGGTCTATTATTCATGAATTGCTTTGGTTTCTAAAAGGAGATACGAACATTAAGTACCTGAAAGATCATGGGGTACGAATATGGGATGAATGGGCAGATGAGAATGGTGACCTAGGGCCTGTTTATGGCTACCAATGGCGGCATTGGCCCGATGGCAAAGGAGGTACTATTGACCAGATTACCAAAGTGGTTGAAAGTATTAAGAATAACCCTAATTCGCGCAGGCATATTGTAAGTGCATGGAATGTGGCCGATGTAGATCATATGGCTCTGCCTCCCTGTCATACCATGTTTCAATTCTACGTGGCCAATGGTAAGCTCAGCTGTCAGCTTTACCAACGGTCGGCCGATGTCTTTTTAGGGGTTCCTTTCAACATAGCCTCCTATGCCTTACTCGTGTTAATGATAGCGCAGGTTTGTGATCTGGAGCCGGGCGAGTTTGTTCACACTTTTGGCGATGCTCACCTCTATTCCAATCACTTCGATCAGGCCAGGTTACAGTTAACAAGAGACTTTAGGCCTCTGCCAACAATGAAACTGAATCCTGAAGTGAAGGATCTGTTTTCATTTACCTATGAGGATTTTGAACTAATAGGTTACGATCCGCATCCGCATATTAAGGCCGAAGTAGCTGTGTAAGTATTGGCTTTAAAAAAGCCAGAGGGTTCTCTTTCCTTTGAGTACTATTCATAAAGTGAGAATAATACCTGATGCCCGATGCATTGGTAGTAAAAATACATTGTGCTGTTGGGAGTACCTCAGGGTTGGCTTTTACCTCATTCACTACCATGCCGGCCTTTTCGGCTTTTTCAAGCACAGCCCTTCGCATAATACCTTCTATACAGCCGGTGTCTAAAGAAGGAGTAAATAGCTCACCATTGGTTACCCAAAACAAGTTGGCCATGCTGGCTTCTGCCAGGTGTCCTTCGGTACTTAGTAACACAATCTCATCCCATTCATTTTCTGCCCTTTCTTTTCCTGCCAGTACATAGTCTATGGCATTTGTTCTTTTGGCAAAGGAGTAGAGGGTATGCCGGGTGGTAATGGTTTGGCTCAAGCCAATAGTGCCCAGGCCTTCAAAAAATGGTTTGTGAGAGGGCGTGCACTCCAACAGAAAGCCGCAGCTGTTTTGCTCCGGGGCATACAGTCCGCCTTCATTTCTCCATACTATGAGCTTGGTTCGTGTGGCGCCTTTAACAGTGTTCTCTTTGCACAATTGCTCAATACTGTCGCGCACATAGTTGGGGGTCAACACTTCAGGAGCCTTCATGCCGTAGACCGTGGAGGCACGCAACAGCCTTTCCAAATGCCAATCAATTAAATCAATTCTGTCCGGGCCTGTAACAATCGTTTCGAATAGGCCGTCTCCATAACAAAATGCACGATTGCTTGTTAAAATCAGCGGTTTGGAAGTGTCAATAATTCGGGAGTTAAATATTGCTTTCATGGAGGGTATTCACCTTTCAAACATAATCGAAAATCAAGTAGGGCATATTTATCTAATATTGAAAACATAATTTGGATGATCTATGGCAGAGCAAAGTAGTGTGTTTGATATGATTGGTCCTGTAATGATAGGCCCCTCCAGTTCTCACACCGCTGGAGTTGTTAGAATAGGGCGTGTAGCCCGCAAGATTTTAGGTAAGGCTCCTGAAACTGCCGACATAACGTTTTACAATTCTTTTGCCAGAACCTATGAAGGCCATGGCTCTGACCGTGCAATTATTGCCGGGCTAATGGATTTTAAAACAGACGATGACCGGATTAAAACCGCCCTCGACCTGGCCAAAGAAGCTGGCTTTCAGTACAAATTTAAGTCGGTAGGCAATGCATCTGTTATGCACCCAAATACGGTTAAGGTGGTAGCTACCAGTGGAGACCGCACCATTGAGGTGGTGGGTGAGAGCCGTGGTGGCGGGGTGATAAAAATTGGCAGTGTAAACGGTTTTGGAGTAGGGTTCAATGCCAACCTGAGTACAATGATTATAATGGCAGCCGATAAAAAAGGAGCTATTGCCTTTATTGCCACAGTTTTAGCCAATGAAGATTGCAACATTGCCTCCATGGCGGTTAACCGAAAAGGTAAGAACGACCGAGCCTGTCACGTGATAGAAATGGACTCTAAACCCTCGCAGGTAACCATCGATTTTCTGAAACATTTGAGCTGGATAAATGAGGTCATATTTATTCCGGATATAGATTTTTAAATACAAATCATGAAGTTGAAAAAAACAATAATTTTTGGGCTGGGAATGCTCCTGAGCTTTCACTTGGCTCAAAGTCAGGAAGGTCAAACAACTTTCACTCTGGAAGAGTGTATTAATTACGCCTGGGAAAACAACCTGAGCGTAAGAAGCAATCAACTAAACCAATTGGGCAATGAAATAGCCCTGAAGCAATCCAGATTTGCCCTGTTGCCAAGCGTAAGTGCCAACGGAAGCGTGGGTAAATCGTTCGGTAGAAGTATTGATCCGGTATCTAACTCCTTTGTGAGTCAGGATTTCACTACCGGAGGTCTCTCTGCTAGTTCGTCTGTGGTACTCTACAGCGGAGGAGCTCTTAGAAATACCATTAAAAGAAATGAGCTGAATCTGGAAGCCAGCGGATTAGACCTTGAAAAAGCTAAGAACGACATAGGCTTGCAGGTGGCGACTAACTTTCTAAACGTACTGCTCAATCAGGAACAACTGCAAAATGCAAGGTACCAGCGAGAGGCTACAGCCGCACAATTAGATCGTACGACCAAATTGGTGCAGGCAGGCTCTCTGCCCATTACCAATCAGCTTGATTTAGAGTCTCAGTTGGCTTCTAACGAAGTTCAGGTAGTGAATGCCGAAAACGCTTTGAACCTGGCTATGCTTAATTTGAAGCAGGCTATGCAGATGCCAGCAGAGGTAAACCTTCAGTTGGAGGCACCAACCCTGGAGATTGAATCAGTTAGGCTGGCTATGAGCAACCCTTCTAAGATTTATGAAATAGCACTAGACAATCAACCCGATGTAAAGAGTGCCGAACTGGGAATACAGAGCAGTGATATGGATGTAAAAATTTCTAAAGGAGCTTTCCTGCCCACCTTGTCATTGAGCGGTAGTATTTCTACCAACTATTCCGATCAGGCAAGGCAGCTTACCGGTACACAAGAGGTTGTTGTGCCTGCCCAGGAAATTGGCTTTGTGCAAGGGACCAACGAGACCGTTTTTTCCAATCCAAGAACGCAAACCGTGCCCGTATTTTCTGATTCATACAGGTTTACTGACCAGTTTAATGATAACCTGGGGCAATCCGTTCGGGTAAACCTGAGCATTCCTATCTTCAACCGTTATGGAAATACTGCCAACCTACAGCGTGCAGAGATTAATAAGCAGCGTGCAGAAATTCAGGCCCAAACGGTGAAAAATACACTGAGACAAAACATTGAGTCGGCTTATAACACGGCTTTGGCCGCTTTGAAGTCTTACGAAGCTTCTCAAAAGCGAGTAGCGGCCCTCGAAGAATCATTCCGGGCCACTGAGCAACGGTACAATGCGGGTAGTGCCAATTTTGTGGACTATCAGGTGGCCAACAACAACTTATTTGCAGCCAGAACTGACCTTGTTCGGGCCAAGTACGAATACATATTCCGTGCAAAAATTTTAGACTTTTATTTGGGTAACCCAATCACTTTAGATTAAGAACAACAACATGGCTAAGAAGAAAAAAGGATCGAATCGAATTGTCTGGATACTACTGATAGCAGTAGCCGCCATTATGATATTTGCTATTGTAGGTAAGCAAGCAGGCTTTATTGGTGGTGCGAAAACCTTGTCTGTAGAAATGGCAAAGGTAAGCCGTAACACCATTATAGAAAAAGTTACTGCTTCGGGCGTGGTTCAGCCAGTAACAGAAATTATCATAAGCCCCGATGTTGCAGGGGAAATTATAGAATTGAATGTAGAAGAAGGAGACTTTGTCAATGAGGGCATGGTGCTGGTTAAAATCAGACCTGATAACTTACAGTCAGCCTTAGATAGAGCTCAGGCCAACCTTAACCAGCAATTGGCCAACCTAGCCTCTGCCAAGGCCAACAAGGCCCGCAGCGAGGCACAGCTCACTCAGGCAGAACTTGCTTTCAAAAGGGCAGAGCAATTGAGAAAAGAGAATGTGATTTCAGATGCCGATTTTGAAACGGCTCAGTCTAACTATCTCACGGCCAAGTATAACCTGGAGGCGGCAGAAGAAAGTGTGAAGGCAGCCGAATACATTATCAAATCGAGCCAAGCTACAGTTGATGAAGCTAAGGAAAACGTGAGGCTCACTGTGGTTACGGCTCCTGCCAGTGGTACAATTTCTAAACTCAACGTAGAGAAGGGAGAGCGTGTGGTAGGTACTCAGCAAATGGCCGGTACAGAAATGATGCGTCTGGCAGACCTTAACCAAATGCAGGTTGAAGTAGATGTAAACGAGAATGACATTATTCGAGTGAGTGTGGGTGATACCTCAATTATTGATGTGGATTCTTACTCTCAGATGGATAAAAAGTTTAAGGGTATAGTCACTCAAATTGCAAACACGGCTAATCCAAAAGCTTCGGCCGATGCGGTTACAGAGTTCAAAGTAGAAATAAGAATTCTCAACGAGAGTTTTACCGACCTGCTATCGGAAATTAATGGTCCTTCACCTTTCCGTCCGGGTATGACAGCCAGTGTTGAGATTATCACTACAACCAAGCAGAATGTACTTTCAGTGCCCTTAGCGGCTGTAACTACCCGTAATCCTAACCTCAAAGGAGCTAACGGAGAAAATGATAATGAGACAACAGCTACACCGGCTTCTAACCGACTGGCCAGTGAAGACAACCTCAAAGAAGTTGTTTTTGTAAATGAAGGGGGCGTGGCTAAAATGGTAGAGGTAACAACCGGCATTAGCGACTTCGACAATATTGAGATACTATCCGGTTTAGATGAAGGTCAGGAGGTTATTTCAGGGCCATTCTTTGTAGTGTCTAAGCGATTGAAGGATGGGGATTTGGTAGAAAAAATGCAAGCCAAAAAGCCGGCTGCTGCTCCTGCAACGAACTAATTAATACAGACTCATAATTATCAATTAAGAAGCACTCCTAAAGGGGTGCTTTTTTGTTGAATACGGATGACCAAAAGTTTTGCAGATAAGGTTAGACCTGCGAAGTGAATGACCTTAGCGTTTTGTATAGCCTATGAAGCGGCAGCCCCATCACATTGTAATAGTCGCCCTCAATTTTATGTATACCAATCATGCCAATCCATTCCTGAATGCCATAGGCTCCTGCTTTATCGAAAGGCTTATAAAGGTCTATGTAATGGTCTATTTCAGCGGCTTCGAGAGCATCGAAGTAGACCAATGTACTTTCTGAAAATGAGGTGATTTTATTTTGGGTTTTGAGACATACGGCTGTGATTACCTGGTGACTATTGCCGGAAAGAGCCTGCAGCATGGTTTTGGCATCATCTCGGTTGGCCGGTTTAGCCAACGCCCTGCCATCGCATATCACAACTGTATCGGAAGTAATAACCAATTCTGAGGCTAGTAGGTCATCAAAAGCTTCGGCCTTCTTTCTGGCAATGAACTCTGCCATTTGGGTGGCTTCCAGATGAGTAGGGAATGTTTCGTCAACAGGCCTAACCCGAACTTCGAAGTCAAGCCCCAGGTTCTTTAGTAGCTCCTGCCTTCTGGGAGATTTACTCCCAAGGATTAAACGGTAGGGTAAATTCATCATCCTTTATAGATCCGAATAAATAGCCACAAATCACTTTTGGGTAAAAATATGTCGATTTTTGAGGTAATGTATAACCGGAATGACATACCTCCTTTACCGTGTCCATGCTTATTTCTTTGGTTATGATGGCAAACTGGGCTTCGTTGCGAATGGTTTTGCTCAGGCAGGTGGCGAAATTTCTTTCGAAAGAAATGTTTCTGGATTTTCGCTGGTCTTTGCCTTTTATACCAAGTGCTTTCTCTATGATGAAGTAGTGCATCACGGTAAGATCCAGCCGCTTTACAACCTCTGGAAAATTCCACTCCATTGCATCCAGTGCTTCAGGCTTCAGTCGTACTTTAAAGGTTTCATCTTTAAAAAGAAGACCAAAAGCCCATTGCTTACCCAGAATTATCTCCGTAATGTCATACGGATTTTCTATAGGGCGAATGAAGAAATAAGGCTCCAGCTTCTTCATAAACTCCTCTCGGCTAAAATCGTTAATGCCGTTTATGAGTCGGTGAGTCGGCAGAATGCGAAGGTCATCAGCCTCGCCATTGGTGAGGTACATAAGGTGAAAATTAAAGCCTTCATGTCCTCCGGATCCTTGTTTTTCTACCATCTCCTGCCTGTACTGTATGGAGCTCTCCAGGCGGTGATGACCATCGGCAAGAATGATTTTCTCAGGGCCTAGTTTGTCGATGAACTTTTGAATAATGTTTCGATCGTGGATCACTGAAAGTACATCTTTTACCCCTTGGTAGTCTTCCGTTTCATAAATAGGGTTTAGCTGGCTTTCATCCATGTATTGCTCCAGCTCAAAGTCAGGATCGAAGTATAGACCGTGAGTAGGACTAACGTTCAGTTCTGTTGCTTTCAATACTTCTACACGATCGGCTACCGAGTGAGGGATGGTGTTTTCATGCCTTAAAATAACGGAGTCGGGTTTTCCCCAATCAGTGGCTTCTATGAAGCTAACGAACCCCTTTCTTACGTAATTTTTATCGCTTCCCGGTAGGGCAAAATGCTGGTAATACACATAAATTCCGGGAATTGGGTCTTGCTCAATTATTCCTTTCTCTTTCCACTGGGTAATGGTATGCCGTGCTTCTAGCGGACTTTCCGAGTTCAATGGAACGCTCAGGTGTATGCTGTTGTAAGGTATAGCATATAGAGCGTCTCGCTGTTTTTCGGAAATCACATCGAACAGCGGAGAGGTTAGCTCATCTATAGTACGAGATAGCTCCTTGTTGTATCTCCATGCCCTAAAGGGTAGAATTTTCGCCATACTATTGCTTTGCTCTCAACTTCCATTTACTCAACTGTCCGCTCGCATCGGCACGGTTGGTAGCTTTTTTCTTTTCTTCAAGGGCATAGGCAGCCAGAGCAATCGCTATGGTTTCTTCCTCTTCATTATGAGCATCAAGATACTCCGGTTTAAAGTGATTTTGAACAAACTTTGTATCGAAGTCACCGCTGATAAAGGCACCGTGCTTCAGGGCAAAGGAGCAGAAGTCGAGCGTGGTGCTAATGCCTGTGATTTCGTATTCATTGATGGCTCTGAGCATTCTCATTCTGGCTTGTTCCCGGTTTTCACCCGTAGCCACAAGTTTGGCAATCATAGGGTCGTAATAGATCGGAATATCCATGCCTTCTTCAAAGCCATCATCTACACGGATTCCCGGCCCCTGGGGTATCTTATAGGTTTCAAGACGGCCGGTTTCGGGAAGAAAATTCTCTTTGGGATTTTCAGCATATACCCGTACTTCAATGGAGTGTCCTTTAATCTTCAAGTCTTCCTGGCTGAAGCTTAGCGGGTGTCCTTCGGCAATCCGTATTTGCTCTTTTACCAGATCAATGCCTGTTATTTCTTCGGTCACAGGATGCTCTACTTGTAAACGCGTATTCATTTCCAGAAAGAAGAAGTCGAGATTCTCATCTACAATAAACTCTACCGTTCCTGCACCGTAGTAGTCGCATGCTTTTGCCACACCAATGGCTGCTTCTCCCATAGCTTTTCTTAATTCGGGAGTTAACACGGATGAAGGGGCTTCTTCAATTACTTTTTGGTGTCTGCGTTGTATAGAGCATTCTCTTTCGAAAAGGTATACCAGGTTGCCATGCTGATCGCCCAGCACCTGAATTTCTATGTGCCGAGGTGAACCGATGTACTTTTCAATAAAGACAGATTTATCTCCGAAAGCCGATTCGGCTTCGCTCATGGCACGCTGCATTTGCTCCTGAATATCCTCAGGCCGCTCTACCACACGCATGCCTTTTCCTCCGCCTCCGGCACTGGCCTTAATGAGTACGGGGTATCCAATATCTTCAGCAATTTTTCGGGCTTCGGCCAAGTCTGTAACGGCATGGTTTACCCCAGGAATCATGGGCACGTTGTATGCTTTAACAGCATTTTTTGCGGCAAGTTTATCGCCCATTACTTCTATAGCGTGTGTAGAAGGGCCAATGAAAATAATGCCTTTTTCGGCCACCTTTTTGGCAAATGTGGCATTTTCAGAGAGGAAACCATAGCCGGGGTGAATAGCATCTACGTTTAATTCAAGGCAGATGTCTATGATTCTATCCATCTTAAGGTATGACTGATTGGATGGAGCCGGCCCAACGTTTACGGCTTCATCGGCATAGCGCACGTGTGGTGAATGAACGTCTGCATCGCTGTAAATGGCCACGGTTTTGATGCCCATTTCGCGGGCAGTTCTCATTACACGGATGGCAATCTCGCCTCGGTTGGCCACTAAGATCTTCTTAATTTTACTTTCTGACATAGGCTCAAATTCTCGCTTGCAATGCTAATTAATAATATTGGTTTTGAGAACCAATCAGTCTTTTATATGTGTCTCTATTTTTGATAAATGGTTATTATAGTATTACCTTTGCGTCTTCTTTGAATAAGTGAGAATCGACTATTAAAGCACTAAGGCGTTGGATTTATTTGAAAAATTATTGTCTAATCAAGGCCCACTAGGCAAGCATTCAGACGTATCAGAAGGGTATTTCATGTTCCCAAAACTAGAAGGAGAGATAGCTCCAAGAATGAAGTTCATGGGAAAAGAAGTATTGACCTGGAGTTTAAACAATTACCTGGGTTTAGGTAATCACCCCGAAGTAAGAGAGGTTGATGCTCAGGCAGCTGCCGACTGGGGAATGGCATACCCGATGGGAGCCAGAATGATGTCTGGTAATACCAGTTATCATGAGCAACTCGAGCAGGAATTGGCCGAGTTTGTAATGAAAGAGTCGGCTTACTTGCTTAACTATGGCTACCAAGGAGTTTTATCTATTATAGATGCTCTGGTAGATCGTAAAGATGTAATAGTGTATGATGCAGAGTCTCATGCCTGTATCATCGATGGAGTGAGGCTTCATATGGGCAAACGTTTTGTTTTCCCTCATAACGATATTCAGAACCTTGCCAAGCAGTTGGAAAGGGCTACAAAAATTACCAAAGAAACCGGTGGAGGTATTTTGGTAATAACTGAAGGGGTTTTCGGAATGACCGGTAACCTGGGTAAGGTAAAGGAAATTGCCGAGCTGAAGAGTCAGTTTAATTTTAGGCTTTTGGTAGATGATGCACATGGTTTTGGAACTATGGGGGCTACCGGAGCCGGCTCAGGCGAGCACTTGGGTTGTCAGGATGAAATAGACCTTTACTTCTCTACTTTTGCCAAGTCTATGGCGGCTATTGGTGCCTTTGTGGCTGGAGACAAGGAGATCATTAAGTTCCTTAAGTATAACATGAGATCTCAGATTTTTGCCAAGTCTTTACCAATGCCCTTTGTCATTGGCGGTCTTAAAAGGCTCTCTATGTTGCGCGATAATCCGGAGCATAAGAACAAGCTTTGGACGATTGTTAACGCTCTGCAAAGTGGCTTGAAAGAGAAAGGCTTTAGCATTGGTACAACAGAATCTCCGGTTACTCCTGTGGTATTGAACGGTACAGTAGGAGAGGCTGCAGCACTGAGCAAAGACCTGAGAGAGAACTTCAATATTTTCTGTTCGGTGGTTATTTATCCGGTGGTACCTAAGGGTATGATCATACTTCGTCTTATACCTACGGCATCGCACTCTTTGGAGGATGTTGAGGAGACCATCGCAGCCTTTGAAGCAATTAAAGGAAAACTTACATCAGGGGAGTATAGAAAAGAAGAGTTGGCCCTCGCCTTTGGTGAGTAAAACTCAAAAAAAAGTGCCTCTATTGTTGTGAATAGAGTATTTTGCTTTATATTGCTCTGAATTAAACAATATTATCAACAACCTTAAAACACGATAAATATGAGTCAATTTGCCAAAGTAAAAGCATTAGTAGATTCACTTGAGGACGATTTCGCAAAATTCTATGACAAAGGTAACCAGGCTGCTGGTACTAGAGTTAGAAAAGGAATGCAAGAGCTTAAGAACCTAGCTCAGGAAATCAGAATCGATGTTCAAAACATCAAGAATAGCTAATACGGAAACCGTATTTATATAAAGAGGCCAATCAATTGCTTGATTGGCTTTTTTATTGTCTCAATTTTTGGTTTAGAGCAACGCGGCTATCCTCTGCTTAAGTTCTTCAGTAGCAGGGAGTAAGGGTAGTCTTACCTGATTGTTACATACCCCTTTTTGTCTCAATACCTCTTTTATCCCAACCGGATTACTCTCTACATACATTAGCGGGTTTATAGCTTCAAAGCTGTTAGAAATCTCCTTAGACTTTTTAAAATCGCCACTCAGTGCCAATCGGGCTATCTGACTGAATTCTATGGGAAACCCATTGGCCAAAACTGAGATAACTCCACAGCCGCCCATCTCCATAATTTCGGTGGTAATGAGGTCGTCTCCGGAAATAAGTAGAAAGTTTTCTGGCTTTTGGGTGGCTATACTTTGGCACTGATCGAGCTTGCCTGAGGCCTCTTTTATACCCAATATGTTAGGATGTTGGGCCAGAGCAAGCGTAGTTTCGGCCAGCATGTTTGACATTGTTCTGCCCGGAACATTATAAAGTATTACCGGAACCGGGCTTGCATCGGCCACTTTTTGGAAGTGAGCAATAATACCTGCCTGACTAGGCTTGTTGTAGTATGGACTCACTGAGAGTAGAGCGTCTACTCCATCGAAGTTTGTATCGTTTATTTCATCGAGTACGGCCGCGGTATTGTTGCCGCCAATGCCGTATACTATGGGTAATTTCTTCGTGTTATTTTCTCGCACGAAGGCTAGAATTGCTTTTTTCTCGCTTTTAGTGAGTGTAGCTACTTCACCGGTTGTTCCCATAACAACGTAATAGTCAACTCCCTCGCTGGTGAAGTCGAGTACTCGCTTAAGACTATCATAATCTACCAGCCCTTCTTGAGTGAATGGCGTTATAAGTGCCACTCCTGTTCCATGTAATTTTTCCATTTACCTGATTGCCTTAATGTATTTAACCATTTGCTCTGCAAAATTAGCAGTCCCGGCACTTTTGTTGATACCAATCATCAATTCATAATAATTGGTGGCCGTTTCAGAGTGAAAACCAACCCTGCACTTGGCTTTTGTTCGATTTAACAGCGTTTGAGCAATTTCGTTCAATTCAAAATCGAGATGTAGCAGATAGTCGAAAGAAGTGTCTAAAAAGCTTTCGGTTTCCGGAGAATTAAGTTTGCCCCAACTGCTAATCTGGTCGATTTTCAGAGTGGCACGGTTGAGAGATGGTACTTCCTTTTGGTTCACAAAACAAAGCACTTGAATGTGCTTATGCTTACCCAGTTCTTCAACCAGCTGGTTTATGCTTTCTTCTTTCTTTTCGCCTTCATAGGTATAGAGAACGCCAATGTTAGTGGCCTTTTCGTATGGTGGTATAGGCTCTTTGTACTCGCGTTTTCTGGGCTTATTGACAAGCCCCAGAATCTTCCTTCCTAGTATTGACATTTAGCTGTTGATGAGTTGAATGAATTCATCTTCTGAGATGATTTTAATGCCCAATTGAGTGGCCTTTTCCAATTTGGCAGGTCCCATGTTTTCTCCGGCCACAAGGTAGTCTAGCTTAGCGCTGATGGATGAGACTACTTTGCCGCCATTCCGTTTAATCTTTTCCTTCAATTCGTCTCGCGAAAACTGATGAAATACTCCACTGATTACGAAAGAAAGATCTGTCAGTTTTTGGCTTTCACTTACCTCTTCCGTTTCTTCTATCTGGAAGTGGAGTCCGGCTTGCTGAAGATCGGCAATTAGTTTCTGATTTTTTTCATGGCTGAAGAAATCTGTCACACTCTCGGCAATGCGTTCTCCAATTTCGGGCACGGCAACCAATTCTTCCAAGGAGGCATTCATCAGGTTGTCAATAGTTTTGAAGTGGCGGGCTAGTTTCTCTGCCACGGTTTGGCCAACGTAGCGGATACCCAGGGCAAACAGAACTCGTTCAAAGGGTACTTTCTTCGATTCTTCAATGGCTTTTATGATATTGGAAGCTGATTTTTCCCTTAGGCTTCGGGCACTGTATTCACCTTTTTTCTCTGAGAAAATACGAAACTCCAGGCCGTTCAGGTCATCGAAAGTGAGCTGGTATAGGCCGGCATAGTCATGAATTAACCCTTTATCCAGAAGGCCTCTGAGTGTTTCTGAGCCAAGACTGTCTATATCCATGGCTTTCCGTTGAATAAAATGCTCAATTCTTCCCAGTATTTGAGGAGGGCATCCTTCTGTATTGGGGCAGTAATGATTTGCTTCTCCTTCTTTCCGTATAAGTTCGGTCTGGCATTCCGGGCAATGGCTTATGTAGCTTACCGGTTGACTGTTTACCGGCCGGGCCAGCGGGTCTACACCGGTGATTTTAGGGATGATTTCTCCACCTTTTTCTACGAATACTGTGTCGCCCAGGCGGAGATCCAGGCGTTCGATCTCGTTGGCATTGTGCAGCGATGCTCTTTTAACGGTAGTTCCGGCCAAGAGCACGGGTTTTAAATTGGCTACGGGAGTAACGGCTCCTGTGCGGCCCACCTGGTAAGATATACTTTCTAAAACGGTTGAGGCACTTTCGGCTTTGTACTTGTAGGCAATGGCCCAGCGAGGGCTTTTGGCTGTGAACCCAAGTTCGTTTTGATGGTGGAGACTATCTACTTTTATTACTACTCCATCGGTTTCTGATGGGAGTTCGTGTCTTTTGGTTTCCCAATAGGCTATATAGTCGAGTACTTCTTCTATAGATTGGCAACGTTTGTAGGTCTGTGAAACATTAAAGCCCCATTTTTCCAGCAGGGCAATAGACTCAGAATGAGTATTTACCTCAACGGATTCGCCAAGAAGGGAGTAGAGGTAACAGTCGAGTTTTCGGTAAGCAACTACCGAAGAGTCTTGCATTTTTAGCGTACCCGAAGCTGCGTTTCTGGGGTTGGCCAGAGGCTCTTCTCCGGCATCAATCCGTTCAGCGTTGATCCGGGCGAACTGCTCTTTTGGAAAATAGACTTCTCCTCTAACCTCAAAACTATCAGGAGTTTGTGTGCCAATACGCAAGGGTATACTTCGTATGGTTTTAGCATTGGCGGTAATGTCGTCTCCTTGTGTGCCATCGCCACGGGTTACTGCGCGCTTCAATATTCCTTTTTCGTAGGTTAGGCTCAGAGCCACTCCATCGAACTTTAGTTCGCAGAAGTATGCATACTCATTAGTTCCCAGTCCTTTTTTTACCCGATTATCCCAGTCTATAAGTTCTTCTTTAGAATACGTGTTGCCCAAAGAAAGCATGGGATATTTATGAACAACCGTTTCAAAGTTTTTGGTTATGGTTCCTCCTACACGTTGGCTGGGGGAGTCTTCGAACTTGAACTGAGGAAACTTGTTTTCAAGGGCAATAAGTTGCTCCAATAATTGATCGAACTCAAAGTCTGAAATTTCAGGTTGGTCTTTCTGATAATAGAGTTCGTTATGGTAATTGATTTGCTCTGTGAGCTTTTTAATTTCGGAGAGGGCTTGTTGCTCGGTCATGGGAGTTAATTGAGTTTTTCAAGCGATGATTGTATTTCTGCTTCTGTGTTTTCCAACTTGGCTTTGCAGTCGTTGATTAGCTTTGTAGCCTCTTTAACCAGACTCGACAGTTCGTCAATGTCGGGGTTTTGGTTTTCAATTCTCTCCACAATTTCATTGATTCGCTGGAGAGCTTCTTTATAGGTTGTTTTACTGCTCATTTTCTATGTTTGTCACCTTGCTTTCAATTTGTGTGTGTTGATTTTTGGTGATCAGCACGTCTCCCACTGCAATCGGCTGTTGGTTGATTGACCTTCCATTTTTCAGGGTAATGGAGTATCCGCGCTTAAAGATTGTTTCCGGGTCTATGAGCTTAATCTTATCCTCCAGACCCGTCAACAGAGAACGGCTTTTTTCTACCTGCGCTCTGCTGGCGAATTTAAGCATATGTTGTTTATCTGACAGAAGCTGTTGGGCTTGTTTTAGATAATTGAGGCCTGATCTTTCAAGCCGATGCCCCATTTGAACTAACTGTTGCCGAGCCATATTAAACTTATCTCTCACCCCTCTTTCTACACGTGTATTGAGATCGTAGAGTTGGTTATAGAACCGGTCCATGCCTGAAATAATAAATTCGGCTACGGCTGTTGGCGTTTTCAATGCTGTGTTGGCCACAAGGTCGGCTACTGTCTGGTCACGTTCATGACCAATGCCCGTAAGAACCGGCAGTGGAGCCGAGGCAATGAGTTTGGCCAGGTTGTAGCCATCAAAACTGTCCAGATCGGTTTGGGCACCACCCCCTCTGATTATGGCGATGAGGTCGTACTTTTCTTGGCGCTGTCGTATGTTTTCCAACGCTTTGGCAATTGAGTTTTCGGTTTCTGTTCCTTGCATGGTGGCGTTAAAGCTTTCAATCAGAAAATCGTAACCTTGTGAGTTGTTTTCTAGCTGATCGATGAAGTCGCCATATCCTGCTGCGGTGAGTGAGCTAATGACGGCTATCCGCTGAGGTACCAGAGGTAGGGGCAGCGACTTATTGAGGTTTAAAAAACCTTCTTCTTTGAGCTTGCGAATGGTTTCCTCTCTCTGCCGCGACCTTTCTCCAATAGTGAAGTTGGGGTCTATATCGTTAACGGTCAGGCTGAGCCCATATACTTCATGAAAATTGATACTCACATTGAATAGTACTTTGATGCCCGGCTTGAGGGTAGAACCTGTGGCTTGCTCGAATTGCTGGCTGAGTGTGCGGTAGGTATAGGCCCAGATGTTAGCTCTTATTTTGGCCTGAATAAAGTTATTCTCCTTTTCTACCAACTCCATATAGCAGTGGCCCTTCTGGTTGTTCCGAAGCTCACTTATTTCTGCAATGACCCAATAGGAACCAGCCAGGTTGTTTTCCAGCTGGCTTTTGATCAGGTGATTGAGTTGAAAAAGGGAGAGATGCGCCATGTTGCAAATTACGGCAAAGCCGGCAGGCTACAAACGAAAAAGAAAACATATACCTGAACAGTTTGGCGCGTTAGAGGCAGGTGGCTATGTGTTTAAAAAAGAACCGACTCTGCTGCTTTATGGGCAACAGAGCCGGTCGGGTTTTGTTATTACGAAGTTTTGCCTTCTAGTGATTTTGCTGGGGAAAATGTCTGTTTCCTCCATTATCCCTATTAGGCCTGTCTTTATCGTCACTAATGCGCTTCATTAAAGACCGTCTGAAATCAGAATCTATTCGAATAACCATCCATATCTGATTTTTATCGAGTACTTCGTTAAAACGGGTGAGGTATTTCTTTTCCAGATCGAGTTCTGCCTGTTTTTGCTCCAGATATACCTCAAGCATTTTATCGGCATTTTCATCGGTCATGTTTTTCCATCCGTTAGCCCCCACAAGGTTTCTTTTTTGCTCGTTGTATTTTTTACTCAAAGCGTCTTTTTCCTTTTCATATTCGTTGAAAATGGGCCAGAATTTTTGTGCGGTTTCGCTGGTAAGTTGCAGCCTGTTCGACAAAAAGGCTATGCGGGCTGCTTTTAATTTTTCCCAGTCGTCAGAGCTTCTGCCATTGCGGTCTTGTGCTACGACAAGGTTGCAGGCAATTGCCAACAAAAGTATATATGCGAATCTCATGATCTTAGTAGTCAAAATATTCAAAATGGTAATCCAATTCTGCATTGGTAGTTAGCAGGTCAGCAAAACTATTAAGTTCTTCGGCAATTATTTCGTCCAGTATCAGATCGAACGAGTCTACATCGCTGAAAATATCGTTTTGAAAGGCCTGTTGTGCATTGAGGTAATCAATTATTGTATCGTCAGAGACCAGCTCCAGGCCTGATTCATTGTTTTCGGGCAGTGCTTTAGGCGAAAGAAAGTAAAAGCTTGCGATAAGCACTAAGCTTGCCGCTACGGCCAGCCAGCGCATTGGGCTTTGCTTATAAAGCGGAACTACTTTACGTTCCCGGCCCACAGTTTTGGCCATTATTTCTTCCGTTAACTCTTCGAAGTAGTTTTGAGGAACCTCGAATGGAAGCGTCTTCAGCTTTTCATTTTTGTAAAGCGTGCTGTCTTCTCTTTCTGCGGCTTCAAGTATGTCTTTATTTAGCCGATCGAAATAACCCTCCGGTACCTCGAAAATATTCTTGGCCAGTTCGGGTTGGTCTTCAAGCTTAATATGTCGGCCTTTTTTGTTCATGGTACTTTGATTTTCAAATGGTTAGAAGGTTTAATCTGCGTTCAGTTCTTCCTCTACTTTTTTAACAGCCAGGTGAAAGCTGGCTTTTAAGGCACCCACGCTGGTGCCGGTTATTTCTGCTATTTCTTCGTACTTCAGGTCATCGAAATATTTCATGTTAAACACCAGTCGCTGCTTTTCGGGCAGTTTTAGTACGGCTTTTTGGAGTTTCATCTGAATCTCATCTCCGTTAATCAATTGACCGTGTGTCAGGTGGTTAGAAAGTTCTTTGTGAACATCGTCTATAGAGAGTGCAGTTCTTCGTTTAATTCGTTTGAGCTGATTCAGTGCTTCGTTGGTAGCTATTCGGTATATCCAGGTAAATAGCTGAGAGTTTTCCTTGAACTCATCGAGGTGTTTGTACACTTTAATGAAAACCTCCTGAGTCACATCGTCTGCATCGTCATGTGTAATAACAATCTTACGAACATGCCAGTACACCCGCTCCTGATAAGCCGAAACTAACTTCCGAAAGGCCCTTTCTCTTGTGGAGGGTTGCTTAAATTCGGTGAGTATTTCCTGTTCGTGCAAGTGGTGAAGTTTTGGAGTTAGATGCTACTGCGAATGAATGGTTTAATATAGTTGTACTAATTTACATTATGCTGCTGAATTTGAGGGGTTTTCTTACATTTGATAATGTGTATCTGCAGGTTTAGGACGCAAATTTTTTAATGTGTGTAATATTACGTTCAATGTACAAAACAAACCTGTGGTATAATGTGTATTTACTGACGTGGAAGAATTAGTACAATGTGTTAATTTTAGGCGTCATCCAACCAAAGACCCATGGGAATCGCGGAAGATATAAAACAGGGCAAGGACTTTAAGAGTTCTTACGAGAAATTGATAGTTAACATTCTTTACACCAACGGCTGGTTGTTAGACAAGCAGAACAAGCTGTTAAAGACCTTTGGTATCACCTCTCCGCAATACAATGTAATGCGCATACTAAGAGGCCAGTATCCTAAACCATGTACGGTAAACACTATTATAGAGCGTATGCTGGATCGTATGTCGAATGCTTCCAGAATTGTAGACAGGCTGGAAACAAAACGGTTGGTTGAGCGCACTATTTGTGAGACGGATCGAAGGGCAAAAGATGTGCTCATTACAGCTAAGGGGCTCAAAGTGCTGGAACAGGTCGATGAGGCGCTCGCATGCTGGATGAAAGGCTTCGAAGGCATTGATATTCAGTCGGTAGAGGGGGCCAGCGAGGTGTTGGATGCTATGCGGGCCTCTATCGAGTAACTCCATATTTTTTCAGCAAGGGCAGTACTTTATCCATCGGTAGTGCTTCAATGGTTCGGCCGTTGCCTTCCATGCGTTTAGCCGCTATTAGCGAATTAATTATGGCTTCTTCGGTGGCTTCAATGGCGGCCATAAATAATGGCGATATGTTGTCATTTCTCAATACATCGCCCGTGTCGGTTGTATGAGCGGTTTGGTATGCAATTCTCATGTTTTCGGCTGTAGAGGCAGCTATTACATAATCTCCACTACCGTTGGAGGCGATTCCCCCGGTTTTGGCCAACCCCAACATGGCTCTTTTGGCCAGCCTTTCCAGTTGTCTGGCATCCAGGGGAGCGTCAGTCAAAACTACAATCATGCATGAACCATCACTTTTCTCAATAGCACTCCTGAACGGGTACCGGTTAAGTTCTTGTCCTATGGGAGCTCCGGCAATGGTTAGGTTGCCGCCAAAGTTCGATTGTACCAGAACGCCCACCGTATAACCTCCCAATGTTTCCGGAAGCCTTCTGGATGAGGTGCCAATGCCTCCCTTAAACCCAAAGGCTATGGTGCCTGTTCCGGCTCCAACATTACCTTCGGTTACCGGGCCGGATTGTGCTCCCTGAATGGCTTTTATTACATGGTTTTCAGTAATGTGCATACCTCGAATATCGTTAAGGCCGCCATCGTTAGTTTCACCCACTACCGCGTTTACCGATCGTACATTTTCGTTGCCGGGTAGGTCAAGCGTATATTTGACAGTACCCTGTATGCCCATAGGTACGCTCAAGGTGTTGGTAAGAATAATAGGCGTTTCCAGGTTGCCTAACTCCTGCACCTGGCTGATTCCCGCGAGTTTGCCAAAGCCATTGCCAATATAAATGGCGGCCGGTACTTTTTCTTGAAAGATGTTTCCCGCATGGGGAAGAATGGCGGTTACCCCGGTTCTTACAGTTTCGCCTTCAATGAGAGTGGTGTGACCAACTTTTACCCCGGGTACATCCGTAATGGCATTCCATTTTCCGGTGGGTAGGACACCAATAGTAATGTTGTAATCTCTAGCTCGTTGGCCTATGGCCAGGTGAGTAGAGAGGAACAGAAGTATCAGAAATATCCCTTGCCTTTTCATCTCATCAAAATAGAGATTATCTGTCAAATTCGGAGCTACAGATGGTATAAGTGGGCTCTTTTAGGAAGTTTCACTATCTTCCGAGTGCTACTTTAATTAAAAGCTATGAATCACAAGGCCATCAAGCTTTCGTTGTACATCAACTATTTTGTTTTTGCCATTCTGCTCAATTCTGTGGGGATCGTTATTCTTAAGTCGCAAAAAGCTTTTGGGGTAGATGAGGTAGAAGCAAGCACTTTGGAGGGGTTTAAAGACATTTCCATAATGGTAACTTCTTTTCTTATCGCTTCTTTTCTACCAAGAATAGGATATAAAAAAGGAATGCTGACTGCCCTTGGGGTGGTGACCATAGCCTGCCTGGTAATGTATTTCGGTAATTCTTTTTTAACTACTAAGCTCCACTTCCTGATGGTAGGTATAAGCTTCGGTGTTATTAAAGTGGCTGTATACTCGGTAATTGGCCTGGTAACCAATAGCCAGAAGGAGCATAATAGTTTTATGAGCAATATAGAAGGGGTGTTTATGTTTGGAATTGCTCTGGCCTATTTTCTTTTCCCCGCATTTAATGTGCCTGACCAACCCAATGCATGGCTCAATGTATATTGGGTTTTGGCTGGACTTACTTCTGTGGCTTTTGTGTTGCTCTGGAAGGCACGGTTTGAGCACTCGTATGAAGCTCCCGGCAATAGCCTTTCGGCCGATTTTATGGAAATGATTTCTCTGATAGCCAAGGGTTTGGTACTGGTGTTTGTTGGAGCCGCATTTTTATTTGTGATGGTGGAGCAGGGAATAATGACCTGGCTGCCGACTTTTAACGAGAAGGTTATGCAGTTGCCTGAAAACGTGGCGATAATGATGGCGAGCATTTTGGCCATTTCGCTGGGTATTGGACGCTTGTTAGCGGGGCAGTTGTCGCGATTATTTTCATGGCATGTAGTTTTGGTAGTGAGCATATTAGGGGCAATGGCTATGGTGCTATTTGTGTTGCCTGAAGCTGTAAATGCCAATATAGATGGAGTGGAAACATTGGCGGATGTGCCCCTGATTGGCTACGCATTTCCCTTGGTTGGCTTGTTTATAGCTCCCATATATCCATTGCTCAATTCGGCAGTACTTAGTGCATTGCCTAAAAAGCTGCATAGTCCCATGTCAGGGCTCATTATTATTTTTTCAGCCTTGGGAGGTACCATAGGCTCTCGAATTGTAGGCTATCTTTTTAAAACACTGGGAGCCGAAAAAGCCTTTACCTATACGCTAATCCCTATGGCTGTTTTGCTTACCGCTCTGTTTATGCTTAAACGACTTACGGCAAGGGAGTTGGCTAACAAGAAATCTTAAACCTTTTGAAGAACCAATTGTCGAAACATTAATTTTTTAAACCTATAACAAACTATGAAAAACCAACTCAAAGCTATTTTTGGTCTCTCTGCATTGTTTTTTTTGACAAGTGCTTTTGTGGTAGCACCAAGCCCCAATGAAAGCAGGGATGCACAGGAGCAGGATGCTAAAATTGAACTTCCCGAAAATGTAAAAGCCATTGTAGAGAAGAAGTGTATGAACTGCCATAAACCCGATGCTCGTAATGAAAAGGCAAAAGAGAAGCTGCAATGGGTTAAGGTGCCTCAAATGAATAAAGAGGAGCAAGAGCATTTTGTAGCTGAAATGTTCGAGGTTTTGGAAGATGGTAAAATGCCTCCTGAAAGAATGGTAGAGCGTTTTCCTGAAATGAAATTGACCGAAGAAGAAACCAAAACCTTGTTGGCCTGGGTAGAGAAAGAAGAAAAGCGTCTGAAGGGCAAATAGCCTATCAGTTTTTGGCCTTTGGCAAAGCCGGGCTAGAGAAGGAGCCTCTCAAAATTCCGGATTCTGCTTACTCTTGAAGAGGAAAGCAGGAGTTTTGAGAGGCTCTTTTTTTATGGTTAACAAACCCGATCCGTGTGGTTATGAAAAACCTATTAGATTTCTTTAATCAGATCGATAAAGCCTGAGTTTTGCCCCTTAGGCCTTACCACCATCATAGGAATATCATTGTTGTACTGAATTAGTTGTTCAGCGCGACTTCCAATAAAGAGGGCAGTAGTAGATGTTCTTCCTTTTACGCCAATAAAAATAGCGCTCGGATTGTTTTCATGGGCAAAGTCTATGATATCCGTCACCGGATTGTCGTTGGTGTCTAATGAATAAACCACCTCAAGGTCTACCCCCTCATGGTCTATTTCTGACATGAATTTTTTGTAATCCTTTTCCGCATTGGCACGCATCACTTCGGCAAATTCCTCGTAGGTTTTGCCTGAGTAATGATAGCCCCCCGGCACTGTATATACGTTCTGACATACAATCTTTACTCCCGGATACTTACGGGCAACTTTAATGGCTTCTTCCATGGCAATTTTAGAGTGCTTGGAGAAGTCGCACGGAACATGCAACATGTTCACTGTAGGTTTAGCCTCTTCCGGAATGATGAATAGGTTACAGGCTGCTCTTCTGGCCAGACGGTTGGAAAGAACACCTCCTCCAATGAAGTTCTTGTGTCTTCCCATCATAATGAGATCTATGTTGTGTTTGTCTACAAACTTAAGAATGGCCTTAGACGGAGCTCCTTCTTTAATGTGATAGCTTGAGATATCTTGCAGATTTTTAGGGAGCGTATTTTTTACCAGTGTACTGATTTTACTTTTACGCTCTTCAATGGCCTTATCCTTAATTTCAGGGAAGTCTCGTAGTACCTCTTCCGGTATTTTTATCTCACTAATGCTGTTAAAGAAGTGAATCTCTTTGGTTTCATTGGTGGTGGCAATTACTTCCAAAAACCTCAGTAGTGTGCGGTCTGCATCTGAGGTATCCATCAAAACCATTATTTTTTCTCGTGAAGGCATAGACTAAGAATTCGGTGCAAAATTAATATTTGGTGAATATGCAAGGCGAATAAATATAGAAATAATATTCCTGGTTTTCTTCACTGGCCCTTGCCTCATAATTGATTGATAAGGTCTGCCAAAAGCTCTATTTGCTCTTTAGAATGTGTTGGAAATGATGCAATGCGGATTTGTTTTCCTTTGTATTGACCATAGCCATTGCCGATGACCAAACCTTTGGCTTTTAGGGCATCAATAATCACGCTAGAGCTTCCTGAAGTATTGGCTACAGCCACCGTTTGAGACCTCAGGTGTTTTTCGCTGACAAACGGAGTAAGTTCAGGGTGTTGCTCCAGGGTATGGTACAATAAGGCCGACTTGTAGCGTGCTTCGTGCCTGATGGTATCAATGCCTTTTTCTAACATATCTCCGGCAACTCGGCCTAAAAGGTATATACCCAATACATTGGCTGTATAAGTGGTTTGCCCTTTTTCCGCATTCTTCACCAGATTTGGGAGTGCCATGTAACTGCCTATGCTCTGACCACTTTGTAGCTTACTTTTGGCAGCCTCTATTGCCCTGGGGCTCACAATCCATACGCCCAGACCTGCAGGCAACCCAAAGCATTTTTGTACAGAAAAATAGACGCTGTCCACCATGGAGAAATTCAGATCCGTTACGGGGAGGGCCGAAACACCATCGACAGCTATAAGGGCTTCTTTATGCTTTTGACGAATGATATAAATACTTTCCGTAGGAAAGGCCACCCCGGTGGAGGTCTCATTGAGGGCCATTGTGACCAGTTCAGTATCTGAAGGAATAAGGTCCGGATTGGTATCCGGCAATTGGCCAAACGGGGCTTCGGCCTTTTCCGGACTCAGTTTCCAGTCGGTAGCAAAATCATAAAAGCGATTAGAAAAGGCACCATAGCAATAGTGAAAAGACTTTTGGGTGACGAAGTTTTGGAGCTGACGCTCCCAAATTTCTGTAGCCGAACTAAGGAAAAGCACACGGTAGTCGGCCGGAATATTCATGAGGGCTTTAAGGTTTTCTTCGGTTTGCCGGTAGTAGGCTTCGGCCTGAGCGCTACGGTGATTGATTTCCATAACCTGCTCTTTAAGAACGGCTTTTAGGTGTTCTTCTACCGTGAAATATAGAGCGGACGGGCCGGGGGTAAAGAATATTTTTTTAGGCATTGTTTTCTGCGGCTTTTAGTTCCTCAACATGTTGATGATAGTGTTTTCTTACAAAGAGAAAATAGAACACCAACGGGAACAAAAGTATCACTCCACAGATAAAAAACATCATGCCTATTCCACAATATTCGGCTACATAGCCAAGAGCAATTGAGCCGGCTCCAATGCCCAGGTCTACGGCTGAAAAGAAGGTAGCATTGGCGGCTCCTCTGCGCTCCATAGGAACCATATTGAGCGCCATGGTTTGTACCGTAGGCATTATGATGCCATTGCCAAAGCCAACTAATACACCCACAGCCATCAGTGGCCAAAAGCTATCGATATAACGCAACCAAATGAGCCCTGCTACAGTCACTAGCAGGCCTGTAGCTACCAAAGCAGAAGGGCCTCTTCGGTCCATAATTTTGCCAACAATAAGCCTTACAATCGCCACGCCTATGGCCATAAAAATAAAGAACAGAGCCCCTTGATTAATTTGCAGTTCATCGCTGTATATGCGTATAAATGAAATAATAGCCGCAAAAGGGAAAGCCCCTGTAAACATGACTATTGCAATGCGATTTACTCGCTTGTCGAACATTTTGGAGAGCTGAATTTTCGTTTCTCCGGTCTTGATTTTTGGCACTTTTACTACCAGAGCCAATACCAAAGCGGCCAGGGCTACAATGGCAGAAATGCTAAAAAGGTTTACGAAGTTGTTTTGGCCCATAATCTGGTCGCCTCCGTAGGGAGCTAAGGCAATGGCGAAGGTCATAGCCAGGCCAAAGTATCCAATGCCTTCTCCGCGCCTTGATTCAGGTATAAGGTCGGCTGCAATGGTGCTCCCCCCTGTGGTAATAGTTCCCCAGGCGATGCCATGAAACACCCGAATGATGAGTAGAATGAAAAAGGTCGAAGCCAGATGATAGGCAGCCGTAAGAATAGTAAAAAACAACAAAGCCCAAAGGTAAACCGATCTGCGGCCGTAGGCATCGAGCACATAGCCACAAAATGGCCTTACCAACAAGGCGGCCAGTGCATAAACGCCAATTATATAGCCTACCTGATTTTTGTTAGCATCGAGTGCGTTTACTGCATAAATGGGTAGAGTAGGGAGTAAAAAGTAAAAGGCCGAGGCCATTAAGAAATACGAAACAAAATGCAGGATGAAGTCCCGCGAAAGAATGTTGTCTTTATTTGGTGCCAATAGTCGAGTCGTGTCTAAACCTGCAAGCTACTAAAAAGTGGCTGGAAAACGTAAGATGGTGTACTTTATGAATGTCTGGCTGAAATAAGGTGCTTTTCTTTTTTCTTGAAACCAAAGGCTTCATAAGTTTGTATTATTAACGGGGAAAAAAGAAATACCCATTTGAGCTTAGACCAGTTTTCGAACTTTACAATTCTAACTCAAATACCGGGTGAATCCCTCTCAAAACAAGGCCTCATCCCGATTTTTCGGGACCTCGTACTTAGTGCAGGATAACAGTGGACTGTTGCGAGTTTAAAGGATAGCCCAAATCTTGTCTTTAATAGAGGTTCGAAAAGACCTCTGAGTTCTTATGGGTAAAATAAAAAGCCGCTTCAAAAGCGGCTTTTTATTTTAGGTGTTTCTGGTTAGAATTTCGTGCATAGCCGACACAAGCTCTTCTACATTGGTCTTGTTAAAACACATAGGAGGTTTCGATTTAATGACATTGTCGTGTGGGCCATCTGTACTTACCAGAATGTGCCTGTTTCTCAATTCGTTCTTAATAACGGAGGCCAGTTGAGTGTGAGGTGTCAGGTCATCATCGGCAATAATCTCTAAGCCCAGAAACAGCCCTGAACCCCTAATGTCACCAATTTGAGGAAACTTTTTTGCCAGGGCAGTAAATAGGTCCTTTTTATAATTGCCAACCTCTAAGGCATTTTTCTGTAAGCCTTCCTCTTCAATGGTTTCGAGTACGGCCAATCCTATTTCGCATGAAACGGGGTTTCCTCCGAAGGATGAGAAAAATTCCATGCCGTTATCGAAAGCATCGGCTATGGCCTGAGTACAAACCACGGCTGCCATGGGGTGGCCGTTGCCAATAGGCTTGCCCAGTACCACAATGTCCGGAGAAACCTCATGCATTTGGAAGCCCCAATAGTGGCTGCCCATGCGGCCAAAACCGGTTTGAACCTCATCGCTTATGTATAGGCTTCCACTGTTTCGTAGATGAGGGACGAGTTTTCTCAGAAAGCCATTGGCCAAAGGCACCTGGCCTCCGCAACCCACAATAGGTTCGGCAATGAAAGCCGCCAGAGGTTCACCCTGGCTCAAAAGGTTAATATAGTCTTGTGCATAAGCTTCTCCAGCGCTTGCTCCTCTGTAACGTCCCCTGTAGGAGTCGGGGAGTTCGGCTTCGACAATATTTTCTGCACGCCCGGTTCCTCCTTTTCCCATGTATTTGTAGGGGCTTATTTGAATGCCTGTGCGAGTGTTGCCATGATAGCCGTGTTGTACTACCCCAATGTTCGTTCGGGAGGTGAAGTTTTGGGCCAGCCGAATAGCAAGGTCACTGGCTGCGCTTCCGGAGTTTACAAAAAATACACGGTTGAGGTGATCCGGAAATTTGCTTAAGAGCTTTTCTGCATATTGGGGGAGTGCATCGTACAAGTACCGGGTGTTTGTATTGAGTTTTGCGATTTGACGTTGCGCAGCTTCTACAACTTTTGGGTGTTGGTGGCCTACATGCGGTATATTGTTATAGGCATCTAAAAACCGGTTTCCATGCCTATCGAACATGTATTGAAATATGGCCGACTCCATATGAATAGGTGTATTGTAACTAATGGAGAGTCCCTTGCTAATGAATTTATGACGATTGTTTATCTGGTTTTCAAGGGGAGGGGGGCTTTTCGGAGAATACGAACAGGCCTCGCGAAAAGTGTTCTCGGCAAGGACAGGTCCAATGGTTATCCATTTCTCTAAAAGCTTCCAGGCTCCTTCTTCACTAATTTGAATGTAAGTATTATGCGGCTGTGCTTTGGCCTGTTCGGCCGACTTGCACACACTGGTAACCAATCGACCGGCTATTAGATAATATAGTAGGTTTAATTCTTCTTCTTGCAGTGGCATCACGCTGTGATAGCCCCTAACCAGATATGAAGCCCACTTTAGGGGCTCTTCCTTATTCATGAGAGCATAGGTGCAGGCAATGGCTACTTCGTTGATAAGGGCTGAGTAGGAGGCATCACCAAAATCGATGATTCCAAATGCCGAATCGTGGACCAATACATTCCAGTCGTTGGCGTCATTGTAAATAATACTGTGCCTGAGATGGGGGAGTTTGTGGGCAACGTGTTGGCGCCACTCAATAATGTAATGGTCAACCAACTTCTTTTTAGAGGGAGGGGCGATGTATTGTGCGAGAGGGGTTGCCAACTCAAAATTATCAAGGTTCCAAACGAGTCTGCGACTAGCTATGGCACTATTTTCAAAATTAATGAGTCGTTGGTCCATATGGCCCAGGAACTGCCCAAAGCTTTCAAACAGCTGAGGAGTATGTGTGGTTTCCGCCAAAAATGTTCCCTCAATATAACTCATGAGTTGAAGGAGGCATTCTTTTCCGTTGAGCGAAACGGTGCTTAAAAGCTCATGGTTTGTGTTGGGGATGGTGGTTGAAATTTGTCGGCTATTCAAATGGTCTAGCTGACGAACGAGCGCAATTTCACCCAGCACCTCTTCCTTAACTCTCGGGGTGTTGGGATATACTTTTAACACGTAGTTGGCCTCGTGGCCAATAACTCTATAATTGTGGCTTATGTAGCCTTCCAGTTCTTCAATGGTTTTGACCTGAATCTGGTAATGAGTGAGGAGTAGCTCTTCCATATGTGTGCACTAAAGCTCGGAAACAAGGCCTAAATACCCAAGCCAAAGTACGCATCAAAAGCCAGAGGGGCATAAAAAACCCGCTACTCACAGTTTTCCATGAATAGCGGGAATGTTTTTACGTTTTTGGAGGCCGATTAGTCTGCCTTGTAAACTATTTCTCCTCCCACCACGGTCATGCTTACTTTGGTTTTGAGAATCTCTTGCTCAGGAATGGTCATAATGTTTTTGTTGAAGATGGTAAAGTCTGCTGCTTTTCCAACTTCAATAGAGCCTTTGAAGTCTTCTTCGAACTCTGCATAGGCACCATCTAAAGTGTATGACTTAAGGGCCTGCGCCCGGGTCATAGCCTGGTCGGCTTCAAAGCCTTCTTCAGGAAAACCTTCGAGAGTTTTTCTTGAAATGGAAGCATAAAATGACGGTAGCGGATCCAGAGGCTCTACGGGAGCATCAGTACCATTACAAACTACAGCACCGCTTTGCATTAGTTTTTGCCATACATAGGCGCCTTCAACAATGCGTTCTTCACCGAGCCTATCAATGGCCCAAGGCCTGTCTGAACTCATATGAATGGCCTGCATGGCGGCTACAATATTCATTTCTCCAAAGCGGGCAATGTCTTCTTCACTAAGGTGTTGGGCATGCTCTATTCTAAAGCGCTGAGCTCTTCGGTCAATGTTGGGGTATTTATTGAATGCTGCCTCGTAGCGATCGAGTATTTCTCTATTTGCACGGTCGCCAATGGCGTGAGAGCATACTTGAAAGCCGGAAGCAAGAGCTTTTTCAGACACTTCGGTTACGGTTTCCATGGGGAGGGTTTCATGGCCGTAGTGGCCGGGTCTGTCGGTATACTCTTCGAGCAACCATGCTCCTCTAGGGCCAAGGGCACCATCGCAATTCAGTTTAATGGACCTCACGGTGTGCAAATGATCGGGGTCTATCATCGGGCCTTTTTTGTACCACTCTTCCAGGAGTTGTGGCGATCGGCCTGTGAGCATGGTATACATTCTTACCTTGAGCTTGCCCTGATCTTTGAATCGCTGCAATCGGTCTATGAAATCCTGGCCGGAGCCGGCATCGTGAAAACTGGTAATTCCAAGTCTCAGGCATTCATCGATAGCCATTTGGAGCGCTTGTTCGGCTCTTTCTTCTGTTTCTGCCGGAACGAGTTTGCCTACTATAGACGCTGCCCGTTCGGTAAATACTCCGGTAGGGTTGCCTAGTTCATCTTTAATAATTTCTCCTCCTTCTACTTCTCCCTGCAGGCTCTCAATGCTCAGGTTATTCACGCCCGCCAGTTCCATGGCTTTGGCATTGGCGAAGGCAGCATGGCCGCTGGCATGTCTCAGCCACACCGGATTGTTAGGGCTTACTTCTGAAAGTTTATCATGAGTCTGGAAGCCTTTAACCATGTGGTCGGGCTTCTCTATCCACTTATCCTGGTGCCAACCTCTTCCGGTAATCCAATCACCGGGTTGAGCTTTTTCAACCGCCTCAGCTACTTTTTCAACCAATTCGTCATAGGTTTTTACATACATCAGGTCCAGTTCCAGCTTGTTGTAGCCTACGCCCATCATGTGGGCATGCGACTCTATAAAACCGGGTGTCATGGTTTGTCCCCGCAGGTCTACCATTTCCGTGTCATCACCCTGTAGTTTCATTATTTCAGCTTTAGAGCCGGTGGCCATTATCATGCCGTTCTTTACGGCCACAGCTTCTACTTGTGGGTTGCTGTCATCTACGGTATAGATTGTTCCATTGTAGAAAATTGAATCGGCCTTTTCGCCACTGTTACAGGCTTGTAATACGAGTATTGTCAGTAGTAGGAGGGCTCCTGCTACTCTTCTCATTAATGTCTTCATAGGTTTAAGATTGAAGATGAAAAAGTAAGGCTATTTCCTGACTCGTGCAATGCGAAATGTAGGCAGCGGGGCTGGGTGAATTATTATCATGTGGGAGGGTTTGTGGATGAGGTGGTAAAAATAAAAGAGGCCATCAACGAAGCCGGATTAAATAACATCAGGGTTATGAAGGTGTTATTTAACTCAAAGCCTCTCGATTGGCCTCCTTTGTGTTGATTATTTACAGACTATGAAATCAAATAATTAGTATAGGTATTCCAAAGCAGCAATGTCATACTGCCCGAATTCACCATCTTCATTAGAGCTAAAGCATGATAGCATAATGGAGTTGGGGTCGAATCCGGTAGGAGTACCAGGGATGTGGATGGCACCTACACCTCCAGAACCTTCATTTCCTCCGGTGCCACAAGAGAGCGACCGGTTGAAGTAGTCGGTGTGTCTAAGGCCAAGGCAGTGTCCGATTTCATGGGTAATTACGTGCTCAGTTACATTTGTACCAAAGCTACTTGTACCCGACTGAATCTGAACATACTTGTAGGGGTTGCCACCGCTAGGGAACCCGGCAGACCCGCCACCGCCACCGCTTACACGGTACACTACTATATCGTATGGCTGATAGTTGGTGCCAAAAGTTAGTGTAAATGTAAGACCGGTATTCAGGGCATTATAATTGTTAATGGCCCACTGCAAGGCAGTTCTCATGGTATTGTCCAGGGCGTTGCTGCCACCGGTATAGCCAATAACATTAATAGTACGGGGGGCATTTACCAGGTTGGTGGTTCGGTACTGCTCACCAACCGCTCCTACGTGCTCAATTTTACTTTTCAGCATTTTCTCCAGGTTTTCCGGAGTAATGATGATGTCATTTTCAAGCACATAATTGCCGGCTTCATAAGCAGGATCCAGAACCTCAGAACTCTTTGACATTCTGATGTCGCTTACGTCAAAACCCAACTCGGTAAATTGGTTTTTAACGGTTTCGCTTATTTCCTCCTGTTGGAGCTCTGTTGGATCTTGATCTTCGGTACAAGAGACAGCAAAGATCACGATCAAAAGTGCGCTAAAGGCACTAAGCAATGATAGTTTTACTTTTTGCATTGTAAGTGATGTTTAGTTAATAATAAATGTTAAGGTTGAGTTGTAAATAATCAACAATTAATGTTAATAAAATATATTAAAAAATAAAACTAATTAATGTATTATGCTTGTACTTTAGTGTGAATTGCTGAAAAATGTATTTAAACTATTTAATTTGTGTATTAACATATCAAGAGGTTATTTAGTAATATCATTAATAAATTAAATCAACTTGAAGACTGTAGCTAATCGATTACTCTGTGCATTAATTGCCGTATTCTTTTGGGGGAATTCAGAGTTGGTTTTAGCCCAGGTTAACACTGCATATTCCTTTTTTGAAAGAGAAACAGTGCTAAAGGAAGTGAAGGCTCGACCTGATGATTTTTATGCTATTCAGACTAATTCACATGCTTCCTTACATGGGCTTAAGATACTTCGCCCACTTGCCAACGGATGGTTTATTATCGATGGCTTAGCGGCTAAAGCTATCGACCCATCAACCGTTCAATCGGTGTGGAAGGTTGGCAATTCCTGGAAACTCTCGCCCAATGTTGCTCTGGAAAATACTATGGGCACATATGTGGTAAAGGGGCTTAGAACCGAAGTATTAAGAGAACGACTTGATGCAGAAGCGATTGATTACCGGTTGACTAACCACTCTGCATTTATTGTAAGGCTAACATCGGAGCAGCTGCAACATATTCTCCAATGGCCCGAAGTACATTATGTGGGCAATGAGCAGCTTTTTCCGATATGGGAGAGCAAGGTGTTAGATTTGAACCTTGTGCCCAACAGAGTAAAGCAATTGTTTCATCACTACCCCAATCTGAAAGGACAAAATGAGTTAGTCTCTATTAAAGAAAATGGGTTCGACCCGAATGATTTAGACCTTTGGGGCCGAAGTGTGACGACACCACGTACGGCCGAAGATACAGATAACCATGCCACAGAAATGGCCACTATTATTGCCGGAACCGGAAATACTTCGGTGTTAGGTTTAGGTGTGGCCTCCAAGGCTTCGCTTACTTCTTCTTTTCCACAAGACCTCTTTCCCGATGATCCAGAGTATTTTAATGATTGGGGTATCCAAATTCAGAATCATAGTTACGGTACGCGCATTGAGAATTTTTACGGTGCTTTGGCTTCGGCCTATGACGAGCATGCCTGGCAAACACCATCTGTTTTGCATGTGTTTTCATCGGGTAACTTAGGTTTGGAAACAAGCAGCGAGGGGCCATATGCCGGGTTGACCGGGTATGCCAATTTATCGGGTAATTTTAAAATGGCTAAGAACACCCTGCTGGTGGGAGCTGTAGATACCCTTAATCGTCCGGTGTTGTTTTCGAGCAATGGCCCCACCTATGATGGAAGAGTTAAACCCGATTTAGTTGCTTACAGTATGTTTGGTTCGTCCAATTCTGCCGCGCTGACTTCTGGTGTAGCGGTGCTATTGCAGCAAAAATATAAGCAGATGAATAACGAACCAGCTCCGGCCGCTTTGCTGAGGGCTTTGTTAATAAATGGTGCTGATGATGTGTTTACGCCAGGACCCGATTTTAAAACAGGATTTGGCAGCCTCAATGCTTTTACAACCATGAGAGCACTTGAAGAAGAACGGTATATATCAGGAGTGTTGTCAAATAGAGTTGTGAATAATCATACGGTCCAAATTCCGCCAAACATTAGTGAATTTAAGGCAACACTGGTTTGGACCGACCCTGCCGCTGTGGTGAATAGTGACAAGGCTATTGTTCATGATTTGGATTTCAAAGTTTTGGATGTGCAGAGTAACGTTTGGCAACCTTTTGTTTTAAATCCTAATCCATCCAATCTTTCCGATGAGGCTGTAACAGGTCGGGATAGCCTCAATACCGTAGAACAAATACGAATTTTGAACCCTTCGCCCGGTTCCTATACCTTGAGGGTGGAGGCTTTTAATCACTTGGGCGAAGATCAACCCTACGTTATTGCCTACGATTGGAAGGCGGCCAACCAGTTCAATTGGGTGTATCCTACGGGTTCTGATCATGTGCCTTACAACGGTGAGACCACGGGTTATCTACGATGGAATAGTACGCTGGCTGCTCACAGTGGTGAGCTCTGGCTTACACTTAATGAAGGAGACACCTGGCAACAGATTGCTTCCGGCATAGACCTTCGGGCGGGTTTGTTTCGATGGCGTGCACCGGATACTACGGCTACTGCTCAACTCAAAATGGTTGTGGAGGGTAATGAATACCTTTCGGATGAGTTCGTGGTCCATCGTACCACTGTTCCTCGTATCGGGTATTTCTGTGGGGACTCTACTCGCATAGCCTGGAAGCAATTGCCAGCAGCGATGGGCTATGAGGTACTTAACTGGAACAATGGTTCCATGGAAACTATGCTAAGCACTACCGATACGGCTGCGGTTTTTCAATCGGGTGGTTTGAACTCCCGGTTCCTCTCGATTCGTGCGGTACTAAAAAACGGTAAGAAAACTTTGGCCAGCCCGTCTGTAAACTATGAATTTGGAACGGGATGCTACTTGAATTCTTTTTTCATATCGGAGCAGCAAGAAGGAGGAGGAGTGGAGCTGGAGTTGGCCTTGGGAACTGTGGCAGGCATTGAGCAAATACGTTTTTTACACAGAGAAGGAGTGGAACCAATGAAAGAAATAGGAGTGGTTGCAGCCGGGAGTTTTGGAACTACCATAACTTTTGTTCATGATAGTCCGGCTGATGGATATAATGGTTACAGGGTTGAGCTTCATTTCGAAAACGGAGAGCAAATTCGATCGGAAGAGTTAAGCACGTATTGGTTGAATAAAGTTTCGGCTGCGGTGTTTCCTAATCCTGTTGAAGCAGGGGGAGACCTGAATGTCTATCTTCGTGATAACCCGGTGACCCATCGAGCCTTTTTTACGCTCTACAATAGTTCTGGTCATGTGCTTCTTACCGAACCAATTGTGGCCAGAGGCTATAGTTTTAGAATACCAAGCCTTTCAAGAGGAATGTATTTTTATACCGTAACCAACGGTTTGAATAGTCAAAGAGGGAGACTGGTGGTGAAGTAATGAGCATCTAAATAGCGCATTGTCGCTTTGGCAAGTCAATGCTGAAATGAAACTACCTCACCTGGGTTTAAACGGTTTTGAGTTTTAGACCCAAACCGGAAACAGCCCTTCCATCGCTTTGAGACTTGTTTCTGATCTCTCCCTTACGGAGCTTGACTAGTATAGTACCCTGAACTTAATGGTGTGCTCAATCTTCTTCAGCGCAGTGATTAAGTCCTTGTCATAAGCCTTGTTGATGTCGGTGATCACATACCCAACAGTTTCATTGGTTTTGAGATATTGCCCATCAATGTTGGCATCGTGTTCGGCCAAAACTTTGTTGATTTTGGCCAGCACTCCCGGTTTGTTAGAGTGAATGTGAATCAATCGGTGTGCATTGTTCAGTTTCGGTAGGGTGATATTCGGGAAATTCACACTCAACGCGGTATTACCGGTGTTGATATAATCCATGATTTTGTTTGGAACAAAATCCGCTATGTTTTCCTGGGCTTCCAGGGTGCTTCCGCCAATGTGTGGAGTTAAAATGGTGTTAGGTAGGCCAATTAACTCCGATTCAAACGGATCATTATTGCTTTTGGGTTCTTCCGGGAACACATCTACACCGGTTCCCCTGATTTTGCCCGATTGTATGGCAGCTTTTAAGGCGGGCACATCCACTACCGGCCCCCTGGCCAGGTTGAGGAAAATAACCCCGTTCTTCATGAGGTCGAAGTGCTCTTTGGTAAAGAAGCCGGTGTTTTCCGGCCTTCCATCAATGTGCAGTGTTACTACATCGGCCAGCTGCAATAGTTCTTCAAGGCTTTCGCATTTGGTAGCATTGCCCAGGGCCAACCGTTCTTCTATATCGTAGTAGTGTACTTGCATTCCCAGGTTTTCGGCTAAAACCGAAAGTTGTGAGCCAATGTTGCCATAACCGATGATTCCCAGCTTTTTGCCCCTTATTTCAAAGCTGTTGCTGGCTGTTTTAGACCATTTTCCCCGATGCATATCAGCTGACTTATCGGGAATACCCCGCATGAGCATAATGATTTCTGCTATGGCCAGCTCAACTACCGACCGCGTATTGCTGAAAGGAGCATTGAATACGGCCACACCTTTGGCAAGGGCGGCTTCTAAATCGATTTGATTAGTGCCAATGCAAAAGGCACCAATGGCCATCAGCTTGTCTGCCGCTTGTAACACCTTGGCTGTAACCTGTGTTTTGGAGCGTATACCAAGTACATGGATTCCCTTAATTTTTTCAACTAATTCATCTTCATCGAGGCCTGCCGGATAGCTTTCTACAGAGAAACCATCGGCTTTTAGTTTGGCCAATGCATTGGGATGAACATTTTCCAGCAGGAGCATTTTGATCCTGTTTTTGGGGTATGAAAGGGCTCCACTCATTTTATTATCAAAAAGAATTTCGTCAAAACTAGGGGCTATATGATCGGCATAGGCTTTTACCTGGTCGCGTTCTATATTCTCGGTAAAGGCATAGAACTTTTTGGCCACACCGGCTTTCTTAACTTCATAGTCAGTATAGCCATCGCCAATCATATGAATTTCGCCTTCGAGGCGCAACTGCTCAATTTGCTTTACCTTGCCACCATTGGAGGAAAGGACATTTTGCCTGTTGAAATCAGTAATGTTTCCTGATGCATCGAATACAAAGTCATTGGCAAAAACGTGCTCGGCTTTTATTCCTAAACCGGTTACCACCGGCACTATGAACTCTTTAAAACCATTGGAGACAATGTAGGTTCTGTCGGCATATTGTTCAAAAAAGTGCTTGTTTCTGCTTACCGACCTGGAAATGAGTTTTTTTAACCGTATCACCAGCTCGTCCAGGTGTTCTCTTCTGGCATCGAGCAGACGGATTCTGGCTTCTAAAGACTCACGTAACGATAACTCTCCGGCCATGCCCAAATCAGTGACTTCTTTTATTTTTTGAAGTCTTTCTACTTTTTGAGGGTGTCCTGTCAGGGCAATTTCTCCCAGAATATCGAGCGCTTCTACCTGAGTAAAGGTGCTATCAAAGTCTATTACAAAGTGTACATTGGTAGTTATTGTATTCATCGGTTTTCCTTGCCCATCATTAGTCGGCATTGGTTGCCAAAAACTGCAGCCACTCCTGCTGCTATACCACCCAACAGGCCTGTTATCAGAAGCAAGAGCACCACATTTCCATTCAGGAAGAATAGTGTCGCAATTTTTCTTGCCAGAATAAAGTCGTTCGGGTTAGATAGCAACCAGGCGTTGACTATCCAAAATAAGGCGATTGCCAGAAAGGGAACAAAGAAGACGGCTGCTTTTCGTAGGCGAACGATTGCACCACTAATGAAGCCTGCAAGCATAATGGCCCACCAGGGTAGAAACATGGAAAATGTGATGCCTAATACTAAGGTGAGTATAAAGTTGGTGAGCTTTTTCATTGTTTTGGGTTTAGCGTTTGGGTAAATAAAACACCGGTAGGGTTTTCGGCAGATTGCATAAATTGGAGCTCCAGATATTCGCCAGCAGCCCAAATATCAACCAGGTCATCATAGTATTTGCTGCCCGGGTTGCCCGATTGCCCCCCCGGATACACTCCTAATGCTTTGGGAGGGTCAGACATTTCTACTATCATTCGCCAGGAAGGGCCATGATTTCTTGATGTAGCATTTACAATTCCGCTGTTACCCCCAATGGGAAGGTTGAAGCGTGAGAAAGCCGGTAAGGCCTGAAGCAGGTGACCTACGTAGGTAGCTTTGACATCACCCCAATTGTAATTACCCAGTCGTTCTTTCCAGGTGTTTAGGTCCTTTACTCCTTCTTTGAATGAAGCCACAAACAGATCGGTGGCAGTTTCTGTTTCGGGGGTGTTTACTCTGTCCATAAATGGATCGTCAGGAAAGTTTTTCAAAAGATTAATGGTTTGATAGGTGAAGGGAGGAACCATTGCCAGGGTATCTGCCCTCAACTCGTCCCAGACCATTCGGTTGAGTTTGCTCCACCAGGCTTCCCAAACACTGGCACCTTTAGAGTCAGTGTTGTTGTAGAAGTTCCATGCTTTGGCATCGTTCAGATAAGCTAATTCTTCTTCAGACAAACCGTCAGTTGGCATTACTTTCAGCATATGAGGAAGCAATTCTGCGGCTTTCAGATTGTAGTTGTTGTTGTGCAGGTCTTTAAAGTCCTGAATGGTAAATTTCTTTTTAGACCTGAAGAAATCGTTTATTACCCGGTTTCTGTACATTTCGTACCCATCGTTGAATACGTAGTAAGGATAACTTTTGTCTACCGGGTGTTGGTTGGCCGAGCTCACAAAGCCTCTTTCCGGATTCTTTACATGTGCATTATGCGCCTGTGGAATCCATCCCTGCCAATCATGCTCAGGATTGGTTCCGTCCATTAAGAATTTACCCTGCCCCTTCCATTTATTAGGGAACCTTCCCTGAATCCATAAGGCTATATCTCCATCTCTAGAAGAAAAGACGAAATTTTGGGCCGGAGCTACAAAATGAACGAGAGCAGCTTCATACTCATGGTAGTTTCTGGCTCCGTTCAACTCAATTAAAGTTCTTTGATTATTTCCGCCCAAATGCCCTGTCCATTGCATGGCATATCCCATTTTCTGTCCATTGCCTTTAAAGGAGGCGTCATAACTCACGGGGCCATGGTGAGTGTATACAACCGTATCGTAAAAGGTCTCTCTTCCTCGTATAACAATCTCTTCTACTTTTTTGGTCGTTGGTTTCCATTGATTGTCGTGCCAGTATTCCTCTCTTTTTTCGTCTTTGAATTTTATTTTATACCAATCTCTTACATCACGTGTGGCGTTGGTAACTCCCCAGGAAATGTGGTTGTTAAAACCAATGACAATGCCCAGGGCTCCGGGCAAGGTAGCTCCAAAAGTGTTTTTCTCAGGGGTAGTGAGTTGCATTACATACCAAATGGAAGGAAGATTAAGCTGCAGGTGAGGGTCGTTGGCCAAAATGGCATTACCTGAATAAGATTTATCAGGCCCTACCGCCCAGTTGTTACTACCATTATCCGGGTTTGGTTTATGCAAAACATCAGTAATATAATCCATTGGAAAATCTCCTTCAGGAGTGTCTGGCACAGTAACTTCCCAATCACTCCAATCTGTTTCGGCTGGTATTACAGGGTCATTTGCATCAAAAAAATCAGGGAAAAGAAAGTCGAAACGCTCTTTTCCATAGTTGTTGATAAAGTTGGTAAACTCAAGGTCAGTCTCATATCCGGCCAGCATGTCTGTCATATACATTAGCAGTAGAGCTGTTTTTTTGAGTGTCCAGGGCTCTGGAGCATAATCCAAAAGCTTATACTCAACCGGGTATTTACTGGGTGACAAAGGCTCTATATAGCTATTGATTCCATCGCGATAAGCCTCCAGGTACCCCAAAATTTCCGGATCTTTCTGCATGTTTTCCAAGGCTTTTTCGGCTCCAAAGAGCATTCCCTTTCTTCGCTGACTTCGGTCATAATCCAGGGCCGCACTACCCACAATTTCAGAGAGTCTTCCGGCCGATGCATGCGTTTGAAACTCCATTTGCCAAAGCCTGTGCTTCGCGGTTATATACCCTTGCGATCGGTATAAGTCTAAATTGTTTTGAGCAAAGACATGAGGGATGAGGTGTTTGTCGTAATGTACTTTAACCGGTGCTGAAAGGCCTTTAATACTGAGCTCCTCTGTGTTATCTTCAGAAACATCGTTTAACCAGATGCCTTGGTTGGGCGACAGGAACTTACCGAGAGGGGGTAAAGGGTCAATTTTAGTGTTTAGTGCTAGGAATACACTCAAAGCCAAAAGAAAGGATAGTAAGAGTTTTAGAAGCTTCATTGTCGATGAATTTGCTATGAATATAAGGTGATTTTAATGCAAATAGCTACATAGAAAGAGAACAAGTTCCAACATGATGTCTTCCGGGTTTGGTGGAAGTGAAGGTTTCTGTTGTGAGCTTTCTGCTAATCGTTCTACCTTTGTCAGATACACATGAAAGACTTTTCAAAAGAATTGACCGAGAGGGCCAAAAAAATCAGAGCTATTTTCTTTGATGTTGACGGAGTGCTAACCAATGGTAGTATTATTTACGACAACAATGGCTTGGAATCCAAGCAATTTAATGTGAAAGATGGTCAGATTATCAAGTACCTGAAGCAGTACCAAATCGCAACGGTAGTAATTACCGGGCGCGATTCCAGAGTAGTCAGAAACCGATGTAACGAGTTATCTATAGACAGGCATTACCACGGGGTTAAGGATAAAGGGGCGGTGTATGAAGATTTGAAAAAGGAGCTTCATTTACACGATAGTGAGATAGCCTATATTGGAGACGATATTAACGATTTACCCATTTTGAGTAGGTGTGGATTGAGCTGTACTCCGGCCGATGGTCATTGGCAGGTAAAGGAACATGTTCATTGGGTACTGTCTAAAAAAGGTGGTGAAGGGGCTCTTCGTGAACTGGCCGATATGGTATTGTTGAGTCAGGGTAAGTATGAAGAAATTATTAACAAACTCTTGAAAGCATAAGATGAAAAAATTTGAGGAAGGGTTTCAACTGTCTGACAGTATTACGGTTGGCTCAGGTAAGATGGTTTTGTTTGCCGGACCATGCGCGGTGGAGTCTTATGAGGTGTGCGCGCGCGTGGCAGAAACCCTTAAGGAAATTTGCTTGAGGCTCGATATTCAGTATATCTTTAAGGCATCGTTTGATAAAGCTAATCGTACTTCGGCAAAATCCTTTCGAGGAGTAGGGTTAGACGATGGTCTACGAGTATTAGACCAAATCAAGCGTGATTTCCAGTTGCCGATAGTCACTGACATTCATGAGTCTTACCAGGCTAAACCTGTGAGTGACGTGGCGCAAGCATTGCAAATTCCCGCTTACTTATGTCGCCAAACAGACCTGCTTTTAGCGGCTGGTGAAACCGGTAAAACGGTGAAAATCAAACGCGGGCAGTTTATGGCACCGGAAGATATGCAGTACGCAGTAAACAAGGTGAAATCTACAGGAAACGAAAAGGTTATTTTGACTGAAAGAGGAGTATCTTTTGGCTATCATAATTTGGTGGTAGACATGAGGGCACTTCCAGTAATGAGACAATACGCTCCCGTAGTTTTTGACGTTACCCATAGTGTACAGCAACCCGGAGGCATGGGAGGGAGTTCAGGAGGACAAAAGCAGTTTGCTCCCTATTTAGCCAGAGCGGCCGGAGCAGTGGGGGTCGATGGGTTCTTTATTGAGACTCATCCCAACCCGGAGAAAGCTTTAAGTGACGGGCCAAACATGATCCCTCTGCATAAAATGAATGATTTTCTGACCATGGCCAAAGCGGCCTTTGAAATGGGTCAGCAAGCAAATAATGACGTTGAATGAAAACAAGAAATAGAAAAAGCCCTTTAGCCCTAAAGCTAATGGGCTTTCTTTTTGTGGTACTTCTGGTAAGTAGCTGTATTCCCAATGAAAAAATTGTGTACTTACAGAACAAGGAAGACGACCCTGCTTTGGCCAATGATACATTGATTGAACTAAAGAGAATTGACTACCGTCTTCAACCCAACGACATTCTTCTGATTAACTTTTTTTCCAAAGAGACCCAAGCTGTTGAGGATTATTACCCGATTTTTCAGAGAAGAGCCATGATGGGGCTAGGTGGGGGAAATAACAATAATGGAAATAATATCCTCAATGACCCTTACATGACTGGTTATCACATCGATAAAAACGGAGAAATAGAAATTAACGGTATAGGTAGAATAAAGGCGGCAGGATTAACTACCGATGAACTAAAGTACAGCATTGAAGATATAATTAGAACGAAAGATGGTGTAATGGATATTCTGGTTGGGGTTAAGCTGCAAGGAATTCCCTTTACAATTTATGGAGAGGTGGGGTCTCCTGGTAGTAGAGTAGAAAGAGTTTATGAGCTCACCTTACTGGAGGCCATTGCTACTTCTGGCGATTTGACCTTGAATGCCAATAGGGAACACGTGATTTTATTGAGAGATTATCCGGATGGTGTTAGAATTCATGAGATTGATGTAACAGGCAGAGCTATCATTCCCACCGAGTACTGGTTTATTCAACCGGATGATGTGATTTATGTTCCCCCTTTAAAAATTCGTGAGTTAGGTGTTGGTACCAGTGCCTTACAAAACCTCTCAGTAATTGTTTCTGTTATATCCAGTACAACATTGATTATTAGTTTATTGACCAGATTCTAATGGCAGGATCCGAATTCGATTTTTTTGATGAAAGCAATACAGGTTCGGGCGGGAGTTCAGGGAATATAGATCCTTTACTTATTCTTATAAAGGTAATAAGGAACTGGCCGGTAATTGTACTATCCTGTTTGCTAGGTCTGCTGGTGGTATTTATATATCACCGATATACGACCGAGCGGTATGCGCTGAAAGGATCGATTATGATTCCTGAGGAGAACCCAAACATAGCCTCCCAATTCTTTACCGACTTTATAGGTGGGGGCTTCAGTCCTAACTTTCTCAATGAGCTGGAGGTACTGCGGAGTGTAGATATTACTGCTGCGGCTATAGATTCTCTCGATTTTGATATCGAATATTATTCAAAGGGAAGAATAAAAACCATTGAAGAATATAATACGCTTCCGTTTACCATATTTCCTACAGAAGGCCATAAACAGGTCTATAACAAAGAGTTTCTTATCAGCTTTACTGACAACAATAGTTTCAGACTTACATTTGCTGATAATGACAATCATGAGAAAAGTGAATTGTATCGTCCTAATAGCCTTATAAGTACGGATGAATACAGTTTCACGGTATTCTTCAACCGGACGGTCGATTTAAAAGATAAGAGCTATACTTTTAAATTTCGCGACAAGCAAAGCCTTGTTAATGAGTGGAATAGCCGATTGAAAGTAGACTATTTACGAGCCTTTACTACTATAGCCGAGTTAAAACTTACCCACAGTGAACCAAAGAAGGCAGCAGCTTTTATTAATACTGTGATGGACGTCTACAGAGGCTTGGAGCTTAAGCGAAAGGACGATTTAGCTGACAAAACACTATCCTATATAGATCGTGAGTTAAGGATTCTTGACGACACCCTTTCTATCTATGAAACTAAGTTGGATAGAGTGAAGGTGGAAGAAAAAACCCTTAGTTTAGATAATGTCGGAAGTAAGGTAGAGTCGCAGTTGCTTTCACTGGAACGAAGAAAAGGAGAGGTGTTAGCCTCAATTCGGCAACTTCAACAGAACCTCGATTTTTTGGCAGATAGTACGAAATTTGAAGAAGCTTTTGTGCCGATCACTGTAACTGGCGATGATATGTTTGGCACTTACATTGAGCGTTTGCAGAAGCTATTGGTGGACAGGAGCAAACTTTTGATTACTCTGGCTCCGAAACATAAAATGGTAAAGGACATTTCTAATGAAATAGACGGCTTAGTCTCTCTGATTAGAAATAGTGCTCAAGTGCAAATATCAGGCTTCAATGAGGAACTAAAACAGATAGATAAAGATATTAAAGTAGCTGAGAGGGAGTTTGAGAATTATCCGGAGAAGCAGCGAAAACTAACAGATCTCCAAAGAATATATAATGTTTATGTGAGCATGTTTCAGTTCTTGAGACAAAGAAGAGCTGAGGCTGGAATTGCCAAGGCCGGAAATGAATCCAATGCTCAAATTGTTGACAAGGCTGTTTCCAATGTAAAGGCTATTTACCCCAATAAACCATTTAACTATGCTATTGGAGCGGGAGTTGGCTTAGGGCTTCCACTGCTTTTCTTTTTCCTAAGGGAAGTATTGAACGATAAGGTAGAGTTCAGAAAGCAGATCGAAAAGCTAACCTCAATACCGGTAATTGGTATGATTGGCCATAATAAGTATGAGGGCAACCTTGCAGTGCTTAAGCATCCTAAATCGATTATGTCTGAGTCCTTTCGGGCCATTCGATCGAATATGGCGTTTTTTGGAAGAGATCGAAAAATACAGACTGTCTTAGTAACCTCCAATGCCTCCGGTGAAGGCAAGTCTTTTTGTTCGCTCAATCTAGCTTCCATGTTAGCAGTTTCAGGCAAAAAAACAGTACTGATTGGTTTGGACTTGAGAAAGCCGAAACTCTATGACGATTTTGGATTGACCAACGACTTTGGAGTTTCCAACTATTTGGCCGGTTTTGTAGATAGGGATAAGATTATTCAAAAGACAGCTTACGAAAACCTAGACTTAATAGCTGCCGGGCCTGTGCCTCCTAACCCCGCTGAGCTGCTCATTTCAGATGAAATGAAGGAACTGATCCAGTACCTAAAGGATCATTATGAACAGGTGATTATAGATACACCACCGGTGGGTATCGTAGCCGACACATTCAACCTTACTCATCTGGCCGACCTCAATATTTTTGTGGTTCGCCAGAACTATACAGTAAAACAGGTATTTCCATTTTTGAATGATATTACCAAAAAAGGTATTGTGAAAAATGCCACTTTACTACTCAATGACTTTAAGGTAAACAGAGGCTATGGCTATGGTTACGGTTATGGCTATGGTTACGGTTATGGCTATGGCTATGGCTATGGCTACGGTAATTATGGTGGAGGCTACTATTCCGATGAGGAAACCCAAAGTAGTAAAGGGAATTTTTTAAAGAGATTTAAACGTTGAGACAGGAAAGAGTAAAAACTGTAATTGAACCAAGATCTGCCTGGTTCGATCTAAAGTTTCGTGAAATAGCTCAATACAAAGACTTACTCTTCTTATTCGTTAGGAGAGATCTTGTAGCCCAATACAAGCAGACAATACTAGGCCCACTATGGTATTTTATTCAGCCCATTTTAACCACACTTACCTACACGCTGATTTTTGGGAATGTAGCAGGACTCTCAACAGATGGATTACCAAAAATGTTATTCTACATGGCTGGTGTTACATGTTGGCGTTACTTTTCTGACTCTCTGAACAAAACCTCTAATACATTCACCCAGAACGCTCAGATTTTTGGGAAGGTGTACTTTCCAAGGGCTATTATGCCCATTTCTATTACGATTACCAATTTGGCCATGTTTGGTATTCAGTTGCTCCTTTTCTTTGGCTTTTATGCATTTTATGTAATTACCGGGCAGTTCAGTTTGAATCTACAGCCAGAGTTGTTTTTGTTTCCGCTACTTATTGTAATAATGATGTTGTTGGGTCTTGGCTTTGGTTTTATTCTTTCTGCCCTTACAACTAAATATAGAGACCTGAAGTTTTTGATTACTTTCGGAGTACAGCTACTTATGTATGCTACTCCGGTCATCTACCCTCTATCTAGCTTACCTGCTAAGTACAAGCCTTTTATTTTGGCCAACCCAATGACTCCTATTATTGAGACGTTTAGGTTCATGTTTCTGGGTTCAGGTAGCATGAATTATATGCATTTGGGTTACTCAATTGTGTTTGCAATAGTACTGTTTCTTATTGGCCTCATTATTTTCAATAGAACAGAGAAGAATTTTATGGATACTGTATGATCCATAATTTGAGTGATTATTCTTTTCAGGCAATCAAGAAATGTAAGCTGAATGAAAAATTACTAATCGATTACTAAGAGAGTGAGTGACATAGCGATTAAAGTAGAGAACCTTTCCAAGCAATACCGACTAGGTGTTGTTGGTACCGGCACCATAAGTCACGATTTGAATCGTTGGTGGGCCAGAATTCGAGGCAAGGAGGATCCCTTCCTTAAAATTGGCGAAACTAACGACAGAAGTAAGGCAGGAAACTCGGACTATGTATGGTCTTTAAAGGATATAAACTTTGAAGTAAGGCAAGGTGAGGTACTAGGAATTATTGGTAAGAATGGAGCCGGTAAAAGCACGCTGCTTAAGATTTTATCTAAAGTTACCGGTCCTACTACCGGGAAAATAACTGCTTTTGGCAGAATAGGAGCTTTGCTGGAAGTGGGTACGGGCTTTCATCCTGAACTCACCGGAAGAGAAAACATATTTTTAAATGGGGCCATTCTGGGTATGACCAAGGCCGAAATTAAATCCAAACTTGATGAAATAGTAGATTTCTCTGGCTGTGCACGTTATGTAGATACGCCCGTAAAACGATATTCTTCGGGAATGAAGGTGCGCCTGGCATTTGCTGTTGCAGCTTTCTTGGAACCTGAGATTCTGATTGTTGATGAAGTGTTGGCTGTGGGAGATGCAGAGTTTCAAAAAAAAGCCATTGGTAAAATGCAGGACGTGAGCAAAGGGGAAGGTCGAACCGTTTTGTTTGTGAGTCATAATATGGAGAGTGTAAAAAAACTCTGCACTCGCGCAATTGTATTAGAGAATGGACAAGTGAAGTTTGATAGTGATGCTAATTCAGCAGTTAATTTTTATGCAAATGCACAGAAGCTAAAACTCAATTTACATAGTAATTCAGTTTGGAATTTTGAAGATGCTCCAGGGAATGAGAATATAAAAATTCTTAATATTAATGTTTCTCCTATAAATGGTGATGTTCTATCGATCAGTTCAGGGATAAAAATTGAGTATAGTTTCTATAATAGAAAAGAAGATATTAATCTAGCTACTACAGTACAGGTTACAAACCTCAAAGATGAAATCGTGATCCATCAAGGACACAAATTAGCCTATAATCCGAAGTCAAGAAGAGGGGTTTATACAATATCGTTCCATATACAGCCATATATACTTAATGCTGGACACTACAAACTAGGTCTTATCTTTGGAGAAAATGCTAGGTACGTACTGTGGAAGGTAGAAGAGTTTATTGCGTTTGAACTATCTTCAGAGTTCGAAAAAGATTTGCCTAAGGTATTACCAGGGACACTCTATTTAGATATGAGTCCTGAAGTGAATTTCGAACCAGTAGGATAGAATATGTTTGTATGAAAAGAATACTGAATTTTTTAAAAAAGGTCCCTGTTATAAATAGAATTATTGATTCAATTCTTGAAAAAAGAAGAAGTTATTTAATTCTTAAAAAAGGTGAGAACCTTAAAAGCTACGATTATTTAGCTGTGTACTTGACCAAGTTAGATAAAGCGCATGCCAAGAAAGATCGTGATCTTAAAAAACTCCATAAAGACCTCAATAAACTAAGGAAGCAACAAGTTGAATCATGGAATTCTTTTGTCTATTGTAAAGGGTATTTTTATCAAGGGTATAAGAGAGTGGGTATCCATGGGATTAAACCGACTGAGGCAAGAATGAAGAGCTATGATGTATATGATTTCTTTAACGCTAATGGTAGGGTATTAGATATCGGCTCAAATAGTGGCTTCCTTTCGATTTACTTATCTGATTATTACAAAGAAGTTGTAGGGATTGAACTAAACCCTTATCTGATAAGGATGGGTGAATGTGTTAAAAATCATCTTGGAGTTCGAAATGTCAATTTTATTAAGGCAGACTTCATGAGCTACAGTTTCAATAATCAGTTTGACGCGGTTTTCTCACTTTCGAATCACTTTACGATAGATGGTAATTTGAACATGAGTTTTGAGGATTATATATATAAGATATACAATTTACTCAATAATGGAGGAGTACTTTTTTTTGAGAGTCATAATATTAATGGAGATGATAGTGATCTTGATCAAAAGTTCCTTATCGCAAGTCAATATTTTGATTTAAAGAAGTACAAAATGGTGAAGGCTTTTTATCCAGCGGATATCGATAAGCTATTTGCAGTGTTCATTAAGAAACCTTCTATATCTGAAAAATACTCATCTTTTAGTTTGGATAAGGCGAGGCACGAATATGAGTATTGAGCTCCTATTCTTTATTGTTTATCTACTTACAAACAATTGAATCAGTTTAAGGATACGGTAAAAAGCTTTTTGAAGTCTTTAGGTATTTGGAGCTTCTACATATCCTTCAATGAGTATCAACGCAATCGAAGTTTAAGTAAGACTCAAAGGGCTCAGCTTAGGAGAATAAAGTCTGCTGGACAGGTTAAAGTGTTTTTCCTAGTAATTCATGACACGATTTGGAAGTATGATTCTCTCTTCCGCCTCTTGCAAGAAGATAGTAGGTTTTTACCTTATATTGTTGTAATTCCTTTCGTTAGAAACGGTCAACCAGATATGGAGCTTTACAAGAAAGTTGTAAAGTTTTTTGGTGATAAAAACTATCCTAGGTTGTCTGTATACAATAGGGATAATAATGAATGGTTGGATTTACAAGCTACTTATCAACCAGACATCGTTTTTTTCACCAATCCACATCGACTTACTTTTGAGAAGTATTACTCACAAATATATAATAGCGATGTGCTTACTTGTTACGTACCATATGCATTCGTAGTAATCCATTCATTACGAATTCACTATGCACAGGAAATTCATAGGCGACTATGGAAGTACTTCGTTGAAACAAAAACCCATGGGAAGTATGCCACAAGTTTCTTAGGTAAGTTTAATAACCGTGTGGTTGTTACAGGTTACCCAGCGTTAGATACTATTTTTGATTCCAGCTATTCGCCAAAAGATGTTTGGAAGGTGAAGGATAGGAAAAGCGTCAAGAGAATTATTTGGGCACCTCACCATAGTATTGAAGGTCAAGGGAGTAAATTGGATTACTCTTGTTTTACTCTCTATGCCGATTGGTTTATAAAACAACTTAGAAATAGAAGTGATATTCAAATTGCCTTCAAACCGCACCCGCTATTAAAGGAAAAGCTATATAAGCACCCCGATTGGGGTAAGATGAGAACCGATAGCTATTATAGGAGTTGGCAAAATCTACCCAATGGTCAACTGGAGGAAAGCGAGTATTTAGATCTTTTCTATTATTCGGATGCAATGGTCATGGATAGCGCTTCATTTATGGTAGAGTATCTATATTTCCATAAGCCTATAATGTTTCTAGTACATGACGAATTGGTATCAGAAAGGTTCAATTCGTTTGGTAGAGAGGTTTTCTCACATCTATATCATGGTAGAAATAGTAATGATATCAGTGATTTTATAGATGATATTGTAATATCTGGCAATGATAGTCTAAAGAATCAAAGGGAGCATTTCTTTTTTAACGAGGTACTTCCCAAGGGCGAGAAAACGGCCAGTGAAAGAATATATCATGAATTGAAAAACGTTTTATGTCCTTGAAATCAGAGATCAACTATAAACTTACAGGAACAAAAGCCGAGACTCTTCATATTTTGTCTGAGGCCGGCTATAATGTGCCGAAGATTTACTTTTTTACTACCAAAGATTGGCATACTAATAAGCAGAAGGTCATTCTTGAAATTATAAGACAATTTAAAGACAGTGGCAAATTGGCTGTCAGAAGCAGCTCAATCGCAGAAGATACTATTAATTCTTCAATGGCTGGGGCCTTTACCAGTCTACTAAATGTTTCCTGTAAGGAGTCTGATTTAACTGCCGCCATAAATCGGGTAATAGGTTCATATAATGAAGAAGAGTCAAATCAGGTTTTGGTTCAACCAATGGTGACAAATGTGGTAATGAGCGGAGTGGTAATGACTCAGGTTCTAGACGATGGGTCTCCTTACTACGTGATTAACTATGATGATAAGTCTGGTTTGACAGATACTGTAACGAGTGGTAGCTCAATTAACAAAACTGTATATATATATAATGGAGTAAAGGAAGAAGATTTTGACTCTGAACTACTGCTTAAAGTACTTAAATTGATTAGAGAGCTTCAGTCAACATTCCCAGATATTCCACTTGATATAGAGTTTGCAATTGACTCTGAAGGTTTAGTACACCTTTTACAGGTACGTAGGATAGTTACGGTTGATAAATGGGATAAGGCCATAATAAGTCAGGTGTCGTCCAGAATGATATACTTGAGGCAATTTATTCATGAGGCCTTCAAGCCCCGTCCAGATCTATATGGCAGCACCACATTGCTGGGATTTATGCCAGACTGGAATCCTGCAGAGATGATTGGAGTATTACCTCACCCTCTTGCTAGGTCGCTTTACCGAAAGTTAATTACCCAATCAACTTGGCAACTGGCTCGCGAGCAAATGGGGTATCGCAAAATGCCCAAAATGGATTTAATGGTTTCACTTTTCGGAAGGGTTTATATAGACGTAAGAAAGAGTATCAACTCTTTTCTACCGGACGGATTACCGGGAGGTATAAGTGAGAAATTAGTAAATGCATTTGTGGATAGACTCAATCGTAACCCTCACCTTCATGACAAAATAGAATTTGAAATAGTTCATACTGCCTTTGATTTCTGTTTCGAGGAAGACTTTGAATCGAGATATAGCGGTACTCTTAACAGGGAGGAGTTTTTGGTGTACAAAAGTTTACTGAGAAAACTTACCGAAGATGCAGTCATAGATAAATTTAATAGTTCTCTTAATCGTTCACTAAGAACCATAGACCTTCTGAAAGAAGCCCAGTTATTTCAGATAGGTTCTTCAGAAGAAAAGAACTCTTTTTTACTCGCAAGTTGTATAAGTAAATTAATTGATGAATGTATTGAGTTGGGGACATTACCATTCTCAATTTTAGCAAGACATGGTTTCATAGCAGAGTCACTCTTGAGGTCTGCAGTGAGAAAAAATGCTATTTCGAAAGAACGACTATTAGAATTCAGAAGAAGTATAATTACTATTTCTGGTAAGATGAGTGAGGATTATTCGTCAGTTATTGAGGGTAGATTAAATAAAGATACTTTTCTTCAAACCTATGGTCACTTAAGACCTAGTAGCTACGACATACTCTCTCCTAATTATTGTAATAGACCCGATTTGTTTTCTGAAGCTCGCGTTATGAGTGGAAAGGAATGCAAGTCTGAATTCAAACTAACAAACAAAGAAGAATCTCAATTGAATGTACTGATTTATGAAAGTGGGTTTAATGGGATTGATGCTAAAAGACTTATGCATTATGCAGAACAGTCTATAAAAGGCAGAGAGTATGCCAAGTTTATTTTTACCAAGCATTTGTCAGATATTCTTGAGTTAGCAGCTAAATGGGGTGAGTTAAAGGGATTTTCTAGGTATGAGGTTTCAATGCTGGAGATTGAGGACATCCTGAATATGTTATTTGAACCTCTCACAAATGACATTAGACCCTATTATCAAGATAAAATTTCAAAAGCGATCGAAAACTACGATATAGCTTCTTCTTTTAAGTTGAGTTACCTCATTCGATCTGTTCGTGATGTCCATATTGTTCCTATGCAACGAAGTGCAGCCAACTTTATAGGAAATACCAGAATAGAGGCTGAGGTTGTACTAATTGAAGCAAGTAGCAGAAGTGCTCCAGACATGGAGGGAAAAATAGTATGCATTGAAGGAGCAGACCCTGGTTACGATTGGATATTTACTCGTAAAATAGGCGGGCTTGTAACCAAATATGGAGGTGCCAACTCTCATATGGCCATTAGAAGTGCTGAGTACGGTATTCCGGCAGCAATAGGGTGTGGAGAGCAACCTTTTGAACGAGTATTGAGAGCCAGGAAGTGCTTATTGGATTGTAAAAGCAATCGACTTGAGCCCATAACTATTCAAAGCTAAATGAGGATTGGGATTACAATGAGAATTACAAGGGCAGATTCCTACGAGGAATATAGGGACTCCATTGCCCAAGATTGGAATAAGTTCATGGCTTCTAAGTTCTCAAGGGATCAGTATATGTTCATTCCTAATATAGAAGATTCGGTTACAACCTTTGTCCGAGACTGGGGAATAGACATGATTTTTTTGTCTGGTGGAGAAGATATTGGTACCGACAAATCAAGAGATAATACTGAAACAATGCTGATTAAGTATGCTTTAGATTCCAAGATACCTTTAGTAGGCGTTTGCAGAGGTATGCAAATGATTAATGCTTTTTTTGGGGGTAATACTGTAGATGGAGGAGAGACATTCAGAAAAAGACACGTTGCGCATGACCATGAGATTTTCTTCTTAAAGAAAAGAAGAGTGGTCAATTCGTATCACTCTCGAAAAATCACGGAGAATAGTCTTGGAAAAGGGTTGTCTGCTTTGGGCTTTGACTCAGTGGATGGAACGGTTGAGGCCTTGGGATATAAGCATGTATTGGGACTAATGTGGCATCCCGAAAGAGAGAGGGATATAGATAAAGATACAGCAGATATTATTATAAATCACATTCGTGAATATGGAAAATAAAGCAATTATCCTTGCCGCAGGAAGAGGTTCAAGAATGAAGGAACATACTGAGACAAAACCCAAGTGTCTTACTGAACTAGCTGGAAAAACCTTATTAGATTGGCAAATTGAGGCGCTGAGAAAGGCTGGGATAGAAGATGTCTATGTGGTAAGAGGTTACAGGAGTGAATTGATAAATCGGCCAGGATTACAGTATATAAAAAATGAAAGATGGGCAGAGACTAACATGGTCGCTTCGCTTTTTTGTTTTGACTCTTCAATAAGAGAACCTACCATTATATCATACTCAGATATTGTCTATCATAAATCTCATATCGAAGAGCTTAAGAAAGTTGAGTCAGATATAACGATTACTGCCGATAAGGAATGGTTCGCACTTTGGAAGCTTAGATTTGAGAATCCTTTTGAAGACGCTGAGACATTCATTACCAAAGATGGAAGATTGAATGCTATAGGAGGTAAAACTCATCACTTCAATGATATTGAAGCTCAATATATGGGCTTGATTAAGTTATCTCCCAAAGGGTGGGGAATTGTACGGTCTGTTTATGATGAGTTGACTCAAGAGAGGAAGGATAATATTGATATGACTTCACTACTAAATTTACTTCTTGAAAAAGGAGTGCCAATTAATGTGGTTTATGTTAAGGGTCAGTGGTGTGAGGTAGACTCTTATGATGATGTATTATGTTATGAAAGAGAGTTGAATAAAAACCCGGAATGGGCACATGATTGGCGATGAAATATAAATATCTATCAACACAAGTGCCTCGAGTCAAAATTGACTATTCATATTCGGTTTTTGAGGGGGAGAGGTTTTTGGATGCTTGGTTTACAAGTAGGCAAGTAGTACAAGGTAATGATGATTCTGTTTGTTACAAACTAAATCGAATAACTGGCTCTAGCACCGAAGGTTTGTTTTTAGAGTGGATAGGTATTAAAAACAACAAAGGTGAACTCAACAAAGAAAAATTAAACCTACTAGTCAAGAGGTTCGAGGTTACAAAGAAGATATACTCATCCTATGACGAAAATTTTAGGCCTAAGGATAAGAGCTTGTACAACGAGTATAGGTTGTATCAGCTCTTTAGCTTAGTCTTATGTAAGGAGTATGCTGATTCAAACCGACTTCCACTGCTAAATGCTCTTCTTAAACTAAATGATATTGTTTTGAGTGTGTATGAGATGGGTGAGGAATTGGATGTGGAATTGCTAAGAGAAACGTTAGCTCAAGAAGTAAGATTTGTCTTAGAACTTAGAAGGGATTAAATGTCGAATAATAAAAGAATAGTGCTTTTGGCTGGAGAGACGAAAAGAGCACGAACCTATGCCCAGCAATTGGAGAGAGTTTGGCAACTCGATCGGAATGTTGAAATTCTAGGTGTGTTCTATGGTCAAACGCTGAGAACTTGCCCTGAGTCTCTTTTAAACGATGAGACTGGTGAGTATTTTGATAAAGAGAATATTTTTATTCCAGATTTAAACGAACCCATTGAAAAGACCTTTGATCGGAATGGGTGGATTTACCATAAAATTATTAGCGATGATGTAAATTCGGAGGAGTTATTGACGCTTTTAGAATACTTATCGGTGGATGTGGTGGTTTATGCAGGCTATGGTGGGCAGATTTTAAAAGGCAAACACTTTAATGGCAAAAGAAAGTACCTCCATATGCATCCAGGAAGTTTGCCCGATGAACGCGGCAGTACAACTCTATTTTACAGCATCCTGAAAGGGCATAATTGCACAGTAACATCATTCTGGATGACTGAAAAGATAGATGATGGTGAAATTCTATACCAGGAAGAATATGTAGTTCCTAATAAAGGAGTTGATTTGGACGGTTGGTTTGATCATGTAATTCGTGGGGATTGCTTTTTCAAGACCATGAAGCGGTACTTATCAGGAGAGTTGAGCTCTTTTAAAGTAGATACATCTAAGTCTGAGGAATATTACATCATACATCCGGTTTTGAAGCACGTGGCATTAATGGGTTTAACCTGATTTGGAATTTATATTTGATCTGATTTGAGTTTTTGTAGAGAGTTGTTGTTGCCTAAAATAGAAGATATTCGTGGCAACCTTACTTTTTTTGAGGTGGGTAGTAACTTTCCTTTCGAAATTAAAAGGGTGCATTGGATTTATGATGTACCTGGAGATGAGGAAAGGGGAGGTCACGCACTCAGACATAGCCATGAGGTGATTGTAGCCTTGTCTGGAAGTTTTGATGTAGAGGTATTCAACGGCAAAGACTTTGATATATTTCCTCTTAGAAGATCATACAAAGCTCTATATGTTCCTAACCTCTGTTGGAGAAAATTGACGAACTTCTCCACTAATTCACTGGCACTAATAGCCTCTTCAAACTTTTTTGATAAGACAGAATATATCTATTCAATAAAAGAACTTGCAAATGACTCGGAGTTTAAGAAAAAGTACGGTCTTTGATTGTTCTATTCTAGATTTAGATAAGGCTCATACCTTGAAAGGTAATCTTACGGTTGTTGAGAACCTGAAGAATATACCGTTCGAAATAAAACGAGTTTACTATCTCTATGATGTTCCTGGTGGGAGTGAGAGAGGTGGACACGCTCATATAGAGTTACAACAATATCTAATTGCTGCTAGCGGAAGCTTTGATGTTAAATTAAGTGATGGTACTAATACAAGAACAGTTTGTCTGAATAGACCATATTATGCCCTTCACATTGTTCCTGGAATTTGGAGAGAATTACAGAACTTTAGTTCGGGCTCAATCTGTCTTGTGCTGGCTTCTCACCCCTATGACGAAACCGATTATGTTCGAAGTTTTGATGAGTTTATCGTAGCAAAAGAGAGAAATAATGATCATATGCGTTGCAGGTAAACATGCTCTAGCTGTAGAAAGCCTAAAGTATCTTGTTAAAGAATTTCCAGAGTTTAATTACTGTGTAGTTCCATCTGATACTGATGATGGTTGTACTTCTTGGCAACCATCACTTAAATATGAGTCTCATAAGTTGGGTATTCCTAGTATAAAATTAGAAGAGGTCTATCCATTGGATAAACTAATATTTTTCTCCTTTCAATTTGATAGAATATTAAAGCCGGGATTGTTTAGTTCAAATATGCTCTTTAATATTCATTATTCACTTCTGCCATTTTACAAAGGGATGTATCCAGCCGTACATCCAATTTTAAATGGTGAAGAACAAACAGGAGTGACTCTTCATAAGATAGATCATGGTATTGATACCGGGGATATAATTGATCAAAAGATTGTGAAGATTGATCACTGTGATACCAGCCAAGATTTATATCTGAAGCTTACCGAGGCCGGTGTTCAATTATTTAAAGAAAATGCTAGAAAACTATTGTTGAATAAGTTTGTAGCTTCTTCGCAGCCGAATCGTTTAGGTTCCTATTATTCTGTTAACTCGTTGAATTTTAGTAACCTGTGTATAGACTTTAATAAAACGGCAATAGAGGTCCATAATCAGTTTAGAGCCTTTTCATTTAGGCAGTACCAGTTACCAACTTTTAATGGAAGGAGAATATATAAGACATCTGTAACCAATGAAAGAAGCGTACAAAAACCTGGCTCAATAATAACTGATGATTCAGTTAAAACTGTAATATCATCAGTCGATTATAACCTTGAGTTGTATAAAGATTATTACGATGAACTTTGGTTGGCTTGTATCAATGGTAGTCTTTCTCAGGTAAAGACTTATGCTTCAAGAGTATATGATATTAACTTAAGGAATAATCGGGGTTGGAGTGCGATTATACTGGCAGTCTTCCATGGACATAAGGAAATAGTTCAACATCTGATTTCATTGGGGGCTGATGTCAATTGTACTAACTATAGGGGAACAACCCTCCCAATGTATGCTCTCACTTATTTCAAAAATAGTGGAGATCCCAGCATGTTACATTTGTTAGGAGCATATGAACTAGATATCAAGTTAGAAGATGAATCTGGTAAAAGTATATTTGACTACTGTGATGAAACACAAGCAGTTCTTCTCCAAAAAGCGTTCAAGTCTTAATCCTCCAAAATGGACATAAAATTTTTGTCGTTCGATAAGATTAATAACCAGATTGATCAAGAGTGTTTAGAGGCATATAAAAGAGTGTTTGATTCCAGATGGTACATTTTAGGGGAAGAAGTAAATACCTTTGAGTCAGAGTATGCTTTATTCTCTGAAACTAAATATGCGGTTGGTGTATCAAATGGTTTAGAGGCTTTGCACCTCTCTTTGCGAGCTTTAGGCGTTGGAGAGGGTGATGAAGTTATCGTTCCTTCCAATACCTTCATCGCCACCGTTTTAGCGGTAAGCTATACAGGGGCTACTCCTGTATTTGTCGAACCTCGAGAAGACACATTCAACATTGACCCTGAGAAAATAGAAGGAGCAATCACGAGTAGAACGAAAGCCATTATTCCGGTTCATCTTTATGGGCAAGCCTGTGAAATGAAGCAGATCATGGAAATAGCAGATAACTATAAGATATATGTTGTTGAAGATAATGCTCAAGCTCAGGGCGCAACTTTCAATAATAGAAAAACGGGGAGTTTTGGCCATGTCAATGCAACCAGTTTCTATCCTGGTAAAAATCTTGGTGCATTAGGGGATGCTGGTGCTATAACAACAAATTGTTCAGAATTATATCAATCGCTTAAGACAATAAGAAACTATGGCTCAGAAAAGAAATATCATAATCAAGTAATCGGATATAACGCTAGGCTAGATGAGATTCAGGCAGCATTCCTTTCTGTAAAACTTAAGTATTTGAACGACTGGAATAAGGAACGAAAAGAGATTGCTAAATGGTACAATGAAGGTATTATTTCAGACAAGGTTATTAAAAATGAAATTGCTCAAGGAGCTACTTCAGTCCATCATCTATACGTGATTCGAACAGATCGAAGACCAGAACTACAACAATTTTTATCTCAAAAAGGAGTTGAAACACTCATTCACTATCCTATTCCTCCGCATCTTCAAGGGGCTTATAAATACTTAGGCTTTGCAGAAGGAGCTTTTCCAATTGCTGAGAAACTTGCGCGTGAGGTTTTAAGCTTACCACTTTATATTGGAATGAAGAAGGATGAAGTGGATTATGTATGTGATTTAATTAATCGGTTTTGATATAATGAACAGAGTTGAAGGACCATTGGTGAGTATAGTAGCTGTTTGTTTCAATCATGAGCAATTTCTTATTGAAACCTTGAATAGCATAAGAAGCCAATCATATTCAAATGTTCAATTAATTATTGCTGATGATTGTTCAAAAGATAACTCAGTAGATGTTATTAATCGCTGGATTAGGAAACACTCTGTTAATTGTGAACTTTTGGTTCATGATGTCAATCAGGGGGTATGTGCGACACTAAACGAAGCTTTTAATCTAGTACGAGGACAATACTATCAAATGATTGCTTGTGACGATGTTATGCTCCCTGATAAGATTGAGAAGCAGGTGTCTATTCTAGAAAAACATAAGGAACTATCTGTCATTCACTCTTCAGCACATCGAATAAATGAAGATGGTGAGGTTCTTGATTATAATTTCATTTTAGGAGAGAATTTGGAGGGTATGCAAAATTCCCAACTTCTACTTGAAGGTATGATAAACTCCAGTAAAATTATTGCTCCTACAATATTGTATAGAACCAAGCATTTACCATCAAAGCCTCTGTACGATGAGTCCTACTTGTATGAAGACCTCTACTTAAATCTTAGACTTCTTATTGAAGGTAGAAAGTTTTATTTTATAGATGAACCTTTAGCAAAATATCGTGTCTCAAGTACCTCCTTGATTAGGAATACTGAATTGAAATCTCGATTAATGAGTGACAGAATGAATATTCTGAGAGAGCTATTACTGGGGATTGATAGTAGGATTGATTATGAGCTTTTTACGTATTTCAATAGTCATATTGGTTTCAAGCAGGCTTGTTTAGATTTCATTTCAGGGAGAATTGGTTTGCAACAATTTGGTATGAAGCTAAGGTCACGGCTCCTTAAGAAGAAATAGCTAATTTGAAAGTTTTATTCATAATCCCTAACCTCACATTTGGAGGGATTCAAACTCAGGTTTATTATTTAGCAAGGTATCTGAGGTTGGCGTATGGTTTTGAAGTTGTTATTTACGGATTTCTTACCAGGGATTCGCAGTATACGGCTTTACTGGACGAGGTTGGAATTCAGCATAAGTTTAGGCCAAAGCTAGGCAAGCGTATTTGGTCTTATGAGTCCAAGGGTATTTTCGGTAAGTCTTTAACCTGGTTTCTACTTTGGAGTTTCTTAATACGACAAGGAAGGGTTGTACTGTTACCATACACTAAAAACCTCGACACATTCATTAATCCATTAGTGTCCTTTACTCTTATAAGAGGTACGTTTAGCTTTGAAAGAGGGGGACATGTGAATCCCAGAAAGCAGTCAAACAGCCTAATTAACCGATTAAAGAGAAAGGCGAACCCAATTTATGTAGCGAACTCTTTTCATGGAAAACGTGCGATTCATTTAATGAAAGGTGTGCCTTTGGATCAAATAAGCGTAATACCCAATGGGATTGACCTTGAGAAGTTTTCGGCATGCTCCAGGTTGGAAACCGGGCCTTTGGTAATTACAATGGTGGCTAACTATTTTCCTGAGAAGGAGCATGAGTTTGTGTTACAGGCTTGGTCCAGAATGCCTCAGAAACTTCAGTCGCAAGTAAGACTAAAATTAGTTGGACTTGGAGGTGGGGATATGTGTGTAACCAACTTTGAGAAGGCCCGGTTGTTATCAGAGCAATTAGGACTCAAAGCAAATGTTGAATTCATAGAAACAACCAATGATGTAGTTGATTTATTAAAGAAATCAGATATCGGTCTATTGGCTACTAAATCTGAGGGGTGTCCTAATGTTATATTGGAATATATGGCCATGGGGCTACCCATTGTGGCCAGTAAGATACCCGGTATAGAAGAAATAATTTCCGACCAAAACAGAGAGTACTTGTTTGAAAGAGGTGATGAAGTGGCATTCATCAGTAAACTAGATATATTGGTTAATAACCGACACATAAGAAAGGAATTGTCTGCTGCTAACCGTTTACATGTATGCAACAATTTTTCGATTGAAAAAATGGGTGAAGCTTATATTGGTCTTTTAAGAAAATTTAATCTGTATTAACCGTCTTGAACCACTTTTTAATTACTCGCTTCAACATTAGGGTAGATGATTGGACCACTACCAGAGATGGATATCAGGTGAATCAGACAGATTGGCTTGAGCATAGATTCAGACTTTTTATGGACTATTGTTGGCCGTCAGTACTTAACCAGTCTGATCAGAACTTCACTTGGTTGGTATTCTTTGACACAACCACTCCGGAGCAGTTTAAGGTTTTGAATGAGAATTTGGTGTTAAAATATCCCAACTTCTGTCCCATATATGTGGATGGAATTCGATCTTTTCTTCCTTCTTTGAGAAGAGAGCTGATGGAACGAACTAATACCGACTACCTCATTACCTCAAGAATCGATAATGATGACCTTATTCACAGAGACTTTATAAAACGAGTTAAAGAGGAGGCCAAACCTTCGGGCCAATTGGTAATTGATATGCAGAGAGGTTATCAGCTAATCAATAAATCTAAAATCTTCGAAGTGAGGAACTATATCCATTAGTTCAATCCATTTATATCGCTCATAGAGTCTTCTTCGGGTGCAAGAAGTGTTATGGATAGAAATCATCGGGACTGGAGTACGGCAGAGCAGGTGGTTGCTGTAACCGATAAACCATACTGGATTGAGCATGTGCATAGTAAAAATAAACTTAATGATCAAAAGCCGTATCTCTTTCTAAGTATGAAGCGAGATTGGACAGATTTTGGAATGTTAGACAGCATGAATTGCGATTCATTTTTTTCCATACTTATGCAAAATGCTGGATTAGGGTTTAAAAAGATTGCCAGAAGGGTTGGTGTTTAAAGCAATTGACTCGTGCAATGAAGTATTTACCGAGCATTTGCTTGGTATGAATTAAAGTATGGGTAAGATCAGCACTAACTTAGTTTCAATAATTACTCCGGTATTTAATAGGGAGGCAGATTTGCCCTTAACGATTCGTAGCGTTTTAAACCAAACGCATAGTAATTGGGAGCTACTGTTAGTAGATGACGGGTCAACAGATAATTCCTTGAATATTGTCCGATTATTTTCGAGTCAAGACCATCGAATTCACTCTATACGAAGAGATGACTCTTTACCCAAAGGAGCTTCTGCTTGCAGAAATATTGGGATAGATAGGGCAAAAGGTGATTTTATTATGTTTTTGGATTCAGATGATCTTTTGGCCCAAAGCTGCTTGGAGCACCGTGTTCAAACAATAATTGACAAACCATATGATTTCATTGTTACTCAAACAGGAATCATAAGAAAGAGTAATCCACAAATCAAAAAAATATGGAGTTCTTTACTGCATAAAGATGATGTTGAGGCATTTGTCAAAATGGAAGGTTGGTGTGTATCCTCAACTTTCTTCAGAAGTGATTTCGTGAAAAAGTATAAGTTCGACCCTTACGCTCCTTCTTTACAAGATTGGTCGTTTCATTTATCAGTTCTGTTAGACCGACCCAATTATAGAAAATACCCTGATTCAAATCCGGATGTTTTTGTGCGCTCTGGCCATGGCGGACGAATATCCGTTACCAATAATTCTCCTGACAGACTGGTAAAAAGATTAGAAGTATTTTTACGAATGGAGCAGCAATTAATTGCGAAAGGATATCTAGAATATGCCAATAGGCTTGATAGACAGTACCTTAAGCATTTAAACCATGCAGCCATATTCTTCGAGGGTAAAGATTACACAGAACTAAAAAATGTGTGGAGGAAATCCTGCTCCTATATAATGCCAATTGCGAGAAGTATTAACTTTTACCTAACCTTGCAGCGATGTGTTAGATTCTTAAAACTAAGGGTTTTTCACGGTGTTGTTTATAGGGTGGCTAGAGCTGTTTTTCCTAAACATCTTTTTTTGCCAAATCGAAGAGAGGTATTACTACAGAATCCAATACCATTAGAAAAAGGAGTTGAACAGCTAATTCCGCAAACTCAAAAAGTCACCAAAAAATGAGCGAAATTAAGAAAGGGGTACAAATCTTGGATTGTACCCTTAGAGACGGAGGCTATTATACTAATTGGGATTTTGATAAACAGTTAGTACAGGCCTATTTGAATGCGTGTAATAAGCTACCCATAGATTGGATAGAAATTGGTTATAGAAGCCCTGCCAAGGAATCTTACCTAGGGCAATATTTCTACTTACCTGAATACTTGATTCGAGACACAAAATCTAGAACTACTAAAAAAATTGCTCTAATTCTGAATGAAAAGGACATCGATCCTCAAACTGTGAGAGCTTTACTGGGTGATTGTATCGGTCATGTAGATATGATCCGAATGGCTGTTAATCCGATCCGAATGGATCAAGCCATTGAGTTAGCAAAGAGAGTGAAAGAAATGGGATTTCTCGTTGCTTTCAATGTAATGTACATGTCTACGTGGGATCAAATTGAGGGGTTCTACGAGAAGTTGTCTCAGTTGAATGGTTTGATCGATTATTTTTATTTGGTTGATTCCTACGGTGGAGTATATCCTACAGAAGTAACCAAGGCTGTTGAGAAGGTTAGATCAAAACTTGATGTAAGCATAGGTTTTCATGGACACAATAACCTCGAGTTAGGCCTAATCAATACCTTAACAGCAATAGAGGCTGGAGCAGATGTGGTAGATGCAACATTTACCGGAATGGGGAGAGGAGCAGGAAACTTGAAAACAGAGTTGTTATTAACAAGCCTCAGTTCCCGTCATGGTTTATCAGTAGATTTTAATGCCCTCGGTAATGTAGTGGGAGCCTTTGAACGTTTGCAAAAGGAATATGGCTGGGGCACCAATCTTCCATACATGGTTTCTGGAGCTAATTCTTTGCCCCAGAAAGAGGTTATGGAATGGGTAACGAAAAGATTCTACTCAGTGAATAGTATAATTCAGGCCCTAAACAATCAAAGTGAGGGTATTGAAGACAACCTCAAACTCTCTCTTTTTAATTCAAAAAAGCACTATAAGACCGCACTAATTGTAGGTGGTGGCGACTCTGTGAAGCAACATGAGGAAGCTATTCTTCATTGGGTTAAGAAGCAAGATGAACTTTGTATCATACATGCGAGTTCCAAAAATGCCAATGCATTCATAGAACTCTCAAAAGATCAGTTTTTTTGCCTGGTTGGCAATGAAGGACACAGACTAGAAAACCAGGTGCATGGTAGTTTTGGCTTTGTAACTCAATGTGTTTTACCACCATATCCTCGAAAAATGGGTACCTATATTCCGGCCACTCTCGAGAAAAAAAGTGCAGAACTGAAAGAAATCACCTTCACCAATAGAGTTAAAGATTCTCACACGGTCTTGGCACTTCAAACGGCTTTGGAACTGCAGGCACAAAGTATTTATGTTATAGGCTATGATGGTTATTCGGGAGATGCTGTTAGTCAGAATGAGATTGAACTTTCTACAGAAAACGAAGCCTTGTTCTTTGAATTTGTAAAAGTTGGCACTCAACTTAGCTCGCTCACTCCAACACGATACAAAGGCCTTAAGCCTGACTCGGTTTACTCACGCATATAAGATATATGAAGGATATCACTTTTTTCTTACCTACCCGGAAAGGAAGTAGCAGGGTAGTAAATAAAAACACAAGAAACTTTGCCAAGGTAGAGGGAGGGCTCCTTGCTGTTAAGCTTCGGCAGCTTATGGAGAGTAAGGAGATTGCTGAGATTGTTCTTTCAACAAATGATGAAGAGTGCATAAGGGTAGCTTCTCAGTTTGGCGACAAACGTCTGAAGATTATAGAGCGCCCCGAACATCTTTGTTTAGATACTACACCTTTGACTGATTTAATTAATTATGTTCCTGAGGTTGTAAGCTCTACCCATGTTTTGTGGGGGCACGTTACCACTCCCATGGTGGACGGTAAAGAGTATGACAGAATCGTTTTGAAGTATTTTGAAGGACTAACAAACGGTTTTGATTCTCTCGTTACAGTTAAAAGACTTCAAAATTTTCTAATTGACCCGGATTTGGGAAAAGTAATGAATGCCCAAACTCATATTGAGAATAGATGGCCGAGGACACAGGACTTGAAACTTCTGTATGAAGTAAATCACGCTGCCTTTATTACTGCCATTGATAACTACCGGGATATTAATGACCGTGTGGGTGTTAATATAATGTTTTTGGAGCAAGACAGCATTCAGTCTATTGATGTAGACTGGGAAGACGACTTTAGAATAGCTGAAGCGGTGTATTCAAATTTAATGAATGGTTAAAACAATATTTTGGGACTTTGATGGGGTTATAATGAACTCTATGCCAATCCGAAACAAAGGGTTTGAGTTAGTGCTAAAGGATTACCCATCAACTGAAGTTGCTCAACTCATGGCTTACCACTTATCAAATGGAGGTCTTTCCAGGTATGTGAAATTCAGATACTTTTTTGAAAAAATAAGAAAGGAGATTAATGTTACGGAAGACAAAATCCTGAGATATGCATCTATGTTTTCTAAAGTTATGCTGAAGGAACTTAAAAATCCTGATTTATTGATTGATGATAGCCTAGCTTTTATAAAGAGCAACTACGGCAGGTATGATATGCATATTGTTTCGGGGTCTGACCAAACTGAATTGAGGCAAATTTGTTCTTCAATAGGTATAGATCAATATTTCTCCACTATCAATGGTTCTCCTGCCAGTAAGACGGAAATTTTAAAAGAGTTATTAAATCACTTTGAATATCAGACTCAGAACTGCGTCCTCGTGGGTGATTCCATAAACGACTTGTCTGCAGCAAAATCATTTGGTATACACTTTATTGGGTATAATAACCCAGCACTATTGAGTCTGTCAGATTCCTATCTGGAAAGTTTTAGAGAATTTTAACCCACGGTGTGAAGCGTAAAAGAATAGTACTCGGAATAATTCATACATCCTTAGGTGAACTTCAGTGGATTGTTCCGTACTTTTATTGCCTCTCTAAGCAGGATAAAAATTTAGAGTTCGTCTTACTTTTTTTTTCAAAATCTGTATTCAGCAAAGCGCAATCTGAGGAAGCCCACCTTAAAGAATTCAGTCAGATAGGCCGAGTAATCCACAAGAAAGATATACTGCCTTTTTTGCTTTCTTATAGAAAAAACATTGTAGCAGTTTATAAAGACTTTTGGCCCATACATAGACACAGCCTGGCTTCGGCAATTCGATTTTGTTGTCCCAAGGCCACTATGTATTTATATCCACATGCCAATGCCATTTATAGCCTTGATGGTACGGTTGAGAAAAAAGATGATCCAGTTGTAATATCTAAACATGATCATGAATGTTTTGACTACCTATTGTTGAATACCCAATGTGATATTGGATACTGGCGCTTGAGGGTTCCCCAAAAAGTATTAAAAATAGTAGGAAGTCCTGCATACCAGTCAATATGGACAGACAAGGTTAGAGAAACAGCATCAGTTAAAATATCTTCTATTAAGCGACAGTCAGAGGGCAAAAAAATAGTAGCAGTCTTTACCCGACCTGCAGATTCAGAGTTCTTAGATCCTAATGATTATCAATACTTAATTCGATCGATTATTGAGGTTTTTGTATCAAAGAGGGAGTATTTCTTAGTTTTTAAGCAACACCCCAGAGAAGACTCTACTTACTTATTGAATGAATTGAAGGAAGTTAATAATAGTAGCTATTGCCTTTCTGATATTAGTCCAATGCATTTGTGCTCTGAAGCCTACTGTTCAATTAGTTTTTGGTCATCGACCATAACTGATTCGCTGGCTATGAAATGCCCGGCTGTTGAATTTTTCAGGTACCATCAACGGGGTAATGATAAGTGGTACCCCATAAAAGGCAGTGTGAAAGAGTATAAGTCATTTTATTCTGTACTTGGTTTATGCCTTCCGGCATCTAATAAGCAACAGCTTGAGATGGCGATTCGAAATCTTGAAAAGAATAGGGATAAATTGCTAAGTCAACAATTGTTAGCTATGTCTCAGGTGTTTGGCAATGAATTGAGGTTAGAATCCTTACCAGAAAGACATGAAAAACTGGCTACTCCTACTTTTTCCGATTGGTTGAGAGTTGCCATCTCTACGGTTAAATCTTACTTTTAGCTAGTCTGAATTGAAAGAAATCAACGGAGACCTCATAATTATACAAGCCAGAACGTCCTCTACCAGGCTTCCCGGTAAGGTGTTACAGCCAATATGGAAAGGAAAGAATCTGCTGGATTTGCAGCTCGAGAAATTTCGGAGATTAGGTACTCCTTTAGTTGTGGCTACCACTGTAAATCCATCGGATGATGCCATTGTCGATTGGGCCAAAAGGAACAACGTAGAGGCTTTTAGGGGAGATGAGCAGAATGTACTAAAGCGTTTTATCGATTGTGCCAGGCAATACCAGGCTAAGAACCTGATCCGTGTTTGTTCTGATAATCCATTTATTCAGTCCGATCAGGTTCCGTATTTTCTAAATTCCTTAGCACAGGGGGTAGACTATATTAGTTTTTGTAACCATTCCGGTATTCCGGCTATAAAAACCCATTGGGGACTTTTTGTAGAGGGAGTAAGGTTAGGTGCATTGGAAAGGGCTTCGGAAATTCTTGAAACCCATGCTGAGGAAAAATTCTATTCAGAGCATGTAACTAACTTTATTTACGGAAATTCTGAACAATTCAAGATAAAGCTCGATCAAGCTCCTGAGGCTGTTCATTCGCGAAGCGACCTTAGGTTTACTATCGACACGCCAGACGATTTCCAAAATATGCATAGCTTGCTCCAATTAGCTGGTTCAAAGGCTAATCTCGAGCAATTAATTGAATTAGTTGACGCTAACCCCAATATTAAATCGGTCATGCGTCAAGGAATTGATCAGTTCAATAAGTGAGTGTTTAATAATATGCTCATTGAACGTTAAACATTGAACATTTTAGAATATGCCTCATACTTACTTAATCGGTGAAATAGGACAGAACCATAATGGCTCTGTAGATTTAGCCAAACTCTTAATCGATAAAGCCGCTCAACCTGTTAAGGATGAACTCTTTGGCTTGGAATTAAAACCTTGGGATGCCGTAAAGCTGACCAAGAGAGATTTGGCAGAAGAGCTATCCGCTTCGGCCATGGCAAAACCCTATAATAGCCCACATAGCTTTGGAAAGACCTATGGAGAGCACAGAGCCAAGCTTGAGCTCAATGATGAGCAGCACTTTGAATTGTATCAGTATGCTAAAGAAAAGGGGCTGGATTTTGTAGAGACGCTCTGCGCTATTGGCTGTTTAAGCATGCTTAAGCTATTTGCCCCTGACAGGCTGAAAGTAGCAAGTCGGGACCTTACCAATCTGCCTTTACTCAATGCTATGGCCGAAACCAAAATTCCAATGGTTATTTCTACAGGCATGGGTGGAGTAGAAGAGATAGACGATGCATTGGAGGTAATTACTAAGCATCACAATAAGATAACCATCTTACATTGTTTGTCGCAGTATCCGAGTGAATACAAAAACATCAACCTCAATAGCATTCATTATTTAAAGGAACGCTATGCAGGCTTTGAAGTCGGTTATTCCGACCATAGCATAGGAATAGCCATACCTTTAGCCGCGGTGGCCATGGGAGCCACTACCATAGAAAAGCACATTACCTTGGACCGAACCATGAAAGGGACAGATCAGGCCGGCTCGTTGGCTCCGGATGGAATGCGTAGAATGGTTAGAGATATCCGAAACCTTGAAATGGCTTTTGGTGAAATGAAGAAGGAGAGAAGTGAAGCCGTAGAACTGGCTAAGGTGAAGTTGGAGAGAAGTATTGCTACCAAAAGAAATATGAAAAAGGGGGAAGTGGTGACAGAGAATGATGTGCACCTGCTGAGTCCAGGAGATGGATTCCAATGGGCTCAGAAGAACGAGGTACTCGGAAAAGTACTCGCTCAAGATGTTCCAGCCGATGAAGTGATTTATAAAGAAATGCTTTTTTAAGTTCACGCAGAGATCGCAAAGAGAAATGCACGCAAAGAACACAAAGTACTAAAGAATTCTTGGCGAGCTTTGCGGGGAAAACCTTTAGCGTTCTTTGCGTGAAAACTGTGATACACTTTGCGTGAAATAAGCACATGACAGAGAATGAAATTTCATATAAGATAATCGGTACAGCAATAGACCTGCATAGAAATGTAGGTCCTGGTTTGTTAGAATCAGCTTATGAAAATGCACTTGCCTATGATCTCCGGGAATCTGGCTTGGAGGTAAAGCAGCAGCTACCTTTGCCATTTCATTATAAAGAGGTTAAAATGGATGTAGGCTATAGGGTTGATTTGTTGATAGAAAATAAAGTGATTGTAGAAGTCAAATCAGTCGAAACCTTAGTACCCGTTCACTATGCTCAGTTATTGACTTATTTAAAATTGTCCGATAAGAAGCTGGGGCTATTGATCAACTTCAATTCAAAGATCCTCAAAAACGAAATTCACCGTGTGGTGAATAATTTATAAATGTTTCTCGTAGAGGCCGCAAAGAAAAGTATACGCAGAGAACGCAGATAATTCTCAATGAGCTTTGCGTAGCAACCTTAGCGCTCTTTGCGTGAAACAATTAACTTCCTAAACTATGCTCCCTAAGCTTATACTCACCGATATCGATGGCGTCTGGACAGACGGAGGCATGTACTACGACCAGACAGGTAATGAATGGAAGAAGTTCAATACCTCAGATAGTGCAGGAGTCCTTTTCGCTCGTAAACTGAATATTCCCGTAGGGATTATTACTGGTGAAAGTACTGAGATAGTAGCAAGAAGAGCCTCTAAGCTGAAGATTGATTTACTTTTTCAAGGAGTTCAGGATAAAGTAAAGGTCGCTCATGAGCTAACGAAGAAAATGGGCCTTGAGCTTTCTGATGTGGCCTATATTGGTGACGACCTAGGAGACCTTGAGCTTTTAAAACGTGTAGGTATTTCTGCGGCACCAGCCAACTCCCCGGAATACATCAAGAAACATGTACAGTATGTGACCAAAAAGTCGGGTGGCGAAGGAGCTTTTCGAGAATTTGTGGAGTGGATCATTGAAACTTCCGGTAGACAGATTGAAGACCTTCTTTAATTATTCATCGTCATTCAGAGGGATCCCGATAGCTATCGGGACGACCGAATCTGTAGGTAGGCAAGTAACCTCGCAAACATAATCTAGAGTGTCCTCGAAAAAACACTTCTTAGTCATTTGGCCCACCATTAGGAGAGACTGGGTAAGTACATTTTATAAACTTGAAGACCAGTTTCGGTTTACATTCATTCCTTCAACTTTTCCTCAAGAACCAAATTTTGCCGATTGCTTTGAATGTCGGTATTGGTCAGAGTTTAGTTCTGTTCAGCAGCTCTTAGATGAGGTTAAACCTGATGGAGTGATATTTATGTCCATAGAGTCTGGCTTGAGCATGGCTACTAATTATCTGGCTCAAAAAAGAGGAATTCGAACCATCATTCTTCAACATGGTATATTTACTAACTATAAAGATTACAGGAATAGAGAAAAACTTTGGAGAAAGAATAGCCTCGCCAGGGAAACCAAAGACTCCCAGGTTCAAAAGGGATTTAGTACTTTGAGATTTCTAAAGAAATCGCTTATAGGCACCGATCGTTTCAAACTTTTATCAATAGCAATTTATACTAAGTTACAACAAAAGGTTGGACCCTATTGGGCAGCAAAACATTTGCCTCTTTCTATTAAAAAAGCCAACCAATACATCTGCTATAGCCCATCTAATGCCACAATACATAGAGAAACAGATAGGGTTTCTGAACATGAAATAAGCTATGTAGGTAGTCATGAGCTAATGAATTATCTGAGAAAAGAAGAGCCTTTGACGGACAAGCCCTTTTACCTTCATATCGATCAGGCTCTGGCCCAGAATTCGTTTGGAGAAGAGACAGTTAGCAGAGAAGCCATGATAGGGTTCTACCAAAAACTCAATGATTATTGCCTGACCCAACAATCATCCTTGTACATCAAACTTCATCCGGAATCATATAAGTCTGATTGGCTACCGAAGCATGATAATATCCATTACATTCGGCATGTAGATAACTTCAATCAGATTATTCAAAGCGCGTTGGGCTGTTTTGCGTTTTACTCGACCATGGTGATACCGGCTGTTTATTGGAAGCCAACCATTTTATTTAAAATTACCTATTCCGGTTTGCAAGAAGAGCTCGAAAAAATGGGAGCGGCCCAGATTCTTGATTTCCATGACTTTCAATTTTCACAGTTCAGCTTTCAGAAGTTTGAAAATCCACAACTCATTAAGACTTATTTTATTCAACCGGAAGGAGTCTGTGAAGATAGCCTTGCTAATTGCTTAAATGAGCCAACTTAAAGTCTACCTATACCCTAGCCTGGGTGGAAGTTTCAGTATGAATCGCTATTTAAATGGCGTAGTTCAGGGCTTGAAATCTAACGGGCTGGATTATGAAATCGTGAGGCCAAAAGGATCGGGTTTAATAGCAAAATACCTGCACTATATTTTACTTGTTTGGAGAAGAAAGAGAGAAAAGGGCAAACACTTAATAATTAGTGAGAGGTATGCCTACCTTTTGCCATTTATGGGTAAGGAAAGAATTGTGGTTTGCCACGATCTTCACACGCTGTATCCGGAGTCTAATACAGCTTGGATACACAGGCGTATTTACAGACTTTTTCTCAAATTGATGAGCCGTGCCGAGCGTGTGGTTTGTGTTTCCAATCATACGAAAGGCGATTTACTAGAATTTATGCCCTCTTTTAAAAGCCATGAGGGTATTAGAGTAGTTCATAATGGGATAGAACCTTTTTGGGAGGAGAGTGGAGAGGTAAAAACGAATCATGAGGTTTTAAAGACTCTTTTTAAAAGTAAAAGAGTAGTGCTTTCGGTAGGAACGGACGCATGGTATAAGAATAATTCCTGGTCGCTTAAGCTCATGTACGAGTTGCCTGAAGATTTTCATTTATTACGCATAGGCTCGTTCAACTCTTCCAATGAGGAACTCATTAAAGCACTTGATATAAAGAATAGAGTTACCAGACTACAAAACCTGAGTGACTCTGACCTAAAGCATTGTTATCAGAATGCTGAGGCTCTCCTTTTTCCATCATTGACAGAAGGCTTTGGATGGCCGGCTTTAGAAGCAGCACTGTGTGGTTGTCATGTAATTTCGAATGGCACGGGAGCGTTGAAAGAAATTTTTGAAAATACACAAGGTCTGGTGAAACTTGATGAGGCCAAAAGATTCTTGACGAATAACGATAAAGAGAGTGCCTCTTTGAACTATAAGTTTTGGAATGCTCAGGTTATAGAGCTAATCGCATGAAAATATTATTCGTACATCACAGATATCATACTAATCTTTTCAATTGGTTCAGAGGGTTTCGTCAGAATGGTCATGAGGTGAAACTGTTAGTGTATAAGCCAGATACTGTTAATCTTCCCGATCTTCCCGAGTCTGACTATTTGCCTCCTTCCAGATGGTCAATGCGTAAAATGGAAAGAAATCCTCGTAAGCGTGGTGACGGTGTAGATAGTTTTTCACCTTATTATTATCCGTCATTCAAGAGTCTCTATAGGTACTTTAAAGAGCAAAAACCAAAGCTGGTTGTGATCAGACCTGTTTTTTCTCGTTTCGGATATATGGTTCTTTTTTTATCCGTGCTATTTAGGTGCAGGATAGTGTTCCATAGTCGCATTAGAATTCACAGACACTACACTAAGCCGAAGTTGCTGGTATTTAAGTTTGTTTTGGGCATACTCAATGCCTATTGGATGTCTCCCTGCAAGGGAAACCCTGAAAAATATCCCCTTGCATCAAAGCGATTGGTCTATTTTCCTTTTCTAATACAACCCCAGGTTGAAAACAGAACTTACTTCAAAGGTGGGAAAGTCAACATCCTCTGCGTGGCTAAATACTATACCTCAAAAAACCCTGGACTCATGTTAGAAGCCTTCATAAAACTAAGGCAAGAGTTTGAGGATATTCGGTTAACCATTTGCGGAACAGGCGATGAAAACGGGGAATATTATGAAAGCATGGTGAAACGGAAGGAGGAGCTTCCATTTGCAGAAGATATCCGGTTATTAATCAACCAGCCACTAACTAGAATGTCCGGGCTTTACGCCTCCCATGACATTTTTGTGTTGCCTACCCGTCACGATCCGGCTTCATTCACTGTGTTAGAGGCTATGGCTCATGGATTGGCTGTTTTAACCACAGATGTTGATGGCTCTTCCGGCTATATCGAAGAGGGCAAGAATGGCTATATTATAAGGTCAGGAGATTTAATGCATTTAATAGAACGGGTAAAGGCAATAATTCAAGATAGACAAAGGCTGGAGAGTTTTGGGGAAAGATCATTGGATATGGTAAAGCTGTTGCATGAACCCGGACGTGTATCTGCAGATTTTATAAAAACAGTAGCGGGATGAACGTTTATATTTTTATATGGAATTTTGAAGTAGGCGGAGCACAAAAGTTTGTAATAAAGCTTGCGAATGCTCTTCATCGGAGAGGTGTTGGTGTGACGATGTTGGTAGCGAACCCCTCCGGGGCATTTCGTTCTCTTCTAAATCAGGAAGTGAAAATTGTTAAGTTTCAAATTCCCAAAACTAATAACCCTATAAAGATATGGAAGTGCTATAAACGACTGACTCAAATTTGTGAGCCCAATTCTATGTTTGTTGTCAATGGGCCAAATAACTTTAGACAACTAAGTAGGTTGAACCTCATATTTCGGCAATGGAATATTGTTGTGAGACTTCATAATGATATCGTAATTAAACCGTCATTTCTTTCTGTATTAAAAAGAATAGAGATGCGGCTTTTGTTTAATCAAAAGAAAGTGCGAGTTCTGGCAATGTCAGATAAGCAGTGTGAAAGTCACAGGGATATTTACAGGCTAAAAAGAATTCAGCATATACCAAATTTTTTTCCCGAGATCCAGTCTGACGAGGAAAATAGGCCTGACCCTCGTGAAGGGATAAAGGCTGTGTGTTTGGCTAGGTTTTCACCGGAGAAAGGATATCAGTATCTGATCCCTGCATTGGCGGAAATTAAAAGCGGGCTTCATGTAGATATTTATGGGGATGGCCCTATGAAAGAGGAATTGGTTGCTCTTGCCAGATCACTTAATTTATCTAATGTGTCCTTTTTGTCACCAGTTATAGAAGTAAATGATATACTGCCTAAATATCATTTTCTGATAATGCCCTCTACCTATGAAACTTTCGGCAATGTTATAATTGAAGCTTTTCGTCATGGGCTACCAGTAGTATCTACGGATTGTGATGGGCCATTGAATTTTGTTGTCAAAAACAAAAATGGTCTTTTGGCGGAAAAGGGAAACATAATAAGCCTAGCCAATAAGATAGATGAAATGTACTTGGCTATTCACAATAATGATTTCGATTCAGATACCATAAAGAATTCTGTTTCTGAGAAGTATAGTGAGGAATTTGTTATAAACTCTTATCTGAAGCTATTCAAATAGCAACCACATATGCTATTCAATTCCTTTGATTTTGCCATATTTCTTCCGGTAGTTTTTCTGCTGTACTGGTTTGTATTTAAGCACAGCTTAAGACTTCAGAACGCCCTGATTGTGGTGGCCAGTTATGTTTTCTATGGCTGGTGGGACTGGCGTTTTCTTTCTTTAATACTGTTTAGCACACTGGTCGATTTTCTGGTGGGCAAACAGCTTGGAAAAGAAGCAAAAGATAACAAGCGAAGGCTCTGGTTGTGGCTTAGTGTTGTGGTCAATCTGGGCTTTCTGGGCTTCTTCAAATACTTTAATTTCTTTCTGGAGAACTTCCAGGCTGCCTTTTCATTCTTCGGTTTTGAAATAGGAGGGCGAGCTCTTTCCATTGTGTTGCCGGTGGGAATCAGTTTTTATACCTTTCAGACGCTCAGCTACACCATCGATGTATACAAAAGGAAGCTGAAACCTACCCAGGACTTTATAGCTTTTGCTGCTTTTGTTAGCTTCTTTCCTCAGTTGGTAGCTGGTCCAATTGAGCGAGCAACTCACTTGCTCCCACAGTTTTATAGGAAGCGGCAATTTAGTTATCCGCTGGCTGCTAACGGTTGTCGTCAGATTCTTTGGGGCTTCTTTAAGAAACTGGTAATTGCCGATAATTGTGCAGAGTATGCCAACCTGATTTTCAACAACAGTGAATCCTATTCAGGAAGTACACTGTTCTTAGGAGCCTTGTTTTTTGCATTTCAGATTTATGGGGACTTTTCCGGTTACTCGGATATTGCCATTGGTACTTCCAGACTATTTGGTTTTGACCTGATGAAGAATTTTGCGTTTCCGTATTTCTCGAGAGACATAGCCGAATTCTGGCGAAGATGGCATATTTCACTTTCCACCTGGTTCAGAGACTATGTCTATATTCCTTTAGGTGGCAGCAGGGGTTCAAAGTGGGGGCAAGTCAGAAATGTCTTTATCATATTTCTGGTGAGTGGCTTTTGGCATGGAGCCAACTGGACCTTTATGGTCTGGGGTGGACTAAACGCTTTATACTTTCTTCCTCTGTTTTTACTCAAGCTCAATAGGTCTAATATGGAGGTGGTGGCCGAGAGAAGCTCTTTTCCATCGGCCAAAGAACTACTACAAATGGGGATAACCTTCATTTTAACAGTTCTGGCATGGGTATCCTTTAGAGCTGAGGACATCGCTCACGCCTGGCAGATTTATGCAGGTATTTTCGACTCTACACTGTTTACAGTTCCAAGGGAGGTGCTTTCCAGCAAACTTTTGATGTGTATTGTTTTAGTCCTTTTCTTTGTTTTTGTAGAGTGGTTGGGGAGAAGAAGAGAGTTTGCGATTGAATATCTGTTGGAGGCACACCCTCGTTGGTTGAGGTGGTCTTGGTATATATTTCTAATCTTCCTGATGGGTATGTTTATGCAAACCGAAGAGACACCGTTTATCTATTTTCAATTCTGATGAAGGTATTTCTTAAGCGCATATTGATTTTCTTTTTGGTGGCTATTCCGGGGTATTGTGTAATTCTGGTAGCTTGGTCCAACTTAATTCCTTTTGAGGCATTTAAGAAAAACATGAACTACAAGATGGGAAGCTATGGGCACATGTATACAAGAACCAATGAAGCAAACAATATACAGAAGACAGACGTTTTGGTATTGGGTTCTTCACATGCCTACAGGGGCTTTGACCCAAGAATATTTAAGAATGAAGGAATCGAACTATTCAACCTTGGATCGAGCAACCAGACTCCCCGACAAGGGTTGGTTCTTTTAAAAGAGTATTTAAACCAAGTGAAGCCTGAGCTAGTGATTTATGAGGTTTATCCCGGTATTTTTCAGCAAGATGGTTTAGAATCTACCTTAGATATTTTGGCCAATGGCCCATTTTCCTGGCCTGTTGCTACGTTGGCTTTTAAAGCCAATCATATTAAAGCATACAATGCTCTTATTAATCGTGCATTTCTGCAGTTTTGTGGAACTTATGAGTCTTACAATGAGCCTTTAGTAAAACCCAAAGACGGGGATACATATGTAAGGGGAGGGTATGTTCAAAAAGATGATAGTTATGTTCGAGCACAGAGCATTAAGAATGCGTATTCATGGAATATTCGTCAAGACCAGTGGAGTTATTTTCTAGAAATTGTCGAATTACTAAAAAAGGAGAAAGTAGAGCTTTTGATGGTACAATCCCCAATAGACTCCACCTATTTTGAGAATATACTTAATAATGATGAAGTGGATAGTCGTTTTAGTGGTCTGGGGAACTACATTAACTTTAGTCGGCTCATGAAACTGCACTATAAAGAAGACCTTTATGACCTGCATCATTTAAAACAAAGCGGTGTGGAGAAGTTCAACAAGGTTTTGATTGAAACTTTAATGGAGGAAGGGTATTTGAAGTGAAAATTCTATTTGTTCAAAAGGAGGGAGGCATATTTGGCGCAGAGAACTACCAGCTCAAAGTAATTCCCGGGCTAATGGCTAAAGGAGTTGAAGTGGAGTTCCTTAGACTATATACAGATTATCAAGGTGGCAAAGGAGGAGTATTTATCGAAAGGCTAAACGCTTTAGGTGTCAAAACTTTTGAAGTAAACATTGGGAAATACCCAACCCCACGGGTACTTAAGAAGATAAAGAAAATTGCCAACGGTGGTAACTACGATATAGTACATACCCATCTGATTCACGCAGATTTACACTTAGCGCTGATAAAGACCTTTATGAAGTTAGAACCCGCGTTGGTTTCAACCAAACATGGGTATGATAACACCTTCACGTCTAAGTTTGGTTTTGATGCTACTAAACAATCGAGCACCCCGTATTTTCTTATAAGCAAATGGGCCGAGAAGCGAATGTGTGCTTCTTTTACAATTTCGAATGGTTTACGAAATTTCTTTATTGCCACGGGATTAACCAAACCCGAGAAAATGAGGCTAATTCACTATGGCTTTGATATGCCTGATAATTATCTGTATAAAGGTAAAAAAGAGTTTAAAAAAGCCTCCAAGCAGGTGATTATTGCCGGTAGGCTAGTAGCCTTTAAAGGGCATACGTTTCTTATAGAGGCCATGAAGATGGTAGTTAGGGTTTTTGGATCTGAGGTTAAGTTATTGATTGCAGGTACGGGAGCTCTGGAAGCTACTCTTAAAGAGCAGGTAGAAATACTTGGGCTATCTGAACATATCGATTTTCTGGGGTATAGTACAGAAGTTGGTGCATTGATGGCTAACTCCGATGCAGTAGTAGTACCTTCTATTTCAGAAGGATTCGGTGTGGTGTTTCTTGAAGCCTTCTCGGCCAAAACGCCTGTGATCGCGTGGGATGTTCCTGCAGGTAATGAGTTGATGGAGCATGGTAAAACAGGATATCTCGTTCAACCTTATGATGTGACCAGTCTGGGTCAGCAGATTATAAGCGTTTTGAACGACCCTGAAGGACAAACCTCCGTTACAGAAGCTGCATATGAAAAGCTAAAGTCTTATTTTAACCTGGAACGAATGGTGGATGAAACTATTTCCTTCTATAAAGATGCTCTTAGTTGAGTAACTGGGTATTGATAGCTGTGCTGCAATTACCTGTAATCACATAATGATGCTATTGATTCGAAAGGAAAATCATAAGTTTAACCAGTTAACTAACCCTCTAATTAACTAGTCTTTGGCTCCATTTGAGATACCGGGTTTAATTATTTCGATAGTCTTTTTTTCATTGATTATCTATTTGGTTGGTCAGCGTAATGTGCCTGCCCAGTTTCGGAACATAGTATCCGGTACAATTCTGATTAGAATATTTGCGGTTTTAGCCTACGCATTGGTTGTTTTTGGGTTGTACGGAGGAGCTGGAGATCCTGTGGTTTATTTTAGATGGGGGCAGCGCTTTGCTGAGTATTTCAGGCAATTTGATTTATCTCCCTTTTTCGATAGAGATGTTTGGAGAGGGCCGGCTTTCGCAGGAACCAACTTTGTAGGGTACCCCGCAGCCTTGGCCATATTACTTGTTGGAGAAAGCTTTCGGGGTACATGGTTGCTATACTCGGCTCTTTGCGTAGTTGGATTGCTCTATTTTGCCAAAGTGTTCTATAGGGCCTATGGTGGAGCAGAATACAAAACATACCTCTATATTCTTTTATTGTACCCTTCACTTTGGTTTTGGACAGCTAATGTGAGTAAAGATACGTGGATGGTTTTTGGCGTGGCAGTCTTCCTCACCGGGATGGTAGATAAAGGCAGAAAGCAGAACATTTATGTAATGGCTTTCGGCCTTTTGTGGTGCTATCTTGTTAGACCACAGTTGGCAGCTATGCTTGCTTTTGCTCTAGCCGGAGCATACTTCTTAGGAACCTTGAAGAAGCTAACCTTTAAAAATGTTTTCATTCTTGTTCTCTCTGTAGTGGGAGCGTTTTATTTTCTTTCTGTGGTAGGAGTTGAAGACGTTACCGAGGTAACTGATTTTGCTGAGCAAACACAAAGAAAATCTTCCTACGGAGGGAGTGAAATTTCTCTGTCACAGGGGCCATTAAAGTTTATTCAGGCTCCTGTCAATATTTTGCTCAGACCCTTCCCTTGGGAAGTCGGAGGGTTTCTTCAGATAATAAGCTTTTTCGATGTCTACTTCATATGGTATCTGGCTTTTAGGAATTGGCGGGCAGTAAGAAGATCCTTTTCTATGATCCGAAAGGATAGACTGATTGCGTTCTGTTTTATTTTCATAGGTCTTTTTGCTGTGGGTGCGGGTTTAGCACTGGTGAACTTGGGGCTAATTGCACGGCAACGTATTATTCTATACCCGTTTATGTTCATGATTATATATGCTTACAGTGATAAACGGATTGCCTTTTTGAGAAAGAAAAGAAGAGAAGAGCAAGAAAAACGATATCAGGAAATTGCAGAACTTCAGAAAGCCTAAATTTTTACTTATTGGAGGCTTTGCTTCCTCCTTAATCAATTTTAGAGGGCCATTGCTCAAAAGGCTGGTACAAGACTTTGAAGTGTATGCAGCAGCCCCTTTTATAGATGAAGATACCCGAAGTAAGGTAGAAGCCATTGGAGCAAAATGCGTATCTAACTCTTTTGAAAGAACAGGCCTAAACCCCATAAAAGACCTGAAGGCATTAATGGCCTTTAGAAAGCAGGTTAAGGCAATAAAACCTGATTATGTGCTGGCCTACACTATCAAGCCCGTTGTTTTTGGGTTAAAAGCCGCTAAGTTCAGAAACGTGAAACGATTTGCCCTAATAACTGGTAAAGGGTCTGGTTTTGATGAGAGTAGTTTCAAGTCCAGAACCATTGCCAAGTTGGTCAAAAAATTGTATCGAGATACCTTGAAATCGGTTGATGGGGTGATATTTCAAAACAAGGACGATAAAGATTTTTTTGTTCAGCATAAACTGGTCGGTCATGTAAACAGGGTGGAGGTAATTGAAGGAACAGGAGTAGACCTAGAATACTATCGTCTAAAAAGTAAGCCCTCCATACCTGAAAAGGTTAAGTTTCTTTTTATTGCTCGTTTGATCAAAGAGAAAGGAATACCGGAGCTTGTTGAGGCAAGTGAGATTTTGCGTAAAAAAGGACATGCTTTTGAGGTACAGCTCTTAGGCTGGATTGATCCTAATCCCGGAGGAATATCCAAAGCAGAGATCGATAGCTTACACAATTCTGGAGTTATAAATTACCTGGGCACTACCAGTGACGTAAGGTCATATATTGAAGCGGCTGACGTTTTTGTGCTACCCAGCTATTATAATGAGGGGCTTCCAAGAACCATTCAAGAGGCCATGGCCATGAAAAAACCGATTATTACTACAGATCATCCCGGTTGTAGAGAAACAGTCGAAGAACACAGAAATGGATTTCTTGTCCCCGTAAAGGACGCAAAGGCTCTAGCAAATGCTATGGCTTATTTTATGGAACAACCCGATCAGGTTCTGAAAATGGGAGCGGAAAGCTATGAAATAGCGAAAGAAAGGTTCGATGTCAATAAGATTAATGAGCGTTTGCTTAACTTCATGGAGTTAAATGATGTATAGGCATTTTTTTAAAAGAGCTTTTGATTTTGTGGCTGCCCTGGCAGCCTTTTTATTGCTGAGTCCTGTTTTTATACTCACCACCGCGCTGCTAACTCTAGCCAATGCCGGAAAACCCTTCTTTTTTCAACTTAGGCCGGGTAAATATGGCGAAGTATTTCGCATCTATAAGTTCAAAACCATGAACGATAAGAAAGACTCATTCGGGAATTTATTACCCGATGCGCAACGACTTACCAAAATTGGCCAGTTGGTGAGAAAACTGTCTCTTGATGAAATCCCACAGTTGCTTAATGTAATAAAAGGCGATATGTCGCTGGTTGGACCAAGACCTTTGCTGGTAGAGTATCTGCCATTGTACAATGAACAGCAGGCAAAAAGGCACAATGTAAAACCCGGTATTACAGGGTGGGCACAAGTGAATGGTAGAAATAGCCTCGATTGGCCGGCAAAGTTTGAATTAGATGTTTGGTACGTTGAACATCTATCCTTTTGGTTAGATATTAAAATCCTATTTTTGACTGTCAAGAAGGTTTTTGTGAGGGAGGGAATAAGCTCCAACAGCTCAGTGACAATGGAAAAGTTTAAAGGAAACGAATCATGATTCTTATAGGTGCCTCAGGCCATGCAAAAGTAATCATCGATATTCTTGAGAAGAATGACGAGGCAGTTGAGTATTTGCTTGATGCCAATCCGAATATAAAGGAGTTGGCGGGCTACGAAGTTATAACAGATACTGGCCACAACTATGCTTTAGATAAACAGTACATCATTTCTATAGGTGCGAATAGTATCCGGCAAAAGATTGCCGGCCTTCATAACTTGACCTATGGGTGGGCCATTCACCCTTCGGCAATTCTAGGCGATGATGTTTCTATTGGACAAGGTACGGTTATAATGGCCGGGGCCGTGATCAATTCCTCAACACAAATCGGGAATCATGCCATTATTAATACTTCTGCTTCGGTAGATCATGATTGTAAGATTGGTGATTATGTTCACATCAGTCCAAATGCCACCCTTTGTGGAACGGTGGAGGTGGGAGAGGGCACACAGGTGGGCGCAGGTGCAACTATAATCCCTAACCTTAAAATAGGTAAATGGGCTACTATTGGAGCAGGAGCGGTAATCATCAGTAATGTGCCAGACCATGCTGTGGTAGTAGGTAATCCGGGACGAGTGATTAGATTGAATAATGGAGAAGAGTAAGATTTGGCTGTCATCTCCCCACATGGCCGGGAATGAACAGAAGTATGTGGCATCGGCTTTCGAGTCTAACTGGATTGCTCCGTTAGGGCCTTTGGTCGATAAGTTCGAAGAAGTCTTGTCTGGTTATGTTGGGGTGGCTCATTGCGCAGCCCTTAGCAGTGGTACAGCGGCTATTCACCTGGCCTTAGAGATATTGGGCGTTGGCCCTGGCGATGATGTAATTGTGCAGTCCTTTACCTTTTGCGGATCCATAAACCCTGTGTTGTACCAAAAGGCCAATCCCGTTTTGGTAGATAGTGATCCCGAAACCTGGAATATGGACCCTGAATTACTGCGTGAGGTAATACTGCACCGGATTAAGACGACCGGAAAGCGACCTAAAGCCGTAATTCCAGTGCACTTGTATGGCATGCCGGCCAGAATAGATGAAATCTTAGAGGTTTGTCGTGAATTTGAGATTGCCGTAATAGAAGATGCAGCCGAGGCACTCGGGTCAAGCTATAAAGGACAAAAACTCGGCAGCTTTGGCGACTTCGGTATACTGTCGTTTAATGGGAATAAAATTATTACTACCTCAGGAGGAGGCGCTTTGCTGTCACCTAACAAAGATCGGATTATTAAGGCCCGTTTTTTATCAACCCAGGCGCGCGATCAGGCAGTACACTATCAACACAGTGAGTTGGGATATAATTACCGTCTCTCCAATGTACTGGCCGGAATAGGCGTAGGGCAAATGGAGTTATTGGAACAATTTGTAGCGCTCAGGCGCAAGAATTTCAACTTCTATTGCCAGCTTTTTGATGGCAGCCCGGTCACGGTTCATAAAGAGAGTTCAGACCAGTCATTTTCAAATCACTGGCTAACCACTGTGGTTTTTCCCAAGGACCATGAAAAATTGAACAAAGAAGTTTTCATGCAAGCATTTTTGGAAGAAAATATTGAATCGAGGCCTTTGTGGAAACCAATGCATATGCAACCCCTCTATAAAGGAGCCGAAATGCATGGTGGTGCTGTATGCCACGATTTATTTCAACGCGGATTATGCTTACCTTCAGGTTCTAATTTAACCAATGCCGATCGCGATAGAATAGCATCAGTAGTTCGAAAAGTGTTGAGAAATGCTCAATAAGTTTAAAACCCTTAATGTTCTGCCAAGATGGATTATTGTGATGATCGATCTTACCATATTCTCTTTGGCAGCACTTATTGGGTACTTGCTTCGACTCAATTTTCAAATTGATGAACTTTATGAGTTCGACTTTTTGCGTGGTATAGCCATTTACACCATTTCCGGCCTTATTGCCTCGCTGCTTACCCGTAGTTTTGCCGGAATTATCAGATATACCGGTATTCAGGATACTTTAAGAGTTCTATATGCCAACCTGGTTTCTTTACTTATTGTATTTGCCATTAATTACCTTTCTGAAAATGCCCTACCATATTCAGTTGCACTCATAGCTTTTCTTGTTTCACTGGTTATATCCATTAGTTATCGTTTACTGGTTAAAGAACTGTTCGCCTTTTATAGAACAGTGCCCAAGAGCCAGCGTAAAATACTTATTATGGGAGCCGGCCGATCCGGTATGATTACCAAGCAACTACTGGATAATGACACCCGGTCTAATGTTAAAGTAGTGGGCTTTCTGGAAGACAACCCCAGAAAAATTGGTAATGTAATTGGCGGGGTAAGGATTTTTTCAGCCAAAGATGAGTTCGAAAAAGTAGTGATTAAACATAATCCCACAGAACTAATATTGGCAGCTACCAAGCTTTCGTTGGAGCGTAAAAACGATTTGGTAGACCGTTGTCTGGAGTTTGGAATTAAGGTTACCAGTGTTCCTTCTGCCGACCAATGGATTGGTGGAGAGTTCGATATCAACCAGATCAAAGAGGTGAAAATTGAGGACTTGCTGGGCAGAAACGCCATTGTGCTCAAGAATAAGTTCATTAGCAAGCAGCTCAACGATAAGTGTATTCTCATTACCGGGGCTGCAGGCTCGATAGGAAGCGAAATTGTGCGTCAGGTTGTACGTTATTCGCCTGCCAAGGTAATTTTGCTCGACCAGTCTGAAACCGGTTTGTTTGAAATTGAGAATGAGATTAGAGGGCTCAAGAAGATGGGTGAAGATCTTATCTCGTTTGTGGCGGACATCACCAATACTAACCGACTTAAGGAATGCTTTTCACGCTTCAGACCTCAGGTAATCTTTCATGCTGCTGCCTATAAACATGTGCCCATGATGGAGCTAAATGTTCCGGAGGCTGTATGTTGCAATGTGCTGGGTACCAGAAATCTGGCAGACCTTTCGGTAGAGTTCGATGTGGAAAAGTTTGTGATGATTTCAACCGATAAGGCTGTTAACCCCACCAGTGTAATGGGAGCCACCAAACGAGCGGCAGAGGTATATGTACAAAGCCTTAATGAATTTTTGGTAAGTATAGATTCCGGTTCAACAAAGTTTATTACAACGCGATTTGGTAATGTGCTGGGGTCAAATGGATCGGTAATTCCCATATTCAAAAAACAGATTCAGGCTGGCGGACCAATTACGGTTACCCATCCTGAAATTACCAGGTATTTTATGACCATCCCGGAAGCTTGTAGCCTTGTGTTGGAGGCTGCTACCATGGGAGATGGAGGAGAAATTTTTGTCTTTGATATGGGTAAGTCCGTTAAGATTGTTGATCTGGCCAGGCGTATGATCCAGCTTTCCGGGCTAGTAGAGGGCAAAGACATCGATATAGTTTTTACCGGCCTAAGGCCCGGAGAAAAGCTCTACGAGGAGCTACTCGATGATAACGAGAACAACCTGGCCACTCATAATCCCAAAATAATGATCGCCCAAACCCGTAAACTGGACTTTAAGATGGTTAAGGAGTGTCTTGATCGTTTGGACGAATTGGCAACATTTAGCGAAGGTTATGCCTTCAGTGATGTGGAAATAGTCCGTGTTCTTAAGTCTATGCTCACCGAATATAAGAGTAAGGCCTCTAAGTTTGAATCACTGGACTAAGACACTATTTCCGATACCTCTCAATCTCGCAAGGGTATCTGTCATAGCTAAAGCCCTCTATTCAACAAAGCACAAACAATCTGGATCGAAGAATAATTGATCTGATGTCCGGCCCGATTTCCAGGGCTGGCTGCGCGAAAAGATTATCTAAACTTAGGTTTCTTTCTGGATGGGGAGAAGAGTTCTCCAAGGAAGTTATCAGGTAAGTACATCTCCAATCTTAATGAGAAGATATAATAAGCATCGTTGTTTTCTCTACCTCTTATAGCCCCTTTCTGCCGGGCGGTATAACCACCTTCAACCGATCTGTCATATACCTGAACAGCAATATCTGCCATTGGTGAGCCCGGCCCACCATTCCATTCTATGATTTCATCTCGGCTCGGATAAAAGGTTGCCACATCGTCAAGGTAATCAGTAAAGGTAAACCTTCTGGCACCTTCAATAAGAATATCGATGTACTGGTTGGCTTTTAACCTAACTCCAATACCAAATGGAATTACGGTTACATTTTTAGGATAAGAACTAACTGGTGCAGCTTCTTCTGTTTGAATTTCCCAAAGCCTTACGGTGTAATTGCCTTCTTCTCCGGGAAGAAATGTCTTAGGACGGTTAGTAGAACGCCCAATACCAAACATCAGGTAAGGGTTAATAATTGGTCTTCTGGTATAACTTCCGTCAACAGGAATTAGGTTGAAAATGGCAAGGGCAGAAACTTCTAAGTTTTGCGATCTGAAATTCAAGTTTCTGATGTAGCGGTCGTCCTCATCTCCAACATCGGTACGATTACTGATTCGCTTTGAAATGAACCCAGACTTGCCTTCAGCATCACTTCCGCCTATCTGATACCAGTTTACGTCTACACGCAGTGAGAGCTGCGAACCGAACTTCTTTCTCAGGCCAACACCTAAACTTGGGCCCAGGGCAGACTGAAGACCATCATAAAAAACATCGTGCATGTCGCCATGATAGGTAGAAAAGCCTACTCCATAGGAGAACATCCATGTGCGATCTCTACGTCTGGAATAGAAGGATTGGGCGTTTGCAAGTTCAGTAAACGCTAAGATAATAAGTAAAGTGAAAGTGACCTTTTTCATCTTAAAGCTTATAGTAAAGCTAATTAACTTCTTATTGGGTTACAAACTATCTTAGCTGAGGCTCTACAAATTTATGATTATTTACTGTAAACGAAAAATCTCCAGCCAAATGACTGGAGATTTGTACACCCGGAAGGAGTCGAACCCTCAACCTCTGGAGCCGAAATCCAGCGCTCTATCCAGTTGAGCTACGGGTGCCTGCGCTTAAAAAAGTGCTTCTATTAAGCCAATGCCTGCTGCACTTTGGCAGCAGCATCTTTCAATAATATAGCCGATTCTACCGCCAAACCACTTTCATTGATGATCTGCGCAGCTTCTTCTGCATTAGTTCCTTGTAGTCTTACAATGATTGGAATGTTGATGTTGCCGATTTTCTTGTAGGCCTCAACCACTCCGTTGGCTACACGATCACAACGAACAATTCCTCCAAATATATTGATCAGAATGGCTTTTACGTTAGGATCTTGCATAATTATTCTAAAGCCTGCTTCCACAGTTTCTGCGTTTGCGGTTCCCCCAACATCCAGAAAGTTAGCCGGTTCACCACCGGAAAGCTTAATAATGTCCATAGTTGCCATGGCAAGTCCTGCTCCGTTCACCATACAGCCTACGTTACCATCTAACTTCACATAGCTCAGTCCGTACTTGCCTGCTTCTACTTCTGCCGGATCTTCCTCCGTTATGTCTCTCAGTTCGGCAAGATCTTTATGTCTGAAAAGTCCGTTATCGTCCAGGTTAACTTTGGCATCAACCGCCAAAATCTGGTTGTCAGATGTTTTTAGTACCGGGTTAATTTCAAACTGAGAGGCGTCAGAATCTTCATAGGCTTTGTAAAGGGCGTGAATGAATTTCACCATTTCTTTAAAGGCTTGTCCTTCCAGGCCTAGTTGAAAGGCTACTTTTCTCGACTGAAAGCCTTGCAAGCCCACTCGCGGGTCTATCCACTCTTTAATAATTTTCTCTGGAGTTTCTTCGGCTACAGCCTCAATGTCCATTCCACCTTCAGTAGAAGCCATAATTACATTGCAGCCTTTGGCTCTGTCTAACAATATAGACAAGTAGTATTCTTTGGGCTCAGAATCGCCAGGATAGTAAACGTCCTGAGCGATCAATACTTTGTTTACTTTTTTACCCTCTGCTCCGGTCTGGTGAGTTACCAAAGTTCCTCCCAAAATGGCTTCAGCCTTAGGGCCAACCTCATCGAGGCTTTTGGCCAGTACCACACCATTAGAGCCAGTTTCTTGTATCTTACCTTTCCCACGGCCTCCCGCATGAATCTGAGCTTTCACCACGTACCAAGAGGTTCCGGTTTGTTCGTTGAGCTTTTTAGCAGCCTGAGTGGCTTCTTCTGGCGTGTTTGCAACTATGCCTTCCTGAATTTTTACCCCGTATCCTTTAAGTAATTCTTTTGCTTGGTACTCGTGAATATTCATGATGCTTTTAAATTTGGTGCGAAGCTAAATCTTTGGGCCTATAATAACAAGTGAATTTCGTTTATTAGAAGTTTGTTGCTGCTCTGTTTAGATTCGATTCATTATGTTTGGGATGTATGGCAGAAATTATCCTTAAGGCACAGAATATTTCCAAGGCCTATAACAACCTTCAGGTTCTCAAGAAGATCGATCTGGAGATTGCCGATCGAGAAGTGGTTTCCATTGTTGGTGCCTCGGGAGCGGGCAAAAGTACCTTGTTGCATATTTTGGGCACCTTAGATAGGCCCGATCAGGGCACTTTGAATATAGTAGGGCAAAATGTACTTGCTCTTTCTGCCGCCAAACTGGCCAGGTTTAGAAACAGCGAGATTGGATTTGTATTTCAGTTTCATAATCTGCTGCCTGAATTTTCGGCTTTGGAGAATGTATGTCTTCCCGGTTTTATTTCCGGTCTTTCTGAAAAAGAAGTGAGGCAGCGAGCGTTGAACTTGCTAGAAATACTGGGCTTGGCCGATAGGGCTACGCACCGACCTTCCGAACTTTCGGGGGGTGAACAGCAGCGAGTATCTGTGGCTCGTTCGCTCATCAACGACCCCAAAGTGATTTTTGCCGATGAGCCAAGTGGAAACCTTGATTCTAAAAATGCGGAATCATTGCATAAACTGTTTTTCGACCTTCGCGACAGGTTCAAAAAAACGTTTGTGATTGTTACACACAACCAAGCTTTGGCTGAGTTATCTGATCGGCAGATCGAGATTAAAGACGGACTTATCGCGTCATCTTAATTACCTTACAACGGATTGATGATTTACCGTATAGCGATTTAGGTAAATAGAATCCCAAACGAAACCCAATCCTAAGGTATGAGTCGTTGCCGCCATCACCTCGGGGAGTGCCTGCCGCAACGGGAGCCACCGGAGGGTTAAGCGCGGCCCTTGGGTCGGACAATAATCCGAGGGTATTGGCATCTACACCATTGGTTTCTGAGAAAGAAGAAGGGTCTCGGTATACCGTACTCACATCGTCTAAATAGCCCGTCATGGTAAGCGTATATTGAGCTTCTATTTGTAGATCTACATTTCTCGACATAAAAAAGTTGAATCCAAAACCAAGCGGAATAGCCAAGGCCAAACCTCCATACTGAACGCCTTCCAGCGAAAGGGGGCGAAGATCATAGGTGGTTCCCGCAAGTTCTGTTTTGGGGTTGTTGCTGGTAATGCCTATGCCCAAATGCAAGTAAGGGTTGGCAAAGGCCCTGTCTTTATACCCGGAGGCAGGGTGCCTGAAGGCGTAGTACAAGGCCTGGACGGTAAATTCTACGTTGGTAGCTTTGAAACTAAGGTTTCTCGTTTTGTTGGCCGGAAGTGGAGATAGAGAATCGTCAGCTTGAATTTTATATATGCTCAGGTTAGTTCTTATGGCAATCTGGTCGGTAAACAAATGTTCGTAACCTATCGTAGCGCTCAGGCCCGTCTGAAGCTTTGGGTCTTGTGCCCTTCGTAATTCTCCGAAATAGGTATTTAAACCAAAGCCGACAGAGGCTTTTGACAGTCGGTCAAAATCGCCTGTGGTTACATATTGTTGAGCGTGAATGCTAGTGTGAAGGCAAATGACCAACAGCAGCGGAACGAAAAATCTCATATTCTTCCGAAATGACAGGTTAGGACACAAATTTATCATTCGAACGTAGAAAATCGAGTTTTATTCGGTTTTTAATTGCGCAATCATATGCTCTATATGTTTTCGAGCCCCGAACAGGTCGGAATAGACGGCTGCAACTTGTTGTTTTGAGTCAATCAGGTAGGTTATTCGTTTGGGTATATTCACAATAGGCATGAGCGCACCATAGGCTTTACAAACATTTCCTGAAGGGTCGGAGAGAAGCTCAAAGGGTAGGTCGTGCTTTGCCCTGAATCTTTTATGAGTAGCTGGCGAATCTTTACTTATGCCAAATACATGAATGTTGAGGCCTTTGAAAATGTGATGTTGATCTCTGAAGCTACAGGCTTCTTCGGTACATCCGGGGGTAAAATCTTTCGGATAGAAGTATACAATGCAGGGTAGGTTTTCCGGTAGGCTAACCAAAACGTTCTCGCTATTCTTCAATTGGAAGGAAGGTGCTTTTTGACCAACTTTTAATGCCATATTTTATCGTTCAAAATTGAATAAGTGCATCTTTGTGCATGTTTTCAAAAGGGGTAATTTACATGATGTTGGCCACATTCGTTTTTGCTGTCATGAATGTGTTGGTAAAATATCTGCCTAACATCCCCGCAATAGAAATCATTCTTTTCAGGTCAATTGTTTCGTTTTTTATGTCGGGGGTAACCTTGCGAATCAAGAAAGTGCCTTTGTTGGGGAATAACAGAAAAGTTTTGCTCATCCGTGGTTTGGCCGGAGCCTTAGCTCTGATGATGTTCTTTACTACTTTGCAGGAAATACCGCTGGCCAGCGCGGTAACTCTTATGTTTCTGGGGCCAATTTTTACCACGCTTATTGGTATATGGGTGGTCGGTGAGAAGGTGAGCCCCATTCAGTGGTTGTTCTTTGCCTTGTCATTTGCCGGAATAGTTATGATTAAAGGGTTTGACCCAAGGGTGTCTCCATTTATGGCCTTGCTTGGGGTTGGCGCTGCATTTTTCTCAGGTGTGGCTTACAATATGATTCGAAAGCTCAAAACATCTGAACATCCGTTGGTAATCATCTTTTATTTTCCACTGGTTACTTTGCCTATAGTGGGGGTATACTCTGCTTTGCATTGGGTTCAACCGGAGGGTATCGAGTGGCTTCTTTTGCTTGGGGTAGGGGTATTGACTCAAATTGCCCAGTATTTCTTAACAGTCGCCTATCAGTCAGAAGAGCTGTCTAAAGTTTCGAATATTAATTTTATTGGTATTATCTATGCCCTCGGTTTTGGGTTTTTTCTGTTTGATGAAACCTTCAATGTATTGACTTACCTTGGCATGACGGCCGTAATGGCCGGGGTGGTATTAAATGTAATTTTCAAAAGCAAAAAGAAAAACCATGAAGCTGTACCAAATTGATTCTTTCACCCAGACTGTTTTTAGTGGAAATCCTGCCGGTGTATGTGTTTTAACCGAACCCTTAAGGGAGGATGAAATGCAGGCTATTGCCTCAGAAATGAATTTGTCGGAGACGGCATTTGTGGTGAAAAAAGAAGGTAGGTATGACTTGCGATGGTTTACTCCGGCTCGCGAAGTACCACTTTGCGGACATGCTACTCTGGCCTCGGCCTTCGTACTGTTTTCAGAAGGTTTTCATACAGCCGATGCTCCCATTGTGTTCGACACGCTGAGTGGTGAATTGGTAGTTAAACAGATGAGCGATGGTGCTCTGGAAATGAACTTTCCTTTAACAATGCCTTCGAGCTACAGCGGAGACCAACAGCATATCATTCAGTCTACATTTGGTCCTTCGGTGATTGATGTACTTGAGGTGCCCAACGAATTGATCGTGATTGTTGATTCTGTTCAAACCTTGGTGGGGTTAAACCCTTCAATGGATAATGTGGCTAGGCTGGCGGTAAATGGAGTTATGGTTTCAGCATGGGATGAAACAGGCACTTACGATTTTGCTTCGCGATACTTTGCTCCCAATCTGGGTATAAACGAAGACCCGGTTACCGGATTTATCCATACCATATTATCGCCTTACTGGGCTGTGAAAAAGGGACAAACGCAGTTCAAATGTTTGCAAGCCTCAAAAAGAAGGGGAGAACTTTTTGTTGAAACACTTAGTAACCGAACACTCATAAGAGGCTTTGCGGTCAAAGTTTTTGAAACGGAGCTTGCTATATAAAAATGGCAGCTTCTTTATAGGTCAATTTCCAACACGAATAGAAATTCAATCCTTCTTAAGAATAAAGGCTGTGCTGGCCGGGATGGTCATTACCCGACTGCTGCTTTTAAGGCCTTGTTCATTCACTTGGTTGCCATCGGCCACGAGTGTCCATTCACCGTCTGGCAGCTCAATGGTTTTGTTAAGTCCACTTCCGTTGAGTAACACCAATATCGTATGCCAGTTATCTCCATTAGCATTATTTTTTAACTGATAGGCCAGAAAGTTCTCTCCCTCGTAAGGCAAAAACTCAAGGTGTGCTTGAATTTGCGCGGTAGAGGTCATGCGAAAAGCCGGATGATTTTTTCTCAAGGCTATGAGTTGCTTGTAGTATTTAAAAACCTCTTTATACTTTTCTTTTCGCCTCCAGTCGAGCTGGTTGATGGAGTCAGGAGAGTTGTATGAGTTTTCTACTCCTTGTTTAGTTCGGAGAAATTCCATGCCGGCATGGAGAAACGGTACACCCTGAGAGGTGAGCACAATAGTTTCGGCCAGTTTGTGCATTTTAATACGCTCTTCTTCGCTGGCTGTAGGGTTAGAAATTTCTAGCTTGTCCCAAAGGGTATGGTTGTCATGGCAAGAAACATAACTAATGGTTTGACCGGGTTCTGCGGCCCATGGTGCCTTAGAGTAATTCACTTGAGAATAATCTATCTGAGGATGTTGGGTAGATGCTACTATACCAAATTTAATGCTCTCCTTTAGTCCGGCCCGCTGACTTACAAAGCCACCTTCTTCATGTTCAAAGACGCTTCCCTTCAGGCCATCGCGCAAGTCATCGCTAAATGCGGCCACATGATTTAGCTTGTATGTGTTTGCTTTAATTGCCTGTTGATCCTGAGGCAATGGCGATGCTCCGGCCGTCCACCCTTCGCCATAAACAAACAAGCTGGGGTCTATGGCCCTTACGGCTTCACTTACAGCATTCATGGTTTCAATATCATGAATGCCCATAAGATCGAAACGGAAGCCATCGAGGTGATATTCTTTGACCCAATACTGAACGGATTCAATAATGTATTTTCGCATCATGGCTCGTTCTGAGGCTGTTTCATTGCCGCAGGCAGAGGCATCGGAGAAGCCTCCTTCCTCATTTTGTCTGTAGTAATAGCGCGGAACAAGTTGGTTGAAGTTAGAATCTTCTGTTTCACCGGTGTGGTTATAAACAACGTCCAGAATAACCCGAATACCATTTTGGTGGAAGGCCTGCACCATTTCTTTAAATTCTTTGATACGAACAGCTCCGTCATAAGGATCGGAAGAAAAGCTACCTTCGGGCACGTTGTAATTGAGCGGATCGTAACCCCAGTTGTATTGAGGTTCGTTTAGCCGTGTTTCGTCTATGGATCGGTGATCGAAGGTGGGTAGCAGATGTACATGTGTAACCCCCAGTTCTTTTATATGGTCTAAACCGGTGGTCAGCCCCTGAGGGCTACGGGTTCCGGTCTCTATTAGCCCGGCATATTTACCCGGCCGACCGGATCCAGAAGAGGGGTGTATGGTCATATCGCGGATGTGCAACTCATAGATAATAATATCGGTGTAATTATTGAGAGCAGGTCTTTTGTCTAAGTCCCAGCCTTCCGGATCAGTTTCGTCCAGATCAACAATCATGCTGCGCCTTCCGTTTACCCCTACCGCAACGGCATATAGGTCGGGCTTTTCTTGCATCCATTGGCCTTCCTGATTCACCTGATAGGTATAGTATTTCCCTTTGAGGTTTCCCGAAACACTAAAGGTCCATGTTCCTTTTTCAGCCCGTTTCATGGCATAAGTGGCTTCAAGATTATCGCCATTACCCGAACTATATATCTTTAGACGCACCTCTTTTGCCGCAGGCGACCACAGCCTAAAGTGAGTAGCCGATTCGGTATAAGTGAATCCAAGGTCGCTACCTTCGTATACCGGATAGTCGGTTAAGTGTTCATAATGAGGTTGTTTTTCGCAAGAGAACATAATTAGAAGAATGCCGATGAGGAGGAAAGTCTTTGAATACATGGATGAATAAATTTAATGGGCGGTTTCTACCTCATTTTGCAATGAGGCTTCAGTGGTTTGGTCTTTTACTAAAAGCCACAGCGCGGCCGAAATGCCCAGGCAAATGGCACTAATAATGAAGATTACGTTTTTATTTTCGGACTGATCTATAAAGCCACCTAAGTAGGAAGCCACCAGCTGAGGTAACACTACTGAAAGATTAAAAAGCCCCATATAGAGCCCCATTTTGTTTTGATCTACGGTTTCGGACATTATGGCAAAGGGTAAACTAACTACCGCTGCCCAGCCAATGCCCAATACAACCATAAACCCAAAGAGTGCGGCTTGTGTATGACCAAACATAACAATAAGGAAGTAGCCCATAGCCATAATGGCTATACATAGCATATGTGTTTTTACACGCCCAATACGTTTGCTTAATGGTTCTAATACCAGTGATGGTAATAAAAAACCAACAGTATTCAGTACGGCAAATGATACCCCGGTAATAAAGCCAATTTCATTGTTCTGAGCATTGGTTAGTTGATCGAGGGTAGCAAAGCCCATTATATTCTCTTTTATGTAAGAAAAGGTGTAAATAAACATGGTTTGCACACCAACCCAGGTAAAGGCATGGGCTATACAAATTTTAAGAAAGGCGAGTGAATTAGTCTTTTTTCCGGTATTGTTCGTTTCTATTACCTCATCTTCCGGAATGAGCTTTTGAGGCTCTTCGATAAAAAATGTGGGTATAATGGAGAATAGGAAAACCAAGCCGGCTCCCAGATATATGAGTATATAGTTGCTCACAAATGCTCCTATGAGATAGGCTACAACTCCAAAAAAACCGGATATGGTTTGCATCCAGGTATAGCCTTTGGTACGCACATCTCCACGAGGTGTAACATCGGCAATAACCGAACGCGTTGGGTTAAAACTAATGTTGATGGCCAGATCGAGCGAAAGAGCTACGGCAATGGCAACCCCAATCATTTCTTCTATGCCCAGGGCTTTGCCTATGATATCGATATTCGGTAAGGCCAGAAGCATTAGTGCTGCTATAGTGCCACCTACAAGGATAAAGGGTCTTCTGCGACCTCCCCAAAACCAGACCTTATCGCTTATCAGTCCAACGATTACCTGTCCTAAAATGCCGGCAGCCGGACCGGCAATCCACACGTAGCCAATCTCTTCAAGATTGAAGCCGAATTTGGTATTCAGTATCCAGCTGAGAGCAGCAATTTGAACGGAGAGGGCAAAGCCCATTGCCGTGGCAGGTAAACTGAGTACTATGAAGAAGGGTTTGGTGAGTTTTTTCTGAAAGCTAAGCATGGCCAAAAGCGGTTATTAACGAGTAATATACCGGTTTCCTTCCGTTTGGCTTATGCCAACGTTTGCATGCTGTTTTTTCCCAAAAAAGAGGGGCCAAAAGGTGGCCGGATGAACCAGCTCGCTTATCTCACATTGAATGTAGTACGGCCTATTTCGTAGTTGTCGGCCCAGATTACTACTTTATGGTCGCCTTTCTCAAAGTCAGTGCCCTTGTCATAAACAAAGCTTAAGGCCTGCTGAGAGTTGTCGAAAATTATTTCTTGAGCGGCAGTGAAGTAAATCTCTCGTCCGTCTACGGTAAACGACCCGGAACCTCTGGCTACATCGAATATTACATTGCCGGCAGGGTCTATTACCTGAATCAAAATACGGTGAGCTCCAGCCGGAGCCACTTCATTCTCAGCCAGGTTAAAAGTAACTTTTACCTTTTGAGCCTGTCGCTGCCGGAAGTCTCCTTCGCGTTCGCGCCCACGGTCGTTTACGTTATAAACCTGAATATTTTCGGCTTTCAATTTGGCGGCCAGGCCAATGCGTTGTTGAAGTTGCTGTTGCTTTTGCTGCGCTTCGTTGATGGTTTTGGTAAGCTCGTTTTGCTCTTCTTTTAACTCATTATTTTCTACCAGCAACTGAGAGTTAATGGCTTGAAGATGAGCTATTTCTTCATCTTTGGCTAAAAGGAGTTCTTCGTAGCCGGTTACCTTTCGGTCTAATCGTTGTATGAGTGCTTTGTTGGCTACACGCGTACGTTGAAGCTGATCTCTTTCTGCTGTAATGGAGTCTTTTACAGCCACCAGCGAGTCGATATCTCCTCCCAATTTGGCAATCTCAGAAATCTTATCACTCAGCTCAGTAGATATGCTGTCCAATTTAGAGGTGAGGAGCGTTCGGGTAGCATCGTATTCTGCTTGCAAGGCCTTTTTCGCCTGTTGGTCGGTATAAATCTTATAGCCAGACCCTAATACAACCACGGCAATAGCAACGATTAGAATAATCCGGATTTTGTCTTTTTTACCTTTTTCTGAAGGTGCCTCACTCATTTTTTGTCTCTTTAAATCAACTTTTTAACGACCTTTCGGCCAAAATATGGGCGAATTACCTAAACTTTTTTTAATAATTCAAAGCAGCACGTATGGAGCTTGGGGCCGACTATTGGGATAAAAGGTATGAAACTGGTGCAACCGGATGGGATATTGGTCATGTTTCTACACCTCTAAAGGCTTATTTCGATCAGTTACAGGATAAAAGCTTGCAGATACTTATACCGGGGGCGGGGAATGCCTATGAAGCAGAGTATCTCTGGCAAATGGGTTTTAAAAACGTATTCGTAGTAGATATTTCGGAAAAGCCATTGCGGAGTTTTGCCGAACGGGTAGGGGATTTTCCGAAAGATCAGCTCATTCATGCCGATTTTTTTGCGCTGAAAGGAGAGTATGATGTGATCGTTGAGCAGACTTTCTTCTGCGCTCTTAGCCCCGACTTAAGGCCTGCCTATGTAACGCAATGTGGTCGGTTGCTGAAAAATGGAGGTAAACTGGTAGGGCTTTTATTTCGCACAGCCATGAATTCGGACAGGCCTCCTTTTGGAGGTTCTAAAGAGGAGTATGTGGAGCTTTTTTCGGAGAGTTTTATACTCGAAACTATGGAGTTGGCGGTTAATAGTATTGAGCCAAGAGCAGGCAACGAACTGTTTATCAAGCTGTTGAGAAAATGACCGGCAGCTAGAAGTGGAGTATGTAGTGCCCGCGAGTGAGGCCGGGATCTAAAAATAAAAGACCTGCTTCGAAAAGGTCGATAGAGACAAAAATTTCGTCTTTCTTTCGAATGGTATCCCAGGCATGGCTCATTTCTTTAGACCAGTGAATATCGTCAATCACAATAATGCTTTTGTGATGGCATGCGGCCAATACGGATTCATAGTAGTGCAGGGTGGGGGCATATCTATGGTTAGCATCCAGGTAGGCCATGTCTATTTTCGGCAATCTATGAAGAGCGAGTGGAAGGGTCTCATCAATTGGGCCTTCAATAAGCTCAATGTTCGGCCGGTTGAATTGGTCGAAATGGCTCCTGGCCATGTGGCAAAGTATGGGGTCGCCTTCGAAAGTGGTGAGATGAACCTCCGGTTTAGTACTCATGTAAAGGCTGTTTAGCCCCAATGAGGTGCCAAACTCCAGCACCTGTGTCATATTAAATTGCCCGATAAGGGCATGTAAGAGTGCTGAGAATTTTGGTGGGGTGCTGGCATGTTTGGCCAAGGAAGAAACTGTGCGCTGTTTGGAGGAACTAACTCTGGAGCCTGCTCCAAAATCGGTGAGCTGTATGTATTTATGGTTATTGAGCAATTGTTGTCTTAGCTGTTCAACAGAGTTTATGCGGAACGACCGGCAGGGCTTGATTAATTCGCGGTATAGCTTGTATACGAAAGGAGAATGCAGCGAGTGCTCATCGGCTTGTTGTAGCCAGTAGTTTATAAATGCTAAAACCTGAAACAAGACTAGTTGAGTAAGAAGGGCACAATCATGTTGAACTCCGGAATCCTAACTTCAAATTCCTTGCCGTCCACAATTCGTTCCATTAGATAAGTACCGTACATTTTTCCGTAGCCGGATCTTAGGTTACAGCCGGAAACATACTCGTGTTTTTGTCCGGGCTCCAGAATGGGTTGTTGCCCTACTACTCCTTCGCCCTCAACTTCTCTTACCGTATTGTTAGCATCATGGATAAACCAATGGCGTCTATGCAACTTAATGGTATAATCTGCATTGTTCTCTATGGTAATGCGGTAAGTAAACACAAAGTGCAACTGGGCCGGGCTGGAATACTCGGGTTGATAACTGGTTTCAACACAAACCTTAATGCCTTTTGTGGTTGCTGTAACAATCATTTAATTCTCTCTTGTTGTTCTGATTTTCAGTGGCTGGCAGCCGAAGAAGCCTAATTACAAGGAAACTTCAGGTACTTAAGTTCCTTGCTAAACCTCTGGATTAGTAAATCAAACAACTTAATATTGAGTTTTAAAGTTAGAGATTACTTTCAAAATTGCTAATTCAGTAATTGAAAATTCAATGACAGTAAAAATTGAAGAGAGTTGGGGTAGGGTGCTAAGCCCTGAGTTTGAAAAAGACTACTTCCGTGAGCTAACCGATTTTGTGAAATCTGAATACGCAACACATACGATTTACCCCAAAGGAAAAGACATTTTTAGAGCTTTTGATGCCTGCCCTTTCAACGATGTAAAGGTGGTTATTCTTGGGCAAGATCCTTACCATGGTCCGGGGCAGGCCAATGGCTTGTGTTTTTCTGTACATGAAGGGGTGACCTTTCCGCCCTCTTTGGTCAATATTTTCAAAGAAATTAGAAACGACCTGGGTAAAGAAATTCCTCCGAATGGTTCGCTGGAGCGTTGGGCCAGGCAGGGAGTATTACTACTCAATGCAACCTTAACAGTGCGAGCACACCAGGCAGGTTCTCATCAAAATAAGGGGTGGGAAACTTTTACCGATGCTGTTGTAAAGGCATTGGCATCTCAGAAAAAAGGCTTGGTATATATGCTCTGGGGTAGCTACGCCCAAAAGAAGGCTGCAATAGTCAGTGCTAATGAAAATCTGGTACTCAAATCTCCTCACCCCAGCCCACTTTCTGCTCATAGAGGCTTCTTTGGCTGCGGCCACTTTAGCCAGGCGAACCGGTATTTAGAGGAGAAGGGTTTTGGCCAGATTGAGTGGTAAGTTGGTGCACTTCCTCTGCGGGTTGTTTTTCTCTTTTATACCTGTTCAATTTGCGTTCACAGGGGGCATTAATTAATGATTGGGATGTTAATTCGAAAGGGTTACTCATTTAGATCGCATTTGTTAGATCCAGTATACTAGCCACAAGCTGTATTCTCACAGCGTCTTTTAACAGCCATTTGTGAGGACACAAATGGAGGCAAGGTTCAGAAATATACTTCTTGCGACTTAAGTAA
>MDTG01280064.1_pt1 | contig 111921 bp, 86 predicted proteins | sample 811421 | NCBI WGS metagenome assembly MDTG01 (sample SAMN05326645, study PRJNA326480) | marine metagenome | isolation source: seawater | place: Pacific Ocean: South East | collected 2011
CATCAAAAAAATGAACCAAAGGGTACAGGATGTGGTACAGGAAATCATCAATGGCGTTGACTATCTGATGAAAAAGAACAAAGTTACCGTCTATGAAGGCCACGGCACCATCAAGGACAAAAACACGATTGAAATTAAGGGCGAAGATAAAAATGAAACCATAGCAACCGATAAAATAATCATTGCCACAGGGTCCAAACCCGCTTCACTGCCCAATATTGAAATCGATAAAAAGCGTATCATCTCTTCTACGGAAGCCCTTGCCCTACGCGAAATCCCCAAGCATTTAATGGTCGTTGGCGGTGGCGTTATCGGGGTTGAGATAGGTTCTGTTTTTGCCCGCCTGGGCTCTAAGGTGTCTATTGTGGAATATTTTGATAGCCTTATTGCCTCTATGGATGGCGCACTGGGACATCAACTGCACCGTTCCCTAAGAAAACAGGGAATTGAGTTTTATTTGGAACATAAGGTGACAAATGCAACAGCAACAGATAACAAAGTGGAATTGAAAGCGGAAAACCTTTCCGATAAAGAAGAAATATTGTTAGAAGGAGATTATTGCCTTATGGCCATTGGCCGAAAACCATACACCGCCAATTTGGGCCTTGAAAATATAGGAGTGGAAACCAACGAGAAAGGACAGATAAAGGTAGATGAAAACCTCGAAACCAGCGTACAGGGTGTATATGCCATAGGAGATGTGATCCGGGGAGCAATGCTTGCCCATAAAGCCAGTGAAGAAGGCGTATTTGTAGCCGAACGGATTGTTGGCCAAAAACCACATATCAATTATTCGCTCATCCCAAATATTGTGTACACCCAACCCGAGGTTGCAGGAGTAGGTTTGACAGAGGAAGAATTGAAAAAGGCCAATAAAAATATAAAAACAGGATCTTTTCCATTCAAGGCCAATGCAAGGGCAAAAATAAGTATGGATACCGATGGCTTTATCAAGGTAATTGCAGATAAGGAAACAGATGAGATATTGGGAGTGCACATGATAGGCCCACGCATCGCGGACAGTTATACCGAAGCGGTGGTAGCGATGGAATTTCGGGCAGCTGCCGAAGACATTGCAAGAATGTCACACGGGCACCCCACATTTTCCGAGACCTTTAAGGAAGCTTGTCTGGCCGCTACAGAAGACAGGGCATTGCATATTTAATATTTACAATAACCGGCACAATAAAGAATAAAAGAGATGAAGAAGCTTCAGCGATTGACCAAGGAAATTAACGAATTGACATTGAGAATTGAGCAGGAATACCCCGAACTATACCAATATCTTGATGAAAACCCTATTACAATCCCTGATTGCGAAACACCCGAGATTTCCGTTAACTCGTTCGTGGACTATTTAGATAGCCTGAAGTCACTCTTGGAAAGATATATAGAATCGCATAAATAAATGAAGTACAGATGGACGAATTTAAAATAAGATTCAACAAGCTCTTGGTCAATAAATTTGGAATACATCCGAATCAAATAAGACCGGAAGCGAATTTTACGAAAGACCTTGGTGCGGATATGTTGGATATGGTCGAATTGATGCTAGAGTTTGAAAACGAGTTCAATATAGCCATTCCAGATAATGAGGCAGAAAAATTAAACACCATTGGCCAAGCCGAGACATACATTAGGGATATGATTAAAAATACGGATTCGTAACAAAAAATTAAAAAATTAGCGCTTCCAATAAAGCAAAAAGAATCATTAAATAAAATTATCTAGTAACAAATAATAATGAAAAAAAGCACTTTTATAATAACTAAAATGGACTGCCCTTCAGAAGAGCAGATGATTCGAATGAAGTTGGAGTCTTATGCTCAAGTAAAACACTTGGATTTTGATATTCCCAATAGAAAATTAGAAATATATCACGTGGACGGTGTTAAAGCAATACAAACGTCTATAGCCAGCTTAAAACTTGGGGATTCCTTTGAGGGAACCACAGAAGCCGAAACACCCGTAATGGAAGACCAATCCAAACAAAAAAGAATCCTTTGGTGGGTCTTGGGCATCAACTTTGGATTTTTCGTTATCGAAATGACCACAGGTTGGATTTCCTCTTCTATGGGACTTGTGGCGGATTCCTTGGATATGCTGGCAGATTCCATCGTATATGCGTTGAGCCTATTCGCAGTAGGTGGTGCCATTTCAAGAAAAAAGAAGGTGGCAAAATTCAGCGGATACTTTCAGATGGCATTGGCAACACTTGGGTTTGCAGAGGTCTTGCGAAGGTTTTTCAGCGAAAGCGAAACACCGCTGTTTCAATGGATGATAGTTATAGCAATTCTGGCCCTTATCGGCAACTTGGTTTCCCTATGGTTGATCAATAAAGCCAAAAGCGATGAAGCGCACATGCAGGCCAGCGCTATATTCACTTCCAACGACATTATTGTTAATGGCGGAGTGATCCTGGCCGGTGTAATGGTTTATTTTCTAAACAGCAAATGGCCTGACCTGTTAATTGGTGGAATCGTGTTCGCCTTTGTGATGCGGGGCGCTATTCGCATTTTAAAACTTTCTAAATAATAAGAGAATTAAGCAAATAATATGAAACTCAACACCATTATGCCTGCCAGGTTACAGCCCTACTTCGAACAGGAGCTTAGAGCATATCGGGCTGCCCTGGAAAAGAACCAATTCAGCATTGCCTGGAGACACCTTGAACGGGCACATATAATAGGCCAGGCTTATCCCTGGGAACACAGCTATGTGCATTGGAAGATGCTTTTGTTTGGCATCAAAATTAAAAACACAAAAGAAGTAGTCGGGCAGATTCCAAGATTAGTGTTTGGTGGTATAAAGTCATTCGTAGGTACTATTCCGGTAGGCAATACAGGCGGAGCAAACGTTCCACCTCTTCGTCCCTTGCCAATTTCAGAGGAAATTCAAAACATATTTAAATTAGCGGGAGTTAAAAAGTAATGCAATATGGGACATAATCATTCACATGAAAATGAATCCGGTAAGAATCTAAGAACAGCGTTTTTACTTAACATATGTTTTACCATTTTTGAAATAATTGGTGGCTTTTACGTCAATAGTGTCGCTATTATATCCGATGCCGTTCATGATTTGGGAGATAGTATTTCATTAGGCATTTCATGGTATTTGGATAAAAAATCGAAACAAGTAGGAAATAAGAAGTTTTCTTTTGGTTACAAGCGATTTTCGCTCTTAGGAGCATTAATTAACTCCTTGGTTTTAATTGGTGGTTCGGTTTACGTAATTTATGAAGCGATAAACCGATTAATTGAACCTGAACTTTCAGATGCTAATGGTATGATTGTTTTTGCAATAATTGGAGTATCTGTTAATGGTTATGCCTCTTGAAAATTGAGTGGTGCAAAAACATTGAACGAAAAAGTAGTTTCATGGCATTTATTGGAGGATGTTTTGGGTTGGGCTGCGGTGCTTGTAGTTGCTATAATTTTAAAATTTAAACAAACCCCCTATTTAGACCCTGCTCTTTCCCTTTTTATAACTGCGTATATTTTATTTAATGTAGTCAAGCGACTAAAAGAAACATTAGTCATATTTCTACAAGGCGTTCCAGACGACATTAGTATTGATAAAATTGAAATCGCATTAATTGCAATTGAGAATGTGGATTCCATTCATCATACACACATTTGGTCTCAGGAAGGAGAAAGCCACGTTTTTAGCACACATTTAAAACTGAAGAATATTCAAAATTTGAATGAATTATTGAAATTGAAAAAAGCAGTAAAAGAAAGCTTAAAAGAATACCACTTCGATCATTGTACGGTAGAAACAGAATTGGATAAAGAGAGTTGTGGAATAGAATAAAAGGATAATGAAGAAATCAATTTTCAATATTGCTCAAATGGATTGCCCGTCCGAAGAACAAATGATACGGATGAAATTGTCAGAGTTAAATGGAATTCATCAACTTGAATTTGATATTCCCAATAGGAAACTGACCATAGTTAATGAAACAGATTCTAAGTTAATTCTTGATTCTTTAGAAGATTTAAAACTCAATACCACTTTAATTTCTGAAGAATCAATTAAAGATTATGTAGCTGAAAAATCAACCAATGCGAATGAACGTAAAATGTTGTGGGCAGTTCTCATTATCAATTTTACCTTCTTTTTGATTGAATTGATCTATGGTTGGCTTTCAGATTCAATGGGGTTAATCGCTGATTCATTAGATATGCTTGCTGATTCTTTGGTTTATATTTTGAGTCTGATGGCAGTTGGAGCAGCTGTAGCTAAAAAGAAAAAAGTAGCACGTTTAAGTGGATATTTTCAAATGGCTTTAGCAGTTTTAGGTTTAGCTGAATTAATAAGAAGAGTTTTCGGAACGTCTGAAATTCCTGAGTTTCAGAATATGATTATCATTTCAATTTTAGCCCTAATTGCCAATTCTGTTTCGCTCTACCTCATTCAGAAAGCCAAAAGTAAAGAAGCTCATATGCAAGCTTCAGCTATTTTTACTTCAAATGATATCATTATTAATTCGGGTGTAATTGTAGCAGGTGTTTTAGTCTACCTGACTGAAAGTAAGATTCCCGATTTGGTAATTGGGTTAATCATTTTTGGAATTGTATTAAGAGGTGCTTTTAGAATATTAAGATTAGGAAAATAATAATATTGCCTCCCCTACTTCACACACTTTCGTTTTCGCTGCGCTGCACCAAAAAAGTGTTCCGTCCTTCCCCAAATTGAAGAGAAAGAGAAAAACCTTCCCTCCTTTTTTAAAAAGAAATTAAATCAGCTTCCCAAATAAAATTTTGTCATGATTTTGGGGAATTGAAGGGTTAAAATCACGCCAAAATTTAATGCTGCGTTATTTAACATAACGCATGTACATTATAGGACAAAAGCAGGTTTTTGCTTTATTCTATTAGGTTAACCTTTTGATCCTATAATGTATATTATGTCTGCGCTCCGTAAACTACGCTTGCTTTGCTTTTGGCAGCAAAGTAAATAGTTCGCACTTCCTTCCCAATGATTCTAATGAACATTTCGTTTGCTTGTGTCCTATAATTAGTCGTTATGTCTCCATTCGCTTGGCTAGCTCATTACGCCTAATCGGTAAATAGCCGCTATTGGCTTTATATGATACTCATGATTGATTTAAGCTGAATATGATAAGGAAATCTTTAAAATATTTCGTTTAAGCCAATCCAACGCCTTTTTAAAATTTATTCTTGCCCGCCCCAAAAAAATTATGAGGAAGCTCGCTTGCATGCAAAAATGCGTTTTGCCTTAATATAATAAGGCTTTTTTAGCATTTTCTTTGCTTAACGCTCGCTGATTGAATTATCTGCTCTTTTTTCTTGATAAAAAAGAGCCAAAAAATCAAGAAAAAACAAAGCTTCCGCGCGCTCTGTCTAAATGCAAGTAATTCTATTAAAGTAAAAACGACAAGCGCCTTTAATGAATTACTAAGCATTTGTCCATTCACAGCTTTCGCCGGCTCGCTGTTTTTTCAGGCCTGCGCTTTTTTAACCCAACAAATTATTATGTTAAATAATAGTTTAAGTAATTAGCAGTATTATCAATAAATCCTCTCACAGCCATCAGTTTCAACAATGGTTTTAGCGAAATCTTCCAACTGCTTTTTAAATTTTTGTGCAACAAGTTCTCCTTGTTTTTTTAATGCCTGCATGTTTTCCTCACTAGCATCATCCATATCATGGTTAACTGTGTTTGGAAGTGGTGCATCTACCCTTAAATAGTTAGATGAGTGTTCAATGGCATCATAGATTTGCCTTACTTGATAATCTACCGTTTCTGCTACTCCACTCATCATAATATCGATAATGGGTTTTACCCATTCTGCTTGCCCCCAATTCTTAGCTTTTTGATAAGGGTATGTTTTTTTGTCGTTGCCTGTGCCTACTGATAAGATTAACATATCGGCAGCGGTAACTGCTTTTTGAGTGTCCGGTTTCTTGAAAAGTGAACGAGCTTCTGCATAGGCACATAAAGTAGGATTATTGGCATACACTCCCCCATCGATTAAAGCATAGTCTCTTTTTAAATCATCTTTTATGTTAGTACATTCAAAATAAGTAGGTGCTGCAGCTGTACTCCACACTGCATCACGGACTAAAAAGTTTTTACCTTTTTGTTTGGCATCTTGTTGAGTAAAAAAATGTGCTTTTCTTCTTTCAATATCATAAGCGGTAATTAATGACGGTTTAATTAAGTCACTCATCCATGTATCTCCCATGTACTTTTTCAATGTTTTCTTTAGTCCTTTGGCGGGATATTTTTCATCTAGTATCCCTCCTGCTGAACGTATCTTATGAAAAAAAGGTCGAGCAAAAATTTCTTCTCCATGCTGAAAGTATAAGTCTACTATCTCTGCTGCTGAGAATTTAGCTTTTTGGCTCTCTCTACTTTGTGGTAGTAGATAACAAGCACTTAAAATTCCGCCTGTACTTGTTCCTGCCATTAAATCAAAATAATCTGCCAAACGAGCATTTTTGTTTCCACAGATTTGTTGAATATTTTGTTCTAACACTGAAAGAATTACTCCGGGAATGACTCCTCGTATGCCACCGCCATCAATGGATAGAATACGTACTTTTTTTCTTTGATTGGCCATAATAATATTTTGATTTATATCGGATAAAATTTATTCAAATACTCACGAATCAATAAGGTTGTTTCAAATTCAGTTATAATTAGTTCTCCCCGTTTATGCACCCCATTTCTTTTCTCAAACTGTTTGTATTGGCTTTGAAGCGCTTTAATATTTTCAGAGTCGCCATCTTTCAAATAACCTAAAATCTCAAAAATATCTTCTAATGTTCTAAAAACTTTTTGCTTTTCTTCTGCCTTATAATTTAAGTTAATAGAACCTGAATAATAGCTGATCATGTCTCTTAATTTCGAGATTTTACTGTAAAAGCTTTTTTCAATTTGCGATAAACTCAAACTACAACTATCTAATTCTTCTTCTAGGCTTATATTTTGTTTCTGAACTTTTTTGAGCTTCACTTCTAAATCAGGGACACGAAGGCTTTCTTTTAATCGTTCAACTATAAAACTAGCTTCTTCAACTTCATTGTTAAACTCTTTTTTTATTTCAGCACTTTTTATAACTGCTTTTAATTGAATACTCTCCTTATTAAAATCTATTCCTTGAAATACGGCAATTACAGCTATAACGACCTCAATGATTAACGTATAAAATAATTTATCTAAGTACTTTTCTCGAATTCCTTTAATGATATTAGTAATTCCCAATAAGGTAATTATAGCAGTAATTGAAAAGATGGTTATAAAAATCCAGATAATTGTTCTTATTTCCATAGGTCACTTTATTACTCAATGAACTTTAAAAATAATAAAAAGTTGTCTAAGTGGTTAATTATGTTCGTATTTCAACCCAGAAGTAAAGTAGTAAGCAAGCATTTAGCATAACAAGACTTTTTGAAAAACAAATTGTTCTTCGATTCAGTCGCTTTAAGTGGGTTCTAATAGTCAAGTTTTTACGTTCAATGTGATTAGTCTTTATAAACGCTTTAGAATGAATTCTCTTTGGAATTAGGTTTGGATAAACATTCAATTTATCGGTATATATCTTTTTGGGTTCCAATTCAAGAATAGAATCGATTAGTTTCTTCAGATTGGATTTTGTTCTTCTACCGACAACAAAATCAATTACTTCTTTCGTATTTCGATTAATGGCATAGCAAATCCAACATTCATTCTCTTTTTTTCCTATAAAAGTTCTCAACTCATCAACTTCATATTCTTCTGCACTTTCCTTTAAGGTAGGTTGCTTAATTTCTTTTGACAAGGTGAATATGAGTTTACTTACAGTTGATTTTGGGATGTTTAACACTCTTCCAATGGATCTTATTCCTAAGCCTTCATTATTTAGCTTTATTAAGAGCTCAGTATCATAGCTTTTTAAACTATTTCTAACATAGTTTTGCTTTTGATAGCTATAGCAAACAGGACATTGGTACTGCTGACGACGATTTCTTTTTCCTTTTTTATGACACTTTGTATCACAATACTTGCATTTCATTTTAGCAACAAAAATCTTCATTTGTTACTAGCCTCAAAAGCACTTCAAGCAATTTTAGGTGACGTTGTGGACACGACAATATCTTTGGCTTGATATTAAACGCTTAGCGGGCATATTTTTATTAGTTGATATATCATTCCCATTTACCGCACTTATTCAAACCACTAATAATTAGTCAAATAAAAACAATAATTTCAAAAAGCTACGTAGTGGACACTACCGTTTATTTCTACTTAGAAATGTGCTAACCTAATTTTAGTTGTCTATTCTCTTAACTTTATTTATTTTAATTTTACCCTCTTCTTTTTTTAGACTTATTAATAAACAATGGTTGCTTTTATCGAATTGTACTTTAAAACAGACTTGATAATTATTTTCTCCAATTTTAGATTTTTTAATTTTTAAATTTTCGGCCCAAGTTTTATCATAATCTTGAACATCTAAAAAAGGATCTGCTTCTAATTCAGAATTTTTCAATTCTTCAAGTAATTCATCTGTACAATAGATGGCTTTTATAGAATCAATTTTTTGAAAATCTAATTCATTTTTTGCATTTTCCATTATGTAAGAGCTATAAAACTCTCTAAGGGTTTTAACTTCATCAGATACGGTGTTTTGAGAATCGCACGCACTAAAATTGAGTATTGATAGAAATCCAAGTAAAATTTTATTGAACTGTTTCATTATCTATAAATTGTATATTGAGGTTTTGAGTTTCTGTATCGACTTCCTGGCCAAAATCCATTTTGCCTGAAATCAGATACCCATTGCTTACCATTGTACATTTGAATATGTCCGTGTTTACTTCCCCCCTTTGCAGGTTGAAAAACAACTATATCACCTTTTTGAGGTTTATAGTCTTCCTGATTAACTTCTTTGAACCCTAACTCGTTTAAATATCCTTTATAATCTTTTGCCGATACAGGATTATTTGGAGTTTTTATTCCCCCTGCGTTGATAGCTAATCTTACAAACCTTGCGCATCTATGTACAGAAGCTGATTTAGCATTGGTATCCAATGTTTTAACAGCTAAATCAACATTAAATGAAGTATTTCGAGCATAATTTCCCGCAATTTGAGATATAAATTTGTCAAAAGAGTAGTCTACAACTTCTTCAATGTTTTCAGACTGGGTAGCGGCAAGCGGAGGATGCCATTCCTGTTCCGATGAATTTGTAGTTTCCTTTTTCTGTTCAACTATATTTGCATCATCTGTCTTTATACTCTTTAGCGTATCATTAATTAATGGTAGTTTTTTAGTTGGGAAGTTATGAGTTACCATATAAACTTTTTCCTTGTTCGCTGTTGATTCAGAAATAGGTCCCACAGGCTCTTTACTTAAAGAGTGTTTTTTTATTCCACCCTCCGCAGAAGCTATCGGAATTAACTCAGGTTTCGTATTGCCATGCACTTCTAGGTTTGTGATTTTTGTATTTGTTTCTCCTTTTTGTTCTAGGGTTGGTAAGCCACCGCTTGGCGTTTGTTGGGTGTTGTTGTTCTGATTCCCATCAATATCAAAATCGTTTATAGGGTCGTTATCAGCATAATTATAAGGCGTTAAATGTGCGTAAGAGCTCGCCATTTTATCCACCGATATGAACCTGCACATCCAACTTGAATAATAACGTGCCGACCAATAATGCAAACCACTCTCTGCATCCTTTTCACGCCCGATGAATTGATAGCGTTTTTTACTATATGTCCTCAAAGAAGTATCTCCGAAAGGATAGAATTCTTGTCGGTCAATTACACTGCCTGTTGCACCTAACCTCGTTGTTGAACTTCCAATATGGTCATCCAAAACGTAATTAACTTCCTCAGCAATGTCGTCGTTAAATTCAGTGCCAATTCGTACTTGTGCAATACGAGCTGAATCATCCATTACATGAATAATATTCTGCTCTTTATCTGTACTATCTTCTTGTTTTAAGCGATATTCAAAAATGCCGTCAATGTATACCGTTACTTCTTTATTACCTTGCTGATCCCAAACAATCTTCTTTAATCTGTTACCGCTTGAGTCGTATAAATAATGCGCATAAACACTCGGTCCGCCTCCGGCATCTATTTTGAAAAAGGCTAATTGGTCTTTTTCATTCCATTCATAATGTCTGCTACTGCCACTGCTAATTAAATTACCATTGTCATCATAGTTGAATGAAGTAGGCGTGCCGCTTACTATAATGTCATCTAAGGTATTATCTGTATATTCAAATTCTCTTGTAAATGCATTGCTACCTGTTTGTTGCAAGCTTTGTATATTGCCAACTTTGTCGTAAGTATAGTTCCTCGTATAGGTTTGGGTATTATTGGCATTTGGGCTTCCCGCCACAGGAGCATCTGCCCAACGGTGACTTTCATTATTGGCATCACTTTCTCTGCCGCTTGCACTTAGCAAACGGCTTATGGCATTATAAGCATATTGGTTGTCTAGTGCATCCACACCTAAGGTACTGCCGTTAATACCACAATCAGGAGTTCGGTTCTTTTTCTTTAAAATGTTGCCGTTTAAATCATATTCATAGGCCAAGTCCTGGCGGTTTGTCCCGCTGTTATAGGCATAGGTTCGCTCTGAAGTGGTTTCTGAAAAGGTATATTTTTCGGCTTTCGTTCGTAATAAACGGAAGTTTTGAGGGTCGTAAGTGTAGCGATTCATCACTTATTTAAAATCTAATAACTTAGGTTTAATTAAATTACTTATTGTTGTTGTTAACTTATGATGTTGATTTGGTTTTAATAGAATTATTTTGAAGCTTTCAGAATCTTTAAGAAAACATATTTCAAATTCTATGAATCTATCTATTCCCAATTTTAGAAGATAGTCAAAGTTTGAATTATAAAGAGCTACTCCATTCGATTTTAAATTTAGGATAAGAAAATTATTTCCCCTTAAATGATTTTGAACTTCTGATTTTTCATCAAGATTTACACTAATCTTTTCTGCTTGTAGATTCTCCATTTTTGAAGAAAGTGTAACTTGTGGCATTCCCCAATTTATATATCTATTAGGATTAAAAACTATTTCATCAAAATTGTCAACATACCCTACCAATAAGCTATCCATTTGAATATTTTGAAAGCCTTTTATATTCCAAATAAAAATATCACAATCATTAAATGAATTAATAGAAATTTGCTCAAAAGCATTTCCAAATGAACTTTTTATAATCAATTCTTTTTGAATTTCAGGTTTGAACAATTCTTGAAATAGAGCCTTTTTGCCATAAGCCTCATAGCCATACTCTAAAGATTCAGTTAAAAACTTCCTATTTACTATCAAGTTAATAACAAATAAAGATAGAATAAGTAGTACAACTGCTATAATTATTTTACGAAAACGCTTCTTCATGAATTAAATTTTAGGTGCTTTAAATTTAGGCATAGCTTTAGGGCTTCTTACAGGCAATAGTTGGAAAAATAAACCACTTGGTTTCCAATTAAACTCTGTTCCTGACTCTACACCATCCCGTGTTGAAGAACCGCCAACTGTAATTCCTTTTGATAATGAAACTCCAAGTTTTACTTTATTTGTAATACCTATTGAAATACTAAATCCATCAGGTTTTAAGGTTGCACTACCTATTCCAAGTCCTGCGTTTAATGAAGGACCTGAAGCTACCCCATTTACACTATTTATTTGTAAAGCTCCATTTCCAATTTTTGTTTTAGTGTAACTAATTGTTTCTGTTGTTCCTAAGGGGTTGATAATTACACCCATTGTTGATTGCTGTTTATCAGTAATCGAAAAAGTTCCTGATATACTGTTGGTCACATTATTCAAAAAATTCTCTTTTAGATTGCTAAATGAATCTGATAAAAAACTACTACTATTCTCTGTACTTTCTTGGGTTGGTTTACTCTCTGATTTCGTTACCAAATCTCTCGGATTGGTAGGTGGGGCAACCAAACTTTTATCTAAGCCACCCGAGTTTATATTTTCATTTGCACTTGGAATTTTCAATTCTTCCCCAATATTTATTTGGTCAGTTTGTTTTCTTCCTTGTGTTTGTGGATTTGCTTCTCTTATTGAATCTTGACTTACTCCATACTGTTCTGCTAAACCCGAAATTGTATCGCCTTTTTCTACCGAATGAACTTGTGTTTTTTCAGTAGTAGTATTGCCTTGATTTGGGCTACCTGCCAAATCAGAGTCCACAGGTGGAGGGTCGCCACCGCCTCCATTGTCCAAACCACCATCAGGGTCAGTAAGATTAATTGGATTATTTTGAACGTAATTGTAAGGCGTTAAAGAACTTCGTTGCTCTTTGGAGGGGTCAACTGAGATGAAGCGACAGAGCCAAGGACTGTAAAAACGTTTCCCAAAATAATAAAGTCCTGACTCTGAGTCTTTTTCTTTTCCAAAATATCTATACCTCTTTTTGCTATAAGTTCTAAGTGAAGTATCGCCAAACGGATAATATTCTTGTCGGTCAATTACACTGCCTGTTGCATCTAATCTCGTTGTTGAACTTCCTAAATGGTCATCTAAGACGTAATGAACCGTTTCAGATATATCGTCATTAAATTCAGTTCCAATTCGTACTTGTGCAATACGAGCTGAATCATCCATCACATGAATGATATTTTGCTCTTTATCAGTACTGTCTTCTTGCTTTAAGCGATATTCAAAAATGCCGTCAATATAAACGGTTACTTCTTTGTTTCCTTGTTGATCCCAAACTATCTTTTTTACTCTATTTCCTCCAGAATCGTATAAATAATGCGCATAAACACTTGGTCCGCCTCCGGCATCTATTTTGAAAAATGTCAATTGGTCTTTTTCATTCCATTCGTAATACCTGCTACTACCACTACTTACTAAATTACCATTGGCATCATAGTTGAATGAAGTAGACGTGCCGCTTACCGTAATGTCATCTAAGGTATTAACTGTATATTCAAATTCTCTTGTAAAAGCATTGCTACCTGTTTGTTGCAAGCTTTGTATATTGCCAACTTTGTCGTAAGTATAGCTCCTCGTATAGGTTTGGGTATTATTGGCATTTGGGCTTCCCGCTACAGGAGCATCTGCCCAACGGTGACTTTCATTATTGGCATCACTTTCTCTGCCGCTTGCACTTAGCAAACGGCTTATGGCATCATAAGCATATTGGTTGTCTAATGCATCCACACCTAAGGTGCTGCCGTTAATACCACAATCAGGCGTGCGGTTCTTTTTCTTTAAAATGTTACCGTTTAAATCATATTCATAGCCCAAATCCTGGCGGTTAGTGCCGCTGTTATAGGCATAGGTTCGCTCTGTAGCGGTTTCTGAAAAGGTATATTTTTCGGCTTTCATTCGTAATAAACGGAAGTTTTTAGGGTCGTAAGTGTATCTATTCATCACTCCATTACCAAAACTAATCAATAATCGCTGTCCTTTGGCATTGTAGGCTATTTCTTTAACATACTCTTCTTCACCTAAGGTTACTTTACTTAACGCTCCCGAGCGGCTGTATGTAATGTATATTTTTTTATGATCGCCGTCCACATCCTCAGGCAAAGCGTTTACTACCAATCTATTTAAAGCATCATAGCCGTAGTTAGTCTCAAATACGGCTCCTGTATCATTATTGGGATTATGCGTGTTTAGCCAATCTACTTTAAATCTCGAGGTTCCTTCCAATAATTCATCATTAATGAATCGATGCTCTTTTTTTAATAAATTTCCTTTAAAGTCGTAATCGGCATTATAATAAAAGCCACTTTCATCAAAAGAATGAGTAGGTCTGCCTACTTGATTATTTACTTTCTGGCTAGTATTTCCATACCTGTAAAAGCCTGTTATCCTATAGTCTTCATTAACTGCTGCCATCCACGTCCTTTTGGGCATTCCTCTTTCTTCATATGCCCATAAGGTTCCGCTCTGTTTTGCATCAATGCTTTCAATAAGTTGAGAACGGGCATCAAAAACTTGTTCTGTTACACCGCTATCTAGGTGGTTTATGCTTAATGCTTCTGCTTCCGGAGGTGTTTGCTTATTTCCTTCTCCTTTTGGAGCAGCAACTGTGGCATATAAATAAATAAAATTATCTCTACTTAAGGGGTCGGTTACTTTAGTTAATCGCCCTTGTATGTCGTATTCATACTGCATGACAATGTCATTCGCAGGAGTGCTATCCAAGCGTTGTATTGTTTTTATGGTTCTACCCAAGGCATCTATTTCGCTACTTTCAGGCGTATCCCAATGGCTACTGTAACTGCTGCTCTCAGTTGGGTGAGTTATTCCGCCTAGATCATTGGCGTCATAGGCATAGGTTTCCCAAGGTGTGGGCGTATAATCTATTTTTATTCGTCCGCTTGTTGCTTGCGTAAAATTAGGGCTTGCAGCAGGTGTTCCGTAAACGCTTAATTGTGCAGTACCATCGGGGTTTAAGGTTTGGGTGGGGCGGTCAAGTACATCGTAAAATAAGCGTATTTTTTGTCCCACCTGCACCGGAACAGTATAATCATATCCTTTGTCAAAATAAGGCTCGTATTGCTCTACTATCTTGTTCTGCAACATTAACATCAAATATCTTTATTTATCCTTAGTCCTGCATGCATTTCAAGCGAATTAAGGTGACTTTGTGGACACGACTATATTTTTGGCTTAATAATAAATGCTTTTAGCGCATATTTTAATCAATTGACATATGAGTGCTATTTGATAAAGTTACTAAAGTTTCTGATTATAAGGTAAATAAAATCAATTATCCTAAAAAGTTACTTTGTGGACACTACCATTAACATCAAATATCTTTATTTCTCTTTACTCCTGCATGCATTTCAAGTGATTTAAGGTGACTTTGTGGACACGACTATATTTTTGACTTGATATTAAACGCTTAGAGCGCATATTTTTGTTAGTTGGTATGTGGATGTCATTTACTTCAATTATTCAAACCGCTAATAATAAGTCAAATAAAAATAATAATTTCAAAAAGCTACTTTGTGGACACTACCCAAGCGGTGAACTTGGGTTTAGAACAAGTTATTTGCTTATAATCTGTACACATTGAAAAATGAACACCAAAACATAAATTAGTTTCAACCTTATAAAGTTAAAAGCAGGTATGAATACTTGCTCTAAAAATTTGTTTGAAAGATTCATGCTTTGAATTTTTGACTCAAATATTGATAGCATAATCGAACTTCCAAAGTGAAGCACAATCAACGACAAGCTAAAAAATAATAAGTTCTTGAAAGTGTTATTGGTAATTAATTCAGTTGGCGGTGACACAAACTGAATGAGAATTGCCAAGACGAATAATAAGGCTAAAACTAGAATAGCAACTTGATTTATCTTAATTGCTTTCGTAAGTACTGCTAAAATGTAAAGGTTTAGCAATCCAAAGAACAGGCAATAGGCGATTTTTATTAGCATAGCTTGGATTATTTATTTCTCAATTTGAAAGCCGAGTTTGAAGCCTGCCCCAAAACCGAAGTGAAGTTTTCCTTTAACTGTGGTTGTTCCTTTGGACTTGTCATAATAACCACCCAAACCTGCACCTGCATGGGCACTACCTAACGACCCTCCATAAGTTACTCCTATTTTGAACCCAAAGACTGTAATGCTTGGGTTAACTTCTCCAACCAATCCATATGCACCTGCTTCTGCACCAACGTATGCTCCCGTTTTATTATCTTCTCCTGAAAGAATACCTACTGTTGCATTCGCTTCAGCCTTAAATACACTACCCTCAGCAGCCAAGGCTACATTATAGTCCTCTGTCCCTAATCTTCCTCCTGCACTTGCATCTAATGCTGCTGCCTTAACTCCCGCATCAACAGCTAAATTATACTTTCCCGTACCTGTTTTATTCTCAAAACCTGCACTAAATCCTGTTAGCTCGCCTTCAACTTTTCCAAATTTACCTTCTGCCGACCCTCTAACAATATAGCCCGCAACTTTGGTTTGTGAGGAATCAGAAATTAGAACCATTGGCTCTGCATAAAAATCAGTTTTTATGTTATCAGAACTTCCTACTTCTACTGTGGGTAAATCATGGACTTGCTTAGTTATATCTCCTTGACTGAACTGTACTTGCTTTCCTTCGGGTACTTTTACTTGACCTGATTCTATTACATTAGGATTATTTGTAGGGTTCGCTTGACTGTTGCCATTCACTTGTGTTTGAGCTGTGGTTTGGTTTGGGGCATTTGTTTGTGAGTTACTGTTTTGCTGATTACCACCGCCCCCATTATCGACTTTTTCATCTCCCGTACTTTGCAGCCCGTCAATATCCTTGTGGGTTATAGGCTTGTTTCCCGCGTAGTTGTAGGGGGTCAAATATGGGTAGTCGGCAGCGAGCTGATCGACCGAGATAAAACGACACGTCCAAGCACTGCAATACCTTGCACCATAGTAATACAGTCCACTTTCTGTATCTTTCTCTTTTCCAACATACCTATATCGTTTCTTATCAAAAGTTCTTAATGAGCTATCACCAAAAGGGTAATATTCCTCTTTATCAATAACTCCACCGGAAGTATTCAGCCTTAATGAACTACTTCCAATTTGATCTTCCAAAGTATATGTAATACTGTCTGAGATATCATCGGGAAATTGATCACCAATGCGCACCATTGCAATTCGACTTTTATCGTCCATTATATGTACGTAATTCTTCTCGTAGGTAGTGCCATTTTCCAAAACGTGGTATTCAAAAATACCGTCAATGTATATTGTTCTTTCGTAAATGGGTGTAGCTGAAGTGCCGGTTCGTACTATTTTACTTAGCCTATTTTGTCCTGAATAATCGTATTGAGCAAAAATAGTTGGGTCACTACTTCCTACCTGATTATAATAGGTGATTAATTGATTGGCAGCATTCCAAACGTAGTTTCTAGTTGTTCCCGCAGTAATTTGATTACCTGCATTGTCATAGCTGAATGTTTGAATTGTTGCATTGCTACCATCTTCAATTTCTGCTAAGGTATTTACCACTGAGTTATAATTGAAGTTTCTGCTAAAGCCATTTGTCCCCAATTGTTTTAATTGTTGAACATTACCTAATCGGTCGTAATTGTATTGTCGCGTGTAAGCTCTCACATGATTTGCATTTGGATTGCCCGGTACAGGCGCATCACTGTAAAGGTAATCATTCTCATTTTGGGTATCGCTCTCTCTTCCTTTTGCTGAGTTAATACGATACAAAGGATCATACTCAAACTCTCTGTCTAATGCATCGTTACCTAATGCGCTTCCTGAAATTCCACAGTCTGTTGTACGGTTCAAAATTTTCAGAATGTTTCCCGCTAAATCAAAATCAAAAGCATCATCTTGTCTTTTTGTTCCTGATTCGGGAGTATAAATATGGGCATCTCCAACTTGGGAGTATGTATATTTCTCACTTTTTTGTCTTAGTAACCTAAAAGTTGTAGTGCTGTAGGTATATCGTGTCATTACATCATTTCCAAAAGCAATTAAAAGCCGTTGTCCCTTGGCATTGTATGCTATGTTTTTCACGTATTCTATACTATCGTAATTTACTTTTTCTAAGGCTCCTGCTCTGTTGTAAGTTGGTACAATTTCTTTTCTCTCAGAGTTTACATTTTCAGGTAATGTAATTTTAGTAATTCTGTTCAACGCATCAAATTCTGTGTTGGTTACAAATTCCTGTGTTCCTAAAATGTTAGGTAAGCTTGTCCAATCCACTAGGTAAGTGCTATAGTTATCCAGTGCACTTTTTAACTCAGCACTGCTGATTAGCTGTTGTTTTTTAGTAATTAAATTGGCTTTAAAATCAAATGCTTGCGTTTCGGTTTTGCCACTTTCATCATACTGTTGCCAAATTTGTCCAAGTAAGTTGCTGTCTTTTGGGTTAGTGGCTTCTTCTCCATAAATAGCATGTGAGGTTAATCTCAAGGTACCAGAACCATTGTTTTGTGACCATCCGTAGGAGGGACGTTGCAAAGTGTCATAAGCGGTGAGTGAATGAGCATTTTTCGCATCCCAACTTTCAATCGGTTTTCCACTTACATCATACAAAACTGCACTTATCCCACTGTCGATATGCTCTGTCCAAAGCGGAGGCAAAGCTTGTTGTTCCCCATTTTCATCTTTTTGTGGAGCTCTCAAATCATATACATATTCAAATACTTTTCGGTCATAAGGGTCTATTACTTCCAACAAGTTTCCCCGTATGTCATACTTATATTTCATTACAACATCTTCGTACTCTTCCGTATCTGCATTGTAATGCGCTTGATGTTCTGTCGTTTGAATCGTTCTCCCAAGCGCATCTACCAAACTGCTCTTAGGGGTGTAATAATGTGAACTTGGCACATTACTGCTCGGATTGGTAAGTGGAGCAAGGTCATTGGAATCGTAGGAGTAATTTTCCCATGGAGTGGGCGAAAACTTTTTTAACTGTTCCAATCCCTGAGTCGGCTTTCCGTAAATTATTCGTTCTTCGCTGTCATCGGGCTTTATTGTTCTTACTACTCTTCCTAAAGAATCATAATATATGCTTAATTTTTCTCCTTTTTCACTTTTTTGTGCCGCTGCATAAGCAAAACCTTGTGAAAAGTAGGGTTCGTATTGCTCTACTATCTTGCCTTTGTTATTGCAGACCTTATGTCCGCTTACCACAACATTTAAAGGGTCTTCTGAGCTTCTCTCTATTCCTGTTGCAGCTGCATTTGGTGCCTCTTGGTCTGCATCTAAAGCCGAATTCTCAAAAATTACATCTTCTGCTTGTGAACGTGTTTGTAGCAATCTACCGAAGCCATCACTATATTCCACTTTTTCAATCGTTGGGCTCGTTTCTTCATCTTGGTAGTGCTGCTCTCTTTGAGTCGTTTTTACCCATATCGGCTGCCCTTGATTGGCAAAAGCATGAAAGTCATACTCCATTATTACTGAGGGAGCATATTTATCATAAAATCCGCCTGTGCTGCTTTTATAATCTCCTTCTGTTCCTTTTCCGATAAGTGCAGTAGCTTTCAATAAGCCTAAGGGAGAAAAATCAACAACAGAAATGTTATCGTTGGGGTCGGTTATTTTAAACGGTTGTAAGATCCGGTAATCGTATTCGGCAACAGTTTCCAAATAATCTGTTGCATTCAGCCATTGCTTGGCATTTACCGTCATCAATCCGTAGTCATCATATTCAACAGTAGAACGGTTCTCAAAAACATCTTTACTTTCCAAAGTTAAACCCACGGGATTTGAAATACTTCCTTCTTGAAAATCGTATTTCATTCGTGCTACTTCAGCATACCATCCGGGCGTATGATCGGGAAGTCCGGTTCTACGGTCTTTGTAACCTAAGCGTTCGTCGCTGTTTTGTAATTCTCCCTCAAATGCAGCCGGATAGCCGTTACTATCACTCCAATCGGGAGTAGTTTTAAAACATTCGGGCACATTAGCTCCGTAGGCATCTGAAATTACTTCGTCGGTAATCAAGAGTGTTTCACTTCTTACCAATGCTCCATAATCACCAATACTTCCCAATGCCAGTCCGCTAAATGCATTGCCGTCGTAATAATTCAGTGCATGAGCAATGACACTTAAAGTGGCTGTATCATTCAAAATAGAATCCCGTAGCGCAAAAACGGAAAGATTGCCGTCATTAATCACCTCAAAGCCTTTTTGCTCGCTTAAACGGTCACAAATGTAGGTGTTGCTCTCATCTTTGTGAATAAAACTGCTTTCTGCATAAGTACATAAGTAACCACCCTCATGGTGTTTACCGCTTTCAGTGCTGCTTAAATTGTTTCCTGTTAGTGGATCTTTCCCTCTGGCTACAGCTATGCTAATTTGTTTTTGAGCTTGTCCGTAAGCATCATAATCAGCGGTAAAAGAAAAAGAAGTTTTGGGTTCTGTTCCTCTTTCCCAATTGGTAGTGCGGGATGCTTCGGAGAAAGAGAAGAAAATAGCTTTTGCATTTGTCATACTGAGCGGAGACGAAGTATGAACAAATGTTTCTTGCCTGATTCCAAAAGCAGCTTCGGTTACGGTAAAGGGTTTTTGAGCCAAGGGAGAAGAAAAATCGCCATTGGCATCGGCGGCATACAATTCAGTACGCAGTTTGGAGCCTCTCCATGCACGATAGGCATCCCTGCGGTCGTGGGGTGCTAAACTTTTTAATAAGTCTTTTGTGGCTTGTGAGCGTTCCAATAAACTATTGTCGCCTTGCCAATATTCTTTAGAGAAATCAGCTTCATAAAACAATTGTCTATCTGCAGGGTCAGGATTATTAATGCCACCCAAATGAAACCAATTAACTGTTTTAGTTGGCGGACTGTAGTGCAAAGAACTTACTGCCTCAAAATTCCCTGCATTTTGGGCATTGTATCCTTGAAATGTTTCCGTATCTCTTTGTTCTACTCTACCAAACCCTCTGAATTCTCGCTCATACCCATCCCAATAACCGTGTGAATAACGGTATTCCGTTGCCAGTTTCCCTTTAGATAATTGGTCAATCACTTCTGTTTTTGCCACCACCTGCACCGGGAAGGGTAAGGTGGTTTTCCAAGGTCTCTTCTCGACTTCCTGCCCGTCCGGCAGGCGGGCGCTCGAAGTGACATTGTTGTTTGTATTATCCTTTATCCAAGACTTTACCGAACTTTCATAAGTTACCTTGGTTATCGCCCCCATTTGATTGTCCATTTGGTTCATCACATAGGGTTTTGTACCGGAAGTAAAGTCCAAAAAATAGGCTCTTTGGTTTCCTATTCCGCCTTGGCCTTGGTTATAGGTAAACAACAAACCGGCAACTCCACTGCCTAACAAATCAACTAAGCGCACGGCATCCGGCTCAAATACCGCTGGAGTTCCTTTTATGCGGATTCGCTCGCTCCATTGGTTACCGCTTTGGTTAATCCAAAGGTGAACTTCGCCATTCTGCACATAAATCAAATCAGCTTGTCCGTCGCCCACTACATCGCCTAAAATCACTAAGCGAGGATCCCATTGCTGCGGAAATTTTAAACCGTTACCCCCTTTCATTGTGCGACGTTTCCCCCATTTGCCATGTCCCAAATTCGGCCAATAAAATATACTCCCGTTTTCCACTTGAACGATGTCTTGCATGCCATCACCATTCATGTCCGCCAATTTTATTTTGGGGTTTGAAAAACTTACATTAGGGAAACTTTCCAATTGTCCGCGTAGGCTTGTATTGGCTTTGCTCCAGCCCTCAGCTTTTAATGTGCCGTTTGCGTAACTGTTTTGGTAAAAATTTTCAAACTTCCCTCCACTGCGCAATACATCCGTTACTCCATCTCCGTCTAAGTCCAACAGCTTTACTTCCGGGTCGGCAAAACTAAAAGAAGGGGCATTTTTATAGCGCTTCATGCCTTTGCTGTCCCATTTTCCATTGTGGTTTAAAGGAAAATAACCGTTTTGAGCAGGCTTACTAACAACTAAGTCAATCCGACCATCGCCGTCAGCATCCATTAATTGTACTTCCGGGTCAGCTAGCGAAAAAGCGGGAGCTTCTTTCATCATTTGTGGTAGAGCGAAAGAACCATTCCCTTGGTTCTTCCAATAACGAACTGCTCGTCCGTTCATTTCAATAAAGTCAGGCAAGCCATTGCCATCCAAGTCGGCGAGCTCTAATTCAGTGGCTGCTAAAGATTGCTGTGGCAAGGCTTTGCCTTTTAAAGGAAAGAAGTCGCGGCTAGCAGGATTGAATTCGGTGTAGCCAAACTTTAAAGCAGGCATGCTTTCCGTTTCATCGGTGTTCGCATCATAAGCAAACACTTGAATTTCTTCCAATAATGATGCTCCGTTTAAAGGTAATTCAGAACGATACCGAAGTTCATAGCGTTTTTGTAATAATGAATTTCCTTCCACATTAGGTGAGTAGCCTTCCGGCAAGTCTGCATCTTGTGGGTGAGTGAAGCTTTCTATTTTAGAGCAACGTTTTGTGGTTCTCACCTCAAAACCCGCCCTTCCTTCAGAAAAAGCATCCGGACGCTCTTCATAAGTAAAAAGTAAGCTACAAAGAAACTTTTCCGTCCCGTTATCGTCGTAATTTACATACTTTATGTTTTTTAAGTATTGCTGTGTCGCCAGATGTTCTTTGTCATCAATGAGCTCTTTTTCGTAAGTATAAACAATGCTATTGCCAAAAGGGTCAACGGTTTTGCAAAGCTTCCAGGCAAAAATATTGTCAACTACGGCGGGGTTGTTAAGCAAATAATCTTCTTCGCTATTATCAGGATTGCCGTAATAAGAGATCAATCCATCTTTAGAGCGTACTTCCCAATAATCTTTCCCATCAGAATATTTATGATGTATGATTCGGGCAAACAGCCCTTCCGTTCTTGGACGGTATTTCCATTGAATGTGCGTAATATCATTTTCGGTTTCAGAAGTCTTTTCAATTGGCACCAAATCCTCGGCACCGGAAAGAATAAATACATCTTTATCATCATCATAAAGTGGTATCCCTTTGTTGGTTTTTCGCATTACTCCGGGCACACTTATCCCCCACCCCATGCCAAATGAGCTATTACCATTTCCCGTAGAATAAGCAAGATTTAATTGTGGCTGAAAGCCGTTTCGTCCGGCAGGTACGGCAATGGGAACGGAGAAGTTCCCTGTTCCTGTAAAAAGATCAGGTGAAAAGGTTTCTCCCATACCACTTTGTGCTCCTCCTCCTTGGGGGAGAGATATCACATTATCTGTTATGCCGGATTTGTTGCTCATGTTCTTAGAAATTAAAGGTTATACTTAGGAGTAGTTCCACTAAAGGAAATGACCATTAAGACATCAGACAACTTTTCTTCTTCAATCATGTTTCTTAAAGCGATTGTATCCTCTAAGGCTATAGTAAACTTCCCATCAACCGGCAAACCAGTCGCAGAAACTCGATACTCTGCATTTACAGCTTCATCATTTACTAAATCAATTAGTTTAGCTTCTTCTGTATCAGCATAACTGAAACTTGCAATTTTAATTAGTTTTCGATCATCATCTTTTTGAGGGAAATAAACTAATATTCTATTCATGACAACATCAGCCATATTAATCGGGAAATTATCCCTTTCAATATTGAAACTTACAGAGAAAGGCGAAGTAGTTTGGTCTGGGTTCATTAAATCAAACCATTGATCAGGAAGGTTTTGTCTGAAACTAATCGGAAGCATTGCTTCATAAGTATCGCTTTCATTAAGTCGACTTACAACTCTCGCCTTATAATCAAAGCTATTAAGAGCTTCGTATTCAATTGTTATCAAAATATCTGCTATTGAGCTATAATCTATGTTAGGATTAGCTCCTCTTTCCATTCTGAACTCCCAAAACATTTCTACCCCACTACCTTCAAATGGGCGAAGCAATTTATTTTCTTGTTCCAATGGAACAAGTCCTGAATCACTATTTGCAGAGCTAAGTGTCATAGTTTCAGGATTTCGACGGATGCTTTGTTCCTGAAATAGAGGCCCTCCAGTAACCACTCGCGACAAGCCCAAACCAGACAAGCTTGCTTTTACACCGTCAATAGGTGGAACTAGTGCAATTACAGATACATCCACTTTTTTGATCAACCTTAAATAATGACCCGGATAATCTCGATCAAATAATTCCATATCAGTAGCAAAAGTGATAAGTCCACTTTCTTTGAATTGCTGAAATTCATAGGGAGCCATAGTAGATAGAGATATGGTTTTGGTTAATCGATGTTTTCTATCATCTGTCTGTTGAGCATACTGATCAAGACGGTATATATCTTGCAAAAGACGAGCACTACCTGTTATTCCTTTTCTATCAGGAGCATTTTCATTACTATTAGCTGAATGGCTATTTTCTTCATTAACAACCCAATAATCTCCTTGTATAAAGTCAGGAATGTTTTTTTGACGTTCAAAAGCTAATTGATTTTTTGCCAACTTAGCCATTGCTGAAGCTTCTTGTAAAAAATAACTATACACTTTTTCTAATACATCAACCATAAATTCATACAAAGCTTTGTTCGTGAATTGTCCATTTAATAAAAAATCCAAAGTAGCCTCATTATGATCTTGTTGGAGTAATGAAATCTCCTTTTCTTGATTGACAATTCGTAGACGGTCTTGAGCTAATTTCTCCTGTTGTCTACCAATCTTCACATCTTGTAAAGCGATTGAGCGCTGATAATTCCACTCTTGTTCTCTTCTTGCTTGAGCCGCTCGAATTGCAGAAGTATTAATTAACTTCTGTGCCTTAGCAGAGTTAATTTGATTCGCTGTTTGGAGCGCAATACCAGCAGCTCCTAAAATTGTTGCAACAGCTGTTCCTACACTTTTTGTCAAAGCTTCTATAGGGTTCCCTTCTGCAGCGTTCATAGCTGCAAATGTTAAATTAGAAGTTTGTATCATAGACCCTCCGACAATTGCCTGAATATTAAACCCTAAAAGCTGTTGATATAATCCGAGCATTCTAGCTTCATATTCATTAAGACCGGATGCAATCATATCACTTAATCCATCAACTTGAATTTCGGCTCTTCCAGTTTGCAGTTCAGCTAATTTTATTCCACCTTCCGCTTCGTCGATCCGTAAATCTTGTAATTTCACGGTAGCTTTAGCGGTTTCAATATCTTGCTTTGCTCTAATCAAACTATACGTTTCCTCATCAAGCTTTTCAAGTGAAGTTAAAAATGCACTTTCAATATTTTGTGAAATATTGATCAACTCTTTGGAGCGTTCTATTAAGAAATCATACCGATAAGGACTGGCTTGCTGAATAGGTAGTCCGCCTGTCGAAATAAAACCATCAACTCCAATAAAAGGTACGCCTGTAGTAGAATCTGTGGGAGCTGCAAATGGAGATAAGCTTCTTTGTATGCCAGAAATATTCATGCAATTATGAATTTTGTATAAGTTCATTTTTACATGAAGTTCAAAGGCTTTAACAATAGGATTGTGAGCCACACAAAACATTGGAGTACCAATTTTTATATCAGAATGTTGTCGAAAATTTAATTGTAGAATTTTCTCAGGTTCTTTTTTTGACTTTTCTCCATAAGTTCCATCCGTATCCGGATTAACTGGATCTTGAGTATATAACTCTTCGAAAGTTGCTTCACGTCCTTCTTGTTCTAACATTGAAGCTCCTTTATTTTCTAAGAAACCCATATCGATCTCTGTAGCTTCAATGGTGGTTTCTTTAAACCCTGTTGTTTCAAGAATGGCAGACTCAAACTTTTTTCCTGTTTTTGTTGCAATACTTTTTGCACTACTCCCGCTTGAATCATTTCCTGCAACTAATAAAGTTGCAGAATCTAGTTTTTGTTCAATTTGCGCCACTTGACTATTCAGTGATAAGCTTGATGGATTTGCTTCTATGGCTGATTGAATCAATTGATCAATATCAATCATTTTCTCCATATCAGTTGATCCGTCAATGTCATTCCATCGATTATCTATTTGGCTTATTAGAGACTGCCGTGCAGCCTCTGTCTGTACATTAAGTAAATCTCCTTTGACTCTTGTCCAATAGTTTCTAATATAAGTTTCTGTTCCATTATCAAATGGAATATCATAAGTAATCTCACAATCAGGTAAATTTGATTGTACTAAATCAATTAAATCTTGGGCTTCATAATATAGTTGACGAGCTCTAGCAATACTTTCAACGGTGTCTCGAGAAAACTCGTGATTTGCATAACTAATAAAATAATCAATAAGCTGAAGATAGAATGAACGTTTTAGTGTGCCTTCACGGCTCGCGGCAATATCATGAGGGTTTAATGGACTTTCTGCCCAATTGTCATCAATTTTTATTGCACTTATATTGTCTTTTATACGATAATATATCGGTACATTCTCTTCAAAATCATAGACTATAGAAAAGTATTTCTTTGCTTCATCAAATCGTTTTCTTTTAATGTGATACCTTGCTATAAATAATGGTAAGTCATAAAAAAACTCATTTACTATTCTAATGACACTTTTTTTACTCCCAATATGTTCAAGTTGAGAAGATTTATTTTGAAAAAATAAGTTCAATTCCGATATATGGAAAATTTTATTGCTCAGATTTCCAATATTAAAGCGGTGCAACTCTAATTTAGATATAGAGTAAATATTGAATAAGTTATTATCTACTTCATAAATGGTCTTAAAAAATGAACCACTTTTGTGTTTTAATTTAAATAAAGAAAGTCCTTGTCCAAACTCTCCTGTGATATATTTATCATCCATTTCATTATAAAGATGATATAATGGTTTTATTCCTGATAATGGATTAAAACCTATAGACATGTTCATGCCTTGTCCGGGGACATTAGCTATGTAATATCGTCCCTCTTCAAACTCATTAATTTCTGCAGTTTTCTTTTCAAGTAAAATGTTTTTTATTTCACTCGAATCGTCAATTAGAATAGGAAGAATCTCAGAACTTTCGTCAAAGTTCGAACCATACTTTACAAAATTATATTTCTTCCATGTAGCAGTGGGATTAGTAAGGTTTGTAACTCCACTACTTCTTTTCACATACTGCTTACCAGTTAAAATCCATTTAACCCATTTATTATCAAACTCCTCTGGCTCAGGGTAGATAAACCCATCTATAGATTTGTAATATAAACCTGTAAACTCTTTAATATAAGCAATCAAAATAAATTCATCTAAATAGTGGTCATAATAAAAATATTTTGGATACAGTGGAGTTTTAATAGCAGCAGGAGCAAGTCTATAAAAATTTTGACCATCTTTTTCATAACTCCATGTTGAATCATCAGTATAAGCATCCATCATCTCATTCCATAAAGAACAAGTCGCAGAAATTTTATCGATTTCAATTGGATCATTATCTACTTGAAATTCATAAGCTTTCATATAATACCTATTTCCATTTTCTTGAACTCCGAAAATCAAAGCAGTAGGAGAAATATTTGGATTATCAGATTGATCAACAAAGACTTCAATTTCTTTTACTTTATTTGGAATTTTTATCGAGTCATTGATAGTCCAATTATTAGTATTGACATCATAAATTATGCAGTCCAAAATTGATGTCTCATCAACTATGTTTAAAGTAAAAATTGTAATTATTGATTGAGAATTGGTTTTAAAAGTTGAAAGTCCTTTAAATTCACCAGTTAAATCAGGGGGGGCAGATAACCAGTCACTCTCTAAGATAATACTTGTTGACTTTTTTTTCTTAAGTTCTTGAATATAATATCTACTTGTGGCTGAACTTTGAGCTATTATAAAATAGCTTTCATTTTCAATTTCTCCTCCTAAATCTGATTCGCTAAATGAATCGTTCCTCTGAATTAATTTACCTTTACTTTCTAAAATACAAGTACCTTTTACTATTAGATTTCCATAATCTTCAATTTTATTGAAATGACTTATATATATATCTTTAACAGATTCATCCGAACCATCATTCTGTAACGACTTTAACTTTTCTAATGATTCAACCATTAGTGAAGTTTTTTGTGGAAGCAATTCAGACAACATTAAGTTCTCTGGATACAGTTGCACAAACATAGCAGCTCTCCATGTTGCATATGAGCCTAACCATTTCCATTCATTTTCAAAATCAGGAGCCTGTAATTCTATATTTTCAGTTACTTCTTCGTCTAAAATAACTTGATTATACATCCCCCAAAGTAGAATCTGAAGAGCTTCTATTGCCTGTGTTACTCTTGTTGTAGGAGAACAACATTCCATTTCGGAGCTTATTAACAAGTTGCGATTTATATAATCTTGAGTTTCTTCAAAAGTCATTGATTTTTCACCTGCTAAATGTCTAATTAACGCATCGCGGGTTGGCACTAAAACTACCTTTTGCGTGTTCTTTAATGCTCTTTGAATTTCTTCCTTATTAAGCTGTAGAATATCACTTCTGCTCTCTAATCTATTCTTCCATTTTTTAAATTCTCTTGAATCAAACAAATATCGTGGATCATCCTCTTCTACTTTAGGAGGAAAATCGATAGGCTGCATGGGCATTTCTCTAAAATAATCCACGCTCAATGCAAATGGAACAGTAGCATTCAAATCATTGTCTATTCTTTCTTCTTCATTCCACTCCCCAAAAAATTGTTTTTTATAAATATCTGTTAAAATATTGGCAAAATCAGTTTTTTCTGCTTCAGTAAAAGCATTATCTCCTTGGCTTTCTGCAAGAGCTCTTAAATTATATAGGCGTTCAAATGTCTCAAAAGATAATCCTAATTGAGCTAAACGCAATCTTACATTAACTCCTGCTTCTTGTTGATCCTTAATCAATAAGAAATTATCAATCGTAACTAGTAAAATAGTCTCTATCTTGGAGTTAATCGCATCTAACAAGTTGGCTCCATCAATTGCAGTTAAAGTTGAGGTTCTAACTGTTTCCATGGCATCTCGACGATCATCCCATAATTGTAAAGCACGGTTAGTAGAGCTAAGCGTTGTCCTACCTTCTCCAATGTCTTTAATGAAAACCGGATTAATGAGATATGGATCAATAATTGGTTGTCTGCTTTGAAAAGAGAGCTCGTCTTTCCATTTATTGCGAATTTTAACATTTGCCCGCCATTTAGGTAAAGTTGCTTTTCTTAATTTCCATGTCAAGTTATTAGAAGCATAAAAGTTACTCGCTTCATGTGACAACCAGCCCGGATACAGATTTATTATTTTGTATGGAGTTAAAAGATCTCCATAAAGAGCTTCCCATTCATCATCCGTGGGTTGATTAGCGGGATCTACCTCACTGGCCTTTTCTCTTACTTTTATTAACTCAGTAAACTGTTCAACACTCAAATAATATTCATAAATTATTTTTTGTTCTGCTTGATAGTATACATTTGGGTCATTTGATTCTAAATCTGCATTTGTATCCTCAATTGCGTTATGTAGATCTGTTCCATAAACATATTCCATCAAATCACCAAAACCATTATCCGATTTTGACTCATTCGAAGCTCTCTCTGACCTAATATCAGACTTTGCAGAGGCAATATCTGATTTCCTTGAATTATACAAACTAATACCTTCACTTCCAGCAGTTATGTCCGGCAACTCATTTTTATTCACTAACTCCGGATCGATTAAAGGCACAGCATTACTTTGCAAAAAGTAATTATCATGTATAGGAAATGGGCTTTGTCCAACTAAAGGAGAAGTAACACTTTGCCAAAAATGCTTAGGCCCCAGCCTTAATGCCTCACCTGATAATAGAGTGCTTTCTTCATTAGTCCATTCATCATAAAGACTTCTTTTAATTGCAACAAGTAATATGTCAATCACTTCACCCCATTCCTCATCAGTAAGCATGGGGGCATCATCAGAACCATTGGCTATCTTATTCTTTTCATAAAAAGCATAAAGTCTTAAAAACTCATCTTCTTCTAGGCTAAAGGCAGACATTATTGCCGAAACTGTAGTATTATAACTTTGATGATTTCTTAAATTCGAATAGAAGGTATCAAAGTAATCTTCATGATTTACTCCAGAAGGAAATTCCCATGGAGTATAGTCAGTTCCATTGTAAGTAAAGGTTTCCTGCATTCTTGAAAAAATGCTTTTTCTACTTGGTATGCCTTCATCTTCATAATCGGTAGACAAATCAAATATAACCAAACCTCCTTGCTCAAAAGTAGAACCATCAATAGTTAATAAGCTGTCAGACTGAAGTAGTGAAGGTGGCTTCTCATCCACTGTATAAACTGTTTCCCCATTAGGTTGATACTCTTTTTTTATAGGAGTTAATCCAACAGTTACTCCATCTGCACCTATAACATCAACGTTATCAGGAAGAGTTTCAGAAGGTGGAATTCCTTTTCCAATTATTTTTTGACTTTTAGGAAATGTGGATAATACTTTCTTATGCTTACTTAATTCATTTGCAGCATATGAAAGAAAATCAAATCTTTGTTGCCATAAACCAAAGGGATTATCATTTGGATCAGGGTTCCTAAAATCATCAGGAGATACTATGTCCGGATCTATTATTGGTAAACCAAGTTCTTCCGTGTAAGGTCTGCTAGGAAAATCCTCATTGTGAAACTGTTCTTTTAAATAATTCTCCTTATATATTTCTAGTTTTGACTTTGGTGTTTCAACTAAAGCATTGGCCTGATCTACCGTTTTATAATTTCTAGTCGTATCACGATATCCAAAAAGCTCTTCTAAAATTACATCATTTATTTGATCATTTGTAGACGAATGATCAAGGATAAACTCATTTAATTTCTCTTCGGGAATTCCTATTCGAGAAGCAAATTTTATTCTCTCTTCTAATGGTGCTACTCGCATTTTTCGCATCTCTTCATATGATGTCCCCAACTCTGTCAACAACAATTCATAGGTTCTTAAACGAATATTTTTTAAGTCATCAGCAGTAGTCAGGTCATTACTACCAGTTATCGTAGTTCCATTAAATAATTGAGTCCAAAGTACCTCTATACAAACCCTAATTTGACAAACATTTTCATTCAAAGAATTACATTCCAAGGGCAAATCTGCAAATGGGTGTTTAAACATCTGCTGAAGATCAGATAAATTTAATGAGGAATAGCTTTCAGGGTCTTCTTCTACAACCTTTACATTCCTTAATGTATAGTTAATTAAATCTACTAAATAAGCTAACGGACTAACACCAGACTTACAATCGTCACATTGACATGGATCTTCAATTAGACCTCTAAGTGCAGCTTGAATATCAGGGTCGGTTTCGTAATCTTTAAAGTTATTAGTCTCTCCTCCAGTTAACTTATCTTTCACAAATCCCATTAATCCTCCGGCTTGTTCATAGGCTTTACCTGCACTATATTGTCCTGTATTACCAGTTTTGGAAAAAACTACTTTTGCTTTTTTTACAAAATCATGTCTACTTGTTGCTGATATTTTTCTAACACTTGTAAAGCCATTATCAATAAGTTCTGAATTTTCAGCTATATAATTATTTTGTTCCTTTTCCCCTTTAATCAATTCCAAGTTTGCATGACTATCCAAGCGTGCTGCTACTGTATCTGTTCCTGCAGGTAAATCACCTTTGGTTGCCAGACCTCCAAACTTTCTAACATCTTCTAGTGTATCAAGCTCATTGCTGCTTAAGTAGGCACTTAGGTCTGTAAGGTCAATATTCTCATCCAAGCTTTCGACTAAAGAAAGCAAAGCCGAGTCTACAATAACATTAACATCAATTGAGAATACTACGGGAGTCTTAGGGTCATTAGGGTCAAAGTTTTTACTCTGTTCTACTTCCTGACCTGTTTCAGGATTAATTAAGGTGAAATCTAATTGATAAGTTGATGACAACTCTGTATATGTCCAAAAATATACTTCAAAGTAGCCTTTATTATTCGTATTACTAGTCCCCAAGTTATATTCTCCATATTCTGCATCGTTAAGGTCAATAGCATGCACTTGCCATGAACTCAAAGGAGTGCTTTCTGCATTATTTTTTACTAGTTGACCAATAAAACGATATTGAATTGAAACTTTCTCAGCAACTTTTGCAATAGCATTTAAATAAGAATTTGAAAATAAATTAAAAAACTCTATAGTGAACAAAGCTCTTAATCCTGATACCTCCATATTAGAGAGTTGATAAACCGTATCTAAATCACCTTCATCTCTTAAAAATTCAATTGCAGGCTGTTTAAGTTCCGGAAATGCAATGATAAATTGATCCCATATGTCTGCATTTTGATCTCCTTCACCAAAATTCTGGTAAGTTAACTTAGCCGTTTGTATCAACGTTTCTGCCAAAAAATCACGATAGCTGTCCTCTGAGCCAAAGTCTGAAATTGTTTCGGCAATTTGTTCAGAAGTAAATTCTTGAAAAACCCTAAAGCTATTAATGTTTACTCCCCCTACATCTCTAATATTTTCGATTAAAAGCTCAATTTCTCTATCTTCTACTCTGAAAAAATGCAAAGCAAGTCGATTCCATATATCTACTCCTCTTACAGCAACCATCATACTAGCAAATTTTTCAAAGAAACTACCTGCTGAAGCTTCAGTATAAATCTGTGCCGCTAATTGAGATATCTCTACAGTTTTAAAACTTTCAAAATCTGTGTATTCATTCTCAAGAAATGAAATAAGCTCATTATAATGTAATTGATCTTCCTCCAGCATCAAGTCGCTCATTTCAGAAAAAGCCCCTTCTCCACTTGCGTAGAAATTTGCATATTCTTTTAAACTATTTGCATACTCTATAAAGAACGGGGAATCATTTGTTAAACTCTCCAAATCTGATTGAATTGCCTGAGCAGTTTTAATAGTGAATTGCTCGTAGCTCACTCCTTCAGAAGTATAATAATTCCAGATTTCTTGAATAACGTTTCGGTATCCGAATGATACCGCTTGTAAATAAGAAGACCAATTTGACATAAGGCTATTTAGTTTAAGGGTTCCCACAATTAATACGGCAGAATTAGATACCTCGCTGCCGCAACTATTACTAACAACACAATCGTAATTTCCTGTATCTGACTTAACTGTATTACTTAAAACAAGAGAGTTTGATGTAGCTCCACTGATATCTACTCCATCTTTTCTCCACTGATAGCTCAACGGTGTATCACCACTTGCAGTAACTTGGAAAGTATGTTCTCCATCTACCGAAATTTCTGCTGAACTAGGTTGGTTCGTAATCTCAACTTTTTCTTTTACAGTTAGGCTTGCTGATTGACTTGTCCGGTTTAATCCAGTTGAAATGCCAACTACGCAATCATAACTTCCTACATCTTGTGAATCTACATTCGAAATGTTTAAGCTACTAGAAGTAGCACCTCCTATATTTGAGCCATTTTTTCTCCATTGATAACTAATTGTTCCACTACCGCTAGCACTTATTGAAAATGTTGCATTTCCTTCCTCACAAACATTTTGATTTGAAGGTTGAGAAGTAATTTGAAGCATATTTACCAATGTATTAACATACTCACCGATGCTCATTAAGAATTGCTCCCAAAATCCGGGGATTTCATAAATGCTCGCAGCTCTTATATTAATTTCAAGTTCGGCAAATTGCTCTATAGTTAAGCTCGGAGAAAATTCACTTACAATAAAAGTAATGTAATATTCAGCTTTAGAAGAGAATTGCTCAGAGAAATCAGTCCAATCACCACTTGTTGATGCTATCTCTCCAAGCCAAGTAGATAACGACAAAACAAATGGGTGCGATTGGTTTAAAACATCTTGCAGTAAACCTGCATCAATTCCGCCTCCTAGAAATGACGACTCAAAGTTTTCATAATCACTATATCCAAAATCATTAATCATTAACTCACCAAATGAGTCAGCCATTTCACTTTCATTCGGTGGAAAAATGGCGATAAAGTCGTTCCATTCTGCTGTTTGTGCCATAATAAATCTATTTGTCGTTATAATGGAAATGCATACATCAACTTAGATGAATTACATTCTTAATTTTTTTAAAAGAACCAAAGATTAGCTAAGGATTTAGACTAATACTTAGTTTAAAATTACTTGTATACTACAGGTGATTTTATGTCTATATAAAACTACTTAGCTTGTGAAATATTATGCTAAATGAATTTTTAACATATTATTAAATCTTATAAGTAGTTTAATAAATGAATATTACCCAAAAGTAAAGGAAGGTTTTAATAAAAAAATACCGAAATTTGAGTATTTTTTATGTATTTTATTATGGTTATAGCACAACTTTATTCTCATACAGTTTATCTAACGAATTAACACATGATTTTAATTCGGTTTTTGCAGCTTTAATATATCTAAATGTCGAGTAAAAACTCTTATGACCTAATATCTTTTGAATTGTAAACAGATTTTCGCCTTCTTCTGTTAGCATGGTTGCAAATGAATGTCTGAAAGTATGAGGTGTTATGGTTTCTTTGGTATTTAGAACATGCTTTGCATTTCTAATAATTCTATTTACTGTAGCTCTGCACATTGGTTTCTCTTTATTTCTAGCGTAGAATATGAAGTCCTTTGGAGTATATTGCTTGTAATAAGCCTCTAACTGTTCTAACATCATTGGACTTAAAGGAACATAACGATCTTTTTTACCTTTACCTCTATCAATCCTAATTGTCATTCGAGCTTCGTTTATATGCTGTCTTTTTAAAACAGTACACTCCCCTACTCTAATTCCTGTGGAATATAGCAGTTGGATAATTATTTGATCTCTAAATTTGGGAAGGGATTCAATGAATTGATAAACCTGCTGTGGTGAAAGTACAAAAGGAACCCTAGTCGGAATTCTTGGACTTCTCAACTGTTTCACTCGTTCAGGAGTTCTTAGAATGTTACAGTAGAAATAAGTGAAACTAGCTATTGCTAGATTGATCTTATTTGGGCCAAAATGCTTTGTTGTGGCAAGGTAATAAAGATAGTTTTCAAGTTGTTCTTCTGAAATGTTTTTTGGGCTGCATTGAAAATAACAACAGAGATGATTGATCTCTTTGACATAGTTCTCAACTGTATATTTACTGTAATTCCGATATGAAAGATGCTTTCGCATGCTTTCGATGATTTCGAAATCTCTCCCTAGATATGTTGTTGCTTTTTTATCATTTTTTTAATCTATAAAATAGAGCTAAAAAATCAAGAAAGAAAGAAAGAAAGAAGCTTCTGGCACTCTGATCAAATAGGGAAGTATGTTACTATTAAAGTAAAAAACAAAGTTCCCTTTAATGAATTACTAAGCATATATCCTTTCATAGCTCTAGCCGACTCGCATTTCTTACAGGCTTGCGCTTTTCAAAACCTTATTTAACATAATATTGCAAATCAAAATAATGGTTTAACTTTAGGTTCATTAGTGTCTTTTTCATCGACTATAATTACTTTCAGATCCCTTAAGTTCTCCTTCGTTTGTTCCGAAATTTGTTCTAAACATCCTATACATAGTAATTCTTCAGCCCTACTAAAAGCAACATAGCCTATTCTTGGATAATCGGTGTCCTCCCTCCCCCTTTTTGTTGCACGAGTGGGTTGATCTGTTGTAAGCCAAAGTTTTAATTCCTCTTCTGTTTTTGCAATTGCTAAAACTGCTTTTGCCTCTAACCCTTTCACTTGGTGTATATTTCCAACCAAAGTGAATTCCTTAAAATCAGTACTCTCTACTCTATATTTAAGACCATTTATTTTAATGGGAATCCCCGTTTTAACTGTAATTCCAAATTTCTCTGTAATAAATTCTAGAAATGAAGTTTCATTCGTAATTCTACCGTCACTCAATGCAATCATTGTTTCAACACAATATTGTCTCAGTTTCATATTACTGCAATCATTTTTTTCACAAAACTCAGACTGGGTTAATTGGGCAGATGAGAGAATAGTATCTTTAATGGCATTCAACGGTGTAATAGCTCCATTTTGGTTTGGAGATACATATCTACCTTCCAATACACTCTCAATACGTCTTATTACATCATTTTTTTTAGCAATTATGCAACGATCATTTTCTTGTATATCAAGGTCTTCACAAATTGCAATAAAACAATCAACAATTGGTTTTGTATCAGCATGTTCATCTACAAACATAATGTCATGTCCTTCATCGTTACAATGCGGTAATTGTTCGAATAAATCAGCACCGTATTGGCGCTTATTAAAATTATTAAGGAAAGTTGTAATTTTCTTAGAACATCTTCGGTTTGTTTGATTGATGGATAAATCATATACGTTTGTCCCTGCAGCTCTAAGTATTGGTATCCGTGTGTAATTCTTAATACTAGAATCAAAACTGGTTATGTATTGTTCTGGATCACCTACAATATATATATATGTTTTCTTCTGCTTTCTAATAATCTCCAAAACTTCATAAACTTTATTATTGGTATCTTGAAATTCATCAATGAACAAATACTGTAGCCTATTTGCAACTAATTCAGCAATTTCCTTTTTTGCCATTGATTTAGTAGCAATATTTAAAGATTGATCAAAAGATACATATCCCTGTTTATTTAAACTTTTTCTTATTCTTGATTTTACAATTCCGACTTCTTCTTTAGAGAATGTTTTGCCACTATTTTTTTTATATTGTTCAAATACATCATCCAATTGACATTGAATAAACCGTTTCTCCTGACCCACTTCTTCTTCAGAAAAAGAACCGAACGGAATTACAATAAACCGATTCATAAAAGCATGAATTGTTCCTATAAATAGATTCTCAGGTATTCTTATTTTCTTGGAAAGTCTTTTTCTAATATTATTAGTGGCAGAATTAGTATAGGTTATAACAACCATGTATTTAGCTGGAGATAAATTTGGTAATGCTTCAATTATGGTTTCAACCATATTATGAGTTTTACCCGCCCCCGGACCTGCTATTACTAATTTGGGTTTTGGGCTAGGCATTAGTTGAAGATTTGGGTCGCTCTAGGAAATCAAAACCATCAATAATATACTTTGGAACAACAAAATCATCGTGTTTTCCTGAATCGAGTGTTACCATTAATTCATAAGCGAAAGAAGATTTATGTTTTTCGATAAGCCCAAAAAATGCTTCAACATCAATTAAATCACCATCATTTAAACTTTCTACATAAACTTTACCAGAATTGGGTCTAACTTTTTGAATTACTAACTTCAAGCATTTAGCACCATTTCCATCTTTATTAGCTTCAATCAGATCTTTTTCAAAGGTTGAAAGTGTAGTCTTTTGAACATCTATTTGACTTACATCATTGTAATCCTTAATCAGATCATCCGCTCTGTTTTCAGTTTTTGTGCCTGTATCACTATCAGTTAATACAAGACATTTTTGAAAATAACCATTCTTCACAATTTCAAGAAAATTTCGAAAAGCAAGACCATTTACATTAATGAGACAAATACTTTTTGCCTCCATTGTTTTTCTAAAGTGTAGTTTATGTAACGCAGGTATCACTAACTGCTCCGAAATACCTTCTACCAATAGAATCTTCCGAGAATAAAACATATTAGTGTTTATAGCATCGAAATACTTTTTGAGATATTTTAATTCTTTCGCTTTTTTACTTGTGAATCCACCTAGAACATAATGTGTTTCAACCTTATTACCCTCTTTATACAATGCTACAGTATTGTCAAAATCAATTTTGGTCGTTATATGTGTGGAATGTGATGTAATTATTACTTGAAGATCCTTTCTGGTTTCTTCGGCTTTCTCATCTTTCATCAAGTTTTCAAAATTTTGAGCAAGATGATTCTGTAAATTTGGATGTAAATGAGCCTCTGGCTCTTCAATACCTACTACGCGCCAATAGACTTTCTTCGATTGATTACTGTCCTCTAAGTAAGAGAGCATTAAAGACATAAATAACAAATTGTTTCGGCCAGTGCCATTATAGTCTATCAAAGTTGCCCCGGAACCATATATTAAACTCAACTTCTTTAGCAAATCCGAGACATTCGGCATTGAAAAAAGAAAGTCTACTAAGTTATTCTCATCTTCCGTTTCTAGGGAAATTTTGTCGAGTTGAGTAGATATACCCGCTTTAATATCCTGCAAGGCTTGATTGTTGTCAATTGCTGATTGTAGGTTAGCTAACTCTGCTTTCAATTCTTGGTACTCAATTTCCTCCTTTGAATTAAGAACTCTAAATAATAATCTTCCATTACTACTTGCGCTCAATTCCCTTTTAGCATCTCTTAATGCATCGAGTAATTCAAATTTTAGTTGATTAAGATGATAGTTACTTGCTTGACTGCCTCCTTCTTCTCCTCCCGAAATGCCATAATAATATTTAGAAATCGGAAAATTGATAAGATTCAACTTTTCGTTTTTACCTAAACTTTCATATACGGATTTGCCTTTATCAGCAATAAATTTTGTAATAAATCCTCTTTGTTCCGTTACATCTTCTACAGAATTGAAGTTTGAAATAGGACTAAAGTTATATGTCAATTTAGCCTCAGAGAAAGCACCACTTTCGCTTTGAGCGCACATCCAGTCGCCTATAACTGAACTTTGTTCAGGTGTCCAATCTTTTAAAGTTGCCTCTACTCTTATACTTGGATATTCAATTTCATCAGGAGTAATACTAAAATCTAAAATCTGTTCTTTTAAGCTTTTAACTATATCTGTATTAATATCAGACGTCTCTAATGATCTCTTTTTGAAAAATGAGACATCTTGACTAAAAATTAAACCAATAGCATCTAATAAATTTGACTTGCCAACATTGTTTTCACCTATTATTAAGGTTAATGGTTTTAATTCAATTTCAAACTCCTTAAAGTTCCGATAGTTTTCAATTTTCAGTTTTGAAATATACATAATTCATCAATTAATTTTAAAGCTAAAAACTTTCATATAGTTTGTATGCTGGGCGTATTTTAAAAAGTTTATCCGTAAAGTTTCCAGAAATTTTGATCCATTATTCTCCATTCATAACCTTCTTCACCTCTTGCTATTGGAGATCCCTCACTATTTTCATAAATAAGACGCAAGGGTAATTCTTTTGTCTTTTTATAATTGTCCTCTATTACATTAACACGAATAATAATTTCACTAATTGCCGGAGATTCATCTTTGATTTCAATTAACTCAAAAGAATCTAAAACAAATGGGGAAAATTGTTCACGTATTTTACCAGCCAATTTACCTTGATTTTCTTTATGTGAACTTCTATGGTCCAGGTATGAGACCATCTTTCCAAAATTCTTCTTCTTCCAAAATTCAATAAACTCAATGGCACATTTTTCAGGGCTACCAAATATTAATTCACTTGAAATCGAATTTGCCTGAAAATCTTCACCTAATTTCATATTGCGTGACTTCCAATCTCCTATTTTCTGCATAATTACTTTATGCTTTCTCTTATGTTCCTTATAGTCTTTGTAGGTATCAACTATCCCTTTTAGACTGTCAATAAATCCCGATTTTGATTCCGGTTCTTGTGGCTGCTTTCCATTCTTTCTGAGTGCTACAGCCCAATCTCGAATTGCAAACATTGCAGCCCATGCTTTAGCAGCGACCTTTTTGTTTGCATAACCTAAGTCCCTTCCATGTAGTATTCCATTTCTATAAGGAATTGATATTTTCTCTTTACTAGTTTTATTTCTTCCAACGGTAAAAATATCTTTCAAAACGTTGAGTCCACTTGAATGACCCGCAATAGAATCCCATGCTGTTACTTCTGTCCCTTCTGCAAAGAAACCTTTGCTTTTTGTTATATCATTAACAGCTCCATCAGTTAACATTAAAACCAGTGGTACACATGAATGGTATCTTTCTTCTTTATAATCATCAAATGCTTTTAAAATTAAATCATATCGAATTTCAAAAGCATCTTCATTTTTTAACCAATGTATTTTAAACTTCATATTTTCCGGGCTATACTGATCAATCAAAACCTCTTCTCCTTCTTCTATTTTTCCACTCTCAGCAAATTTGACAGCTTTCTTCATTGAATCAAAATTAATTGATTCATGAGCAACCCAACCACGTTGCGCATAGTATTCGTTAAACTTATCAGGAGTTGTAGATAATTCTTCTAATTGATTTTTCAATTCAGGAAATTGTTTCTTTACTTCCTTCCACTGTTTTCCACCTAGACCGAATAACCCAATGAAATTAGAAAGGGTGGAAAATCCTTTCATTTCTTCTCGCATTTTAGCGTATGAAGGATTGTCTTGTATTTTTTTGTTTTTAGCCATTTTAGTCCATAGTAGCTAATGAATATTTTGAAATTGCAGCTTGATCTATCTGATCTACAACATCGACCAAATATTCGAGTTTAGTTAATAATTCTTCAATAGTTAATTTATGTTCCTCATTAACTGCAAACTCCCCTGGATAATATTGTAAAAACTTCTCATCTACCCTACCATTTTTATGAGCATACAAATGCCTAATTTGTAAAAGTTTCTCAATTTCATTCTGCTGCTCTTCATTGATAATATTCAAATCACTAATCTGCTTGTTATCTGAAATAAATCCTTTAACGCTTCCTCTTTGCAGTTTGCCTAATTTCTTCTTAGCCCAGTAAATAACAAATTCCTGCATGTCTTCACAGCTTAATACTTCTTTTATTGTAATCTGTTGATTGGATTTTAATGAACTTGGGTTCGCTAAGTATATTTCGTATAATAAATCTGATAGGTAAGACTCGAAATTATCAGCGCATGATGAAAATAAAATTCGAGTTAATATTTTCCCTTCTAAATTTTCAGTTGGCTGAGATGGAGACGAAGGATAAAGTATTCTACTTAAGTCATCAATAATGTTTAAAACACTTTTGTAATGATCAATATATTTTGACTTGGCTTCTGTTGCAGCTGCTTGTATTTGAGTTAATTTTTCAGAAAATTGCTCTAATCTTGGGAATCGTTTGGCTCTATGCTCAATTTGAGAACTTTCTTGTATAATAGATCGATCTCCTTTTCGTATATGCAATTTCCCATCTACCGTTATCTGCTCATTAGCCTTATCAACTTTAATTACATATAATCGTTTTCCGTTATGAGCAATATATTTATGTACCACTTCCGGTTTGGGTGACATTATATTAATTGCTTTATCAACTATTCCAGTGGCATTAAAATCCTCACTCAATCCAACAACCTCAATCTTACCATTTAATTCTGCAACACCGAGTACTATAAAACCGCCATTTGTGTTAGCAAAAGAAGATATGATTTTTGCAATACTACGAGAAGGTGGTAATACTGCCTTGTATTCTAATTGTTCACTTTCAGGTTGACCAATTAAATCTTGTATGTCTTTTCCTATTCCATTCATTAAATTGGAAATTTTCTGATGTTAGCTTTCTTCAAAATATGACCTAAGGTTATTCGTTTTGGTTCACTACTGCCGTCATCTACCCAGAGTTCAGCTTGCTCATAATCGAGTGTATTTTGTTCTGATCCGTAGTAAATAATCACCTGACCTTTATGAGCAGGGCGAACCACAACATATATTTCTTGTCCCTCCTTCTTAATTCCGGCTAAAGTGGTTGGAGCTATTTCTTCACAGTCAGAGACATCATATTCCTCAAGTGTTTCAAGGTGGTCAATAACTGCTTGTTTAGCTTTGTTTATAAGAGTGTGTACATAAACAAATAGATCGGTGTCAGGAACAGAATCATGTGAAAATAATGCAGCTAAATCCTTGTCTTTTATTGCTTCATTCCATTTATCTATTGATGTTATTCCCATACTTGCCAATATATCTTCAGTAATAGGAAGCAAGCTATTTTCACTTTGGCCTTTTTCAATTAAGGCTTTTAATTGAGTAGGGCTAACTACATCATATTCAGTTAATAAGTCATTAAGCTGTTCGGCCTTCTCCATATTATCAACTATAACTTCTTCATCATAAAGAATATGTTTTCGCTTATACAAATCCGGAAATAGGCGTTTTGCATCATCAGGGTTTTCACGAAACCAAAGCAAGAGTTTTTGGAAAGCCTCCTTTGTGTTGGAATCAGGTTCTTGTTCATTAGCCTTTCGATTAGCAGTACCGGCTATTTCTTTGACAACATATTCCTGATTTCGAGTTTCATCTTCAGGTAAATTCAATTTTATTTCAGATGCTGCTAATTCGTTTCTAATATCATTTCCTAGCAAAGTGAGAATATCTTTAAACTCATCCTTGATGTCTTCGAAATCTTGCCACAAATGATCTTTCTTACAAAACACCCCATTCTGATTGGGGAAAATGGATTTGTTATTTATGATAGAGTCATACTCTTCTGTGTCCAGTTTCAATAATTGATAAAATTCATTCAGCCATTGGAAAACATTTTTTTCCTTAATATTTTCTGCCAGTTCTTCAACTGTTTTGCAGGATTCAACAAATTCTGCAAATTGTTTGGTTGTAAGCTGACCGCAGTCTCTCCACACCAATTTATACCATATTTCTACATCTTCTTCTCTTGGTAAGCAATGAGGAAACCAGTCATTAGCTAATTGCCAGAGTTTATCTCGAATGGCCTTTTTAGTAGAATATGGAAACCAGACATATTTTTTATTTTCATCATCCAATATTGCTAATGGGGCTGAACCATCTGCTGGATTAACAATTTTTGCTGTAAGTAATTTGTTTCTGATTGGTTTCAGAATATTTGTTTTAAACCAATCATCCGAAACCCAGTAAAGGCTTTCTTTCAAGGTTCGTATTTGGGCTAATAGATGAATCTCTTTCCAATTTTTCTCAGCAGCAAATTCAAGAAGCTCAAAATACAACTGAATAGCGTCTTTAATTATTTCTGTATTTTCTTCAACTTTTGTATTTGTCCTTTCAGAATGGGCAAGGAATATACCATCTCTTGGATCGGTTGGGTTGAAATGTGGACTATTGACAATAACTGGAAAGGGAAACGACTCAGTACCTACTAATGGAAAATCACAAAACAGTTTTGGAACACCTTTTTCAATTTGTTCAATCGTAATTGTTCCATCATCTGATACTAAAACAGGAAGAGCTATGGTGGTATATCCTTTTGCTAGCGAGACAATTTTACGCTGATTTGTTCCAGATAATATTGTTATCAACTTAATTTCTTCAGTTAAACTCTCTTCCGAATTATTAATGCAATATTTTTGATCATAGGGAAGAACTGTAATAGTTCCAAGTTCATCAAGAAATGCTAATGTATATGGAAGGCATTTTTCCAAATCTTTTAGCCCTTCTTCCGCTACCCTTCTACTTAAATTATCTTGCAATTCATAATAAAAACATGTGTTAAATTCACCTTCTACATAATTAGTGAAAACAGGAAGTTCATCTAGGTTTTCTATGGATCTTTCCGCCTTTTCGACAGCTTTAGTGATCTCTTCCGGATCATTTCCACTTCGATCCAGTTCTAATTCAAATTTGCGATAATCCAGTTCGGGTTCTTTTGCGATAGCTTTCACTTTCACTTTTTCAGAAAGAAGATGCGTAGAAAGAAATCCTGTCCCGAATTTCCCAGTAGCTTTCCTTTTCCCATCTACATCTTTCTCCCTATCCTTGCTCGATACCTGTTCAATAAGAAATCGAATATTATCGGCTGTAAATGGTTTACCACTATGTGAAAAGATTATTCGTTCTGTTCCTGGAGTTTGATCATATTCAATTTTGATATTTACTCCACTACCATTATGAACATCCTTTGCATTCTGAATTAGCTCCCATATCCACCTTCTTGCCACAGATTTAGTGTTCCCAACACTTGATCTTAAACTGTCCATATCCCGGAGAATTTTAGTGGCTATATTCTTATAATGAGCCTTATCTATCGATCCTTTAAATTTATCTTTATATGTTACTCCTGTGGTCATTAAATACGTTCATTACTTTTTATCAAATCCTTGGCATCTACATCCAAGATTTCGGCTATTCGAAATAATACTTCCAAACTTGGCTGGCTCCTATTCTGCACATAAGAGTTAACCATGTTGTAACTTTTTCCCAACTTTTCAGCTAACCATGTTTGCTTAATTCCCTTTTCTCCTAACACTTCTTTGATGCGATTCATCCACCTAAATTTTTCAGTGAATAAAATTAGTGAAAAACTTTCTTGATTATCTTGAAATTTGAGATATTTTTACAGAATAGTATTGTATATTTGAAGCATCAACTTTCGATTGGAAGTAGAGTAAAAAATTATTTTAGGTTTGAATAAATGGAATATTAAGAAACTGTAATACTCCATCCATGTTGAATTATTCTCAATTTGCCCAAATTCCACAAGTACTCCCAAAGATTTTAACTGCTCTTGGGGTTATTCAGAACAAGAGGGTATTAATTAAAATAGATAATACTCCTGATTACGATATATCGGAATATCTGAGAGAAATTGATACAGATTATTATTTCCATAATCATTGGAGTTTTGAAGACCACTTTCAATCCATTGTAGAAGCACATTTTCTAGAGCAGTTTATCTTTCACTATGATGGTTTGAAAAGAGCCAGTGAAGAACTAAACCTATCCTTTGACACCTCAGATCACACTGAATTTATTAATCGGATTTATTCACTTAATCCAAAAAAACTTCCTGAATATAGCTTTCCACTTGAATGCGATCAATTTGAGTTTAAGAACATCCGCTTAGCTTCGATTGACAACATTGATAAAGAACTATTTTACGAAGGTGCCTTCTTCGGCAATTATGAGACAATAACTCCTCTGGATTGGAGTGTGTATTCACTACTTGACCTTATAGGTGTTTCTTTTTCAAACTTACCCTTTTACAAGCAATTGCTGTCAGAGTGCTATCTGTTAAAAAAGGAAAGTAAATACAAACTTGCTTTTTTCTTGGCTTATTCCGCGCTTGAGAGCTTTGTAAACTCTGAATCTGGTACAGGTAACGATGAAGAACGGCTTAAGGATAAAGTTACTAATTTGTATAGAGCTCGGTTCCCGGAACTTGAAAAACATCAGATGTACAGTTCGGTAATGAACCAGTATTATAAGTTTAATAATGAACGGAATGACATTGCTCATGGAACTCAGCAAATTGATGTATCTGAAGATGATCTTGATTCCCTATTAATGTTTGTTTTAACAATGATTAGCTGCTATGAATTTAGCTTGAATAAATTTGATGATTTATACGCCAAGATCACATCATAGCCATTTAACGAAAATGATGAGGAACAGCAAAATGTATGAACAACTATTTGATCTAATTGACGACTTTACAAAGTCTAAAACTGGCAGACTTATTAAACGAAAGTCATTATTAGATGATCTTGAAGCATCGATACAGCCTTCTGGCAAAAATTTCTCCGTTACATTTGATTGGGACAGACGCATAAAAGGAGGGAAACAACTTGATGTTGGCCAACATTATAAGAAAGTCGAACTTCAGTTTAAAGATCAAAGCTATATTTTAAGCGAACTGTTTTTGGGAACTCACTCCCCTCCCCAATTCACTGGACAAACGAGTTTTCTATACACTAAGGGATATTCATTCAAAAAGAAATTTTACTACCGTTTGTTGATACCATTAGAACGAGAGCTTAGGTATCATTACATTCTAGGAACGCGATCAAGCGAAATTAATGGTGATTCTTTAATTTTCAGAATTATTCAAAATGATAAGAAAAAGTACTTTCTCATAATTGAATCTGAATTCAAGCAGTCTTATGATGAATTCAGTGAGAAAACCTTTGCATTGAAGAATGCTCTTGGTTATTTGACTGGATATTTAGCAGGCAACGGAGGTTATTTCTTTGCCTACACTAAGAAAAAAATGGAAGCTCCCGCACATATTTACCGCTGTGAGTTTCGGAATACGATAATTAGTGGTTATGCTCCCCTTAATTCCAACCCTTATAGCTATCTCCATAGCAACAAAAAACTGGCAAAAAAATATTACGATAAAAAGTTACTTAGGACGATAAATCAAGATGAATTTTCCCTTTTATGTCAGAGGCTTTATGATTCTGTTGAATTATCATCCGCCATTATATTAATGCTCGAATCAAGCGTAGCCAGCCTGCTTTTCATGCCTGGTGGATATGCTATTGTTTTAGAAACATTAGCAGACATTATTAAACCGAAAAAAAAGCAGAAAGTCGCACCTATGACAAAATCACTGAGCAAGAAAGTGAGACAAGAATGTTCAGCAGTGATTGAAAAATACAAAAACGAATTTTCAAAGGATAATCATCAAGCTCTTTTAGATCGAATTAGTTGGCTCAATCAAGCCACTAACAAAGCAAAACTTCGAGCGCCTTTTGATTATCTAAAAATTGATTTGTTAGAAGAAGATTTGGATATTCTCCAAGCTCGAAATGATTTTTTACATGGAAGAGTACCCGACATGACCAAAGGAGGAGAAGTCCGTTCTTTAGATAGACAAAACAAAGACCTATATTATGCTTCCGTTCGCTTCTATACTCTTTTAAATATCCTTATTCTTAAATGGATTGGATATGATAACCGTGTTGTAAACTATCCAAAAATCAATGAGGCATTTACGGAGATTAAGCTCAAAGAAGAACCTTACAGACAGATTTAAAATCATTTTCTGGATTAATTTGTATTTGTCACTGTAGTATAAATGATATAGGATCAATAGTCTGTTCCTCAATCCATTGATTGTTGTCAATTAATTTTTTAATTAGGTTGATTTGTTCCGGTAAAAAAAGACCATAATCAAGACCAGAGAATTCCTTGGACTTCCATGTGCTATTGTGTTTACCTGAATCTATAGGTTTATAAGTAGCTGTATCAGCATCAGGCGTAACAAGATTTACTTCCCTGCCCTTTTGTATAAAGCTACGTTTGACCCGGCTGTATATGTCCATTCCATGATAGTCCCAATCACCAACATAAAAAAGTTGTAAATTGAGGTAACGTTCAGAAATTCTTTCAATTACAGGTGTATTATTGCCCCCTGCATACCATAGCTCAATATTATTAGCTGAAAACTCCCACCATGCCTTAAGAAAGTCCAAATTTTCACAAAGAAGAATATACTGAGGATTTGGACAATCCACAACAAAACGCCATTGGTTTTCTTTGCTTGAGTTGGCTGGAAACTCTTTTACTTTAAGCAAAAACAACACATCATTCATTAATCCCGGACGGCTCTCTAAATATTTGGAATCTTTCAGCTTAAAAACATTGGAACTGAAAATACGAGCTGTGGTAAGGTTATTCCGTAGTTCTTCACTGTTCTTAAATATAAACATTAGTGTATGCAAATCGTAACGGTCATATCTCTTTAACCCACTAGCTTCTATTCCTGATTCATTAAAAAACTTAGCATAATATTGATATTGTTGTAACAGTTCCTTTTCAAAAAACTCATTGAATCCTGATTTAGTAACAATAATGTCTTTATTTCCAGATTTATAATCGATCAGTCTCTTACGTTGAGAAAGTACATTTTTAATATAAGCATTGTTCATTAGCTTATTGCGTACACTTTGCTCTTTGTAAAGTTTATATAGCCCTTTCAGATATTGCCAATCAAGTGTTTCCCTCATGCTTCCGTACTTAAAATGGCTATTGGGTGATGGTTTACATACTCCCGCTCTTCAATTTTGTATAAACGGTAGATATGCTGTTCGCCTTCATTAATGTGATTTAAAGGAATCGACAGTGATAGGATTTGATAACCATATTTTCGAGCGATACGCTTAAGCATATCAAAATTAGAACCTATACCAGCGGCTTCATCAATACTCATAAACCGTAGACCAAGTTCTTTTATCTGCTGTTCTTTTTGTATCATGGAAATTTTAGCAAGACATAAAAGAGCCATTGCAGTATAGGTTTGACCAGTACTACCAGAATTTTTCAGATCACTTGCAGTTCGGATGCTATAATTAAGATTATAATAAGAAAAAGGAGATAATAATTGCTCAATAGCTACTTGTGGCAGAGGATGATCAGTATATCGTTTATACCCATCAATAATATGATCTTCAATAGAAACCTGCCCTTTCTGTTCAGCTTCGTTAAAGTATGCTTGATTAGCAGGATCAAACAAACCTTCATTAATTGCAGGCATTTTATCCAAAAAGTCTGATATCCATTTAGCTTGTATGCGTGTATCTTTAGCGTCTTTCAGAGATGCTTTGAGTCCCCCACTGATTTGTGCTTCTTCCTTGTTTAGTTCATTATCGATTATCCTGACAGCGTTAGTTTGTCTCGCAACTTCCTTGTGGAGGTCCTGCATTAGATCGCGAATATGTACCAGTTTATTTTTAGTAATCTCCGCATTTTTTCGGTTGATTTCATCAAGGTATTCGCTAATCTTTTGCATTACCTCCGATTCCTCAAAATTCACTTTTCTAAATATACCTGGCAGTACATGAGTAACAAGTGTTTTAAAGTCTTTGGTTTGCTCGAGACGACTTAAATCATTCTCCACTATATTAGTATTGGCAATCAATTTGCCGAAGGCTATCGCATATTGCTCATTTTTTTCTTCAAAATCCTTTCTGGCTTCATTAACTTTTTCCTCTGAGAAGCCTTCCGGCTCAACTTGTTCAGGGTTTAAATCTCCGGCTAATTCGAGTTCTGTTAATTTACCTTCAGTCTCTTTAAGTACTTTATAAGAGTTCATAACTTCGTGTAGTACGTTTAATCCAGCAAGGGCTTTTCCATGAAATTCCTTAAAATCTGCATAATAGGCATCCTCATCAAAGTTAGGTGCATTTTCTTCTGATAATACCAACTTATAACTGTCATATAACTCCTGTAATAACGGATCGATAGGTCCAGGTTCTGTAACAACAAATCGTTCTAATTGCTGCTGCAATAATTCAGTACTTTTAATAGAAGCAGTTAATTCATCTCTTTCTTTTTCTGCTTTCTGGTATTCGGTCAGCCTTTTGTCTTTGTCACGATATACTTGTAGTGACTTTTGGAATTGTTCTTCGTTTTGAGATAAAAACTCATTATCTAAATCTATTGATTCATATGTCAATTGGTCTTTAACTTTCCAAGCCTCCAGTAAATTTTGTACTTCCTTATATTCCTTAAGAAAGGAAAACAAATCACTTTCCGTTTTGATAGCTAATTGCAGTTTAGCAATGTTCTTTTGCAACAATTCCCGATTTTTATTGAACTGGTTAATTATAGTTTGTTCATCTCTTCCATCGAACAGACGTTGGTCAGGATCAGGATAAGTGAAAAAGGTGTAAACACCGCCAAAATCAGCCCAAAATCCATTCTTTGTTTTATGCAAAGAGGCTTTTAATACTACTTTAGGCTCAGGGATGTACAGATCACCAACTTTACTGTCATCACTTTGGGTTGTTTGAATGCTCTCATTTTGATAGTATAATATTATACTTTCCTGTTCAGGTGTGAGTTGTGGTTGGTGATTTAAAGCCCAAAATATTAAAGAGTTTGGATTATCAACATCATTGCATGCTAACAAGGCTTTATGGATTTTTAGTTTACCTTCTTTAGTGGAGATATTGGATTGGATTTCAGTTAACAAATTACCTAATCCCAATGTATGGTCAAGTGCATCAAACTGTTCTATTAATCCTTTTTCTTCTAAAACAACTTTTCCCTGTTGTAATGCTTTGTATAGGATCCTATCCATATTGAATTTTTTGTAAAAAGAAAATATGGCTTTTTCATCATCTAAATTGTAGACATTAATTAAGTTTTCAATAGCTCGAATATCACTTATCATTCCATGAAGTTTATTGACTTCTTCTGAACGAGTATTTTGAAGTTCTTGCATGATTGGTAACTCATTCTTCACCGTGTCGATCTTTTGAGTTTTCAATTTTTTCAATACCGACAATATTGAACGGCTTACGAAGTATTTCTTCACATTAGTTTTCAGCTCCTTCTCTAGCTCGGCTTTACGCAATGAAAGACTATGATAATGAAGGTGTTGCCAAGTAGTTTGCGAAATACTTAGCTGCTTTCTAAGTGCATAAAGCTCTTGAAGGGCAATCTTCTTTTGTTCTATTCTATCAAGGTCTTCACGATTAGTGCGATAAGTGGAAATATCTTCTTTCATATCTGCCACAACGTCTTCATATTGTTTATGAAAATGATTCCGCCAATGTTTACCAAACAAAAAGTCCTGTAAATCTACTCCATCTTTGATGTTGATATTTTTCCGGGCAAATGTCTGAAGTATCTTTGCATAATCTTTCAATGCGCTTGCAGTGGTAACATCCAATGGTAACAATTTATTGGAATGTAGCACTTGATGATATTGACTAAATCGTCTAAATTTTTTAAACCCAATATCTTTCTCATCATTAAAATAAAGGTCCAATTCATCAATAGGTAACCACTTGCCCTCTTTTTCAAAAGAATCAATAATAACAGGTTCAGAAAGAGGTGTTAGAATGTCACTATCAAAATCAAGGCTTTTTTGGATTATAAATGCCTGAGATAAATTCTGGTTACGGGCAATATAGCTACCAAGTACAAAATATTGATTAGGATTTATTTCTACATTGATGTATGCGTAACCAAAGTCAGTATTATCGGTATTCTTTAGAACCAATGTGTTGAAAGGTCGATCGTCTTTAGATTGGGTAGAAGAACTATACTCAGTAGAACCAATAAGAATAAGTTGAAGTAAATCTGTAATAATACTTTTTCCAACACCACTATCACCCACAAAATCAGTTCGAAATGGATGGAACTCATAGAAAAACTCCTGATGATGAATGATATTAATGGTACCTAAGCTATGTATGCGAGGAAATGGATTTGGATTCATTGGTATCGTGCAATAATTTCATCTATATTTTTAATTACGTCTTCATACACATAAAGCAGTCGCTGAAAAGAGGCCAATAATTCAAAATGATCCTGTTTACGATAAAGCCAGCCAAGTTTTTCAAATTGGCGTAATGCTCCTTCTACTTCTTTGTCAATTTGAATATCATCTTCATTCACTCTTGCACTGTCACTAGATTTGGCAATTAACTTTACTAACCCTTGTTCATATTCTTCATAATCAAGAGTAATTTTTTGTTTAAGTTTTTTAATAGAGTTTAATTCAATATTCCCATCAAAAAAGATTATTTTATATATTATCAACCCTATAATAATATGTTCGTTTTTAAGGTTATGCTTGTGAATTTCAGGAATGCCAGAGCGTTCTACAGAATGGTAATCAAGGAAAAAATATTGTTCATCCCCCTCTCCTTTTTTCTCTAGCCGTACACCAAATAATTTCTGATAATAAGGTTTTAATTCATGTTCATAGCGTTCCAAATAAGTATACAATTCCGGATCAGAGCCGTTTCGTTGTAAATGTACACCGTCTTTTAGTGCATAGTCCAGCTTACTAAAGACCTGCTGACTGTAATCACTCAACAAAAAATCATAATTTATGCTTTTTGAATCATTATTTTCCATAATGCTGATGGTTGTTGCGATTGGTGAATAATTTCTCGTGGTGAAATATCGACATGGTATTTCTTCTCATGATGCACACGTTCAACCAGACCAAATAGAACCCTTGAGGCAGTGGCAAAGTCATGATCTGAAGCCATAACTTCGAAAAAGGATTGAGATGCATCAAGACGACCATCTTTTTGTAACTGTGCCATTAGTTGGTTAATCCAACCTTCTACCCTTTTAAAATTATCAATCTCCTGCTGAATTTGTTCCCTGCTTTCCTCTTGAAAAGTTTTGTCGACAGGATATTTTTTTCGGGGTCGGGCTGGTGGTGGAAATAATGTTTCATCACGCTTAAATACAATAAGTTTAGGTTTCGTACTGTGAATAGAAACCGACTTAAGCTCTATAGGGAATAGTAGTTCTTTATCATTACCACCTCCCTTAACCTCAGAGTATTTTAATAAAAAATGAATAAACTTTTCTGTGTTAGCGGCCCACTCTGATTGTCTCAGAATAGCAAAGAGTTGTTTGATTTTAGGTTGAATTCGGTTGAGTCGTCTATCAGTACTTCTAAGCTTGCCCTGTATTCGAGAGAAAAATCCATTAGTATCACCTATATTGCGAATAATTTGGTCATTTTCTGTTTCAATGTTAATCAACATTGAATCGATCTTATTAGTGTCCTCAAAAGCGATTCGTAGCTCTTGGTTCTTTTGTTGAATATTAGTTAGATCGTCTCGTACCTTTTTGAGTAATTCCAAAGGTTCTTTTTCTTGATCCAAAACATCTTTTCTGAGTTGACTTACCGCTTCATCAATCTGTTGATGTAAAAAATCTGTTTGCTGTGCAAGCTTAGTTTTATATGCTTCAAGTTTTACATTAAACCAATCTAATAATGCTTTATCATTTCCAAGAGCATCATTAAGGTCATCCATAAGATCCCGGCAAATTACTTCTATCTGTGTTGGCACAAGTGTACCCTTAAGAGTTTTTTCAGATAATTCACAAAATGCTCGAGCATATTCCTGAAAATAATAAAGTCGCTTTTCTTCATCATAATTCAGAAAAAAACGAAGGAGTTTTTTGATCTTGTTTTTATTTATTGATCTCTGATAGTATTTATCCCCCGAGTTCCCACCTTTTTGTAATTTAGCAAATAAATCGTGGATATCATCTTCACTGAAAAAACCATTAGGATATCGACCTGTCTTTATTCTTTCATACAGTGAAATAATTACCATTCCTTCAATTTCGTCAGGAAAAAGTAATTTGTATGTTTTCGGTCTGCCTATAGCATCCAGAAAATTAAACTTCGAAATGGACTCTTCGTTATTCAAAATTTAGTTTTGATTTATAGTCTTTAAAAATACAGTTATTCTACTGATACATCTTAAAATTCAAGATGTTTTTATTAAGGCAAAGTAATTCTATTAGGGCGTGCCCCTCCTCCACCTCGCTATAGCTTTGCAAAGATCGTCGGGTCGGGCTATCCGCTATATCTTTCTGTTAAGGACAGAAAGGATGCCGCTTCTATCCCTCACGCAGCTTCAAAATAAGTAAAGCTAAATGGTGGTGTGATGAAGAGCATTTACAGGAATGAAGATTCGTAAAAATAAAGCTTTACCTATTTTTCGCTAAAAAAGCGGTAAGCAAGAGTTGACCTTTTACTTGAATTGGAGTGAAACGGAAATCATGAACACCTTAATATGAAATAAAAATGAGTGAATAAATGAAACGTAAAAGTCCAACACTTGCATGAATTTGAAGTAACTAATTTTTTGCTCTCCCCTTTTGAAGAATAAATTGTTAAAAAGCTGTGCTATTTAACATAACGCAGTCCATTATAGGACATTCTTTGGCAAGCTCAGATTGACAAAATTATTAATGAGTAGTGATTTCCGTAATACGAGCCTTAGCGAGTATTTACACAATAATAGCAGTTCTTGGACATGGTTCCTGAGCCTGTCGAAGGACTAATAACGATAGCTATTATGCCTGAACGCCTTTTGGTGGTTTAAGGAAATTACTGCACGTAAGCAGAGTTTGCTTGCACCTGTCTTTTGGAGGTAATGCTTTGAAGCAGAGGAATGGCAACTATTACTTTTACGGTACTTTTTGAAGTGAAATAGATTTGGACACAGGCATTAATGAATCATCAATGTATTATAAAAATGGTATTTTTGAATCTATAATAAGGTAAAACGACCTACTATGAACCCCCGACTAAACATAATCAGCCTAAAGTTATCTTTGACATTCCTATTTATATTCACTTCTCTAACCTGCTACACTCAAGGAACTAAAGAGTTAAAGTTAAATTGGGTCATTTCAAGTGGCAGTGCAGGAAAAGATGTTGTTAGAGGTATAAAAGCATTGCCTTCAGGTGAAGTTTATACAACCGGATTCTTTGAACAAACTGTTGACTTTGATCCAGGATCAAACAGTTTAAATTTATCCTCTTCGGGTGGTAAAGACGCATTTATTTGTAAGTACTCGCCTCAAGGAGGTTTAGTTTGGGCGGTTTCGCTTTCCGGTTCTAATGAAGTTTATGGAACTTCTCTTGACTATGATTCAATCGGTAATATATACATAACAGGAACTTTCGTAGGAACCGTGGACTTTGACCCTAGCCCCAATACCTTTAATTTAGTCTCTAATGGATCTGATGATGTATTTCTTGTTAAACTTGATTCTCAGGGAAACTTTATCTGGGCTAAAAATTTTGGAAGCAATGCTATTGACAAAGGACAGTTCATAAAAGTGCAGACTAATAACATGATTCTTATCTCAGGTCGATTTTCCGGAATCGTTGATTTTGACCCGAATTCAGGAACTACAATTGTAAACGGTTCAAACTCATCAAATATATTTGTAAGTGCCTTTGATAGCACTGGTAATTTAATCTGGAATAACTCATTTATAAGTGCTAACAATTCAAGTTTAAAAGCTAACGCTTTTGAAATTGATATTATGCCTAATAATGGCAATCACATTATTGTTGGAACGTTCTTCGGAACTGTTAATTTCGATGGTGGTAGTGGTACAGCCAACTTAACCTCTAATGGACTAGAAGACTGCTTCATGGCTGTTTACGACACAAACGGTACACACTTATGGAGTACTTCATGGGGAGGTGTAGACGGAGACTTTTGCAATACAGTTAAAGTTGATAGTAAATCTAATATTTATGTAGGGGGTGCTTTTAGAGGTTCAGTTGATTTTGATCCGGGAAGTATCAATATGACTAAAATTTCAAGTGGATTCTCAGACATGTTCATCAGCAAGTTTAACAGCTCGGGAAATTTGATCTGGAATAGAACCATTGGAGGTTCAAATCAAGAAATAGTAAATAAACTATCTGTAGATCAAGATGGTTTTGTTTACGCATGTGGTTACTTTTATAGCAACTCTCTTGATGCAGACCCTTCTTCCGGCAGTTCAAGCATATTACAAAACTCTGGTAATAGTGATGGCATCCTTTGGAGTCTTGACTCCTCAGGTAACTATAATACTGCCTACGCCATTGGTGGAAGTAGTTTAGATAATGGTTTACAAATGACATTTAATCATGTAAATGAGATCTTTATTGGTGGGTTGTTTTCTTCAACAGTAGACTTTGATCCAAGTAATGCTAGTTACTCTTTGTCTTCTAATGGAGGAAATGATCTATTTGTTCAAAGCGTCAAAATTTGTAAAACAGCATATGATAGTATTAATGCCTTTGGGTGTCAGTTTTATCTGTCACCCGGTGGGCAAGTTTTAACAACTAATGGCGTATATCAAGACACTATCTTGAGCCAAAACGGTTGTGACAGTATAATTACCATTAACCTCATATTAAATCAATTAGACACAAATGTTATTGATAGCGGAACTATGCTAAAGGCTAGCACATTTCAGAATGTAAGTTACCAATGGTTAGATTGCAATAACGGTTATAGTGCTATTTCAGGAGCTACTCAACATAGCTTTACTCCTACAGCTAGCGGAAGTTACGCAGTTGAATTAAGTCAAGGGGCATGTAAAGATACTTCTGCCTGTAAACAGATTACTCTGGTAGGTCTGAGTTCAATCATAAATGAGTATGAAACTACTAAGGTGTTTCCAAATCCCACAAATGAAAGGATTTGGGTTAGAGGCTGCAAAGAATTCAATATAAAATCAATAAAAGTTTACAACTTATCCGGTCAGTTATTGATCGAAAAAAATATAGTTGATAACGATTGGCACACGAATAACTTTAGCTTTAAAATCAATGAACCTTCGGGAGTGTATATACTTGAGTTAAAGTCTGATGATAAAATTACTAGGCATAAAGTTATTAAAAGATAATTGTAAACTCATAGGTAAGCTCGCCTAATGAGCAACGGCTTTCATGCACTGGGCTGACTCCTATGCATGTGGGACATTAGTCCAACAAGTTTAAGCCATTCACTGGCTCACACTTTTTTATCACTAATTACAATGGAATCAACAAAACAACATGACATTCCTTGGATCTTTAACAATCCCAATTACCGTCAAGAACTTAATGAATATTTTCAATATCCTTTTAGAATTAGTGAGTACCCCCTCCAACCTGCTTATAAAAGTGAGATTGAGTTAGGAGTGCATGCCGGCTATGAAATCAGCAAAAAACTTTCTGTATTTATGGAGATGAATGCTGTGCAATTGGATTATGAGCAACTTTTTACGGTGACCATAGAAGATCCTCGGAATCAATCGCCCGATCCTGTTTATGAGCAGATTCCAATCATTGGGGAAGAAAATCGATTTCACTTAAATTTTGGAGGACAGTTCAACTATTTTCAAAACGAAACACAAGCCGCCTACATTTCATTTTTCGGCAACATCAACAATGTGAGCATGCGTAGAAACTACATCGTCATCAATAATATAGAATACCCCATTCATCACTTTGATGCAAACCGACCTGATTTGCGTCCCGGCGGTGTCGGCTATGGTTTGGGAGCAGGATTAGGTTATCGTTTCCTGCTTTCAGAGCATATTTTAATGAATCCCTATTATCAACTTTATCGCACACAAATAAACATGAGTGAAGAAATACAGCCCACCGGCATTCATCATTCTGTTGGGATAAGGATATTGTGGAATTGATAATTTTTTAGATTTTAGAATTTAGACATTAGATTTTAGACTACTGATTAGTTGATTAGTCCTGAATTTGGTTGTCACATTTAGGAATTATTAATTGGTAATTAGCAATTACACTTTGTTTTTAACATTAAGAAGTGAAGGCAAATTAAGGGTTTCAATAAGGTAAGAATCTTCAACTTTTAACTATAGCTACTTTTTTACACTCTCTCATCTTACAGCAAAGCGGTCTTGACTCTAACAGCTCAGCGGTCTTGCTTCTAAAAGATCCGATTTGTTAACTTTTCGTGAACTTTTGTATTAAGCTTAAAAGTGAATGCAAAAAAGTACTATCTTGCAATATATTAATGAGTAAATTATGAGAAATCTACTACTAATCGCAATCTGTTTTACTACTTTGTTTAGTGCTTGTGTGAGCTACTACGAAGATGGCGGCGAAAGTGTGCAACCGATTAGAACGAACGATTATGAGCCTGTTGAATACGCTAGAGCTGACCTTGATTCTTCCATACAATTGCTCCCGGCTCAAGAAATTGTGAATTCCGGTAAAATTTACGTAATCAACAACTTTTTATTTGTCAATGAAGAAAGAAAAGGGTTTCACGTATTTGACAACTCCGACCCACGCAACCCTTCTAAAATCAAGTTCATTCAGGTATTGGGCTCATCGGACTTAGCAGTGAGAAACAATATGCTCTACATTAATCAGGCAACTGATTTAATCGCCCTGCAATACGACCCATTGAGTGACAAAATAAGACTAATGAAGCGAATTGAAAATGCCTTTCCGGAATTACTTTCTCCGCAAGGTTATTACAACAGAAGCCATAAAGACAGTCTTACAATTGACTGGATTGAAGTAAAATAAAAGATCAGATGATGAAACGTACAATATTCTACTTATTCTTAGCTCTTACTGTCTTTTCATGTAGTGAAGACAGTTCCTCAGATAAAATGATGAACCCAATGGCAAATGACGGTCAAGGGGGATCTTTGGCCACATTTGCATTAAAGGGAGATTACCTTTACGTGGTTGACAATAACCGATTAAATGTATTTGACATCAGCGAGGAAGGGAAACCGGTTAAAGTAAACAGTGTGATGGTTGGTTTTCAAATAGAAACCCTGTTTAGCCATAAAGATTACCTCTACATTGGCTCGAGAAACGGAATGTTTATTTACAGTTTAGATGCTCCCGAACAGCCGGTTGAGCTCTCCAGCGTCAACCATTTTACCGCCTGTGATCCTGTGGTTGCCAACGATTCTCTGGCGTTTGTAACCTTGCACAGCAACACAAACTGCGGCAATGGAGTCAATTTATTAGAAATATATGATGTTACTAACGTTACTCAACCTCAATTAATAACATCTAAACAATTAGCCATGCCAAAAGGCTTAGGCTTGTATGGCGACTACTTATTTGTTTGCGACAACACCATTAAGGTTTTTGATGTCAGCTCCCCTGCTACATCATTAAAAATGGTAAGTTCGATAAATAACACTGCATTTGATGTAATTATTAGGAATAACCTTTTAATCGCCATTGGTAAAAGTGGTTTATATCAATACGAACTGCGAAATGACTCCACAAATCTTGAAATTGAAGAGTTAAGCTCTGTTGAAATATGAAATAGGAAAGTTGAAAGATGAAAGTTTTCTCTCAAGTGCGAGAATTGGTTCATTCTTCGCAGACTTGTGTTGGAAAACTTCTTGTTTCTTGTAGCAAAGCGGTCTTCTATCTTGCTTCTTTTTCAACATTAAGAAGTGAAGCAAATTAAGGCTTTCATTAAGGTAAAAATCATTCACTCTCAACTCTCTTTTCTAAGTTGAATTTGTTTCAAAAAAACTTAATGACTTCCTTAAAATCTTCATGTTCTTTAAGTTTTGTGGCTTCGAGTTTAATCTGCGAGAATCAGCCAAAACTGTGTTATCGGCGTTCTAATACAAATAACAACCCCGATTAACATCATTAGGCATACCTTCCAAGCTACAAACAGATGCTGCTCTGAAACTAGTTCAGATAGATACATTCGTTTTGGCAAGACGCGTCTTCGGTAGGTATATTCGTTTTGGTACAATCCACTCCTTTAGGACATTTCGTTAAAGCAGAATGCCTTGCTGTTAATCAATTGTCCATTGGTATGCACCTTTCTCCTTCATCCTTAAACTTTCATCCTTTATCCAATATACTCTAAAAAAAACTCTTAACTGTATTCACCATTCGTTCACTATAATCATTCAGTTTATAATGCTCCGGCGACCAACCTCTTAAAAAACGCACAAAATCAGCCCAAGCATAAGGATAAAGAGCTCGCCATTCGACCTCTAAGTCCTTAAAATCAATGATTTTATGATTTATATCTAAAGCAGATGACAATTCTTTAAAATAATATTGAAGTATTTCTTCCTCGTACAATTCACATTCTTCAGCACTTAAGCAACTGCTCATTAAATAAATGAGGTCTTTCATACCACAACCTCCACCAACATACTGAAAATCGACAGCCGCCACCTTCTTCATCTCATCCGAAAAACAAAAATTCGCCACTTTAGCATCGCCGTGAACTAAAGTTTGAAAGTTAGCTGCTGAAAGCTTTTGGTCAATTGCTTTTGCATTTGACTTTAACCAACCGCCCTCCATCTTTTCAAGCTCCTCAGGACGTGTCGCTAAATGCCAATATGTGCCCACCTCCCAAAGTTCATCAGCATTTACTTGTATAAAAGTTGCATGAAAATTAGCCAACCAACTTAAACAAACTTTTAACTCTTATAAACTCAACGATTCTCTTCTCTGAGCATATCCCGATTCATTTAAATCCTCTAGAAATAAAAGCTGCTCCCCTTCTGCCCTTTTTACTTCATAGCACTTAGGCACTGCGCAGTAGGCATTACAACTTAAAGCATAGCCTTCATAGAAATTCATTTCAATTTGGTATGACTTCATCTTTCTATTATGCGAAAAACTACTATTCCACCCTTTGGGATGATGCTGCTGAGTAGGTGCTTGAATCTTTTTTACAATTACAGACTTTATGTCTGCTCCAGTGAGTTGCCATCGACTAATTTTGCCGTAGCCGCTCCATAGCGATTGTACAGTCTCAAGCTCTTCGGCTGATTGAGCAGAGAAAGTATTTAACAAAATCGACTCTATGTTTTGGTTCATAAAACTACTCTTCCAACAAACTCTTCAAAGCTCCAAGGTTATCTGTTTGAACAACATCGGGATTTAACTTCAAGAGTTTTCGGTTACCCGACTTGCTTTTTGCTCCAAAGGTTACTACCGAAATACCGGCTTCATGAGCTGCTTTACTACGCTCTTTGGTGAGAATTTTGGGCTTTACGGTAAAAGACTTTACCTTATTGTTAATGGCCCAATTTAAATCTTCTTCAAAGTCGCCTGTTACCTCATAGCTAGTCGGATAGTCACAATTAAACTGTTCAAACAAATCGAAAATTCGCTTATCAGTACTTATTAAAAGCACTTTATCTTTAGGTACTTCTTGAGCGTTTAAGAAATTAGTTAGCTCCCTCACAAAACGACTGCGGTAAAGCTTACTTTCTTCATTATTTAAGCATTCAGAGCTAGTTCTTAAGTCGAGCTGTAAGTAAGGGAAGTCACTCAAACTTTTAAAATACTCAATCAGCTGCTGTAGGCTAATTAGTTTTTCATTTTGGAATGCATCAAAAGGGTAACCAAGCTGATAGTTTAATAAAATAACATCTTCAAACTTATAATTTGAAATACAGCCACTAAGCGCTGTCATGCTTTCCAGCTTATTATCGTGATAGAGTACAAACTTCCAGTCTTCCGTCATTTGAAGGTCAACCTCTATGCCTTCAGCACCTTCTTCTTCTATAGCTTTTTTAATGGAAGTGAAGCTATTTGATGGATACGGGTTAAATGGGAACCAACGGTGAAAACCCAAACCTGCATGCCCGATGACGACTACTTTCCCCTTGTTTAAGTTTTCGATTTTTGAAGCGTCGAAATTGTTGCAAGCCACTGTAGTGGATAGTAACAATATGAGACAGATAAGTGGTTTCGGCATTTTTTATTTTTAGTTCTTCAAAAATACGTAGGCATTCAATGAAATGGCAATTAAAAGCCAAATAAAATAGGGAAATATAAAAAGCGATTTAAACTTAAGCGTTTTAGCGTATTTAAATAAAAAGTAGCTAACTGTTATTGCCAATAAAACAATCACAATTAAAGCAATGCCTACACTATGCCATGCAAAGAAAATAGGGTTCCAACTGACGTTCAAAATCCATTGTAAGAGATACAAAATGATAAACTGCTTCCAACTTACAGTTTTTGCTAGAAAGGCCAAATAAACTGCAAAGCAAATCATGATGCTCGTCCATGCAAAGCCAAACACCCAGCCCGGGGGCGTCCATGGTGCACGATTAAGGTTTGAATACCATTCGAAAGTTGGTCCGGCAGATTGAGCGAAACCACCAATTCCTAACGCTATAAAGTTGGCGATAAGAAAGAGAAAGAAATATTGCCAAAAGGTAAGTGCTTTGCTTTCCATATTTTGAATGCTCTAGTTTTATCAAAAGTAGTGTTTATTTGTTTTGAGATCAGAAACAAGATTGCTTCGCTCTATGAAGAAGAGTAATTTGGTTGAATTAATTACCAATGATTAATGACTAAATACTAATGATTAATTACTAAATGATAATGTTTAGCAAATACTTAATTTTGAATTCATTTCCATAAAAGAAAATTAAGAAAGTGTTTAGTCGAATTCTACAAAATTCTTAATTCTAAACTCTTAATTACTATCTGTAACTTTTCCTTAACTTGCTCGTCTCACTAAAAAAGAATTTGTGATTTATAAACGACTACTTCCTTTACTGCTTTGTTTTTCATTTTTAAATGCTCTTGGGCAAACATGCGACTTTAAAGGGAAAATCGTCAATGCGAAAGGTGAAGAACTGCCTTTTGTGAGTATTTACTTTGCTGATGCCGGAATCGGCGGTATGAGCAATGAAAACGGACACTTTAAGCTTAAAGTTCCCTGCGGAAAGCAAGAAGTAAGTTTTCAATCCTTGGGCTATAAAACTCAAACAATGAGTTTGGATATAAATGGCAAAGAACAACAAATTGAACTAGCCTCTATCGCTTATCAGATAAAAACGGTAGATGTTGATCCCGACAAGGAAGATCCGGCCTACAACATTATTCGGCGAGCTACAGTAATGGCGGAATTGTACAAAAAGCAAATTAACGGCTATACCGCACGGCTTTATGTTCGCAGCTACCACAAATTCAAAGAAATTCCGTGGATTTTTAAGAAAGCAATGGAAGAAGATGAGCTAGCACAGGAATTGTCAGGAGATGTACAAGAGTCGATTGTGGAATACACTTTTGAAAAGCCCAATACGGTTAAAGAGAAAATTATAGCTCGTAAGACAGCCAGATTAGATACACTAAAGCAAGCTTCGAATTTCTTAAACTTAGACTTCTACAATTTAGGTGGAACCGACATGATTAACCCTTTAAACCGCGGTGCTTTTAGTGTTTATAGGTTTGAATACCAACACTCCTATTTCGAAGGTGAGCAAGAGGTTCACAAAATTGAAGTCATTCCAAAGCGAAGAGGAAATGATTTAATGCGGGGGTATATCTACATTAACGATGAGCTATTTAACCTCAATCAAGTTGAAGTTCAGTTTGATCAAGATCCGATTGCCGACATCAACTACTTTCAGCGCTACCAAGAAGTTGAAGAAGGAGTTTGGATGCCGTTTAATCATAAAATTGAAATTGCCATTGACTTTATGGGCGTAGAAACGGATGTTCAGTACTTAGCCAATATTCAAGAAATTGATGTAACACTAGACTCTCTTATCCATCAAAAGATTAAAGCTCAATTAATTCAAAATGCTCCTTACAAATATGGTAATGATAGTGCTAAAGTATCTCAAAAAGATACAGTGCAAACAGAAGAGTTGAGCAAAAGAGAAGCTAAGATTCAAGAGCTGATACAAAAAGAGGAACTAAATAATCGCGAAACCTTTAAGTTAGTACGTTTATTGAAAAAAGAAGCGGAAGAGTCTGCTGAAAATGAGCAAAAAGAAGAAGATTACAATCTTAAGAATCAACATCAGCTGGAGTATGCCGAAGATGCTTTTAAAGCAAAAGACAGTTTGTGGCAAGAAAACCGCTCTGTTCCACTGAGTGAGACGGAAATGGAAGTTTATCAGACCAATGATTCGCTAAACAAGATTGAAAGTGGAGACACTGTTGTGAATGAGGATAGAAGTGCATTTGGAAATATTCTATTTTTTAATGGAACACTTAGGGGGAAAAATAATAAGCTCAATTGGAAGCCACGAGGTCTGCTAAGCGGCCTGGGTGTGCAGTTTAACACGGTTGACGGATGGTTAATTAGTAAGAAATTGGGTTCTTTTGAATGGAGAGATTATAAAAAAAGGAAGTTTTTTGAAGTTGAGCCAAAAATTTCCTACGCTGTTGATCGTGAGAAATGGATGGGTGAAATTAATTTCGACAGTCAGTATGATCTGAAAAAGCAAGCCGGCATTTATGGAAGTGTGGGCAGAAGGAGCCGTGACTTCAACCAAAGCAACGCTATTCAAGCTTGGGTAAATACTGTTTCTACACTTCTCTTTACAGCGAATTATGCGAAACTTTATCAAGAGGATTTTGCTACTATCGGTCACCGTTGGGAACCGATTAACGGCTTTAAAATAAATGTTGAAGCCAACTATTCCCATCGAAATCCGCTTAAAAACAACAATCTTTACAAGCCGTTCGACTTTATGAATCGGGAATACACGCCCAACTTACCTATTAATGAAGTGCTTGTTGAACAGAGAGATTTGCTTGCTCCCAATAATGCTTTTAGCACCGGAATTAATCTAGCATATACTCCTCACTCCTACTATCGTTTTTTTGGCGATAAGAAAGAAGCGATTAGCAGCAATTACCCTACTTTTGAGTTAAATTACAAACAAGGAATTCGAAAGGTTTTCGACAGTGATGTTGACTACAGCTTTGTGAGTTTCTCACTTCATCAATCTCAAAGTGTTCGATTAATTGATGATATTAGTTATCATGTAGAAGCCGGTAAATTTCTCAATAGAAATAAAATGTACTTTGCCGATTTTAAAAGCTTTACAACCAACCCTACCTACTTTGTCAGTAACAATCAGTCTAACTCATATTACTTATTGGATTACTATGCTTTTAACAGCAATAATTATTATTTGGAAGGTCATTTTTCTTTAGAAGACAACCATATTTTACTCAAACACCTTCCTTTATTCAACCGAACAAACTGGAAAGAAAGTTTGCATTTCAATTACTTATGGACAGAAAAAGAAAAGCACTTTTACGAATTCGGATATGGCTTAAACCGCATGTTCTTATTGGTAAACCTTGGCGTTTTTGCTGCTTTTGAAGATCATAAATTTGAAGCAGTTGGCTTTAGAATAGGGCTCAACATCGACTAGCTTAAACGCAACAATCGCTCTTTAAAAACAAAGTACAAAATCGGGCCTAAAATGGGTGCCCAAAACATAACTACAATCACTAAGATTTTGGCAATGTCTGAGTCAAAGGGACTTCGAATGGCATCTACTACTGCCCACAGCCACAAAGCCAATGGAATAAGAATGATTAGTGCAATCAACCAAGCGCCAACTGAAAACATGATTTTAAATTAAGAGTTAAGAATTTAAAATTAAGAATAATGATCTAATTTTATATGATAAATTAAAGGTAGCATAGGCAGTGCCTGGTATTTTATACTAAAATCAACAGCTAGTCGTTTTTAGGGTATACAACTTAAATATCAAAATCAACACAGTAAAACACAAGTAAATAATATTAAAAATATAATGGAACTAACTCACATCATTTTATCAATTGAGTTTTATAGAGGAAAAGTTCATGTAAGTACTCATGAAGAAGTGTTCTTCTATTACTTTTTGTTTAGTTGCTTTTTTATTCTGTCATGGCCATTATACATTACCGCTAAAAATTTTCGAGCAAAATGGATTCGAGAAATTTATAGAAGCTTGATTATATTTCCTCTCTTTTACTTTTTACCTATTCCAATTTTTATTTTACAGCTATATTTAGGAATTAATTTTGTCTATGGATTCTATATTTACTTTGGATTATCAATCTTATCATTCATCCTTTTAAGAAAGCGACTAATTAAATGGTTGTTTTAAATGGTGTGACAAAATATTATCGCCTTTGTTAGAGTTTTATATTCCGTAATGACAATAGTTCACATCATATTATCAATGGAGTTTAATTTAACGAAAATGGAAACATTCCATTTCATGTTGTTCTTTTTATATCTATCTATAGGAATCTTTCTGTTTATAACATTCCCCTTTTTTTTAATAAGAAGGAACCATGGTGAAGAATCTCTTAATCAGTTGTTTAAAAGTTTAGTTATATTCCCATTTTTTTATTTCCTACCTATTCCACTTATTATTCTGGAGGCATATTTAGGAATTAATTTTGTCTATGGATTCTATATTTACATCGGATTATCAATTTTATTATTCATCCTTTTAAGAAAGCGACTAATCAGGTGGTTGTTTTAATGTAATGACAAAATATTTAAACTATTACAACATTTATTTTTAGCACAGTTTAAAAGATTATTAAGTTCAAAGGCATATTAAACAATATACAAAACACTATATATCAGCAAAATGACTAATAGACTATTAATTTACATAAAACCTTATTTGAATTTCAAGGTTCTATCGTTGATTTTGTACATAGTCGCTTACTTTTCTGACTTCTTTTATGTTGTTGAAAGATTATTTGATTTTCATGATACCTCAATTATTAAAGGAAAAGATGCATTATTGGGAGGTTGGATTGTATCTAAAAAGGCATTTGTTCCTTGGGTATCTAATCTAATTTTTTTCTTTCTTATTCTATACAAGAAACCTATTCCTCTTTTAAAAACGATCTTATCAATTTTAATGGTTTGGTTGGGCTTTCATATTTTTAAATTGAAAGGATACACAGAGTTTAAATGGAAAGATACAATTTACATATCTCTTTACCCTAGAAATGGAATTTATATTTGGTTGATTAGTTACTTTTCATTAGCAATTTATATTGTAATTGAGGAAGTTAAATTCATTAAACGTAAATTATTTCACAATATCCCAAAACAGTGACTGTTTCGAAAAATAAATCGAAGAAAAACTTGAAAAAAATAAAGCAATATTATTTTATAATTGAGTTTATTGCGGTAACAGTTATTACCTTTTTAATAATATTTTTACTTGAAACTTTTAACAAGCCTAAGTTTAATAGTAATGATTTACTACCAGGTTTGGAAAATTCCTTTTACCCAATTATTGCTTGGCTATTATACATTGTTATTTTAGTAATTAGGATAGCATTTATTACATTATTACTTTCAACTAATAACTCTAGAGCTAAGAGTCACTACCCTTCAATATTTTTTATTTTAATTTTATTCTTTTTGTTGATGACTGTTTTGTTTTAGATTCAAGACAATTGTCAATTTTGGTAAATAAAAAAGTACCCATACTAAAAATGTCGTGGATATGAATTTCAAGATAAGCTTTAAAAATTCGATAAGAAAAGCCATAAAAGTATTTGCATTACTACTTACGCCCTATACAGTTGCCGCTCAAAATGTTAATCTAAAAACAGATAAATTAATCTATGAGTTTAATGATGAAATTTTAGTTCAAGCTTCTGTAGATGCAAAGTTCGATTCAGTAAAAATGTCAGCATTTGACAATGTGAAATCAATAAGTAAAGCACAGTTAAGTTCTCAAAGCTCTTCAATTAAGGGGCAATTTAAAATAAAACAGACCATTAGTTATAGATTAAGACCTCTAGATAGTGGAAGGATAGAAATAAAATCTCCAACTTTTTATTTCAATGGAAAAGAAGTAATCGGCGAATCAATATTCATAACAATTAAATCTTCAAAATTATCAGAAAATGATTTATTCGAAAAAGCATATAAGGAGTTCATTGAAGATGATGTAAAACCAATAAACTCAGTTAAAGTAGTTTTCTCTGATAGTCTTGGATATATAGAGCGCTATAATAAAGATGGTTGGAGTTTTATCCGCAGATTATCAGAAAGAGAAATAAAAGAAATTAATAAAATAATAAAGTAAGTGCTAGTCGGTGCAGCGTTCCAAATTTAAATGTTGATAGGGTAATTTCTTTGTAATATTTTTCTTCTTTTCAATTGAAAGTAAATGATCGAACCAAGAACAGGAACCAAAGCAATAAGTAGAATGAAAAGTGCTTTTTTTCTAAATTTCAGCTTATTGTTACTTATATCTATTAGTGCCCAGCTAATTAAAAAAGCGGATAATAGGTAAAAGCCAAGAAATAAGTCAAGTTCAAATAATTCCATAATTCAAAAATAAGAAATGTTTAATTCATTAATTTAGTATAAAATTTAGCTATGACTTTCCAAAGTAGAAAACTAAAAGCGATAGACTTTATCCTAAGTTTAAAAGATGAATATCTGTTAAACAAAATTGAATCAGTAATCAAAACTCAAAATAACGAATACAGTAATCAGGAATTAAATCCTTTGACAGAAGAAGATTTAATTGAACGAGCTAAAGAATCAAATGAAGATTACCTAGCCGGTAGATTTAAAAGCCAAGAGCAATTAGAAAAGGAAGCCAAAAACTGGTAATAAATGACAATATTTTGGTCAAACTTTGCTTCAGAAATGGTGAAAGATATCTACAACTACTACAAAACTAATGCTAGCCCTAGAGTTGCTAATAGAATCAGGAACCAAATTTTTTCAGCTACAAATCAATTAAAAAAATATCCTTTTTCCGGACAAGTTGAAAAAAGCCTTCAAAAATTAAATGAAGGACACAGATACCTCGTAAATGGAAATTATAAAATTATTTACAAAGAAGTAAAAGAAGGTATCTTAATAACTGATGTCTTTGATACTCGTCAAGATCCGATTAAAATTAACAATCCGAAAAGAAAGACCTAACGCTACTTCACACCCACAATAACAAGCTAGCCATAAACAGCAGTACAATTACTTTAATCCACTTGGTGGCTTTCCAAAATGCGGGTTTTTGAATTAGCCTTCTTAGCTGGTGCGCCAAAAAAGCAAATGAAGCAAAGGTGATGAATCCAACAAGCATAAAAGTGATTCCCAACAACACAAATTGATGAAAGACTGACCAATTGGCCTCTTCTCGGACAAATTGCGGTAAGAAAGCAATAAAAAAGAGAGAAACTTTTGGATTTAATAAATTCATCAATAATCCGGTACGATAAAGCTTAGTGGCTTTGTCTTTTTTAGATGAAGATGCTTCTGCTAAATTCATCGGCTCTTCCTTCGCTGCTTGATAAGCCAAATAAAGTAAATAAGCCACACCTAAGTAGGTAATTGCTAAAAATACTTCATCCGATTTCTTTAACGCAAGTGACAGTCCGCTTGCCACTGCTATAGTATGAACCAACACCCCACTGTTTAAGCCAAAAGCAATCCACAAACCGTTGCGCTTGCCCTTTGCCAAGCTCTCGGTAACCACATACAAATTATCCGGTCCGGGCATGAGCGCCATTAAAAAGGCTGCTAAACAGAAAGAAAGGTAGAGTTGAATTTCCATTTTTAAAAATCAATTGCCAAAATTGCCATTTTTTTTAGAGACAAGATGCAAGATCGCTTAGCTGCTAGAGAATAGAAGTTTGAAGTGCCTAAAGTACTTAAAGTTTGAAGTTGTTTTTTATAGAAAATAGAGGTTTAATGATTAATAATCTGTTAACGGATATTACTTTATGATGCGATCATCCATAAGCATTACTGTCTAATGAATACGCTCATCACTATAAGAATACACCTAATGGAACCGTGTCATGCTGAACTCGTTTCAGCATCTGTAACAGCCTTGGAAGTTGCTCCTAATGAAATAGGTTTGAGTAGCTGCAGACCCTGAAATTAATTCAGGGTGACACGTCTTCGGTTGTTACATTTCGTTTTAAGGTTTCATCTTTCGAATTTCAAATTTTGTAAGCTCTCCATCTTCACTTCATTCTGAATCAAATCATGGTACTTCATCGATAATTCACGTCCATTTTTCACTACTGAGGTAATTGAGATGGTGTGTACAAAATGATCTTCACTGAGTTTAATGGGAGCGTTATCATTTCCGCCAAATTGGTGAAAGTTTACCATTTCTGATGCAGTAATTTGCTCATTGTCGTGGAGGAATTTAGCAAATAACTTCTCCCGCTCCAAGCGAATGTGCTCCGGATACAAAGGTGCTGAAGAAAAAATATGTGCTTCATTGGGATTGATTTCCTTGTATGAGATGGACTTTCCATCCCAACGCAATACTTCCATTTTTAAGTGACTTTTATAATCTAAACCAACTAAGGTAAAAGGTGCAATATTGTCGAAGTTGTAATCATAGGCAAATTCCTTCAGTTCATCATATTCAAAGCTTTCTAAAAGCACTATTCCCCTACTCTTTCGGTAAGGTGGTTGATGTTTGTATTTTTCCCAAGCTCCGTTCAATAAATTCACCAAACGCTTATTGCTCGAGGCAATCCAACTGCCAAAAGCATCTCCATCTTGCGGAAAAAGTACTTTCTGCTCATTTATTTCTTTGTAAGCCGGAAAGCTAGCAAACTTTCTGCTCTTGGCTTCATCTCGATTAGAGGTGAGGATAAAGCCATCTTTTTGGGGAATGTATGTTAGTGTACACATATAATTAAGAGAATTAAACCCTATTGATTCGTATAGCTACAAACGTCAAATTTTATTTTTAGTTCAAAGTTGTTTTGCAATAAAAAAATAAATCGTCTATTATATACAAAACTTCAATAAGAAAACGCATTCAAACCAAGTCAGTTCGCAGAACTGAACAATGCCTTTGGAGACAATCCTGCTTTTTTCAATACAAAGCTTTAGTGAGACCGGAAAGCTCCTGAGGAATGAAGGAGATCATCCGGCCGAAGTTAAGCTTTGTGAAGGAAAAAGTAAGGATTGAATCCAGGCTCGCCTTTTTGTTTTCCTTTTTGGCGAGCAAAAAGGAAAGAAAATGATATAAAACTCATAAAATCAAAAAAAAACATTCAATCGATTTTTTTATAATTTTAAGTATACTGTTTAGCATTCAAATAAGTCTCTAAAAAGTGTTCTAGCTAAAAAATAGTCTATTTACCTTGAATAGTCTTACAATTCACACAATTAAACTTTCAAAATGATTACTTTTGCGCCCTCAAAAATATCAGCATGATTGAAGTTCAAAATGTCTCTCTACAGTTCGGAAAAAGGGTTTTATTCGACGATGTAAACATCAAATTTACAGGCGATAACTGTTACGGAATTATTGGTGCTAACGGTGCCGGAAAATCTACTTTTCTCAAAATTTTATCGGGTGATGTTGATCCCAATTCGGGCTTTGTGCATTTAGAACCGGGTAAACGTATGGCTGTTTTGAGTCAAAATCACTACGCTTTTGACGAAAACCAAGTGCTCGACACCGTTATTATGGGACACAAGAAACTGTGGGACATCATGAAAGCCAAAGATGCCATTTATGCAAAAGCAGACTTCAGCGAGGAAGACGGCATCAAAGCTTCGGAGCTGGAAGCGGAATTTGCCGAAATGGACGGATGGAATGCTGAATCAGATGCTGCTTCGCTTTTGAGCGGTTTGGGAATTGAAGAAAGTGAGCACTATAAGTTAATGAAAGACTTGAGCGGTAATCAAAAAGTGCGAGTGCTATTGGCGCAAGCGCTTTTTGGCAATCCGGATGTCTTGATTTTAGATGAGCCGACCAACGATTTGGACGTTCGCACCATCAGTTGGTTAGAAGACTTTTTATTGGATTTTAAAAATACAGTAATTGTCGTTTCTCACGACCGTCACTTTTTGGATACGGTTTGCACCAATATTGTCGATATCGACTTTGGCAAACTGACTGTTTTCTCGGGAAACTACACTTTTTGGTATGAAAGTTCACAGTTAGCATTACGTCAGCGTCAATCGGCTAACAAAAAGGCCGAAGCCAAGAAGAAAGAATTACAAGAATTTGTCGCGCGCTTTAGTGCCAATGCTTCCAAGTCGAAACAAGCCACCAGCCGAAAGAAAATGTTGGAGAAAATTAATGTAGACGAAATTCAGCCTTCTTCCAGAAGATATCCGGGTATTATTTGGAAACAAGAAAGAGAAGCCGGTAACCAATTACTGCACATTGAGAACCTAAGCTATACTGACGATGAAGGGAATACCCTTTTTCAAGATATAAATATCAATGTGAGTAAGGGCGACAAAATTGCATTGGTTGGGAACTCTCGAGCCATTACCGCTTTATTTGAAATTCTAAACGGCAATTTAAAAGCAACTAGCGGCACTTTTGAGTTTGGACAAACCATTTCAACCGCCTATTTGCCTAACGACAACTCTAAATATTTTGATACCAAAGAAAACTTGATCGATTGGTTACGTCGTTACACCAAAAACGATGAAGAAAAAGATTAGGTCTTTATTCGCGGTTTCTTGGGCAAAATGTTGTTTTCCGGAGAAGAAGTACTCAAAAGCGCTTCCGTGCTGTCTGGAGGAGAGAAAATGCGCTGTATGCTTTCTAAAATGATGCAAGCTGAAGCTAACTTTTTGATGTTCGATGAACCCACCAATCACTTGGATTTGGAATCGATTACAGCTTTAAACAACTCTTTGATCAGCTTTGAAGGAACAATCATGTTTACTTCGCATGACCACACCTTTACTCAAACCATCGCCAACCGAATCATCGAAATTAGCCCCAACGGCATGTTGGACAAGGTAACGACCTATGATGAGTATTTAGCAAGCGATAAAATTGCCGGACAAAGAGAGGAATTGCAGGCTTAGGGATAGGTTATTGATTTTAATGTGGTGACGAAAGATTGCACCTGTCCGCCTATGGAGGAAATCCTTCGTAGCGATTGTTGAGTTTTTGATAATCACTTATACCGCTCCACCGCTCCGCAGGGTTTCAAATCCTGCAGAAAAGAGATATCTATAATCAGACGAAGGATTGCATTTATCCACCTTTGGAGGAAAACCTGCGGGGTGTTAGAATTTTTAATGTGGAGTTATTAGTTTAAATCTTCGACGGGTTTTAAAACCTTTGCGGAGAGATACAATTATGTTCACTTCTTATGGTCGACCTTTAGTCAAGCATATCATCGAACAATCAAATAAAAAGATATTATGTAGTTTTATAGCTTCATTCTCCATAAAGTACTATGAAAAAGATTTTTTGCCTTCTTGCTTTAGTCCAATTTTCTACATTACTCTTTACACAAGAAAAGGATACTATTTTTCATCAAAATGGAAATATATTTCAGATTATAGAGAGGTTAGCCGATAAGACTCGAAAAATTACATTTAACTACGGTGGAACCAAGAAATCTGAAGTAGAATATTCTGACTCATTAAAAAATGGCGCATTTATAGAGTACTACACTGATGGCAGTACAAAAATTGAAGCCACTTACCAAGACGACAGGTTGGTTGGAAATTATATTGAATATTCAACACAAGGAGAAATCACTAAAAGTTTACACTATAAAATTTTTAAAAATAATGGAAATATAAGAAGTGCTTTAGATGGGAAAGCTGAGTATTACAACAAAAACGGGATGCTCTTAGCAAAAGGGAAGTACAAAGAAGGCGAAAAAGACGGCATTTGGTATGACTTTGATGCCAGCGGAAGGCTTAGCCATAAATTTACCTATAAAAATGGCAAAAAAGCCGGTATTCAAGAGAGTTATTACCCCAATGGTCATTTACGGTTAAGATCTGAGATCTATGAAGATGTTGTAGTTGATGGAGTAAATTATCCTACTTTGGAAGTAGGTACCAGGTTAAGCTATTATGAAAATGGAGTGAAGCAGTCTGAAATAGAATTTGAAAAGGGAAAACCAACCGGAGAAAGTAAAAGATGGAACAATACAGGTCATTTATCTTCAGTGAGCACAATGATAAATGATAGTATAAAAAAGACGGAATATTTTGGAGTTAATGAAAATACAAGCCTGATTGTACATGAGGTAAAAAGAATAGAGAACGGCTATTTAAAATACCACAAGCAAGGAAAGACTATTCACTACTATGAAAATGGCGAAATAAAAAGCGAGGAAAATTACGTCAACGGCAAGTTAGAAGGAAGCTTTGTAAGATACCACCCCAATGGAAAAATATGGGAAAAAGGAGAAAGAAAAAATGGAGAAATTATTGGATCATTTGAAAGCTACTATGAAAATGGTCAACTTCAAACTTCCTACTTAAAAACTGAGATAGAAACACACAGTGGATTTAGTCGGATTATTACAAAAGGCTGGTCGAAAAAATATGAGGAAAATGGAGAAATAAAAAATTTAGAATTTTATGATGATAAAGGAAGAAAGCTTTTTTTGACCTATGTGAATGAAGGTAGCCAAATGAGAAGCATTGTTTATGAAATGGGAAATATTCAATGGATTCAGAATTTTTATCCTAATAATATATTGTATAGTGACCGCTTTTCTGCAACTCACTACAACCGAACCGAGTGGTATTATGTTAATGGCCAGCCTTTTCGACTCATCATTGATCCTTATGACTACAAAAAAGAAGACATGCAAGTTACACTAAACTTTAAAGGGGGACTAGAGTTCTCTTCTTTGAGAAACAATGACTTGTCTCCTGAAAATTATTTATCTGACCTTGATGCTTCTAAATACAGTGATGCGAGTTTACCCAAAGAAGGGGAATTTGAAATTCTCTATTTAAACGGCAATCCCAGAGTGAGCTATTCACTCAAAGACTATTTATTTCATGGAAGTTTTAAACGTTTTTTGCCAAACGGAAAATTAATTTACGAAGCATACTTTAAGGATAAAGGTTTACTGGATTGGTCGTGTTCTATTTCTGAAAAAGGAGATACAATGCAGCTAATAAAAATCTTAAAGAATGGTAATCACTACCGAATGCGTGTTGATCCTAATAATTCACTGCAAAAAACGATAAGTGATAGCAATGGAGAATATATTTATAAGTATGAAACCTACGAAGATCGGCAAGCTAAATCATTATATGATCGTTCAAAAGGTATTTCTAAAAGTTGGTACAAGAATGGAAAACTGTCTTCTACCGACAGTACCATAACCTTCAAATCAGGTGACAAGCAAAAACAAAAAGTAATTAGAAAATATTTTTATGAAAACGGACAACTAAAGAATGTTTCAACAAAGGTTGACGGCAAGTATGAAGAGAAGTACCTAAGCTATTTTGAAAATGGACAGTTAGAGGCAAGTTCAGAGTATAAAAATAATTTGCAGCATGGAGAGTACATCAGGTATGCAGAAAATGGCGACCTAATGATGAAAGGAAAACATGTGGATGGGAAAAAAGAAGGAAAGTGGAAAATAAGACGAGAAGATAAATTGGAAACTGAATATTACCAAAATAATCAACTTCAATTGGAAGCTCCAAGTGGGCTTTGTGAATGTCAAGACACTACAAACCCTTTAGGTAGAGTTTACCCAAATATTTTAGCTAATTTATTTGACTACAATGTATATTGTCAGCTCAATTTTTCATTTTTAAAACCAATAGACTCAAGCAGCTATCATAAATTATATTACCGAACAAATGGAAGCCTTGGACAGTATAATGGCTATCTAACGCTAGTGTTATTCCAACCACTAAAAATACATTTTAAAGGAAAAAATTCAGGGAGTTTTGTGTTGAACAACTGCTTTACAAATGGATACTATAGCAAAGTTAACTTTGGTTATGTAATGCGTAATAATCCTGATAATAGATTCTTAAGTTTTCGGAATGTAGACTTAGGATTTGAGTTTTACAATCCATTTTTTAAACAATTAAGTCATGATTTAAAGGTAAGTTTAAAGACTGAAACATTAGAAATAAATGAAAAAGAACATTTAAATTTAGCGGAAACTTTCACTGATTTTTGTTTTGAACCCATTAAGAGGGACGGTTGGCAGTTGAATTCTACTAAAGGAAGATTGATTGCCAGCCAAAACTTTGAAAGAATCAAATATTTTACAGAGTTATCAGATATTTTGAACATCGATTCACTAATGCTTGACTCCCTATCCCACTTGAATGAGCTTGTGGGCATTTCTGTAACTGAAGGAAGTGGAACTTTGAAAATTGGTAACAATGATTTTGACTTCAAATCTAAATTATTGATTATAAGCAACAAGCTAAATATGGGCAGCTTCACCATTGCCTATAAAAGTATGAAAGGAGAGAGTTTTGGAATTATTAATCATAATGGGAGTGAAAAGTTTATAGCACTATCTGAGCTTGAAAGCAACCTGTCAAAATTTGGATTTTCAAATGTTAAAACTGAAGTTTTAACCGCACAGAAAAGGATAAAATTTAGCTTTATAAACCTATAAGTACTATGAAAAATCTTCTTTCTTTTACATTTTTTATCGTTTTATCCTTTCAAGTATTTTCAATTGATCAGTTTTTATTTGACCCTATAAAAAAGGATAGCCTTTTTTATTCAAATGACACTAAAGACATTTTCATAGAAAATTTGAATACATATAACCCAATTACAACTACACTCTTCACTTTAAGTAATCTAAACCTAGAAAAGAAGAGACAAGAGTTAATTTTTCCTTTTTTGAAAAATAACTGGGGGAATGTTAAGCTGGAAGAAAAAATGATTGAAAAGGGAGCTAAACACTTAAAATTTCTTCAAGATAAGAATCAGTTAAGACTAAGAGGCAATCAGCCGATACCAAAAGTTTTAACTAAATCAATTGAAGTAAAGCCGGTTTCGTACTTTGACAGTGTACTTACCTTTGTGCAAATTGTTGAATGTGAGCTTAGCAATTATCGACACGAATATAAAATTGTAAGTTATTACTATTGGGATCTGAAGTCCGGCAAGTTGCTAGAAGAAGCACAATTGAAAGAGCAACTTGTGAAAGATGAATTAACAAAACGACTTCAAAAAAAATGGGAATACATTAGGGAAAGCCTGCCTACAAAAAACATTAAATTTGATCAATATATGGGATTTAGGCCGTTAATTGATAGCACTGAAACAGACTCTTTTTCCCTAGATGTTTTTGCTAAAGTTAATGCTTATCTCAAAAATCCAAATTGGGAGGATGCATCCATTTATTGGACGGGTAACGGTATATTGGTAAAGTTTAAAAATGTATCGTCCCTTACACTCCATCAGTTTGCTATTTTCAACCTATTTCTAGCACCAAGAGATTTAGGAGTAGTTTTTCATAAAAACTCTATTTATGCCGCTTTAAATACTTTTGAAAGCCATCAGCTAAGCACCACTAATTTTAAACCTAACTATAGCTCTCAAAATTATTGGCAGCTTGGAGTTGGGATGCATCAATTTGACTTCAAGAAAATTGATAATCCAAAAGTTAAATCGATTGATGTGTGGCAAGTATTTGAAAATAAAGCCGACTCTCAATTACAAAGAACATACTTTTATCAAGACAAAAGAATAGAGAAAATTGTCCATCACCAGAGCAAGTTCGAAAGAAATTCTCATGTTTTCTGGTTGGATTCAATGATTAAGTGGGTAGCCGATATTGAGAAAAAAGTAAATAGAAGTAGCTATGATCCAAGGAAAGTAATTGAAAATGGCAAGATCATGGCGGTGGATTATGATGATAAAGGGAATTTGCTATATTCTGCAAGGCTTGAAAGCTTTTTTTTTATGAAAGAGTTTTCTTATATAGATTCAATTGTCGGGGAGTTTGAATATATGGTTTTTGAAAAACATATTGACGATGAATCTCTTCCCAGATGGTATCGCATCACAAAAACAGGCTTTTGTTTTTCAGCAGGGAATTGTACCAAGATTAAGGAAAAAAAGATTTACAATCTGGCCGGTCAAAACTACCTATATAATACTAAAGGACAGGTTATTCAAAAAATTAATAATCAGAATGGCTTTGAGCTTTTTGAATATGACAAGTCCGGTAGAATGACTGAATCAAAAAGCTATGGAAATGCAAAATTATATCATAGTTTTCAATATCAATATTCCGGTTCGTCGACCATTCCCAAAACAATAATATGGAAAAGAAAAGCAACTAATCAAGTATACGACTATAAACTAAATTTTTAACTACCCTTTTTCGCATCCGTAGTTTTTTTCTTTTAGTCCGTTTAATTTTTTGTGGGTTCTGTCGAGTATCAAAAACGTCAGTAATTTTTATATAACCATTTTCTATATCTACAGAATAAATCAATTTGTAGTTTTTAAATACTAAATAACGATAAAGAATTTCTCTTTGTTTTAAAAGCTCTTCTTCTTGTCCAATTAATGGTGAGTGTATTAACTTATTTAGTTCATTAATAATTTCTTTGAGAAGCATTTTGGCAATTCTAGGGCTTGCATTCTTTTGATAATACTCATATATTTCGTCTAGTTGTTTTTCTGCAAATTCAGACCAAATAATTTTTAAAATCATCATTTGTATTTAGCTGCAAGTTCAGAACTGTTTTTAAATCGATTATTTCTGAAATCAGATTCAGATTTGTCAATTCTTTCATTCAGTTCATCTTGAGTCATTGGTTGAATTAGTCGTTCTTTCGAAGCATTTTTCTCTTTGCTTAAAATTTTTTCAAGCTCAGAGACTACCTCTTCACTTTGAAGTTTTAAAAATTCTTTTACAAATTCGATTTTTCGAGCTTCTAAATCCATTTTATTCAGCTTTTTATCAAAGGTACAAAATTATCTAGTTAAATAGATTTTTTTGTAGGTGTAGCCATTAAATACTAGTTTGAGGTATTAATTAAAACACCCTCCCCGCTTCCTGAATGGCTTGATCCAGGGCATCCATATCTACCACTTCTTTTTGGAGTACCTCATTAAAATAGCCAATCATCTTTTCGGTGGGCATGTTTCCGGTTAAGTCGTCGGCTGCCATGGGACAACCTCCGTAGCCGGCAATTGCGCCGTCAAATCGCCGGCAACCACTATCGTATGCCGCTTCAACTTTCTCTTTCCAACTGTCAGGCGTGGTGTGTAAATGTGCTCCAATCTCTAAGTCAGGGTACTCGGGAATTAAAGTGCTAAATAAACGGTTGATAATTCCCGGTTCAGAAACGCCAATGGTATCACTTAAGGCAAAAATGCGAATGTCCATGGCTTTTAACTTGCGCAACCAATCCGCCACGATGTCCTCATGATAAGGATCGCCATAAGGATTTCCAAAACCCATGGAAATGTAGATCACTAAATCTTTGTTGTTCTTTAAGGTTAAGTTCTGAATACGAGCTACACGATCTAGGGATTCTTCGATGCTTGCATTGGTATTTCGCTGCTGAAAAGTCTCTGAAATGGAAAAAGGATAACCTAAATACGCAATTTCTTCATGTTGAACAGCATCCTTGGCTCCTCTTTCATTGGCGATAATCGCCAAGAGCTTGGTGTTGCTTTGTTCTAAATCAAGTCCGGCTAATACTTCCGCCGTATCTTTTAACTGAGGAATAGCTTTGGGTGAAACAAATGAACCAAAGTCTAAGGTGTGAAAACCCACCTTCAATAATTGGTTTAAGTAATCAATCTTAACTTCCGTAGGTATAAATTCTTTTATCCCTTGCATTGCATCTCGTGGACACTCAATAATTTTCAATTCACTTTGACTCATAGTACTTGATTAATCCTTTGTTGATTCGTTTCACCATTTGCGGTCCTTCGTAAATAAAGCCGGTATAAACTTGCACCAAATCAGCTCCGGCTTCCAGCTTTTCAATGGCATCTTGAGCAGTAAAAATACCCCCAACGGCAACAATGGGAAAGCTTTTATTAGACTTAGCCGAAAGGTATTGGATTACCTCTGTGGAGCGCTGACGAACCGGCTTACCACTCAACCCTCCGGCTCCAATGCTTTCCACCTCTTTTTCAGCAGTTTTTAAGTTTGATCGATCGATGGTGGTGTTGGTAGCAATCACACCATCTAATGCAGTAGTTTGAATAATTTCTACAATATCATCTAGCTGACTATTGGTTAGATCCGGTGCAATTTTGAGCAAGATGGGTTTGCGTTTGCTTTTCTTATTGTTTTCTGCTTGTAAAGCCATCAATAGTTTCGTTAGTGGCTCTTTTTCTTGTAACGCTCTTAGATTAGGCGTATTGGGCGAACTCACATTTACTACAAAGTAGTCCACATAATCAAACAAAGCGTGAAAACATTTCAAATAATCGTCTAATGCTTCTTCATTAGGCGTTACTTTATTCTTTCCGATGTTCCCCCCAATGATCAGCTTCGAATCGCGCTTTTTTAAGCGATTAACAGCTGCCTCTACTCCTTCATTATTGAAACCCATTCGGTTAATCAGAGCTTCATCCTTTGGCAAGCGAAACAAGCGAGGCTTAGGGTTTCCGTCTTGTGGTTTTGGGGTAAGTGTTCCGATTTCAATAAAACCAAAGCCAAAACAAGAAAGCTCCTCAAAAAGCTTTGCATCTTTGTCGAAGCCTGCAGCCAAACCTACAGGATTGTCGAACTTTAAACCAAAACACTCTCTCTGCAATTTTGGATGTTTTACTTCATGTGACTTTCGTACGATACTTCTTGTCACTTTGCTTTTTAAACTCATTCTTAGCCAAGAAAACACTTTATAGTGAGCCTTTTCGGCTGGCATTTGAAAAAGCAATGGCTTGATAATGGAACGGTAAATCATAGCCTGCGAAATTAATCTTTAAATGACATTTAGGAAAGGTAGAACACTTACTTTTGCAGCGATGAAAAAAACCAACGCTCTATATCCTGATTTCCAATTAAGGCAGAATAATGAAAACTTCTCAGTACACAAACACCTTAAGATGAACCTACTGATGGTGGTTTTTCATCCTTTCAAGACGATTGATGTAGAAGATGCAAAGCATATTGAGCAAATAGTGTTGGAAAACGCCGATGAGAAAAAAGACATTTTGGGAATAACATTGCCCTCAAAAGGTGCAAATGTAGATAGCACAGCGCGAACTTACTTTGCCAATTGTGAATTGTCGATAAAATACACCAAAGCAATGGCGGTAATTATTAAAAGTATGCCGCATCGTATGCTATTAAACTTTTACATGCAGTTTAACCGTCCTCCGGCAAAGCATAAAGCTTTTGAAGAAGTAAATAAGGCGATGGATTGGTTGAAGAAGGTCAATGAGAGTAAAGAGGCTTAATTGAAAATTAACGACTCCTTTATCTCAACGACGAAGTAAAATTTAACTTATTTCCCATAGATTGAAAAATATAGATTAGTAGTTTGTAAACGAAAAACCATTTCTTATTAAGATTAAGGTTGACTAATCACAAAAAAAGCGCTGATCAAATCAACGCTTTTTTGGGGAATAAAAAGTTCAAAGTATAACTCTTATCTTTCTCATTTTATATTTTTGAAGCTCTTTTTCGATCAGTTTCGTTCAAAAGTACTTTTCTAACTCGAATTGAATTTGGTGTTACTTCAACGTATTCATCTTTTTGAATATACTCCAAGGCTTCTTCTAAAGAGAATTTAATCGCCGGTGCAATTTTTACTTTATCATCTGCTCCGGATGAACGCATGTTAGACATTTTCTTGGTTTTAGTAATGTTAATTACCAAATCCCCGGCTCTGTTATTTTCACCAACTACCTGACCTCCATAAATCTCTTCATTAGGGTCAACGAAGAACTTACCTCTATCTTGCAAATTGCTCAATGAGTAAGGAATAGCTTTTCCTTGTTCCATAGAAATCAAAGAACCGTTTTGTCTTCCCGGAATCACCCCTTTAAAAGGCTGAAACTCTTTGAATCGGTGAGACATGATTGCCTCTCCTGCAGTTGCTGTTAAAAGTGCATTTCTCAAGCCAATGATTCCACGAGAAGGAATTTCAAAATCCAAAATCATTCGATCACCTTTAGGTTCCATGTTTAGCATTTCACCTTTTCGCTGATTCACCATTTCAATGGCTTTTCCGCTCACTTCTTCAGGTAAGTCAATGTTTAATTCCTCAATCGGCTCGTGCTTTACACCGTCAATTTCTTTAATAATTACCTGTGGCTGACCAATCTGCAATTCATAACCTTCTCTACGCATGGTTTCAATTAAAACGGAAAGATGCAAAACACCACGACCGAATACATTAAATGAATCTGCAGAACCGGTATCTTCAACTCTAAGCGCCAAGTTACGCTCCAACTCTTTTGTCAAGCGATCTTTAATGTGTCGTGAGGTTACAAATTTTCCTTCTTTACCAAAGAAAGGAGAATCGTTAATTGTAAACAACATACTCATCGTTGGCTCGTCGATGGTTATACTTGGCAAAGCCTCCGGATTTTCCACATCAGCAACAGTATCGCCAATGTCAAAGTTTTCCAAACCAACAACAGCACAAATATCTCCTGCTTGTACTTCTTCTACCTTAACTTTTCCAAGTCCCTCAAATAAGTAAAGCTCTTTTATTTTAGCCTTTTGTTGCTTTCCATCACGCTTCATCAGCAATACTTGCTGTCCGGTTTTTAAAGTTCCTCTTTGCAAACGACCAATGGCAATTCTTCCAATAAATGAAGAGTAATCCAGAGATGTAATCAACATTTGAGTATTTCCCTCTTCGGGTTTAGGAGCCGGAATATGCGTTAATATTGCTTCCATTAAAGCGGTAATGTCTTCCGTTGGCTTTTGGTAATCATCACTCATCCAACCATTTTTGGCTGAACCGTAAATCGTTGGAAAATCTAATTGATCTTCAGTTGCTCCTAAATTAAACATCAGGTCAAAAACCTTTTCTTGAGCAATATCCGGAGTACAGTTTTCTTTATCAACTTTATTGACTACCACAATTGGCTTTAAACCTAAGTCAATTGCTTTTTGCAATACAAAACGAGTTTGTGGCATAGGTCCTTCAAAGGCGTCAACCAAAAGCAATACGCCATCAGCCATATTTAATACACGCTCTACTTCCCCTCCAAAGTCGGAGTGACCGGGAGTATCGATAATGTTAATCTTAGTGTCTTTATAAAAAACGGAAACATTCTTCGATAAGATTGTAATCCCTCTTTCTTTTTCAATGTCGTTGTTGTCCATAATCAACTCTCCCGGAGTTTCGTGGTCGCTAAATAGCTTTCCGGCAAGTAGCATTTTGTCAACTAAGGTAGTTTTACCGTGGTCAACGTGGGCGATTATGGCAATGTTTCTAATGTTCATGGATGTTGAATTTGAGGGCGCAAAAGTAACTCTAATCTTCGACTTGAGCGTTTATTTTTACATTTAGCTTAAAATTCTTTACTGATTGAAATTAGCTATGTTTGTAATAAAGCAAAAAAGTGGCAAAACGGCAATAGCCACCTACTTTCTAAAACCATTATTTACCCCAAAATGAATCATTTATTTTACGAGGGAGAAGGCTTACTTTTGCCTACAGAGTATGAAAAAGAGGCTCATTTCGATGAAAAAGTATTATCGGATATTAAACAATGGATCAGTCAACAATAAAGAATGTTTAAAGATTTAAAACACCACTACCCTGCTACAATTTTAATGTTCGTCATTTTAATTTGGGGCAGTTATTACTTGTTTAACCAAAGCATGAGTGAGTATCCGAGCTATGTTCACGCTTGGACACAAAGCGATCGCTTGGCTTTAGCGATGAATTTTCAGGAGAACGGATTTGATTTTTTTCATCCTGCAACATACAACTTACTTACTAAAGATGGGATTACTCAAGTAGATTTCCCTATTCACGACTACTTGGTGGCTGTGATTAGCAAAGTATTAAATTCCGACTTGGTTTTTACTTTTCGACTATACAATTTACTTTATGCACTAATTGGACTATTTTTCTTTTTTCGCTTGGCTTTATTACTTACAAAGTCTGATCGAAGAGCCATTTGGGCAACTTCATTTCTTTTTACTCTGCCGGTTTTGGTCTACTATCAAAACGGTTTTCTTCCATCCGTTCCTTCTTTCGCCAACTTTATCATCGGGCTTTATGCTTTTGCACTATACCTTAATAATTTTAAACTGAAACACTTTTACCTTTCAATTGGCTTTCTCACCCTAGCAGCACTCAGTCGTTCACCATTTTTTGTCTTTTTATTTGCTTTACTTCTCCATAGAATTGTCATATCATTTCAATCTAAAAAATGGAGAATAAAAGAGTTGTTTGCCTCTTTACTGGGAATTGCTCTCTTTATAGCTTACTTCGCCTACAATCAATCATTAGCCAACAAGTACGGCAGTATGTTTTTAACGGAATTACTTTATTTTGATTCAATTGACGCTTTTACCAATGTAATCAACACTGCTGTCGACCGTTTTGGAAAGGAAATTTTAAGTCCATTTCACGCGATTTTACTTATTGCCTTGCTTGCAGTAGCTTATGTTCAACTTAAAAAAGGGCTAAAAGTGACTTTTTGGTGGAGTTCTATGAGTTTATACTTTTTAATTAGCTTAATTGGTGTGGCTTTGTTTTTCTATTTAATGGGAAAACAGTTTGCCGATCATGATTATTACTATATAGATACTTTCTATCCTCTTTTGGCAATGATCTTATTACTCTGCTTGAGCAAAATTGAGATACCTAAAAAATGGTACACTCCAACAGCAGTTGTGAGCGGCATTTTCTTCTTTTACTTTTTTTCACACGCTAAGGATATTCAAGAAAAGCGCTACACTCCTCCTTACAACGATAGAATTGATTACGCTTATGAAGTTTACAAAAGGGCTAAAAGTGACCTTAAAGATTGGGGAATCGATAAGAAAGATACACTTTTAGTTTTGGATGCCGTTTCTACCAATATGCCTTTTACCCTTTGGCAAAACCGCGGATATACTTTGCTTAACAGCGGGGAAGAAACCGTCAAAAATGCCCTTGATACCTTAGATTTCAGTTATGTTGTTCTGTTAGATAGCAATTTTGTAACCGACACTTACAAAGATTATCCGGAACTAATTAAACGATTAAAATTAGTCCATCACAATGGTGAATTAGGACTTTACAAAAAATCTCAGGAGAATAATCCTGTTCACTTTTTTGAGCATTTTCATTATTTAGCTGAAGACGATTTCGATGGACAGTCTACTTTAGATAGCGCCACTTTAGCTTGGGCTAAAATTGAAGAAACTGATTCAATTTATGGAAAAAGCTACTATTTGCCATTTGATTATGAATACGCCTTAACTGTAAAAAAACAGTTCAATAATTTAAACTCAAATATACCTTTAGAGGTTTTTGTATTAGCAGATTACAAACCATTAGGCGATACCGCTCAAATTCAATTAGTATTGTCACATGGTGACTTTTACGAAGCTCAATATTTAGAGAACTTTATTACTAAAGTAGATGAGTGGCAACAAAAGTTGTTTCGATTTAAGGTTCCTGCAGCTAAGCTTAATTTAAATGAACCAATAAGTATCTACTTTTGGAATCCTGAAAAAGACAATTTATACATTGACAACTATAAAATACTGATATACCAATGAATGAAAATCAAGAATATAAAGCATTTGTCGTAAGAGAAAATGCAGACGGAAAATTTAGTAGAGGAATAGAAACAAAAAAGATTTCTGATTTACCTCAGAATGAAGTATTAATTAAGGTGAAATTTGCAGCCTTAAACTATAAAGATGCTCTTTCAGCCTCAGGGCATAAGGGAATAACCAGAGAATACCCACATGTCCCGGGTGTTGACGCCGTTGGTGTGGTTGTAAGTTGTAAAACAGATGACTTTAAAGAGGGCGATGAAGTAATTGTTACCTCTTATGACTTCGGCATGAATACTTCCGGTGGGTTTCAAGAATATATCAACGTTCCTGCTGCTTGGCCGGTAAAAAAGCCTAAAAAATTGAGCATGGAAGAAAGCATGGTTCTTGGAACCGGTGGATTTACCGCAGCTCTTTCTCTATATAAAATGGAACAAAACGGACAAAATCCGGAAATGGGACCAATTTTAGTTACCGGTTCAACTGGTGGTGTTGGCAGCATGGCAGTATCTATTTTGTCGCAAAACGGTTACGAAGTAATTGCAGCCAGTGGAAAAAAAGAAGCCCATGATTATTTAAAAAGCTTAGGGGCTACAAAGATTATCAGCCGCGAGGAAAGCAATGACCAAAGCGGTAAACCATTGCTGAGAAGTCAGTGGGCAGGAGCAATTGACACCGTGGGAGATAACACCTTAGCGACTTGCATTAAAGCTTGTGGAAGAAACGGAAATATTGCCGTTTGTGGATTGGTTGCTTCACCAAAATTAGAAACTACAGTCTATCCTTTCATTTTAAATGGTGTAAACCTCTTAGGCATAGAAACCGCCGAAACTCCTAGAAATATTCGTTTAAAAATATGGGAACTATTAGCTGACTCTTGGAAACCTAAACAACTGAATGAAATGAAACGAATCATAAAGCTAGAGAGTCTCGAAAATGAAATTCAACAAATGTTAGAGGGAAAGTCTAAAGGTCGTGTTGTGGTTGAGTTTTAATGTTAAATCTATATTTTGTTTAATATTTTTAAATTAATATTGAACAAAACAAAGTACTAAAGGTTAACTTAACATTAACTTTAAAAACTAAACAAATGAAAAATGTAAAATTTCTAGCCTATTTATTTTTAGGAATCAGTTTAAGTGCTTCAATTGTCGCTTGTAGCGATGATGATGACGATGTTCAACCAATGACAAGTAACAGTAATACACAAAACAACATTGCAGAAATAGCAATTGCAGGTGATGAAACCGACAGTTTAGTAGTTGCTTTAACGCAAGCTGGTTTAGTAAGCACATTTGAAGGTAGTGGAAACTTCACCGTATTTGCTCCTTCCAATCAAGCATTTGCTGACTTTATAGCGGCCACTCCCGGAGTGAATCAAATTGCGGACATTCCGAATGAATTGTTGACAAACACCCTACTTTATCATGTATTAAACAATGAAGTAAAATCAGCTGATTTAAGTGATAATTTATACGCTCCAACTTTAAATACTGAAGCTCCGGATAATGAATCTGTGGTACTTAAAGTAAATACAGCCAATGGAGTTACAGTAGATAATTCTGCTAATGTTTTACAAGCTGATATTGATGCCTCCAATGGAGTTATTCACTTAATCGATGCAGTTATTTCACCGAGAAATATAGTTGAATTAGCAGTAAATGATAATCGATTTGACAGTTTGGTAGTAGCTTTAACCCAGCCGAGTTTTACATTCGTTAATACTTTAGAAGGAAACGGACCATTCACCGTATTTGCTCCAACAAATCAAGCATTTATTGACCTGTTAGCAACAAATGCTAGCTGGAATAGAATTTCTGACATTGACCAAACTACTCTTTCAGCAGTTTTACAATACCATGTAGTTAGTGGCGCCAATGTACAATCGGGAGCTTTATCTCAAGGACAAAATATAAGTACACTTAGTGGAGGAAGTTTAACAGTTGACTTATCTAATGGTGCACAGCTAATTACTTCAGATACTACTCAAGCTGCAGTTGATATTATTATTACAGACGTTCAAGGAACTAATGGTGTTATTCACGCAGTTGAAAGTGTTTTATTGCCCTAAAGGTTAATATTGAACTCACCTTTGTAAACACCTCGAAGCTTCAAGTTTCGAGGTATTTTTTTGCTTATCTAGTCAGGTGCTTGAAAAATTAGGGAAAGTTTTATTTTTTAACGATATTCGCTACTAAAGAATTCACTTAACCCTATTTGGAAAAAATCATGAACATAACAATCTATAATGCAACGAACAAACCTACCGAACTTGAAAAAACTAAAATTGTCAATTTTCTTCATAAACATTTAGGGCAATATGGTGATCCAAAAGAAGATATTTTAAATTGCTTGAGCTTTGCTTTAAAAGAACGAGTTTCATTTGGTGGTTTTGTGGTGATTGCAAAGGAAGATGATGAAATTGTTGGTGCTGTGATCATCAATAAAACAGGCATGAACGGATACATTCCGGAAAACATTCTCGTATACATAGCTACTCACGAAGAGCACAGAGGAAAAGGAATTGGTAAGAAATTGATGGAAAAATCCATTAGTATGGCTAGTGGGGATATCGCTCTTCACGTTGAGGCCAATAATCCTGCAAAGAAGCTCTACGAACACTTTGGATTTACCAACCCTTACCTTGAAATGCGTCTGAAAAGATCGTAATTATTAATGCACTGGATTGACCTAGGCATATTTATCCTTTACATCCTGGCGATGCTGGGAGTTGGACTTTATTTTTTTCGAAAAAACAAAAGTGATGACGATTATTATGTTGGCGGCAGAAATATGTCTGCCGGTCATGTAGGACTTTCCGTTGTGGCTACTGATGTTGGAGGAGGTTTCTCGATTGGTTTGGGAGGTTTGGGCTTTACCATGGGACTTTCGGGAAACTGGATGTTATTTACCGGCTTAATAGGAGCTTGGATGAGCAGTGCATTTCTCATCCCTAAGGTGTTTGGAACAGCTAAAAAGAAAGGGCTTTTGAGTTTCCCTCAAGCATTAGAACACTTTTATAATCCTCAAGTAGCTCTTATAGCAGGAATTATCTCATTGATTGGCTACATTGGTTTCACCAGTTCTCAAATACTTGCCGGAGCAAAATTGGCTTCAGCTACTTTCCCCGCTTTAGAAATTTCACAAGGTGTATTAATCATGGGCATTGTTGCTGTGGTTTATACCGTAATTGGTGGAATTAAAGCAGTTATTTACACCGACTCAATTCAATGGAGTATTTTATTAATTGGACTTGTTGGCATTGGAATACCATTGGGCTTTTTAGAAATTGGTGGATTTGAAGGTTTGAGAAAAATACTTAAGCCTGAAATGCTAAGTATCACAAATGTAAGTTTTGTTCAATTAGTAAATTGGGCAATTACCATTATTCCCATTTGGTTTGTTGGAATGACTCTTTATCAACGTATTTACGCTTGCAAAGATGAAAAAACAGCCATTAAAGCATGGCGAATCGCCGGTCTTTTTGAATGGCCGGTAATGGCCTTTATGGGAGTACTCTTAGGTTTATTTGCTAAAGTAGCTTTAGAGCAGGGAATGTTTGTCGATTTAGGGTTTGGACCCAATACTGAAATTGACGCAGAAATGGGACTCCCGCTTTTTCTTAGAGAAATGCTTCCCATTGGTTTAATGGGCTTGATGCTTTCCGCTTATTTTTCAGCTATTATGTCAACTGCTGACAGCTGCCTGATGGCGGCCTCAGGGAATTTCATCTCAGACATATTAGGTCGCTTCTACCCTAGTTCAAAAAGTCAAATTATAAATTCTCAAATAGTTACCTTTGTCATTGGAGCCTTGGCAGTAGTTTTGGCATTAAGTATGGAAAACGTTTTAGAATTAATGCTTCACTCTTACGCTTTTATGGTTTCCGGTTTGTTAATTCCCGTTATAGGAATGTTGTTCATTAAAAAACCTTCTGCTAAGGCTGCAATTTTAGCTATGGTATTGGGAGGAGGAACAACACTAACTTTAATTCTTCTGGACACTGTACTTCCATTTAAATTAGATCCTAATTTCTTTGGTATATTAACTTCGGCTTTGACCTTTATGATTGTTCAACAGCTCGATAAATCCAACTCAACTAAAGATGGCATTTTTAACCCTCGATCGAAATAAACTAGAAAAGAATTTTCGTTTCTTACAAAATCTCTTTGAGAAGCATAATATTAGGTGGACCATTGTTTCTAAGCTACTTTGTGGCTACAAACCCTACCTTGAAGTATTACACGATATGGGTGTAGAACGTTTATGTGACTCCAGAATTTCTAATCTTAAAATGATTAAAGAAATCTCCCCGGATATTGAAACTTTTTACATTAAACCACCCGCTCAAGGAAATGTGGACGATATTGTAAAATACGCTGACTTGAGCTTTAACACTGAAATAGAAACTATTAAAGCACTTTCCATAGAGGCGAAAAAGCAGAATAAAGTACACAAAGTACTTATTATGATTGAAATGGGAGAATTGCGTGAGGGTGTATTAAGAGAAGAATTTCTCGACTTTTATGAATCTGTTTTTGAGTTGCCCAACATTGAAGTAATTGGCATTGGTACCAACCTCACTTGCATGTACGGTGTACTTCCCTCCCACGATAAGTTAATCCAATTAAGTCTTTATGTTAAAGTCATTGAAGCTAAGTTTAATCGAAAAATACCATTCATATCAGGAGGAACATCTGTAACAATACCACTTATTTTTCAGAACTTATTACCCGCCGACATTAATCATTTTCGTGTTGGAGAGTCCTTTTTTATGGGAACGGAGCCTTACCATAATGAACCCATTGAAGGGATGTGTACCAACATCTTTGAACTAAGTGCTGAGATTATTGAGTTGACAGAAAAACCTGTTGTCCCGGATGGCGAACTGGGTGAAAACCTAAAAGGTGACACCATGACCTTTAATGAAGAAGATCGAGCTAACACTTCTTTTAGAGCAATTTTAGACTTAGGAGTGCTAGATGTTGATGAAGATCAAGCGAGACTTCAAGATAAAAGTATCGAGATTGTTGGTTCTTCATCTGATGTACTTGTTGTTGACTTAGGCGAAAACAAACAAAATTACAAAGTGGGTGACTACATTAAATTTGACCTTGGCTACCTTGCTATTTTGAGAATTATGAATTCTAGATATATTGAAAAACGAATAAAATGAAGAAAAAAGTAACAGGTATCGGAGGTATCTTTTTTAAGTGCGAAGACCCTGCGAAATTAAAAGACTGGTATAGTAATAATTTGGGATTAATTACCAATGAATATGGTGCTGTTTTTGAATTCAGAAAGGCAGACGGCAAACAGGAAAAAGCCTATTTAAACTGGAGTCCGATGAGTAAAGACACCAAACATACAGAACCTTCTAAAAAGGACTTTATGATTAACTATAGGGTTGAAAACATCGAAAGTCTTGTTGAAGAGTTAAAGGCAAATGGAGTTACTGTTTTGGATGAAATTGAAAGTTTTGAATACGGTAAATTTGTCCATATACTAGACCCTGAGGACAACAAAATAGAGCTATGGGAGCCAATAGATAGCTGTTTTACTGGATTATATGAAGGAAAAACAGTGAAATAATTTTGCATGAGTCATCATAAAAAAAAGCCGTTTCGCAATTGAAACGGCTTTTTATTAATTATGAAAAAAGAAACTTATTCTTCAATCTTAAACAATCCTTCTTCTAAATCAGGATTAACTTCAACTTCGTTAACCGTGATTTCCATTGATTGTGGACCTGCGTTTTGTTTGTAGGTGTGAGGAAACTTCACTTTATTCACAGCTTTGTAATTTTCGTAATGAGTTTCTTGAGTCATCATTCCCATTTGAGTTTCTACCTCCTGAGTTGACAAAACCAACAAACCACTTTCAACTGAATAGTAATTCATTTGCTTTTTGCCATTTGCTTTAACAACTTCAACTGCATATACTTTTTGGTCTGCTTTAGTATCAACTCCCTTTAAATTTACTTCATACTTATCAGTAAAAAATTGTAATTCAGGAAAAATCACTGCTTCATATTTCATCGCTTCTAATTGCTCTCCTTCTAACATTTGATTTCCTCTAGGGCTTTCAACTTTAGCTTTTTCCCCATCAAAAACTTGCTTTGAACTTCCCATTGGAGTACTTGTCTCAGATAAGTACTCACCATTTTCACCGAAATAACTATTCATCTCGATTTCGAAGCCTTGCATGTTCATTGACATTAACATTTTTAATGACTTCACTTTATCAAGATTTTTCTTGCCACCAATAGCTTCAATGTATTGATCAATTACCGTTTGAGCAGTTACGCCTTCCGGAGCTGGCTTTAAAGTGGTTTCTTCAACTTCATTTCCAAAAGGATCATAGAAGTTAATTTTACCACTAGGACTGAATTTTTTAATTTTTTCAGCTACCTCTTCTTGATTGCCAACTACCAAAATATAGCCGTTCATTGGGTTGATGTACTCTTTAGATACCTCTTTTACTTTATCCAAAGTAACAGCGGCTATTTTCTCTAAATAAGTTTCGTAGTAGTCTTCAGGAAGGTTATACTTATCAATATTAATTGCAAATCGAGCTTTTGTTTGTGGATTTTCTAAGCTATAAGCAAATGTACCCGTACGGTAGTTTTTAATGGTGGTCAACTCATCTTGTGTAATTTCTCCTTTGCGCATTTCCATTAGCTCATTTAACATTTCTGTTAAGGCACTATCAGTTACTTCATTTCTAACTTTAGCAGATGCGTAAAAGTTTCCAACTAACTTATCAGAGTTAATCGAAGAGCGCGCCCCATAGGTGTATGCATTCTCTTCTCTTAAGTTTAAGTTCAGCTTAGAGATGAAGCCTCCACCTAAAATCCCATTGGCAATTGACGCAGGAATATCGTCTTCACTACCGGGTTTTAAATCAATCGTATTAAAAACAGATATTACTGATTGAACAGCTCCCGGACGATTAACAAATGCTACTTCTGTAATTTGAGGTTGTGAAGGCATTTCAAACTCTTGGTTTGGCACTTCGCCTTTTTCCCAGTCACCAAAATGCTTTTTAATTAAAGGCTTTACCTCTTTTACTGTTACATCACCAACTACTGCTAGATAAGCAATGTTAGGTCTAAAGTAAGTCGAATAGTACTCTTGAATATCTTCTAAAGTAATATTTTCTAGCGTTTCTTCGGTAACCACTTCTCCATAAGGGTGATCTTTTCCAAATAGCAATGCCTTTCTTACTTTTGAGGCAATTGCATCCGGATCATTAATTTCTGTTTGTAAACCTGAGATGTATTGCTTTCTCAACTTTTCCAACTCTTCTTCATCGAACTTAGCATTTTTAACTACATCGGCCATAATGTCTAATAACTTCTCTTGATGTTTTGTTAGAGAAGATGCATAAACACCCATACTATAGGTATTCAAACGCGCTCCGATGTAATCAATACCAAAGTTAATTTCCTCTTTGGTTCTATTCTCGGTTCCTTTAGAAAGTAAATCACCTGCTAAGTCAGCAGTTCCTGCCTTATCACCTTCTAATATTCCATCAATATTTAAAGATAAAGAATAGGCAACTTTTGGTAATTTATGATTTTCAACCACAAAAACTTTAAGCCCATTATCTAAGGTAAAAGATTCGGTTTTTCCCAATTCAATTTTGGGAGCAGGACCAGGTTCCGGCATTTTACTTCGGTCAACTTGTGCTATAGTAGTCGTTGCAAATGCAAGAGCAAGCGCACTTATAAATAGTTTTTTCATTTCTTCAATAATTATATGTTTGAGTCATTTTACTTTAAAGTAAAAAACTTAATTCTTTATTAATTAGACTTTTCTGATTTATCTTCTCCTTTTGGTAAATAGTAAAGAACTACGCGATTTTCTTTTTTAAAGTACTTGTTCGCTACTTCTTTAATGTCTTCTCTCGTTACTTTCATATAACGATCAATCTCGGTGTTAATCAAGTTAGCATCTCCAAAATAAACATGGTAATTTGCTAAGTTTTCAGCTAAACCTCTAACACTTGAGTTACCACTAATAAAATCATTTTCTACTTGGTTGCGAAGCTTTTCAAATTCTTTTTCGCTAATTAATTCTTCTTGAGTTCGCTTAATTTCTTCATTCATGGCTGCTTCTAAATCATCAGCAGTAACTCCCATATTAGTAATTCCGAACATTAGCGCCAAGCCGGGATCTTCAGTTGGCAATGGAAAAGCTCCAACTGCAATGGCTTTCTCTTTTTCATCTTTAACTACTTTTTGGAAACGAGAGCTTTCTCCTTGTGAAAGTAATTGAGACAACATGCTAACTGCATAAAAATCTTCCTCTCCTTGAGCCGGCATGTGATAGCCCATTACTACAGCCGGAAGCTGAATATTGTCGTAAACTGTATCTCTAACTTCAGCTGTTTTCTTCGGCTCTACAATATCAGGACGTGGAATTTCTTTTGTTCCTTTAGGAATACTTCCAAAGTATTTTTCAACCATTTTCTTGGTCTCCTTGATATCAATATCTCCTGCTATAGATAAAGTAGCATTGTTAGGAACATAGAAAATTTCGTAAAACTCCATGAACTCTTCCAAGCTTGCTTTGTTAATATATTCAGCAGAACCTGCAGGTGTCCATTGATATGGATGCTTTTCATAAGCATGTGCAAAAGTCTCCGGCAAAATAGTACCGTAAGGCGTATTCTCATAGCGTTGCTTTAACTCCTCTTTTACAACACCTCTTTGTGTTTCAACACCTTTCTGATCAATTTTTGCATGCAACATGCGCTCAGACTCTAACCAAAGTCCTAATTCTAATTGATTTGAAGGCAATACTTCGTAGTAAAAAGTTCTATCAAAAGAAGTGTTTGCATTCAACACACCTCCATTACCTTGAACGATTTTAAAAAATTCACCACGCTCAATATTTTCAGAACCTTCAAACAGTAAATGTTCAAAAAAGTGAGCAAAACCGGTACGATCCGGATCTTCATTTTTTGAACCAACATGATAAAGTACCGATACAGATACAATTGGCGTTGAGTGATCTTCGTGTAGAATAACGTGCATTCCGTTATCTAAGTCGTATTCTACGAAATCGATTTTCTTCGCTTCTTGAGCTTGCAGCGCCGTTATTCCTGCAAAACCTAATGCGAATAATAAGTTTTTCTTCATAATTTGTTTTTTAGTTGAAAGTTCGAAAATACAAATTATAGAATAAATATCACAAAGAAATTTTTCTACGGTAAAATGAAGTGTTGAATGGTTGATTGGATTACAAGCCAATCTCCAAACCATCATAAGCCAGCTTAACTCCATCAGGAAGTTCTTGATTAACTTCATCATGCTTACCCATTAAGTGACTAATGTGTGTTAAATAAGCCTTTTTTGGCTTGAGTTCTTTAATTATTTCAAGAGCTTCGCTTAAGGTAAAATGAGAAATGTGCTTTTCTTTGCGAAGAGCGTCTAAAATAAGTACATCTAAGTTCAAAAGCTTCTTCTTTTCTTCTTCTGAAATGTAGTTTGTATCGGTTATGTATGCAAAATCCTTGATTCTAAAACCTTTTACCGGCATTTTATAATGCAGTAAATCTATGGGCTGTACTTCAACGCCTTCAACAATAAAATTTTCATTTTTAATTGTATGGACATTTAATTCAGGTACTCCGGGATACTTATAATCTGAAAAAACATAAGAAAACTCTCTTTTTAAAGCTTGCTGTACTTGCTCAGTCGCAAAAATGTTCATTGGCTGACCGCCTTTTTTGAAATTAAATGCTCGAATGTCATCTAAGCCGGCAAGATGGTCTTTGTGTTCATGGGTAAACAAAACAGCATCTAAATGTTGAATGTTTTCTCTAAGCATTTGTGCTCTAAAGTCAGGTCCGGTGTCAACTACTAAATGAACTCCCTCCACCTCTATGTATATTGAACAGCGTAATCTTTTGTCTTTTGGATTTTCGGATTGACATACATTACAATTGCATGCTATTACTGGCACTCCTTGAGATGTTCCACTACCTAAGACAATTACTCGCATTCTACTTATCGTATACTCTTTTTAAAACTTCAATACACTTATCAATATCAGCAATGGTGTTAAATCTTCCAAATGAAAAGCGAACTGATGGACGATCCATAGGCACTCCAATAGAAGTCAACACATGCGAACCTATGTTTGTTCCCGACGAACAAGCACTTCCACCTGAAGCACTAATTCCTTCTATATCTAAATTATATAAAAACATTTCATCCATATCTGAAGAAGGAAAACAGACGCTAAGAACAGTGTACAATGAGTCCTCAGACGCTGAATCACCGTTAAAGCTGATTCCTTGCACTTCATCTTTCAAACGCTTTATCATATAGCTTTTGAGTGACTGTATGTGTCTTTGATGCCCTTCTAAATTATGATAAGCCAATTCTAAAGCTTTTGCTAAACCAACAATTCCATAAATATTTTCAGTTCCTGCTCTCATATTGCGTTCTTGAGCACCACCGGTTATCATTGGGTTGACTTTTACATCACTGTTTAAGTATAAAAAGCCTATCCCTTTAGGCCCGTGAAATTTATGTGCCGAACAAGTTGCAAAGTGAATATTTAACTCTTCAAAATCAAAGGCGTAATGCCCCATTGTTTGAACCGTATCAGAATGAAAATAAGCATTGTATTCTTTGCACAGCTCCCCTACTCTTTTTAATGGCAATAGCGTAGCTATCTCATTATTAGCATGCATCAAGCTTACCAAGGTTTTTGAATTATCCTCTTTTAAAAGTTCTTCAAGATGCGATAAATCAACTTGACCTTTTTGATTGACTTTAACTGTTTCCATGCTCACCCCTTTTAACGCTAGCGCTTCCGCTGTATGTAATACCACATGATGCTCTAAGGGCGAGGTGATAATTCTTTTCACAGCTAAATCTTCGACAGCTGTCCGCAAAATCATATTGTCTGCTTCGGTTCCTCCTGAAGTGAAAAAAAACTCAGATGGACTAGCATTAAAATAAGCAGCAATTTGTTTTCTCGCTTTTTCAATAACCGAACGCGCAACTCTTCCATGTGTATGAATTGAACTTGGGTTTCCGTAAACGTCTCTTAATACGGGAATCATCTCTTCTATTACCAAAGGGTCGATTGGTGTAGTTGCCGCATTGTCTAAATAAACATTCATCAATTCAATGATTTAAGCTTTGATAAACTCTCTAATGTCACTAATAATTTTTTCTGCTAAATGTTGTGCTGTACTCTCCGATTCGCTTTCTGCATAGATACGGATAATGGGTTCTGTATTCGATTTTCTCAAATGCACCCACTCTCTATCGAACTCAATTTTCACACCATCTATTCTATTAATTGGCTGCTTTTTGTATTTTTTAGCTACCTCTTCCAAAATTTGATCAACATTGATTTCCGCTGTTAACTCAATCTTATTCTTAGAAATATAGTAATTGTTATAGGTAGACCTTAACTCTGAACAAGCTTTTTGAGATTTACCATTAAACTTTGCCAAATGAGATAAAAACAAAGCTATTCCGACTAAAGCGTCTCTACCATAATGAGAAGCAGGATAAATTACTCCTCCATTTCCTTCACCACCAATAACTGCATTTACCGCTTTCATTTGCTTTACCACATTTACTTCTCCAACAGCGGAGGCAGTATATTCACATCCGTGCTTTTCTGTTACATCTCTCAAGGCTCTGGTGGATGATAAATTACTAACAGTTGCCCCTTTAGTATGCTGCAAAACGTAATCTGAAACGGCAACTAAAGTATATTCTTCACCAAACATTTCTCCATCTTCGCTTATTAAGGCCAAACGATCAACATCAGGATCTACTACAATTCCCAAATCGGCATTGTGCTTTTTTACAGCTTCAGAAATTTCCAGTAAGTTTTCCGGAAGTGGCTCCGGATTATGTGGAAATTCTCCATTTGCCTCACAATACATTTCTACAATATCTTTTACACCCAAAGCCCTAAGAAGAGCCGGAACAAATATTCCTCCGGTAGAATTCACCGCATCAACAACAATTTTAAAGTTTTTAGACTCAATGGCTTTTTTATCAACCAATTCTAAGGCTAAAACATGATCTATGTGTTTTTTAAGGTAGCTGTCATCTTGAGTATAGCTTCCTAATTTCCCAACTGTTGCATACTTTGCTTTTGAATCATGAGCAATTTGCAAAAGTTTCTCTCCATCTTCTGCTGAAATAAACTCCCCTTTATCATTCAATAATTTTAAAGCATTCCATTCCTTAGGGTTGTGGCTTGCGGTTAAAATTATCCCTCCTTGCGCTTTTTCCATAGGAACTGCTAATTCTACGGTGGGAGTAGTTGACAAACCGAGGTCAATAACATCTATTCCCAATGCTTGAAGCGTAGCCACAACTAAGCGATTAACCATTTCACCGCTCATTCTAGCATCTCTACCCACTACTACTTTCACTTTTTCTTTAGGAGAATTTGCCTTAAGCCACTGACCATAAGCAGATGAAAATTTAACAATGTCTTCAGGACTAAGGTTATCGCCGGCTTCTCCTCCAATCGTTCCACGAATACCGGAAATTGATTTTATCAAGGTCATAATTCTGTAATTTTGCCAGGCAAAAGTAGCCATTTTGATTACTTTGAAACTGTTAATTTCTTTGTGAATAAGAATAAGTCATTTTGTAATTATCAAAGCTATTTTTTTCAACCTTTGTTAAACACCCACTCTAAAAATATATGAATAGCGATTTTAGCTTTCAAGACGAATTCTTTCCGGAAGACAATACTGTCAAACGCTTCGAAGATATGATTCGCAGCAAGAAGGATTTGTTTTTCGATGTAGATGAGTTTGAGGATCTAGTTCAACACTACAGTGCAGTGAATGACACTGCTAAAGCATTAAAAGCCATTGAATATGGTTTATCTCAGCATCCACAATCTGCTGCACTAATGTTAGTTTGTGCTCAACTATATTTATCTGTTCACAAACCTCAAGAAGCACTTAAATATATACGCAAGGCAGAAACATTTGAGCCTTTTAATCTTGATTTAGCACATAGTAAAGCCGTAATTTTTAGTCAGCTTAGACAGCATGACAAAGCCATTGAACAATTTAAAAAAGCGGTTGACTTTGCCGATGCAGAAGAGAAAGAAGATATGTTATTGCAACTGGCTTTTGAATACGAGAATGCCGATAAATATCCTCTTGCCATTGAAACCTTAAAAAACATTCTTGAAATTAACGATGAGAATGAAACTGCGCTCTATGAGTTAGGCTACTGCTTTGATTTAGAAAACAAAACAGAAGAAGGCAAAGATTACTTTCTCGCTTTTATCGACCGTCACCCCTACTCTCACATTGCTTGGTTTAATTTGGGGATTACCTACAGTAAATTGAGTCTGTACGAAAAAGCCATTGAGGCTTATGATTTTTGTATAGCCATTAAAGAAGAGTTTAGCTCTGCATATTTTAATAAGGCTCAATGTTATATCAGTCAAGATTTATACGAAAAAGCACTGGAGTGTTTTAATGAAAGTTTAATCATCGACCCTCATGACCCACTAGTTTACAGCTACATGGGAGAGTGCTTTGAAAAATTAGAAACTTACGATCAAGCAATTCATTTCTACAAAAAAGCAGTTGAAGAAGATGATTATTTTCCTGAAGCCTGGACTGGAATTGCCTCTTGTTTTTACGAATTAGGGATGGACTTAGAAGCTTTACCTTATGTTAATAAAGCCATTGAAATCGACAATTTGTATTGGGAAGCATATCACCTAAAAGGTGATATTTTAAGACAATTAGGTCGACAAGAGGAGGCGCTTTTGGCTTATGAAAAAGTCTATGAGTTTGACGAAGAAAATGAAAATATATACATCGACTTAGCCTTAACTCACGATGAACTTGGCAATAGCGATGCTGCCATGGATTACTTTAAAGAAGGATTGGAGGAACAGGATAAAAATGCCAAGTTATTGTATAACTTTGTCGCCTTTCTTTTGAAAAAAGGACAAACAATGTTGGCCATGTTTTATCTGGATACTGCATTAAAAAACCATTTTGAATCTCACCATGAGCTCTTTGAAGCTTATGATGATGCACAGTTCGATACTGAGGTGTTGGACATGATTGAATTTCACAAAAAGTAAAAAATGAACTTTACACTCCCTTATATCCCTGAAAGAACTCAGTCTCCAAGAGACAATGGACTTACCATGATGATGGACAAAGGTTTAAGCTGGCGTCAAGCTGAGAATTTTGTAGATTCTTGTGCTGATTATGCAGACATCATTAAAATGGGTTTTGGAACCTCCTACCTAGCTAAAGACTTTAAAAAGAAGTTAGAAATCTACAAAGAAGCTGGTTTAAAAACATACCTAGGTGGAACTCTTTTCGAGGCCTTCATAATTCGTGGAATGTTTGATGATTACCGTAAGCTTCTAGACAAGTTTGGACTTAGTATGGCTGAAGTGTCCGACGGTTCAGTTGTGTTAAACCACGAGCTCAAATGCAAATACATTAATGAGCTAAGTAAAGACTTTACGGTTTTATCAGAAGTGGGCTCTAAGGAAGAAGGCATATTAATTAGTCCTAATAAGTGGATTAATATGATGCAGGCTGAACTAGAAGCCGGTTCTTGGAAAGTAATTGCCGAAGCCCGTGAAAGTGGAAATGTAGGTATTTATCGACCAAACGGAACAGCTCATGTGGCGCTTGTCAACAAAATTATTTCTAAAGTATCTATTGAAAATGTACTTTGGGAAGCGCCTAAAAAAGCGCAGCAAGTTTGGTTTATCAAACAGTTTGGGAGCAATGTAAACTTAGGTAATATTGCTCACGACGAGGTAATTCCACTTGAAACACTTCGTATTGGGCTTAGAGGCGACACTTTTCACGATTTTTTACCTGATGAAATAGCTAAACAACCCATTGGATAATGTTTGTTGAAATTGAAGCCGAAGAGTTAAAGAAAAGGTTAGCGGATCAGCAAAAACCTTTTGTGTTAGACGTTCGTGAAACTTACGAATTCGAAGATGGAAGTATCGCTGATATAAATATTCCCATGGCCGAAGTGCTTCCGAGAGTAAAAGAAATTGAACATCAAACTGAAATTATCGTTTGCTGCTTAAGCGGAAAGCGCTCTAAAGCGGTAGCCTATCATTTAGCCAAAAAGTTAAATCACGCAAAAGTTTATACACTAAGTGGTGGTTTAGAATCGCTTAACCTATAATCTCAATGCAAAGATCAAAAAGAGAGAGTATTCAACTAGCCCTTAAAGGAATGGCTATGGGTGCAGCAGATATTGTACCCGGAGTTTCAGGCGGTACTATTGCTCTAATAGCCGGCATTTACGAGGAATTTGTAGATGCATTAAAGTCTTTTAGCTCTGTTTTGGGAGTTCTAAAGAAAGAAGGATTAAAAGCCGCTTGGAAACACATTAATGGTTCTTTTTTAATTACGCTTTTCAGCGGAATTATCATTTCCCTCTTAGGCTTGGTTCAGTTCATTAAATTCGCTTTGGTCAACCACCCCATTTTACTTTGGTCATTTTTCTTTGGTTTAATATTGGCATCTTGTTATTTTGTTGGTAAACTCGTTACAAAATGGAATATACTTTCTATATTAGCATTGATTGCTGGCACAGTTTCCATTTACTTAATCACTACTTTTAGTCCTGCAGAAACAACTACAGCACCTTGGTTTGTCTTTATTTCGGGAATGATTGCTATTTGTGCCATGATTTTGCCCGGAATTTCAGGTTCATTTATTCTAGTATTACTCGGCAAATACAAATACATCATTGAATCTTTAAGTGAGCTCAACGTTACAGTTATTATCACTTTTGCTGCAGGCTGTGTGGTCGGCTTACTCAGCTTTAGCCACCTGCTTTCTTGGATGTTAAAAAAACATCACAACTTTACCATGGCTTTACTTACCGGATTTATGATTGGTTCTTTAAACAAAATTTGGCCATGGAAAAACACTTTGGAATGGGGTGTTGACCGACACGGCGAAAAAATTGCATTAGTGCAAGACAATGTGCTTCCTCAACATTTTGTAGAAGGTGAAGCTCAATTATTAAGTGCTATACTATTGGCTTTATTTGGCGCAGTTTTAATAATTTTACTCGAACTGACAGCCAAGAAAAAGTCAGCGGCATAATGCAAGAATTTGGATTAATCGGTAAGCCACTCACCCACTCTTTTTCTCAAAAATATTTTGAAGAAAAATTTCAAAAAGAAAAAATTAACGATTGTAGTTATCATCTATTCCCTCTTTCTACAATTCATGAGCTGAAAGAGTTAATTCAGAACAAGAATCAGCTTGTCGGCTTAAACGTTACTATTCCCTACAAAGAATCAGTTTTACCGTTTTTAGATGAAATTGATCCCATTGCTAAGGCTGTTGGTGCAGTAAATACCATAAAAATTAATCGTAAAAACGATGATATCCAATTAATAGGATTTAACACAGATGTAATTGGATTTCGACAAAGCTTAAAGCCTTTTTTAGCCAAAGAGCATCATAGAGCATTAATTTTTGGAACAGGGGGAGCATCAAAAGCAGTTGCATTTGTTTTAAAACAACTCAATATTCCTTACTATAAAGTAAGCCGAAAAACAAGCAACCAATTACAAACCATTACTTACGACGATTTAGATGCCAAAGCTATAGAGAGTTTTCCTTTATTAATCAACACAACCCCACTGGGCATGTATCCCGAAATTGATAAACTTCCACCAATTAAGATAGAAGGAGTTGGAAAAAATCATTTGGTTTACGATTTAATCTACAACCCAACTGAAAGTTTATTGCTAAAAAAAGCCAAAGAAAATGGTGCACTATGCGTAAACGGACTATCGATGTTGAAGCTTCAAGCGGAAGCTGCTTGGGAAATTTGGAAGGATGAGAAAGTTTAATTCAACTCCTCAACAGCTTTCATAATATCGCGCTGACTAATTTGACCAACGAGTTTGTCTTCATTGAGTACCGGAAACCTTCTTAGTTTCATTTCTAGAAATTTTGAAGCAACATCCCAAACTGTATCATTGGCAGCAACTGTAATTACAGATTTCACCATCACTTCTTCAACAAGCGCACTCATCGTTAAATCATTATTGTAATGACCTCTCATAATTTCCTTTAAGCAGTCGCCTTCTGAAATGATCCCAATTAATTGACCATCTTCATTAATTACCGGTCCTCCTGAGATATTCCTGTAAACTAAAACATCTACTACTTCATTAACAGTTTGTTTAGGAGAAAAGGTAATCAACTGCTTTGTCATATAATCTTTCACCAAAGCAGGGGTGTAATCTTTTTCCTCTTCTTTGCGAACTCCTTGATAACTTTTAACCATAGCTTGAAATTTTTGTGTTAAGGTACAAAAAATACTTGATTCTCTGTTAGAGAATAAGCATTAAACAAAGTGCAAATAGAAAAAACTCCTGCTCTATGATTGCTCTTGTATTTTTTTAGGTCTTTCGTAACACTCCATGCAACAGTTAAAGCAAGCATTGATGTTGTCATACATTTCATTTGCTTTATCCATAGCTTTAAAGCAGTCATCATGAAAACCCAAAGCTAATTGGTTGTCTTTTTTAGGCATGCGATAACAGTCGCTTTTTTCTAGGTGAACATGTCTCTCTCCGTCCTTGTTCGTATCATATTCTAGAACATAATAAGGCATTCTATTAAGGTATTTGTGATGGTGCTGTAATATTAAGAATAAAGCTTTTAAATACCTTAAGTAATCCACCTATAAATATTAACTAAGTATTGTGGAAATAAAAATACTATGCGTCTTTTTTCACGAAAGCTTGGCGAATTTGAGAGTTTAAGCGCCGCTTATAATCGTCTTCCAACCAATTTAAATAATTTTTGGTGGTTTTTATAGTACAATACGAATAATGCTTAATTCGATCGCGAATATCATCTTCCAACAATTTGGCTAAGTCTAACGCATCCCACATATCTTCTGCATTCTCAACACACATTTCTACATGTTGGTCGATTGATTTTTGAATAACGACTTTAGAATGTTCCATTTGAGCCATTGCTTTCTTATACTCGCCTTCAACATCAAAAGAAATGTCTTCTGAATTGGAAAACTTCTTTCTCAATTCGTCCGGCATTTGATAAACAAACTGTCGCTCAATATTTTCATCAGATTTCAAATCATCATAGTACTGATGAGGCGCTTGGAAAATATGATACCAATCTACAGGCGACTCCCACAAACCAAAGCGGTGCAAGTTATTACCAAGGTCAATTACGGTAAATTCTTTCTTATTCGGCAAAATTCTGGAGCCTCTACCAATCATCTGGTGATACAATGCCAATGAACGTGTAGCACGATTTAAAATAATGGTTTCTACTGTAGGCTCATCAAATCCCGTGGTTAAAATACCAACGGAAGTTAATATGGCATCCGGTGTTTCTTTAAACCATTTCAATATATCTCTTCGCTCCTGCTCTGTGGTGTGATGATCTAAATGTTGAATTTCATAGCCGGCATTTCTAAAAGTATCATAAACTCCAAATGATGTTGAAATACCATTATTAAATATTAAAGTCTTTTTTCCTTGAGATTTTTCTTCATAGGCTCTAAGTAACTTCTCCTGCATCATGTAATTTCCGTAAAGCTGCTCAGAAGACTTTACCGTATAGTCACCGTTAATTCCAACTTTTAAGCTATCTAAATGAACATTATAACTAAAGGTTGTCGCCCTAGCCAAATACCCTTTTTTAATCAAGCTGGAAATGGACTCACCTATCACCAATTCTTCATAATTTTCATTCATTGGCAGCTTAATGCTAGAACTTAATGGTGTAGCTGTTACTCCAAGAATATTTACATCCTCAAAATACTTAAATAACTTTCTAAAACTATTGTAGTGAGCTTCATCAACAATAACCAGACCTACATTATTTACCGTCACTTTTTCATCTTGCAAGCGATTATTTAAGGTTTCTACCATGGCTACAAAACACATGTAGTCGTTATTATCAGAAACGGCTTTTACCTTGCTGTTGATGATTTTGTTTTTAACAGCAAATTCAGTTAACATTTTAGAAGTTTGCTTGCATAACTCAATACGGTGAGTAAGAATAAGTACTTTTTTACCGGTTGATTTAATGTATCTTCTGGCAATTTCTGAAAAAATCACTGTTTTTCCACCACCAGTAGGCAACTGGAAAAGTACATTGTGATTATCCTCAAGTTCATTGAGTTTAGTTGAAATTTTAGCGATAGCCTCCTCCTGAAATGGATACAATGACTTTCCGTCCTGGCTTTCGTCTACTTCTGTAAGGTCAATGGTTTTTGTGTCGCTCATAAAGTTTTGCAAAAGTAGCCACTTTTAAATGTTTAATTAAAGTATTCAGCCAATTGATTAATAGATTTTGTAAGCTTTTGTCTTAAAGTTTTGATATTTTAACAAATAAAGGTTAAGTTTGAGTGTTTATCAAAAGTCATTTCGTCATGAAAAATAAATTATTAGCTCTACTCTTTTGTCTTGGATTCTTAATGAATAACTCTTCTGTTGCTAATGAGTTGAAACAAGAATTAATTGAAATCAACAAATACTGGAAGTTTCAAACAGACCTTCCTGAAAATTTTTACGAAGTCGACTTTCCTAAAAACGAAAAGTCTCAAATTCAATTACACTTAAAGTTGGTTCATCAAGTTCTTAAAGAGCGCTCAGTCCACCACCTCAATAAAAAACAAAAGAAAAACCGATCTACTGCCTTAACTATTTTAAAGCAGTATTATCAAAATGAGCAATTTCCAATCAATTTACATCACTCTTATCGAATTCCTTATTTTATTGACGACTTTGGGACAGCCTGCGCAGTTGGACACTTAATCATCGAAACAGGATTTCCCGAAGTATCGAAAATGATTGCTCAACAAAATAATTACTCCTATTTAGAAGAAATGAACTATCCTGAAGTTGAGCTTTGGGCGAAAGAGTTTGGATTTACTATAGATGAGTTAAAATGGATTCAACCGGGATATGCTCCATACTGTGCACCGGGTACCAAAAAAGATCCTGTTTGCCACGATGGTCCGGGTTGTATTAATCCCGACTTTGCTGCTGACAGTTTAATTCCTCCTTATAACGTAACTTATGAATACAATGATGGTAGTGGGTGGGAAGTTGATACAGTAGGCTACATTCACATGTATGGCGCTAGAATTGGTCAACATAAAGTAACTTGTATTGATTCGCTTAATACGACTAAAGTTTACTATTATACCATAAACAATGTGCCGGATATCAGCATTCAAGCAAACATCAACCACCAAACGGACTCTACTAATTGCAATGCAGTTTTACACGTGCAAACTTCGGTAGACCCACCCTACCAGTTAGATTTAATAAGAAGTAATCCTAATCAGGCTTTTTCAGACTCAAATGGATATTTTAAAAATTTATGTGCCGGGAATTATACGATTGTCGTTTATGACAGTAATTATTGTCAAAAAACCCGGGGAGTTCAAATTTATAATTTGGCAACTTCATTAAATGAAAAAGAAATCGGCTCTATAAAGTTATTTCCAAACCCATTTAGTGAAAATTTTATGGTAAGCTTTGAATCTAACTCCTCATTTGAGTATAAGATTTATGACTTAAGTGGTCGGCTTGTTCAAAGAGGCAGAGCTAAAAGCGATGAAGAAATCAACTTGAAATCTGCCGAAAAAGGAGTTTACTTTTTAGAAATAATCAAGGATAATGAGCGTTACACTGAGAAAATTGTAAAAGCATACTAACTCCCTTTTTCCTAACTTTGCCCGCTTAAATTGCGGATTGAATGAGTTTACAAGAAGAAATTAGCAAACGAAAAACCTTTGCCATCATTAGCCACCCGGATGCCGGAAAAACCACTTTAACGGAGAAGTTTTTACTCTTTGGAGGTGCTATTCAAACGGCCGGTGCGGTAAAAAACAACAAGATTAAAAAAACAGCTACTTCCGATTTTATGGAAATCGAGAAGCAAAGAGGTATTTCTGTAGCTACTTCTGTAATGGGTTTTGAGTATAAAAACAAACTCATTAACTTGTTAGATACGCCCGGTCACAAGGACTTTGCCGAAGACACCTACCGAACGCTAACTGCCGTAGATAGCGTTATTTTGGTTATTGATTGTGTGAAAGGAGTGGAAACGCAAACTGAAAAACTCATGGAGGTTTGTAGAATGCGCGATACGCCGGTAATTGTTTTTATCAACAAATTAGATTTAGAAGGTAGAGATCCTTTTGAGTTACTGGATGAATTAGAGGAAAAGCTTCAAATTAAGGTACGCCCTATGAGCTGGCCAATTGGCATTGGAGTTACATTTAAAGGAGTTTACAACTTAGAACAAAAGAATGTAAACCTCTTTCAGTCTTCAAAAACAAAAGTGACTAAGGATGTTGTTTCTATCAATGATTTAAACGACAGCAAACTAGATGAATTAGTTGGTAAAGAGGCAAACCAATTAAGAGAAGATGTAGAGTTAGTTGAAGGCGTTTACGATGAATTTGATCGAGAGGCTTATCTAAATGGTGAAGTTGCTCCGGTTTTCTTTGGTTCAGCGGTAAATAATTTCGGTATTCGAGAAATGCTGGACGAGTTTATTGAAATTGCTCCTACTCCTAAAGCTCGAGAAACAAATGAAGGAGAAATTGATCCTGAGCGGAAAAAGTTCAGTGGTTTTGTTTTTAAAATCCATGCAAACTTAGACCCCAACCACCGTGATCGAATTGCCTTTTTAAGAGTATGCAGTGGTAAATTTGAACGCAATAAGTTTTTTCACCACGTTCGCTTAGATAAAAACTTGCGATTTAACAACCCAACCAGTTTCATGGCAAAGGAAAAAAGCCTTATTGATGAAGCTTTTCCAGGCGATGTAATTGGACTTTACGATACTGGTAATTTTAAAATTGGAGATACCCTAACAGAAGGCGACAATTTTACATTTAAAGGAATTCCTAGCTTCTCACCTGAAATTTTTAAAGAAGTAATTAATAATAACCCAATGAAAGCGAAACAGCTGGAAAAGGGAATTAATCAATTGACTGAAGAAGGTGTAGCACAATTGTTTACTGCTCGAATGGGCAATAAAAAATACATTGGTACTGTAGGAGAACTTCAATTTGAGGTTATTCAATACCGTCTTGAGCATGAATATGGAGCTTCTGCAAACTTCCAGCCGCTCAATTTTTATAAAGCTTGTTGGTTTACATCAGATAATAAAGAAATGATGGAGGAGTTTATTCGATTAAAGTCAAATTATATTGTGCATGACAAGGATAAAAACCTGGTGTTTTTAGCTCAAACTGCCGGAATTTTACAAATTACAAAAGACAATTACCCGGATATTGAATTCCACTTCACCTCAGAGTTTAAAGGTAAAAAGGAATTAGCGTAAAATCTCCGTCATCCACTTTTTGTACTTTTTCATCGTTTGCATATCGTTGTGAGTTGCTCCTTTTATAGCAATAAACTTCATGCGTGGATTGATGCCCTTGAGTTTTTCACCCAAATAAAAAGGAACTTTGCGATCTTCAGTTCCATGAAATACATAAATGGGAACTTTTACCTCTTCTAAATAGCGATTGGTTCTAAAGTAATACTTACTGATTAAATTGGCCGGCAAATAAGCTTTGTGATAATTAACTAACTCTAAGAAATTATAGTAAGGAGCTTCTAAGATCAATGCTTTCGGCTGATTTCTACTCCCTAGCCTAGATGCAATACCGGTGCCGAGAGAAAACCCATAAATAATGATGTTTTTTTCATCATATTCTTTGAGCATCTGTTGGTAGAGAATTTTAGTATCTCTTTGCAGCATTCGCTCACCCTTAATTTTACCGTCGCTTTTTCCGAAACCTCTAAAGTCAAACATAAAAACATCGTAATTGCGCTTTAAAAAGAAAGGTGCAAACTCTCCCCAATACCTTAAATTGTCGGCATTTCCATGTATATAAAACACCAAGCCTTTGCTTTCTTTAGCTTTAAACAATAGGCAACTTAAGTCAACTCCTTCGTCAACTTTGTAAAAGCGCTCCTCAAAGTTTTGGGAAAAAGGAAATTTATAATCCTTTGGCAAACTAATTGGATTAAAAATGAGTCTTTCCTGCAAAAAATAAAAGGAATATAAAATACCGACTACAATGCCGGCTAAGATGATTAAAGAAATTAACAACCAACTTAAAAATTCCATGTTTGAAAAATACGAGAAAAATCAGACTATAAAACTAAAAGAACAAAAAGATATTGTTAAGCTTTTAGATCTTTTACAATTGAATAATATTCGTGTTTAACAAGCATTAACAGCTCTTGAAATGGCTGAAATCGTATTTTTGAAACACTAATTTCTAAAATAATAAATACTAAATATAAGCTGATGAAAAATTTCGCACTGATTACCCTTTCATTTCTGTTTTCTTTCCAACTTTCAAGTCAAGAAAGTAAAGGTTATGAGTTAAAATTTCAGATCAAAAATTACCCGGACAGCGTCGCTCACCTCTCCTATTTTTATGGAAAAGGACAGTTTTATAGAGATACTGCGCTCGTAAACAATAAAGGAGAATTTGTTTTTGAGGACAAAGAAGATACCTTGGAGCATGGAATGTATTCTGTTTTAAGTACGACAGGTAAATTATTTGACTTCGTAGTCGATGATCAGCAATTTAGTGTCAGCAGTAATCACGACGACATAGTACAGTCATTAGAAGTTGAAGGAAGCAAAGAAAATAAAATATTCTTTGAGTATTTTAAGTTTTTAAATAGTCGTCAAAAAAAATCTAAGGAGTTAAGAGATAAGTTAGAAACTGCTGAAGGCAAAGAGAAAGAAAAAATTATTGCTGAATTAGATCAATTAGACGAGGAAGTAGCCAACTACTTGGAAGACTTCCATAAGAAAAATGCAGGAACGCTTCCAAGTAACTTTATAAAAGCAGTGAAATATCCCGAAGTGCCTGAAAATCCAAACCCAAGCGACAGCTCTTTTGCTTACCGTTATTTCAAAGCTCACTTTTTTGACAATTTCGATTTTACAGATGGGCGATTAGTCCGTACTTCTACTTTTCATGAAAAAATCATGTATTACCTCGATAAGTTGACTTATCAACAAGCGGATTCTATCATCAAGTCAGTGGATTATATTTTGGAAAAATCTAAACAGAGCCCACAATTATTCAAGTATGCCTTAAGTTTTTTAACATCTCATTATGAACGATCTGAGCGTATGGGAATGGATGCTGTTTTTGTGCATTTAGTAAAGAACTACTTTGCAAAAGGCATGGCTGAAGAGTGGTATAGTGAAAAGAACTTGAAAAAGTTAGTTGAAAAAGCAGAGACTTTAGATCCTTTGTTAATTGGCAAAAAGGCACCCAATATTGTCGTGAAAGACACGGCTCAAAAGAAATTTTTACAACTTTACGATGTGGAGGCAAAATACACCATTGTTTACATTTGGTCACCTGACTGTGGGCACTGTAAAAAAGCTACCCCTGAGTTGCTAAAAATGTACCACAAGTACAGAGATATGGGAGTAGATTTAAAGGTTTTTGCCGTAGGAAATGAATACGAAAATGAAGCTTGGATTAACTTTATTAATCAGCATAAGCTAGATTTCATTAATGGTTCTGATGGAGGCGATTTCACAAGCAATTTCCGCCAACTATATGATGTATTTTCTACTCCTCAAACTTACCTTTTGGATGAAGATAAAATCATTCTAGCCAAAAAAATCAGTATTGAAGGCTTGGATAAAATGATTGAGTTTTTGATAAACAATGAAGAGAAGTAAATAATGAAAAATAAACTTGCCCTTATTGTTCCTGCAGTTATTTTGGCTATTGGAATTGGCATTGCCTACCAAATGATTAAAGCCGGGAGAACTTTGCCCATTTATAGCCCGGCAATGCTCAATCCTGAATTGGTAGATGAAAGCAAGCAAGACGTCAGTAAGAATCATAAAATTGCTGATTTTAGCTTAATCGATCAGAATGGAGAAAATTTCAGCACAAAAGACTTAGAGGGGAAGTATTATGTCACCGACTTTTTCTTTACCACCTGCCCTACTATTTGTCCCGATATGAGTTCTCAATTAGTGAGAGTTCAAAATGCCTATAAGGACAATTCTGACTTTATGATTGTTTCCCATTCTGTTACCCCGGATATTGATACACCAAAAGTACTTTTAGAGTATGGCGAGCGTTATGAAGCTGATTTTAACAAATGGGTGTTTTTAACCGGCGACAAGAAACAAATTTACGATTTAGCCCGTAAGTCTTATTTTGCAGCCACTACCGAAGGCGATGGCGGACCGGACGACTTTATCCACACCGAAAATTTTGTTTTGGTAGACAAAGAAAAGCGGATTCGCGGCTTTTACGATGGCACAGATGCAGAAAGTGTAGATCAACTGATTACCGATATTGAAATTCTGGCGCAAGAATATGAAAAGTAAAATCTTAGCTTTTATGGTGTTTTCTCTCCTGCTTACTGTGGGCTGCAATCCTTATAAAGGGTTTGAAGGAGTGAGCAGAAAAGGAATGAAGTACAATACTACACCAAGCCAAGAATTACACAATAGCTATAAAAAAGAAACAAAACGCATGAAGCGTCAATACAAACGCGAAATGAAACGGCGTAAAAAGCGCATGGGCTCGGAGGATTAGTAATTACTGCTATGTAAACCTCAGTAAATCAACACAATACTCGCAATCTAGTTATTAAATAATTCTTTTATGGATTGAGGCGAACTCCATTGCTATATAGGGCGGAGCCGTCTACTCGATTAGCAGTTCGGGCATTTTGTTAGTATAATCGTTGTAAAGTCTCTGTTTACAATGTCGCCTGTTTTACTTTTTATGGTTTCTGTCTGTGTGTCTGAACCGACCGTTTGAAATGGTGTTGTGTCAATAAGTTGATTTATTTTTTTGTTGTCATATAGAGTAAAGCTGAATTGTGTAAACGGTAACTGTTCCATAAAATCTTGTTGAGCAAAGGTTATGTTCAGTATTCCGTTTGGTTTTAATACACGGAACAATTCAGCTAAAAGCAATTTTGGGTCAGTCCAAAAATAAATGGTATTTACCGTAAAAATTTTATCGAAATGATTATCCTCAAAAGGAATATTCTGTCCGTCATACATATAAAAAAGGGCTTGTTTGCCTTCAATGAAACGTTGATTTACTCGTTTCGCTTCATTGTTCATCAGTTCAGAAATTTCAAGTCCGTAATATGTCAGTTTGTTTTTCTGTTTGAAGACATAAGAAAGATGTTTGCAGTTGCCGTGTCCAAGTTCTAAAATATGGTCATTGTTGGATATGTCTAAATGGTCTATGGAATGAAACGTCATTTTAATATTGGTCTCATTCATATTATCGGCAATTTCGATGCCTTTAAGTCCGTCTGGTTGCCTCAACTGTTCGGCTAATGTTTTTAATTCCTCATTATTCATTGTTGCGAATATTTTTGTATTTTACTTCAATAGTGCTGTCGTACCGTTTCAAATTTTCCAAAAATTCAGGAATGTTTTCTATGATTTGGTGTATATGCCTGACACCATTAGAAAAGTTATTCTGTATTACATAAAGGACTGTTTCAATGGCTATGTATGCAGTTGTTTTCCCTTCGCCTTTCCCCTCAAGGCTACATTCATAAATTTCGTTTGCTGTGTTTCCTGCTACGGCTTTTACAGCAAATTCATCGCTTCCTATTTTCATTTTTTTGAATAGGTAAATACAAATATTTTGAAATATTTTATAGTTGAATATTTTGGTTAAACCTGATTTTCTCAACAAAGCAACTAAAGAAGTCAGTATTGTAGAGTCAAAAGCCATTCTTGTCAATACTTGCTTTGTATTTATCGTTTTTGTTTTACCGCTATCATTAATATTATATGACGAATGTATATTGTCAAAAGTCCAACGATATGCAGCATCTCCGTGTTTTTCCCCAATACCTAACAATATAAAAATATCTATAACAGTGGTTTCAGAAATCTGATTAGCACAATGCTGAGCCAAGAGATTGGTAATGCCCGGTGCAAGTCCTATACTCAAAGCAACTATTACGTTATTTGATTTTGCTTTCTCATCTAACAGTTCTACCTTGTCAATAAAATGCTGATTAGCTGTGATGTCAATATAATGCACTCCTGTTTCTATACACAACTCTACAAATTTGGTATCTTTTTGGTCTATACACATAACGACCAATTTTGTGTTTTCTAAAACGGCATTGTCAGTTTGAGTATCTATATCTAAATGATATGGAATGACATTGTGGTCAAGTGTTTCAGACAAGATTTTTGCTTTTTCAAAACTTCGTCCTGCCACAATAGTTTTTTTAGGATAAAGTTCGGCTAAATGTCTGCTTATGATACTGCCTACTTTGCCATAACCTCCTACAATAAGAATGTTGTCTTTCATTTCGTTATTCTAGTTGGTGCAAAATTGGCAAATCTATCAGTAACAGATGTTATGGAATTTTGGGAATTATTTATAAAATTTATAACTTTTCATTTGTCTGTGTTTAAGGTTTCATTGTTGTAGGTTGGTAGGTTGTTTGTCTGCTGTGCGGCAACGGTTTGCGTATATGACTTGTGGCGGTTTTCAAAGCACTTTCTTGTCCGCTTGCAACAAATTTACTTAAAAGCACTAAGCCTGAATTTACCACTTTCCCCGCCATAAGTTATATACGCTGTTATGCAACGGCTTTCTTTTTAATTATTTCATTTCCAAATACTTTCAATATTAACGGACTAAAAATCAATTCCGGTAAAATTGCTGGCAAATAGAAAAATAAGAACATAATGTCAATCGGTAAATGCCAAAATGCCCAAATAAAATACGAGCTTATGACAGTCAGTATTCTTGTCAGTATAATAACCGAAATACTTGTCAGCAAAGACTTTTTGTTCTTGTAAAGTACATATCCTTGGAAAATCGCTCCCAATAAAAACGTTATCGATCCTAAAAATAGAATCAGAACTAAAAGTTCAATTATTGGTGTCGGTTCCTGCTCCATTACTTGTCGATAGTCAAATTTGCTATGTAACTTTCAAGTTCTATTGTTCTTTTTCTTGTCAGGTCGAGTTTTTTTTGGGCTGCAACAGGAATCCACATTGTTCCTTGCATATCGTAGTAGAGTTGGTTTGAAAATTCAATCTCTTTGTCTCGATATTCAATCCATTCTCTTTGAGCGATTTTTAGTTTTTCTTTTTGCTCAGTTGTCAGCAAGTCCAATAGCTCTTTGTATGCTTTGTTTAATTCAGTGTCCCATTTTTCTGTTGCCGTACTCACACAGTCGGTCATTCCTTTAGTTGTGTAGTTTTCACTTGAGTTAAGACAATCTTGAAGTTCCTTGTCAATTTGGTATGTGCTGTCGACCTGTCCGTAAGTGATTACAGAGAAAATGGTCAATATCATAGTCAGCAAAATTTTCATTGGGTACGTTGTCTTTTTAGCTGTTGCATAACTAGTAAATATCCGCATAAACATAGTACTTTTTCACATATTTATTGGATACAAGAATCAATCACAAACATACCAAAAAAGAACAAAGAACAATGATTTTCAATGAAGTAAAATAGGGATTGAAAGCTTCCCCTTTTTAGTACGGTTCTAAATTATAAATTATTTTCATTTATTAAAGCTTCTTGGTCGAAGTGAAGCGTAGCGGAACTGAGACCAA